>Ga0302320_10009804_pt1 | contig 20510 bp, 15 predicted proteins | sample Bog_T0_3_FD_202130 | JGI IMG/M metagenome (GOLD analysis project Ga0302320, IMG submission 202130) | Peat permafrost microbial communities from Stordalen Mire near Abisko, Sweden - Bog_T0_3 | ecosystem: Environmental > Terrestrial > Soil > Wetlands > Peat | place: Sweden: Abisko, Stordalen Mire...
GGGAATAACGGTAAATTGTATAACTCCCGCCTGGCCGTCGCACTCCGTGCGACGGTACTGTACGGACTTATTTTTGAAAGTTACCGTCGCACGGTGTGCGACGGCTACCCATTTAAGCGCATGCTTTGCGCCATTGTAGTGCTCGTCGCGATTTCGTTCCCGGTTCCTGCCGCGGGGTGGGATGCGGGAGGTCACGAGCTGGTCGACACGATCGCTTACAGCCGTCTCAATCCCAAGGCGCGCCAGGCCGTGACCGATCTGGCCCGCGAAATCGAGAATACGGAGCAGGTCTACGACGCCGTCACTCTCGGATGCTGGATGGATGATTTGCGAAAGAACACCGCCATGCCTTTTCACGGCATGTTTCTGAGCTGGCATTACATCGACATCGGCATCGATCCGGGCGACCCGCAGCCTTCGCTTGAGCCGGGCGACGACAACGATGTGCATGGAAATGTCGTCCAGGCGCTCAAGCGCGCGGTGGTCGTGTTGAAGGGCGGGACCGATTCCTATATCAAATCGAAAGCCATGGCCTGCGCGATGGCCATGCACCTTGTCGCCGATATTCATCAGCCGCTCCATTGCGCGACGAAATATTTTGTTTCAGGCGGCGTCGTGCATCAGGATGCGGGTGGCAACAAGCAGGACGTCCTCAACGGGCCTGCCGGTGACGCGAGATTCAATCTGCACGCCTTTTGGGACTCGGCGTGGCGCGCTTCCTTTGACGATGCCAGCGGATGCGTTGTGCTCGATCCGCGCTATCAGGAGCGCGGATCGCACGATGGCCAGGATGTCCGGTCGCTGGCGGAAACTCTCGCGCAGCAGCCCCCGGCTCCCGATGTCGATCTGGAAACGCGCATCGACCAATGGGCGCGGGAAAGCAACGCCATCGCGCGCGACTTTGTTTATCGCGAATTGACAGGCACCGAAAGCGCGAAGTATTGCCGTCTCAGCAGCGTGTACGTTTCCCGTGCCAACGCGCTGGCCCGGCAACGGCTTGTTCTCGCCGCGTGGCGATTGGCGCTGCTGCTGAATAATACGCTCGGCTCCGACGCCCCGATTCATCCGCCGCCGCCTTATCCCGCCGGACCGCAAGGGTAGCCGGTGCAGTTGAATTTTGACGGAATAACGGAATAAGCGGAATGGGGAGGCAGGGGAATTTTTTGGATGGAATTAATATGATTAATGGGATTCAGAAGGCAGCCGTTGCGGGCTCCGCGACGGCGCGGGTTGGCCCGCGCTCGGAGGTCGCGGGCTACCACGGAGGACGGGTGATCAAACGTTTTGCATCGTCGCCGGGCATGAGGATGGCTATCTTATGGAGAGACCGTGATGAATAACCCTTCAGGGACTGATCCGCAACCCGGCCCTCCCTCCGCGACGCCGCCCCGGCCTTTCTTGCGGCGCGTCGTCGTCCAACTTCTGCGCTTGCGCGTCTGGTTCACGGAACGGGGGCCGGGCGATCTGTGGGAATCGAATTACTTCTGGGCGGCCATCGTCGGTTTGTGTGGGGCTTTTTCGTCCGTGGCTTTTCGCGAAGCCTTGAGCCATATACAGGAATTCTTAATGCACGACACCAGGCCGTTGGAGATCGCGGCCCAGGATCTTCCCTGGTGGGCCCGGTTGCTGATGCCAACCGCAGGAGGACTCATTGCCGGAGCGATTTTGCTGTTCGGCGAAAAGTGGTCGACGGTCGGGAAGTCCGCCGACTTCATGGAGGCGGTCGTGCTTGGCAACGGCGTGATCCGTGTGCGGGCCACGCTCGTGAAAAGCATTTCCTCGCTCGTGACGATCTCCTCCGGCGGCTCCATCGGGCGCGAAGGTTCCATGGTGCAACTGGCGTCCATGCTCGGCTCGCTGCTCGGGCGGCTCGGCAAATTTTCGCCGGCGCGGCTGCGCCTGCTCGTGGCTTGCGGCGCGGCAGCGGGTATTGCCTGCGCCTATAACGCGCCGCTGACCGGGGCGTTTTTCGTGGCCGAAATTGTCCTCGGCTCCATCGCCATGGAAAGTATCGGACCGCTGATTGTCTCGTCGGTTGTTGCCACAATCATCGCGAGCCAGTTCCTCGGCGCGCAGCCGGTTTACAGCATGCCCAATTTTGGAGCGGTATCCTACGGGCAATTGGCTGCGCACGCATCGCTTGGCGTGCTGGCCGGGTTGTGTGCCCCGCTCTTTTTGCTTTTGCTTCGGGGCGGCGAGAGAATTTTCTCGCGTATGCACCTGCCCATTATTCTCAAGCTCGGCTTGGGTGGGCTGGTTGTCGGCGTCATTTCCATTTGGAAGCCGGGCGTCTGGGGCAACGGCTACGGCGTCGTGAGAGACGTGCTGAACAACCCCTGGACATGGCAGGCGCTGATGACAATTCTTGTTCTAAAAGTGCTCGCCACCGTCGCGACCACCGGCAGCGGCGCAGTAGGCGGCGTCTTCACCCCGACCCTCTTTTGCGGCGCGGTCCTCGGCGCGCTCTATGGCCAAATTTTGCACGCAATCCTGCCGAACGCCCAGATTTCCGTGGGCAGTTTTGCCGCAGTCGGCATGGGATGTTTTCTCGCGGCGATGACCCGTGCGCCGATCATGTCGATTCTGATCATATTCGAGATGACGTACAACCACGCAGCCATCATGCCGTTGATGCTGGCCTGCGTCGCGGCCTTTTACGTCGCGCGCGAAATCAGTCCCGAATCGGTCTACAGCCGCCAGCTTCGCGGCGTCCGCACCGGGGCCGAAACGCCGATTTTTCTTCTGCATGTGCGTGACTTGATGAAGAAGGACCCCCTTTGCGTCCTCGAAACTTCCGGTTTCAACCAGATCGCCGCGACGCTCGCCTCGCATACGTTCAAGCATCTCTACGTCGTCGATCCCAACCGGCGGTTTCTCGGTGCGATCGCGCTGCAGGACCTCAAGCCGTTCCTGCACGAGACCGATTTGCCGCAGGTTGTCATCGCCCTCGATCTCATGCGCGACGACGTGCCGGTGCTCACCAGCGACGCCTCGCTCAAGGAATCGCTTGAGGTTTTCGCGCAGCACGACGGCGAGCGCCTGCCCGTGCTCGATAATCAGAGGGAGCGCCGCCTTGTTGGTTCGCTGGCGAAGACCGATGTGCTGCTGACCCTCGCGCATGGCGTCGGCGCGGCAGAGGCGGATTAGGGCCTGTTAAGGTAACGCCACCCGTCCTTTTTACCTTAACAGGCCCTAATTCCAATCCCGCTGGACTTTCAGTGTGCGAAGCGTTTTTAAATCAACGAACATGCCGGCATACCAATGGCTCTCGCGGGCCATGAGCAGAACCAGCGCGGCTATCGCGGCAAAGAGCCATGGACGCGCGGCGTGGCTCAGGCCCCGATGTATCGCTTCAAGTCCCGCTACGGCGCAGCCGATCAGGCCGATCATCGGGATGTAGACCAGGTGGTCGGCGACCCAACTGACGTTCATCCAGGTCATGCGGCAAAGGCCGATTACGGGCAGGAGGTTGATCAGGAAAAAGCCGATGCCCAATAAAGCGTGGCGTCCCCACGTCTCCCTTTTTGTCCAGATGGCTGCCAGTGTCAGGGCCAGAAGCGGCAGGGTCATTAGTTTGGAAAGCGAGGGCGGATTGAGGTTCCACCGGGGGTAGATCGGCGCGAGGTCGACCGGGACAATGAACTTGCCGAGATAAAAGAAGATCGCTCCTCCCGCGCCGATGAGCCTCGCGAGAATGCTGCGGTCTCTCACAACTTCGCTTTCAGTATAATGGCTGGTCTGAAAATAAAGCGTGATGCAACCCAGGACGATGGCGATGGCGAAGTAGGGGAGCATTCTTCGGCAATCGAGCCAGGTAATGCGGCCATGCCGCCACCAACTGTAGAGCAGGAGGTCGAACGGGAGCATGATGACGGAACTTTTGCACAGCATCGCGAGAAGATAAAAAAGGAGCGCGCGCCCGTAGCCCCTTTTTCCGCCACTTTGGTCCGCATCGATGTAAGCGATGAGTGAGAGGAGGAAAAAGGGAAGCGAGAGCGTGTTCTTGATTTCACAGATCCACGCCACGGATTCGACGACCAGCGGATGCGCGACAAAGATGAGTCCGCCCAGCCAACCCCAGCGCAGGCCGAGTTTGTCGAAGAGACGCCAGATGAGAAACGCGCTCGTGAGGTGCAGGGCCACGCTGCAAAGGTGATAGCCCAGGGTGTGCGCGCCCCAGAGATGCCACTCGACCCAGAGGAGAGTCCATGTCATCGGCCAGTAATCGGTTGACGGGGCTGCGAACCAGATTTTGCCAAGGCCCGGCAGGCTGCGCAACGTATCGTTGTCGGCGACGAGCGTTGTGTCGTCCCAAATCCAGCTGCCATTGAAAGCGGGTGAGAATATCCAAAGCCCGACGACCACGAGGATCGTCGCTTTGAGTAGCGCGTTTTGTCTTGGTGTGAGGCGGCTGCTGGAAATCATGGCGAAGGTCGGTGCCCGGGACGCCGCAGCGCCGGAAAACGCCGGGACCAATCGATGAGCAGCAGATAGAGAAGCATGTCGTCGAAGAACAGGATGTTCATGAAGACGAGACTGAGCAGATGAAACGAAAGCATCACGGGAATGAAAATCCAGCGAAAATGGGGCCATGCCAGGCAGAGCGGCGCGGTGATTTCAAAAAGGGTGATGACGGGTAGCCCGCTACGGAGCATCAGGACGACAAGCGGCCATTCCGGAATGTGCCATCCGATGTTGGTGTTGAAGTAGTAGCCGCGCAGGCTCGCGTCGACGGCCCACGCTTCCATGGTGTCGCCGGTAAAAACGCGCGCGCCGCCCGCGACGGTGCGGTTGAGGCCGACGAGGCAATAGGAAATACAGAGCATTGCGACGATGGTGACAATCGGATAAGCGGCTGCGCCGGGCGCTATTTTCTTTTTGCCAAATTTTTCTGTGATCCAATCGGCCCATGAAAATCCGGCCAGCGCATAGACGGCGAATAGCAACACGATGTCCGTGTGGACGGCAGGGCCGAAGCTGCGGATGACGGAGGAGTAGACGGTCAACAAAACGGCGGCGAGCATCGAGACAAGAGGAAACGCGCGATTGGTCAGGCCAAGCGCGAGCACGGCGAGAGTGACAATCAGAAGCGCCGCCAGCCCGCCGGGCGCCAATAACCGGTCCAGTGCAGTCGCCGGAAGAAGAGTGAGAATTCCCAGCGGCTGAAACATTTCGCGCGGTATCTCGGCCAGACGCCAGAGCGGATCGAGCAGGAGCTTGACGATCCAAAGCGCGAAAACGCCGAGCCGCGTAAGGCGCAACAGCCTCGGCCCGGCCTCTTCGTGGATCAGTTCTAGCGGGCCGATGAGATGTCGTAATGTTTGAGAAGCTCGCATGAGGGTTGGGCGCGCGATTCGCTGGCGGGAGGGTGAAGTTTGACTGCCATGACGAGAAGATCGACGCCCTGCACCGGATCGTCGGCGTGATGCTCGTTGTACATTTTTGCCAGCGCACGAGCGAGGTGTTCGGTCGTGTCGGGAGAATAGCAATTGAGCGGATTGATCTGGACGATGGAGGGGAAAAGTTGCTCGGCGAGCAGCCGGACTTTTTCGCCGCTGGCGGTGGTGGCGATGAGTTCGCTGCAGGTGACGGGATCGTCTTCATGGACGAAGGGGAAGATTTCCCACGCGACATAGGGAAAGTAGGTGCGGTTGTTGAGCGTATAGTGCCCGAGAATCATGGCTCCAATGAGGACGCCGAAAACGACGCGATGCGCGACGGGCATCGACGCGACCCAGCGCATCATCGGCGGCCAGTAGCGGAACGCGAGCAGGATGATGATCAGCAGATAGGCTTGTCCCGCGACCCTGAGCGGCACCGTGAAAGAAACCAGCCAGAGGATCAGCGCGATACAGAGGCCGATGATGGCAACAGCAATCGCCGGATGAAGGCGGGGCGGCACGCGCGGAGGGGGGAGCATGCTTTATATTCGTGATTACCGCCGAAATATAACAGAGTTTTTCTTGCCGTAACGAGCCGTCTATTTAGGATAAGAGCCATTAATTTAATGGCGAGATCGAAGTCTTATGATTTTTAATATTGCGAAACAGGGGATTGTTGCGACTTTCCTTGGACTTTTTGCGATCAGCGCCGCGCAGGGACAAATCTATGTGGCAAATGGCAGCGACTATGTAGCCGAATATGCGCCGTCCGGCACGGCCATAAACACATCTCTCATCCATGGTCCCATGGGCGAGGAGGGCATGGCGATCTCGGGAACTGATCTTTTTATTGTAAACAGCGCCGACAATGGTGTCAGCGAATACAACGCAACGACCGGCGCTGTCATCAAAGCTTCATTTATTACCGGGCTAAGCGGCGTGACCGGGCTTGTGATTTCGGGAAGCGATCTCTACGTCGCAAGTTCCAGCCTGGTCGGTGTCTATAATGCGATAACCGGTACGGCAATTAACGCCTCGCTTGCCAGCCCCTTTTATGTGAGCGCAATAGCGGTCTCAGGCAACGATCTTTTCGCGGTGCACGAAAATAGCGCCGTCCTGAGCGAGTACAACGCGACGACGGGCGCCACGATCAATTCGTCTTTCATCGCGGGAGTCGGGAGTGGATACGAACCGAATGTCGATCCGTTGCTGATCGCTGGAAATGATCTTTACATCGCAAATTACAGCAGCGGCACGGTCAGCGAATATAATGCGACGACAGGCGCCTTGCTCCACGCATCGTTTATATCCGGCTTGAGTGACCCGGCGGATCTTGCGATTTATGGAAACATTCTTTATGTGACGGGCTCGACTGAAATCGGCGAATACAACGCGACGACAGGCGCTACGATCAAGGCCAACTTCCTGCCGGGCACTCCCTTTGAGGTCATCGTCGTCGTTCCGGAGCCCTCCAACCATATTCTCCTTGGAATGGGCTTTTTTGTTTTGCTTGCCGGATGGAAACGCAGCCGTCGTTTTTCTAAAACGGCGCGGAGCTAGCGTCGGGTTTAGTGTTAAGGGTGCGCGGTGCCGCATCCACAGGCTTTGGGTGCCGGGTTCGTGGCGGGTGCGGAAACGATTTTATCGGGATCGTAGCCGAGGTTCGGCGCAAGCCATTTTTCAATCGTCGCGATGTCGAGATTTTTGCGACGCGCGTAGTCTTCAACCTGGTCACGGGCGATCATACCGACACCGAAATATTTTGCTTCCGGATGCGCAAAGTAGAGGCCGCTGACGGCGCTGGCGGGATTCATCGCGAAGTTTTCCGTGAGGGTGACGCGGGCGTTCTTCTCCGCCGCGAGCAGATCGAAGAGCAGGCGCTTTTCGGTGTGGTCAGGCTGGGCCGGGTAGCCGGGCGCGGGGCGAATGCCGCGATATTGTTCCTTGATGAGATCTTCGTTGGTCAGGTGCTCGTCCTTGCCAAAACCCCAGGCGATGCGGGCCTGCAAATGGAGCCATTCGGCGCTCGCTTCGGCGAGCCGGTCGGCCAGCGCCTTGGTCATGATGGAATTGTAGTCGTCGTGATCGGCCTCGAACTTGCGGACGATTTCATCAATGCCGAGACCGGTGGTCAGCGCAAACGCGCCGAGATAATCGCGGTGGCCCGAGTCCTTTGGCGCGATGAAATCGGCGAGCGCGTAATTCGGTTGGTCTTCCGGTTTGTCCATTTGCTGGCGCAGAGTGTGGAACGTAGTCAGAACTGATGTGCGCGAATCGTCAGTGTAAAGTTCGATGTCATCGCCAACGTTGGCGGCGGGAAAGAATCCATAAACGGCCTTGCCATGGAGGAGCTTTTCGTCGATGAGGCGATTGAGAAGCTTTTGCGCGTCGTCGAAAAGTTCGCGGCAGCGGGGGCCGATCTCGGGATCGTCGAGGAGCGCGGGATAGCGGCCCCGGATTTCCCACGCATGGAAGAACGGCGACCAGTCAATGAAGGTGGCGATTTCGCGCAGAGGCAGCTCGTCGATGACTTTCAGGCCGGTGAACGCTGGCGTGGGGATGTCGGTGTTCTTCCAGTCGCCGCGAAAGGCGCGTTTGCGGCTTTCCTCGAGGGAAAGGAGCGGTTTGCTTGGTCGTTTGCGTTCGTGGGCGGCGCGGGCGCGTTCGTGCTCGAGGTTGTTATTAGCGATGAATTCACCACGCTGCGAGTCGCTGAGCAACGCGCTGACCACGCCAACCGCGCGCGAGGCGTCGAGGACATGTACGACCGGCTTCGAGTAATGCTGCGCGATCTTCACTGCGGTGTGCGCCTTGCTCGTGGTCGCGCCGCCGATGAGCAGCGGGAGCACAAAACCTTCGCGCTCCATTTCCTTTGCGACGTGGACCATCTCGTCGAGCGAGGGCGTGATGAGGCCGCTCAGGCCGACGACGTCGACGCCGAGTTCCTTCGCCGCGGCGAGAATTTTTTCACTGGAGATCATGACGCCGAGGTCGATGACTTCGTAATTGTTGCAGGCGAGAACGACGCCGACGATGTTTTTGCCGATGTCGTGCACGTCACCCTTAACGGTGGCGAGCAGCACCTTGCCCTGCGCCTGCTTGTTGCCGGTGCGCTTCTTTTCCTCCTCCATGAAAGGGAGCAGATAGGCGACCGATTTTTTCATCACGCGGGCGCTTTTCACGACTTGAGGGAGAAACATTTTGCCGCCGCCGAAAAGATCGCCGACGACGCTCATGCCTTTCATCAGCGGGCCTTCGATGACTTCGAGCGGCGTCGCGTATTTATGGCGCGCCTCCTCGGTGTCGGCATCGATGTGGTCAACAATGCCCTTGATGAGCGCATGGGTGAGCCGTTCCTCGACAGGCAGCGAGCGCCATAGCGCTTCCTCTTTCACCTCGGTCTTGCCGACTTTCTTGTAGCTCTCGGCGAAGGTGACGAGGCGCTCGGTGGCGTCGGGACGGCGGTTGAGAATGACGTCCTCGACCAACTCCTTCAACTGCGGCTCGATCTCCTCGTAAACCGCGAGCATCCCCGCGTTGACAATGCCCATGTCGAGTCCGGCGCGGATCGCGTGATAGAGAAAAACGGCGTGCATCGCCTCGCGCACGGGGTTGTTGCCGCGGAACGAAAAGGAGATATTGCTGATGCCGCCGGAGACGCGCGCGCCGGGGAGGTTCGCCTTGATCCAGCGCGTCGCCTCAATGAAATCGACCGCGTAGTTGACATGTTCCTCGAGGCCGGTGGCGACGGTGAGGACGTTGGGATCGAAGATGATATCCTCGGCGGGAAAACCAACTTCGTTGACTAAGATATTATAAGCGCGCTGGCAGATTTCGATGCGGCGCGCAAGCGAATCGGCCTGGCCCTTTTCGTCGAACGCCATGATAACGGCCGCGGCGCCGTAACGGCGCACGAGTTTGGCGCGATGCCGGAAGATTTCCTCGCCCTCTTTCAAACTGAGCGAGTTCACGATGGGCTTGCCGGGAATGCAGCGCAGCCCGGCTTCGAGCACGCTCCACTTCGAGCTGTCGACCATGACCGGCACGCGGGCAATTTCGAGTTCGGCGGCGATGAGATTGAGGAAGCGCGTCATCGCCTTTTCGCCGTCGAGCATGCCTTCGTCAAAGTTGACGTCGATGATGGCCGCGCCGCCCTCAACCTGCTGCCGCGCGACGGTAATTCCCTCGTCGAATTTTCCTTCGAGGATGATTTTGGCGAACCGGGGCGAGCCGGTGACGTTGGTGCGCTCGCCGATGAGGGTGAACGGAATTTCGGGACGAAGGGTCAGCGGTTCGAGGCCGGCGTACTGGGAGGTGGCCGTCGCACTCCGTGCGACGGGGTCTTTCAAAGACACGGTATCTCCCGAGTCCGTCGCACGGAGTGCGACGGCTACCAAAGGCAGCTTCCTCGGCTCCACGCCCCGCAGCGCTTCGGCAATGCAGCGAATATGCTCGGGCGTGTTTCCGCAGCAGCCGCCGGCGATGTTCAGCCAGCCCTGCTCGGCGAAGTCGCGCATGAGCCGGCCCATGTCCTCCGGCAAAAGCGGGAAGCCGGTGGGCGAGAGCGGGTCGGGCAGTCCGGCGTTTGGGTAGCAACTGAAATAGCAGGTGGCGATGCGGGAGAATTCCTCGACGTAAGGACGCATCTGGTCGGGGCCGAGCGCGCAGTTGATGCCGACGCTGAGCGGCCGCGCATGCGCGACGGAAATCCAGAATGCCTCCAGCGTTTGCGCGTTGAGCGTACGGCCTGAATCGAAAATGGTGACGGAAATCTGGACCGGGACGCGGCGGCCGATCTGTTCAAACGCCTCCTCGATGGCGAAGAGCGCGGCCTTGGCGTTGAGGGTGTCGAAGATGGTCTCGACGAGGAGGGTGTCGCAGCCGCCTTCGATCAGGCCGAGCGCCTGTTGGCGGTAGGCGTCGACGAGTTGCACGTAGGTGACGCCGCGCGCGCCGGGATCGTTGGCGTCGCGGGAAATCGAGGCGGAGCGGTTGGTGGGGCCCATCGATCCGGCGACGAAACATTGGCGCTCCGGATTCGCGGCGACGAATTCGTCGCGGACGCGGCAGGCGAGCCGGGCAGCCTCGACATTGAGTTCCGTGACGATGTGTTCGAGGTCGTAATCGGCCTGGGAAATGGTCTGCGAGTTGAACGTGTCGGTCTCGATGATGTCGGCTCCGGCTTCGAGAAAGCGGCGATGGACGGACGCGATGACATCGGGCCGCGTGAGGGCGAGAAGGTCGCCGTTGCCTTTGAGGTCCTTGGGATGGTCCTTAAAGCGCTCGCCGCGAAAGTCGGTTTCGGCGAGCTTGAACTGCTGCAGGGTGGTGCCCATCGCCCCGTCGATGATGACGATGCGCTTTTGCAGGAGTGCTTCGAGGGGATGCATGGGGAAAGGGTAAAGGGCTAAGGGTAAAAGGAAAAGGGGGAGCTTTCTAACATATCAACGCATCTGGATGCGTCAATGAGTTAGTTTGCGTGTGGAGGGGGGCAGACGGTTTGTCTTGTGCCCTGCGTTATCTTCTTTAGGGTTTCGAGCATGAAGGCGGGGTTAATCCTCTTCTGGATCGCGGGCGCGCTCGCTTTGAACGGCGGCGAGCCGGCCTCGGCTTATCCGGCCCCCGATACCGTCATCTGCAGGGTTACTTATCAGGTGACTTCGGACGGAGACACTCGGACCACCGGGGATGAGGTCTCGGTAAAAGTCTCCGAGTTGCCGAAATTGCCGATGAATCCTCCCGTTAAGACGTTGGCGACGGGTTTCTTCGGATTGCCCGATTTTAAGGGAACAATTCGAGATGAAACAGACAAGGAGATTATTACCTATACGGGCAATTTTACGGCTTTGGTGGCCAAGGAGCTATTGTTACGGCATGGCACCCCCGTCGTCTTGCGGCCACAAATCTGCTGCCCGGCGGAAAAGGACGACGGTGAGCCAGAAATTTATACCGCTACGGATCAAAAGGGATTGCAAGCGGTATGGATGAGGACGCCGCTTTTTGGGAATAATGTGCCTCCTATTGAAGACAGATATTTTGCCGTGTTGGTTCAATTGTATGACTACGTTTACAAGCCTGAGCGGTGTCACTTTACCGGAATCCGTACGGTCAGGGCCAAATCGCTTTTGGGGCTTTGGGGCGGGAGTTCGACGGAGAATCTGACCAATGCGGAAACGAAGTTTGTGAATCCGACGGGGGGTGGAGGGAAAGAGTGTATCGAACCAGCCGTCTCGGCGATGCATATGTGAGGGGCTTAAGGAATAATTAGAGATCCTTAGACAAGCACAGGATGATGGATTTGTTTCCTCGCGCAGCTTGCTGGAGTGTATGAAATAGAGTACCAATAGCTCATGGACAATTCCTACACGGCCATTCTTAAACAGGACGGCGATTATTGGATTGGCTGGGTTGAAGAGATGCCGGGCGTGAATGCCCAGGAGAAGACGAAAGAGGCATTGCTGGCTTCGCTGAGGGAAATCTTGCGCGAAGCGCTGGAATTTAACCGGGAAGAGGCGCGCGAGGCAGCGCAGGCTGGTTACGTCGAAGAGCAGATCACAGTATGAAGCGGCGCGATTTCGTGCGCCACTTAGCTGAACATGGTTGTGTGTTGATCCGGGAAGGAGGAAATCATTCCTGGTGGGGTAATCCTGGCAAGAATCGGCGTTCGGCAGTTCCGCGTCACAACGAGATCAATGATCATCTTGCGAAAAAAATCTGCAAGGACTTGGATATTCCGAAGCTTTAGAGTTTAGATTTGCGTTCACCTAAACCCAGCTTCGCCCGGCTTGTGCAGGGTCTCGCCCTGTTGTGCGATTTTTTCGGCGGCCTTTTCGATGGGAACGTTGGGGCAGGCATCGATCCATCTGCTTCCTTCGGGACGCGCCCAATGCACGGCGTTTTGAATGACGCGCCGGACTTCCTTTTGATGATAGGTCGGATAGGTCTCGTGGCCGGGCCGGAAATAAAAGATTTTCCCGTTGCCGCGTTTCCATGTGCAACCGGAGCGAAAAACTTCGCCGCCTGCGAACCAGCTCAGGAAGACGATCTCGTCCGGGTTCGCCATCGCGAACGGCTCTCCATACATTTCCTCATGGGGAATTTCAAAATAGCGGTCGATGCCCTGCGCGATGGGATGGCCCGGATTGCAAACCCAGATGCGTTCCTTCTCGCCGGCTTCGCGCCACGTCAGGGAGCAGGTGGTGCCGAGCAGCCGCTTGAAGATTTTCGCGTAATGTCCCGAGTGCAGGACGATGAGGCCCATGCCCTGAAGCACGCGCGCTTGAACGCGATCGACGATCTTGTCATCGACCTCGCCGTGGGCGCAGTGTCCCCACCAGGTCAGCACATCGGTCTGATTGAGTACCTCTTCGAAAAGGCCGTGTTCGGGTTGGTCGAGTGTCGCGGTGCGCACATCGAGGCCGGGCGATTCCCGCAGCGCTTCGGCGATGGTTTCGTGCATTCCGCGGGGATAAATTTTTGCGACGGCGGGATGTTTCCGCTCGTGCACATTTTCGCCCCACACCGTCACTTGGATTTTGGTATTCATGATTGGATGTTTGTTGACCGCAAAGTCGTTTCCACCCTTGTAGCGGCCAGCAGGCACTATAGCATGGAAAAATCGTCAAGTTGATTGGGGCACGGTTATGAATCTAAAATCTGTTTCTCCGTTGCGTGTCGGCATGATCGGTTGCGGCGCCATCAGCGACGCCTACTTCAGGAGCATCGCGCCCTTTTGCGAATTCGTACAAATCACCGCCTGTGCGGACCTCGACATCGAGCGCGCCCGCAGGAAAGCCTCCGACCATGGCGTGGGCAAGGCTTGTTCCGTGAAGGAGCTTCTCGCCGATCCCGAAATTGACGCGGTGCTCAACCTGACGATCCCGAGCGCGCACGCCGCAATAAATCTTCTCGCGCTGAAAGCGGGTAAGCATGCTTATTGCGAAAAGCCATTTTCGCTTACCTATAAGGAGGGCTTCAAGGTGCTCATGGAGGCCCAAAAGCGAAAGCTGCGCGTGGGCTGCGCTCCGGACACGGTGCTGGGCGGCGGCATCCAGACATGCCGCAAATTGATCGACGAGGGCGTCATCGGGCGGCCCGTCGCCGCGACCGCCAACATGCTCTGTCACGGCCACGAAAGCTGGCACCCGAATCCCGTGTTCTATTACCAGGTGGGCGGTGGACCTCTCTTCGACATGGGGCCGTATTACCTGACGTCGCTTGTGACGCTACTCGGGCCGGTCAAAGGCGTCGCGGCCCTGGCGAAAACGACTTTCAAGGAACGGCTGATTACCAGCCAGCCGATGCGCGGCAGGAAAATCAAAGTGGAGGTTCCGACGCATCTTAGCGGCGGGCTCGAATTCAACAGCGGCGCGGTCGGCACGGTAACGATGAGCTTTGATGTCTGGCAGCACCATTTGCCGCTGCTCGAAATTTACGGGACGGAAGGCTCTCTTCAATGTCCCGATCCGAATCAATTCGGCGGCGAGGTCCAGGTGTGGACCACAAAAAAACGAGAATGGGTGAAGGTTCCCCTGACTCATAGCGATCAAATCGGTCGTGGCGCGGGCGTTGCCGATATGGCGCACGCATTGCAAAAGCGCCGCCAGCACCGCGCGAACGGCGAGCTGGGACTTCATATCGTCGAAGTGATGGAAGCTTTCCATCTCTCGGCCTCGTCGGGACGCAAAATAGCCATCAAATCGCGCTGCAAACAACCGGAGCCGCTTCCGCAAGGTCTGCCTGTTGGTCGGTTGGAATGATTCCATTAACTATTTTATGAAAAAGAAAGCATTGATCGTTTATGGCGGTTGGGAGGGACATTTTCCCAAGGAAACTTCCCAGATCGTGGCGCGTGATCTGCGGGATGCCGGATTTGATGTCGAATTATCCGACTCGCTCGATTCCTTTCTCGATGAGGCACGGCTGAAATCTTTCGACCTGATCGTTCCCAATTGGACGATGGGACAACTCACGGGCGACCAGGAAGGTGCGTTGATTCGCGCCATTGAAAGCGGCGTTGGCTTGGGAGGTTTCCATGGCGGCATGGGCGACGCTTTCCGCAACAGCACGGAATATCAATTTGTTGTGGGCGGCCAATTCGTGGCGCATCCTGACAACCTCAAGGATTATGTTGTGCATATCGTGAAGAGCTCCGATCCCATCGTCGCGGGGTTGAGTGATTTTTCGATTCATTCCGAGCAGTACTATATGCATGTCGATCCCTCGAACGAGGTGCTCGCCACGACGACTTTCCACACAAAATGCGCGCCGTGGGTCAACGGAACGGTGATGCCTGTCGTATGGAAGCGGACCTATGGTCAGGGCCGCGTTTTCTACCAGTCCATCGGCCACAGCCCGAAGGAATTTGAGATTGCGCAAGTCCGCGAAATCACCAAACGCGGACTTTTGTGGGCGGCCAGGTAGAAGGTGGGCCGTAAAATGATCTAGATTTAACCCGGGGTTGCTTTCTTCAGCGCGGCGGTGCATTCGTCAAAAGCGGCGGCAAGTTTAGGGGGCCTCAAAGAAAGTGACTGAATCAAGAGTGCGAGATAAGGTGCTTCGCGATGTCCGCCGATCTTCATCACAAACCGGCCATTCTCATCATCCTGGCGTTGACGTATACAGGGATTGCGCTCGGGCACATCCCTGGCCTGAAACTGAACCGGACCGGGATCGCCTTGCTGGGAGCCATTGGCATGATGATTTTTGGTGGGGTGTCGACCGCCGAGGTGGTTTCATACATCAACTGGCCCACCATTTTTTTGCTTTTTGGTTTTTTCGTTATTTCGGCGCAACTGCGACTCTCGGGATTTTATGATCTGGTGGCCGGGGGTATTACGGCGAGGCTCGGCAAGCCAGCGCAATTTTTGTTTATCCTGATGGCGGTAACCGCGGGCCTCTCCGCCTTTCTCAATAATGACATCGTCTGCTTTGTTTTTGCTCCGATTGTTGGTATGGCTTTGCTTCGGAAGCGGCTCAACCCCATTCCGTTTTTGGTTGGGATTGCGATCGCCAGCAACGTCGGCGCGGCGGCGACTTTAGTCGGTAATGCTCAGGACATGATGATTGGGCAGGTCGCGCATCTTAATTTCGGCGGATACATTCTTTGGAGTATCATCCCCGTCCTTTTTGCCCTCGGCTGTGCCTATGGGATCATCTGGATGATGTCGCATAAAAACATCCAGTCCGGTGCGCCTGTGCCGAAAGATTTGGATTGTGAGACCAAGCCGTTAAACTGGGCGCATACGATCAAGGGACTGGTGCTCCTCCTGGCGGTGATCGGTCTGTTCTTCTCGCCGTTGCCAAAAGAACTCATCGCCCTTGCCGCCGCCGCTATCCATATCGCCAGCCCGAAGTTTCGCACGGACGACCTGTTGGGTCTGGTCGATTGGCCGGTTCTCATTCTTTTCATGGGGCTGTTTGTCGTCACCGGGTCTTTTCAATCGACCGGGTACGGGGATCAAGCCGTTCATTGGCTCGCGCAGGAGGGGATTAATCTCAATGCTCCACACATCTTGATTCTGGTCACAACCGCGCTTGCCAATCTTATCAATAATTCCGCGGCCGTGATGCTGCTGCTCAAGGTCATCGACCTGTCGCATCCCACCACGGCCTATGTCCTGGCGCTGGCCAATAGTTTTGGCGGAAGCCTGATTGTCATCGGTAGCGTTGCAAATATCATCGTCGTCCAACAGGCCCAGCAATTGGGCGTCACCATTGGATTTCGCGATTTTGCCCGGCTGAGTATTCCGGTCACGCTGGCCGCTCTTGCCGGGCTTCTTCTTTGGGTGATATGCTGACGCGCTAAAGAAAGTGCGCGCGGTGCTCAGGGCCGAACCACATACGGCCCTTGAAAAGTGCCCGTTATGCCCATTCCGACGGCAATTCCGGAAACGGTGCCAGCGGGTGCCGCGACATAGGAAGTCGTGTCGCCGTTGTTGAAAAAGTCGGGCCGGTATTGGAAATCGACCCCTTTGGAATATGTGGCGCAGAACAGGGCGTAATCGGAGCCGCTGTTGAAACCGTCGCGCACCATAATGCCGATTTTCTGCCATGGGTCGCCCCTTGAAAGCGACGTCACCCGGCAGATCACGGTGCAGTCGCCCCAGACCAACCAGGGCTGAAAATTGAATTGATCGAACGTATTCCAAATATCCGCGCCAGAACCGGAAATCGTCCAAACGCCCGACATCAGGTTCGCGGAGCCCATGAGCTGCGGCGCGCCGATGTCCTGATCGTGAAGCCGATAAGTTGGCGCAGGCGTAATCGAAAAGTAGTCAATCGTCCCGCTGGCAATCGCACTGGCGTTGTGAGCCGTGATGTAGATCCCGACAAGCAGCGGATTGTTCAGAAAGCCAATCGTTCTGGGCTGGCCGATCTCAGTCCATACTGTTGGAGCCGCCCCGCCCGTGGCGTAATAGCATCTCACAACGTTATCCGTGATAACGAGCTTGCCCCAAACCGGGGTTAAGAGGGTGGGAGCGGAACAGGGAATGGGACCATCATTCTGTGCGCTGATTTGAGCGCAAACCGGCGCGAATGCGGCCAGCGCAATCAGGAGAATTCCAAGAAATAATTTTATAAAATTTGAGTTAACTAACATGATCGAGGGTGGGTTGAAATTTTTAGGAATTTTTTTTACAGGGGCTTTTTGCCGCTCTTTCTTGCAATGCTTGTGCCAAGACTAGTCGGCTGCCCTGCTTGCTGGCTTTGCGCCAGAGCGATTTTAGAGGTGAAATCAAAATTTTTGCGTAAAAAGTCCCATCTCAAAATGTCCTCATTTAGGCCCTAAATCCAAAACAACTCTGTCGGGATCGATGCCACAAGCAATTGACGTGCCATAGACAGGCTAACGGGCTGTCCGACGCCTCTTATCAGCGAATATTGGAGGCTGAAAATGGCCGCAAACGGTGCACTTGTCTAAGCCAGAATTGAGCGTGATTTGAACGCCTCCGTGGCCGCTAGGCAGCCGGGCGGCCGAAGTCTTGACCCGGGCATCGCAAATCGAACCTTGTCCTAAGAACGGAGCACGCTTTTCCCTCCCACAAACACGCCAGATCATGTGGCTTTCCTTTACAGCGCGGCGGCTTTCTGGCTACCATCCGCCGTGTGAACTCTGTAAAGGCCATCGTCATCAAAATAAACAAGAGGTCTGTCACCGTTCTCATCGCAGGTTATGACGACCTCGGAAAGATAGGGCCTTACGTCAAGATCAACGGCCTGAAAACCTTTTGCGGATATAGCCATCCTCCACAAATAAAAGACGAAGATATGTCGAACACATTCGTTTTCGAGATGCTCGACAGCGAAGATATCAGTTCTCTAAAGACGGGGTCAGTTTGTGAAGTGACGTGGGGGTAAAACAGGCAGCGTAAAGATGCCGGTCTCTTTTTCTCGCCGGCGAGCGTGACCGTATCCGTCCCGCGCAGCCGATTATCTTTGAGCGGGAAATAAACTCATGTCCCTTGTTTTGTTCTTTCGAGCCAGAAGCAGGCAAAAATCCCGCGCGTTGCCGGTTTTACAGGGAAACAGGAAAAAATCCCGCGCATTGCCAAAACAGATTTCCTGAACCATTTCGCCAATCATCGAGACATCGTCCGGCAACTCTCCGTCAACCATGCCTTGACCGAGAAGATTGCAGAGCACGCGGCGAAAATATTCGTGGCGTGGGAAGGAAAGGAAGCTGCGGGAATCGGTCACCATCCCGACAAAGCGCCGTAGCAAGCCCAGATTGGAGAGCGCGTTGTGCTGCCATTCCATGCCCTCTTTTTGGTCCAGGAACCACCAACCGCTGCCCAACTGGATTTTTCCAGCCATGGAGCCATCCTGAAAACTGGCCAGCATCGCGCCGATCACATAATTATCCGCCGGATTGACGTTATAGATGATGATGTGGGGCAATTCATCCGTGCTGTCCAAGGCGTCCAGAAACCGTGAAAGAGGACGCGCCTGGGGAAAATCCCCAATCGAATCGAATCCGGTATTGGGCCCCATCGCTTTGAGCGCCCGGCTATTATTATGCCGCAATGCTCCCAAGTGGAGTTGCATGGCCCAGCCACTGGCGGCATCCCAGCGGCCAAATTCGAGCATGAGGTATGAGGCGTAGGCGGACTGCTGCGCGGGGGAGCATGTCTTCCCGGAGCGAATGGAATCAAAAATTTGAGACGCCGCCTGATGGCTGCAGGGAAGGGCGAAACACGACTCGAGACCGTGGTCGGAGCAACGACAACCCATCGCGTGAAAGTCGTCATGGCGCTTTTTTAGGGCCGAAAGCAGGTCATCGAAGGTGTGGATCGCAGTGGCCGCCGTCTGGCTGAGGCGATCCAGCCATTCATTGAAATGTGTGGGCGACTGAATTTCGATGGCCTCGTCGGGGCGAAAGGTGGGATAAACGTGGGTCTTTAGCCCGCTCTCACGAATCTGTTGATGAAAATCGAGGGACTCCGCCGGGTCATCCGTTGTGCACAGGACTTGGACGCGATGAAGATTGAGAATGTCGTGCACACGAAGCCCGGGCAGCTTGGCGTTGGCATGCTGCCAAATTTTTTCCACGTTTTGCGGATTGAGCAAATCTGTAATTCCAAAATGGCGCGCCAATTCAAGATGAGTCCAGTGATAGAGCGGGTTGCGCATCGTGTAAGGCACGGTGCCTGCCCAGGCGTCGAATTTTTCACGCGGCGTCGAGTCGCCCGTAATGAAGCGTTCCTCGATTCCGTTGGTGCGCATGGCCCGCCATTTGTAGTGGTCTCCGGCCAGCCACATTTCGGTGAGATTTTCAAATTGATGATTCTCCGCAATGGCAGCCGGCGAGAGGTGACTATGAAAATCAATAATGGGCTGGGTCGCGGCAAACTGATGGTAAAGCAATCGCGCGGGTTTGCTGCCCAGCAGAAAATCGTCGTGAATGAAGGGCCGCTTGGTCATCGATGCCGTCCTGCTCGCGGTGGCCCCGTCTTTGAATCTCATTTGCGAATGTCGCATAAGTCCTTGGGCTGATTGATGAAAGGCAAAGTCTATCGATTGATCCAATAAATTGGTTTACACGAAAAATAACTAAAGTAAAGCTTCTCCGAAATTATCTGGGTTGAATTTTATAGTCGAAATAATCAAGAAGTTTCCGTTTTGAGCGGAGCGTACGATTGGATACGGGCATTCAGTTGTTTCGCGTAAAATACATACCCATCCTTCGTTTATTCCGCGTCCAGCCTCCGTAATGCAAAGGCGTAGGCGCCTATGTTGACAGCTTCACTGGTACCCAGGCGCGAAACGCCGATGCCGGTGCGGTTCATCGAATCGCATTTCACCTTGCGGGTTCCCGCCGTCGCGCGCGCGCACGGCTGGCTGGGCTTCTCCCGACTTGCATTTACGCGGTCCTCCTGAGGGCGATTGGTGGACTTTGGGTGGACGACCCTCAGCTATGAGGAGAGCGGGCGAAGGGAATCGAACCCTCGTGAATAGGTATACTGCTTTCAATCGTTATAAGGTGTTATGGCTTAGAGGTAGATGGGTTTCAATTTTTTAAAGTTTGCTAGACTAGCTAGACTGCCTCTAATCTGTAGGCATGGCTTCCATCTACCCAATGAAGCGCTCGCCTTACTGGTGGGTGGCTTTCACGGACCCTAAGACAGGGAAGAGGACGTGCAAAAGTACCGGCTACCGCAGGGACGATCCAAGCGATCATAAAAAAGCCCGCGCGCTTGAAGCTGAATTGACCGCCCGCGAGTTTAACAAAGCAACCCATAATTCTACCGAGAAGTGGGAAGGCTGGGTCTTGCCTTTTTTGAAGAGGCACTGCAAGTCCTCAAAGACTCTCAGCCGTTATGAGTTGGCTTGGAGTTGGATAAGCATTTACCTGAAAGAGAAAAGCATCTTGATGCCGAAGGATATGACCTATCAGGATGCCCTTGGTTACTTGAAATGGCGTACCAGCTATAAAAAACGTGGAGGCCGGACGGTGAAGCAAAATACCGCCCTCAACGACATGAAGGTATTTCGCATCATCATGGGGCAGGCGATCCGTCTTGGTTACTGCACGGTGAATCCATGCAACCGTCTCGGCGTTGCTAAGGAGGAAACCAAAGAAAAGCCCGAGTTGACCGATGATGACATCAAGCAGATTAGGGATGCCCT
>Ga0302320_10009807_pt1 | contig 20502 bp, 19 predicted proteins | sample Bog_T0_3_FD_202130 | JGI IMG/M metagenome (GOLD analysis project Ga0302320, IMG submission 202130) | Peat permafrost microbial communities from Stordalen Mire near Abisko, Sweden - Bog_T0_3 | ecosystem: Environmental > Terrestrial > Soil > Wetlands > Peat | place: Sweden: Abisko, Stordalen Mire...
GCGGCTTCAAAGCTCAGAACTACCGGCGCATCGCTTCGCTGCGCGCTTACGTGTAGGTATCGCAGGAAACGCCGCACGTGGAAGCCTACGAGAGGCAAGCGGATAACTCCTGGCTGCTAAGGGAGGCGAACCGCCTCGGCGCTGCCGTGAGCCTGCCCGGCACCGGCGTGACCCTGCCTCTGGCGGAGATCTATGATCGCGTGGAATTCCCCGCCTCGACAGTGCCACCCCGGCCCAGACCGCCAGGAAGCTGACGAGCGCGCCATGTCGGCGGTTTGCGTTTTACGTCAAGTTGTCTGGCGATGTCGCCTACCGTAGTCCCGATGTGGGAGCATAATCCGGTGCTGCCAGCAGCTTCTTTGCCGTGGGCGTGATCTGGCACAATTGGACAGATCGGATTCCCTGGTGAAACGGCCCGAACAGCACGAGACGGACAGCGACGCCGACGCCCTGTTCCGCGCCACGTTTTCCAAGTGGGCGATCACTCCGAGCGAACGCGATTACGGCTGGGACTATATCGTCGAGTTTTTCAACGAACATGAAAGCACGGGCGTGATGTTCGGCGGACAGCTTAAGGGTTCACGGCATTCGAAATACTCCGCGGACGGCACGTTCATATCTCAGCCACTGGAGCAGGACGCAGCCGACTACCTAGCGCGACAACTTGAGCAGCCCACCTTCCTCTTTCATGCTGACGTCATTGCGAAGAAGCTATTCTGGAGTGCAATTCAGCTCGATCAAAATGTCCTGGCGTCGCTCGAAAAAGGCGAGACGAAAAGTCTCACGGTACGAATACCAACAGCCAATCTCTTACCCGACCGCATGGGACGATTTTTGTCGGAGCTCACTCGAGCGAAAATCAGCGTCATCAGCCGTGTATTGCTTGGAACAAAACCAATCGAGTTCGTCGATGCGATGGCCAAACAGCCGGTCGAGCGCCTGTCGGAGGTGGCCGACGACTTTCACGTCAAGGGATTTCAACTCGAACTGCAAGTTGCACATCAGCGATTCCGAAAAGGAGAGGTAGCCGGCGCAATAGCAGCCGTGAAGAAGGTACTCGCGGAGTCCTCCTCTTACATCGAGGTCCAATTCAACGGCACGGTCCAGCTTGGCGAGTTGGAAGTATACCAACTGATGACGTCCGCAGAACCACAGGCACGGGTTCCGGAGAAGAAGCTCGAAATCGCCCTGAAACTTTGCGGTATGGCGAAACGAGAGCCTCGTTACCTGCACCTTGCTGCGCAGTTGCAGCGGCGGGCTGCAGAACTGGCAGTGGCGGTCCAGAAGACGTTCGGACTGCTCATGATCTGGCGGGGGCACCAAAAGCGCGGGGATGATCCCCTATGGCTAGCGGTGCTTTCAATCCGCGTCTCTGAGAGCCTTCTTGTGGCGTACCGGGCCTACCGGCGGGCACTTCGTCTGGCACAGGCGACGGCGAACTCACGCTATCGATCGGTAACGGCGCGTCCCGTTAGCGATGTCGCCCTATCGATCGAGACGCTCGCGAGAGTACTGGAGAGCTGCGAACTTACCGAGATAGCGCTCGGGTACCACCAATCGGCGCTCCAACTTCTTCGTTTCGCTGCGGCCATAGCGACCGAACATGGGTCGAAAGATGATCTGTATACCGTGTTGATGGTTGCCAGAACCCTCGAACGAGACAAGAATGGCGAGATCTTCAAGTGGGTGCGGACCATCATCGAGCAATGGCCGCCAGATGATGAATACCGAAGAAACGCAGAGGAATTGCTGGCGCGGGCACTAGCGAGGCTTGATGGCGCTCGCTTCGAGGGTGATATCGAGACGACTCCCCGTCAGATTCACCACAACATTCTGACGTCAGCGGGCATTGATCCAACGGAAGAGCCTTGGGCAAGTCTCATTGATCTCGCGATAAAGGACGATGATCCGACCCGCGTACTCATCGAGTGCGAACACAAAGTCGTCATGCGTCACCCAGCCAGCGACCCCATGCTGGACAGATGGGGGTTGGAGCGCGCAAACCCGAAGATCATCGGATGCAACATCTATCGATATTCGCTCGGCGGCCAAGCATTGGATGACATCGATCGGGAGTTCAAGACCAGGTTTTGCAACACGTGTCTGAAACGCTCCCCGAGGCCTGTCGGCTGGAGCTTTTATGACGAGCCTCTGTAAGTGCTAACTCTGGGCAATCTAACGGGTGCTTTGCCGTTCACGGCCTAGCGTGCCATCCGGAGCGAATCGCTTCACCCGAACGTATAGTCGGCGATTCGCCGAAGTTCGTCCGCGTCAAGGACAATCATTCATCAAGGCCGACATCGTCGAACGCGGGATCGTCGAATAGAGATCTGTCTGCGGGACGCTCGCTCCGAGGAGGAATCGGCAAATCCACCCCGCCGATCGCGATGAAGCGCGCGCGAACGGCATCCAACCAGTTCAGTTCCGGTTCCTCGCGCACTTCATCTTCCATGCACCATTTATAACGCGGCACCCCGTCCGGCCCCGCCCGCCAGAATTCGCTCCAGAATGTCCGGGATCTCGAACACCGCGCGGTTCTCGATCTCCCCCACGCGCCGCACAAAGTCGCAGCGCTGCGCAGGGTCGATCATGCGCCGCACCGCCTCCACAATCTCTCCGCGAAAGTTGTGGACCTCAATGCCGACGCCCCGCTCTTCCACCCATCTCGCGTTGTAGCGCTCCTGGGGCAGAGTCCACGCATTGCTCTCGACGATGACCGGCAGCCCCATGGCGACCGCCTCACTGACGCTTCCCGGCCCCGGCTTTCCGATGAAGAAATCGGCCAGCCGCATGAAGCGCGGCACCTCGCGTGTGAAGCCCTCTATGTGCATGGGGATGCGCCGCGGCATCTCGCGCAGCGCCGCTTCGAGCCGCGGATTTTTGCCGCAGATGGCGATCATCTGCATATCCAGCTTCTCCGCATTCAGACGCCGCGCGATATCGAGCATCTTGGACGACCCTTCGCCGCCGAACATCATCAGCGCCAGCGGCAGTTTGGGATCGAGCCCCAAGGCCTCCCGATCATGTTCCCGATCCACCACCACCGGCTCGTAGAATTTTGGATTCAGAATCATCCCGGAAGTCAGAAATACGCGCTCCGCCGCATGCCCCATCCCGAGCGCCTGCCGATAAGCCCGCTCCGTCCCGCAGATGAAATACTGCGGCTGCTTCTCGATCCAGAAGTGCGGCGGATAATCCGCCATGTCTGTCAGGATGGTCACCAGCGGCACGCCCGGCAGCGCGCGCTGCATGGCATCGAACAGGGCGCGATTGAAATTCGGAATCACCGAAACGATCATGTCGGGCCGCGTGCCCCGCCAGTACTTAGCAAGCAGTTTGACCTGCGTGCCGTGATACAAGCGGATAATGCCGTGCATCAAAGGGAGCAGTTGCGGAGTGCCGAGCGTCCATCCGCGCCGCAGCAGCAGGTTGTAAATATCCTGCATGCGGATGCCGGTGACCTTGCGGAAAACGTCCATCTCATCGAGCAGGTCCTGCAGATTCATCAACTGCATTTCCCAGGGCCGCTCCTGCCGCCGCGCTACTTCGCACAAGGCGTTGGCGGCGCTGCGATGCCCTCCGCCGGCATCGAAGAACACCAGCTCAATTGTCTTCATTAGTCCTAACGATTCTTACATGGCCGCACGGATTGAATACAATGAGACATGATCCGGCTGATCGCGGCGGGTGACCGCAGAGTCATGCGCCGGGTAAACCAATGGGCAGCGCCCGGTTGGATAAGGCAGTGGATGGTGGCCGCTTCCCGCGCGGGCGACGGTTGGCTATGGATGGCGCTGGGATTCGGCCTGCTGCTGTTCGGCGGCGAACGACGCTTCGATGCCCTCATAACCGGACTGGTTTCAGTGGGCGCGGGTCTCATCCTGTTCTTCCTGCTCAAGCGAATCACTGGCCGCGAGCGCCCCTGTACCACGGAAACGCATTGCTGGGCCAAACTGCTGCCGCCCGACCGCTTCTCTTTCCCCTCGGGCCATACCATCACCGCTTTCGCCATCGCGCTGCCGATCGGCCTTTACTATCCTCTGTTGCTCCCTGGCCTTGTGTTCTGCGCCTTGAGCATCGCATCTTCGAGAATCGTGCTGGGACTGCACTACCTCAGCGATGTACTCGCGGGCATGCTGATCGGATGCACTATCGGCGTGGCGTCGTATTCCTGGTTTAGTCCGGGGCTATAATTTCCGCATGTGGCGAATCGTCTCAATCGCGCTCCTGATCTCCGTTCTGGCGCTGGCGCGCGACAAGAAACTGCCCTCGGGTGAAGCGTCGAACGAGGTTGTCGACGTGACTGCGACAGCGCTCGACAATGACGAGCTACAACAGATCTTCGGCTCGGATTTCGACAAAGCCTACGTGGTGATCGAGGTGACGCTCATACCCAGAGGAGGCAAACCTTTGGACGTCCACCTGGACGATTTTCTGCTCCGTTCCGACCAGACCTCCGCCCACAGCGGGCCGTTGGCGGCGGGACAGATCGCCGGATCGCAAACCCTGATCGTGCATCAGACCGAGCCCAGAGCCAGCAGGGGCGGCTTCAGCGGCGGCTTTGGGGGCATCATGACGGGTGGTGGTGGCGCTCCGCCTCCGCCGCCTAACGCCAAGGGCGAGATCAAAAACAGCGATCAGAAAGATCCCATGCTCGACGTGCTGAAGCGCAAGATTCTTGCCGAGAAACCCATCAATGAGACGGTGACCGGCCTGCTGTTCTTCCCGCTCGAGAAGGAAAAAACGAAGAACCTTACGCTGATCTATACGACGGAGCCGGGCAAGCTCAGGATCCGCTTCAAGTGACGTCGGTTCAGGACATCGATACTCCTGCGATCGTCGTCGACGTGGATATCATGGAGCGCAACCTGCGCCGTGTGGCGGATTATTGCGCCGCGCACAGCCTGCGCCTGCGGCCCCATACCAAGACGCATAAGTCGATTCGGTGCGCCCGCCGGCAACTGGCGTTGGGCGCGGCGGGGCTCACCGTGGCCAAGACGGGCGAGGCGGAGGTGATGCTGGGCGCGGAACCGCGCGATCTGCTGGTGGCCTTCCCGGTGATCGGCGAACCCAAGCTGAGCCGTTTGGCGGCGATTGCGGGAATGACGCGCGTCACGGTGGCGCTCGATAGTCTCTTTGCGGCGCAACGGCTCTCGGAGGCGGGCGTGGCCGCGGGCGTCCGCTTCGGCGTTTTCGTCGAGGTGGACGTCGGCCTGGGCCGCGTGGGTGTGACGCCTGCGGACGCCCTCGATCTCACCCGTGCGGTGGCGGCGCTGCCTTGTCTTGACTGGCGCGGTATCACCTTCTATCCCGGCCATATCAAGGATCAGAACGAGGAACAAATCGCGGCCCTCAGCGCTACGGTCCGCGACTTGCGCGACCAGCTGACGCGTGCGGGATTCGAGCCGGAAATCGTCAGCGGCGGGTCCACACCGCTGCTCTGGCGCTCGCATGACATTGAGGGGATGAATGAGATCCGTCCCGGCACGTATATCTTTAACGACCTGAATACGGTGGGGAGCGGCGCCTGCGCGATGGACGATTGCGCCGCGTCAGTGCTGGTGACCGTTATCTCCCATACGCGCCCGAACCACATGATTGTGGATGGCGGGTCGAAGACATTTTCCTCCGACCGGCTCTCCTCGGGCGAGCCCGGATTTGGACGAGTCGTCGAAGCACACGGCGCAAGCTTTCACAAGATGAATGAGGAACACGGATTTATCGATCTGACGCGTGCCGAGCGTTGCTTCCAGACCGGCGAGAAGGTGCGCATTATTCCCAACCACATCTGCGTGGCTGTGAATCTCCACGAGCGTGTCTACGGGATACGCGATGGAAAGGTGGAAGAGGTCTGGAACGTGGAAGGGCGGGGCAAACTCCAGTAAGGCCGCCCCGCCTTCCGACTGTTACATCATGTGGACGCTGTCGACGTGGACTGTGTCGCCGGTGAGTTTCCCGTCAATATTGACCTTATGGCCTTCATGACCCTTGATCGCATCCGGGTTGTCGATCTTATAGACCTTATCGCCGACGATGAAAACCGCGTCTGCGCCGCCTTTGATACACTTCTGCACGCATGCCTGGTCCGCTTCCGTGGCGGCCACATGCTTTGCCGCGCAATGCGAATCCGCGATGGTGCCGGCCCACGTTTCGGCGAATGCGCCGACCGCAAAAACCGACAGAAACAAACCTGCTGTCGCCAGAGTTTTCTTCATGGTTTATTCTCCTCTTTCGCAACGATATCCGAGCACCCTGTCGAAAGGCAATCGGGCGCACACAGGGAATACGGGTTAATAGGCAGGATGGATCGTGGGTAAAGTGCGTTTTGATTCTATAGATCGTGAACCTTGCGGCCGGGGTGTCATGGATCGGGTGACACTCCCGGGTCTCCAGTAAGCCGCCCTCACCTCACATCACCATAACCGGATGGATCTGGAGCCGCAGCGGCGGCAGTAGGCCCGCGGGATTTTTCCAAACAAGGGCCGCGCCGGTTCGATAAATCCGAAGCGCACGCCGCAGCGCCAGCATTTTCTGGCGAACAAATACCGAGGAATCGCCCAGCAGATCGCAATAGCCAGCAGAGCCACGGCGACCGGCCAGGCCGCTTGCAGAAAGTCGTTCAAGTTCTCCTATTCGTGGGCGATACCCAGAATACAACGCAGCGTATCTCTCGCGATCAGCAACTCCTCTTCGGTCGGAACCACCCAAACCGGAATGGTCGATTTCCCGATCTGCCGGTCCTCGCGGCTGCGCGAGGTATTCTCCGTGGGGTCGAGCGCAATGCCCAGATTCTCCAGATCGGCGCAGATTTGCGCGCGGATCTCCGGCGAATTTTCTCCGATCCCGCCGGTGAATATGAGCGCATCGGCGCCATTCATGGCCGCCAGATACGCCCCGATATACTTCTTTGCGCGATAGCAGAACGTATCCACTGCGAGTCGCGATTGTTCATCGCCGGTCTTAGCCTTCTTCAGCACATCGCGCATGTCGTTCGAAACGCCCGAGAGCCCTTTCAAGCCACTCTCTTTGTTGAGTACGTTGGCCACGTCGGCAGGTTGTAGTTTCTCCTGCGTGACCAGGTAGAGGATGGCCCCCGCGTCGACGTCACCGCTGCGCGATCCCATGACCAGACCTTCGAGCGGCGTGAAGCCCATCGAAGTGTCGATGGATTTCCCGCGATCGATAGCGCAAACCGAGCAGCCATTGCCCAGATGGCAGGTGATCATGCGGTAATCGGCGCGCACCTTGCCGTGAATCTGCGCGAAGCGCCACGACACGTATCGATGAGAAATGCCGTGGAAGCCATAGCGCCGAATCCCCTTCTCGGTGAGGTATTTGTAAGGCAGTGCGTAGGCGTAAGAGGGAGGAGGCAGCGTATGGTGGAAGGCCGTATCGAAAACAGCCACGTGTGTGGCGTCAGGCAGATGCTTGCGCGCCGCCCGCACAGCCTCCAGATTGTGCGGATTATGCAGGGGCGCAAGCACCGATAACTCTTCGATCCCCTTCTCCACTTCGGCGTCGATGATCACCGAAGTGGTGAATCGGCTACCGCCGTGAACGATGCGATGCCCCACCGCGTGGATGGGGATCTTCACCCTGGCGAACACGGACTCGATGGCCTCGGCCATGCTGGCGACGCGCTCGACCTCTCCCTGTTGCAGGAGCAGGTCGGAATCGGCTGCAATCATCTCCGCAGTGGTTTCCCACAAATCGAATTTGAGCGATGAGCTGCCGGCGTTGAGGACCAGGATCTTCATTCCAGGGTCCAGCGCCACTCGGTTATTTCGGGCATGTCCTCGCCATGCACGCGGATGTAGCGGGAATGGTCGATCAGCTTATTGCGCAATTGCTGGCGAAGGTGCGCGGAGACGGCGGCGAGATGCGGCACGCGTTCGATCACGTCCATGGCGAGATGGAAACGGTCAATCTCGTTGAGCACGCACATATCGAAGGGCGTAGTGGTGGTGCCTTCCTCTTTATAGCCGCGCACATGCAACTCCTGGTTGGCGCGGCGGTACGTGAGGCGATGAATCAGCCACGGGTAGCCGTGGTAATTGAAGATGATCGGCTTATCGACGGTGAAGAGGGAATCGTATTCCTTGTCCGGCAGGCCGTGCGGGTGTTCGCTGGCAGGCTGCAGGGTCATCAGATCCACCACGTTGACGACGCGGATCTTCAGGGTGGGGATATTGCGGCGCAGCCAATCGACAGCGGCGAGGGTTTCGAGAGTCGGGACGTCGCCGGCGCATCCCATCACTACATCCGGCTCGGAACCCTGATCGTTGCTGGCGAATTCCCAGATGCCGAGGCCCACCGTACAGTGGCGCACGGCATCGTCAATGTTGAGCCACTGCGGCTCCGGATTCTTGCCCGCCACAATCACGTTGACGTAGTTGCGGCTGCGCAGGCAATGGTCGGTCACCGAGAGCAGCGTGTTGGCGTCGGGCGGAAGATAGACACGAACCACTTCGGCTTTCTTGTTGATCACGTGGTCGATGAAGCCGGGATCCTGATGGCTGAAACCGTTGTGATCCTGCCGCCAGACGTGCGAGGTGAGCAGGTAATTGAGTGATGCGATGGGACGCCGCCAGGGGATGCCGTTGCAGACCTTGAGCCACTTGGCGTGCTGGTTGAACATGGAATCGATGATGTGGACGAAGGCCTCGTAGCAGGAGAAGAAGCCGTGGCGGCCGGTCAGCAGATAGCCTTCGAGCCAGCCTTCGCACATGTGTTCGCTGAGGATTTCCATGACGCGGCCGTCGGGCGCCACGTGGTCGTCGATGGGAATAATTTCGGCGGTCGATTCGCGATTGGTGACATCGAACAGGGCGTTCCAGCGATTGGAATTGGTTTCATCGGGCGAGACGACGCGGAAGTTGGCCTGCGCCATGTTCAGCTTCATCACGTCTTTCAGAAAATTGCCCATCACGCGCGAGGATTCGGCGAAGGTGGCGCCGGGCTTTTGCACATCGACGGCGTACTGGCAGAAATCCGGCAGGGATAAATCTTTGAGCAGCAGACCGCCGTTGGCATGCGGATTGGCGCCCATGCGCGCGTCGCCTTTCGGAGCGAGGTCGGCGTACTCCTGTCGGAACGTGCCTTGCTCGTCGAACAGTTCTTCGGGCTTGTAGCTGCGCATCCACTGTTCCAGCATGATGAGCTCGTCGGGGCGCTTTTGGGGGCAATCGAGCGGGACCTGGTGCGAGCGGAAGGTGCCTTCAATGGGCTTGCCGTCCAGTTCTTTGGGGCCGGTCCAGCCCTTGGGAGAACGCAGCACGATCATCGGCCAATCGGAGCGCTGGCGGAATCCGTTAGTGCGCGCGTCCTCCTGTATAGAGTGGATCTCCGCGATGCATGCGTCCATGATGGAGGCCATCTGCTGGTGCATGACATCGGGCTCATGGCCTTCGACGAAGTAACATTTGTAGCCGTAGCCTTCGAAGAGCGAGGCCAGTTCATCGTGGGGGATGCGGGCGAGCACGGTGGGGCCGGCGATCTTGTAGCCGTTCAGATGGAGGATGGGAAGCACGGCGCCGTCGCGCACCGGATTCAGGAATTTGTTCGAATGCCAACTGGTGGCGCAGGGTCCGGTTTCGGCCTCGCCATCGCCCACCACGCAGCAGGCGAGGAGATTGGGATTATCGAACACGGCGCCGTAAGCATGCAGGAGCGCGTAGCCGAGTTCGCCGCCTTCATGGATGGAACCGGGTGTCTCCGGGGCGGCGTGGCTGGGGATGCCGCCGGGAAACGAGAACTGCTTGAAAAGGCGCTGCATACCCTCTTCATTCCGCGAAATGTTCGGATATAGTTCGGAATAGGTGCCTTCGAGATAGGTATTGGCCACCATGCCGGGCCCGCCATGGCCGGGACCGCAGACGTAGATGGCGTTCAGATTGTGTTGGCGGATGACACGATTCATGTGGGCGTAGATAAAATTCAGGCCCGGAGTGGTGCCCCAGTGGCCTAACAGCCGGGGCTTGATTTGCTCGGTGCGCAGCGGCGTGCGCAGGAGCGGGTTTTCCAGCAAATAGATCTGGCCCACCGATAAATAATTGGCGGCGCGCCAGTACGCGTTGATTTTGCGAAGCTCTTCGGGATCGAGCGGACCAACAGGTTGATCTTGCATATAGGCTCTGAGCCGATTGTGGCACGCGGTTATGACGGTGGGGTTAACTCTCATGTTGTGAACGGTAAGCAAGAATGAACAGGCGGTAGCGCCTGTTCCACATTGGTTCAGGCGGCGTTTTGGGTGGGGCGGATGGGCGTGGGGGTGTTTCCGGCCGATTTGGACAGCGCGCGAGCCTGTTTGAGCTGGCGTTTTCGTTCGACGAGGAAGACGATTTTTTCAGATGAAAAAGCAAACCCGGCGGTCTGGGGATCGAAGGTTTGTCCTTGGTGAATGGCCAGTAAATGAAGGAGTTGTGCTTCTTCGTGGGCTTTCTCTTCGGCGGCTTTGCGCTCGGTCTGGAGGGCGCGGAGCTCTTCCATATTCTTTTTGAGGGTGCGGTTGATGCGGGATTCGTAGAGGGTGATGTTGAGGATGTCTTTGGAACTGCGCATGAAGGTGGTGGCCTCGCTGAGGAGGACGTCGGCCTGGGGTGCGCCGGAATCGATCTGATTTTTGGGGTAGGTGTGGCCGAGGGCGAAGATGCCGTCTTCGATGGAGCGGATGCGATTGAGGCGCCAGTAGCTGTGGGCGACGAGGTGGGCGAGCTGGAGTTCGAGGGGGCCATCGGGGCTGAGGCGGGCGATGATGGGATCGCAGAAGGCCTCGAGTTCGCGGCGATTGTCGTCGGTCATGATGGAGACCTGGCCGGTGAGGCCGTGGCGGAGACCGTTGAGGCGGATCTTCTGCTTGCCTTCTTCCGTCCTGGGACCGGTCGATTTCTGGGCATTGGCGTCGTTGGCGCGGAGCTGACGTTCGGAGAGGAGCTTTTTGATCGTTTCGAGGTTGGCGCGATCTTTTTCGAGGCCGCGTTGGTCGGTGAGTACTGTGTGCAGGGACATTGGTGTTTCCTCGGCCCAGGTTTAGCAGGTGAGGGTGGGGGCGTCTGGGGCGGGGGCTGGGAGGTTGTTGATTTTAAGGGCGATATAGATGCGAAATAGTGGGACTGGGATTTTGACCAGGAACTTTTCGATACGCCGCGGTGTCTACGTTCGGGTGCTGACTGCCGCCAGATCGCTTCTGCTTGTTGCCGGGTTATCGACTTTGCTGGCGCAGTCGGCTTTGTTGGGGCAATCGACGGTACAGTTCGAGGTTGCTTCCGTCAAGGTCCCGCCAGTAGTGGGTGGTGAGCTCTATAACATCAATCTCGGCACCATCCAGCACGATACGGTCACGTTGACGAATGTCTCGCTGGCCGATTGCGTTAGTTTCGCGTATGGACTGACCAGCGACGCTCAGCTTATCGGGCCGGATTGGATCAAGTCCAAGGAATTGCGGTACGACATCGTGGCGAAAACCGCGCCGGGTACGACGCGCGAACAGGCTCTTCAAATGATGCAGGTGCTGCTTGCGGAGAGATTCAAGCTGGCTCTTCACCGCGAACAGAGGGTGCTTGCTTACTACGCGCTGGTAGTGGCCAAAGGCGGGTCAAAGCTGCCTGAGGCCACGGACGCTCCCGCAACAGTTCCCGCTGGAATACAGGGTCAACTGCGGATTGTCAGCAACCGAATGGCGATGTTTGTCGTAGCGAAGTTGCTGTCGCGGTACATGCGAGCCCTGGTGATGGATCAGACTGGTCTGCCGGGAGAGTTTGAAGTAAGGCTGGTGTGGACGCCGGACGATCGTCCCATACCGGAGGAGGAGCGCGGCCCGTCAGTCTTCACGGCCGTTGAGGAGCAACTGGGGCTTAAGCTGGCAGCGCACAAGGGGCCGGTGGACGTTCTGGTAATTGACCGGGCGGAGAAAGTTCCGGTCGAAAACTGAAGGGCTCGTGGCCCAACGGGAATGGACAGGAGAGTCAGGCACAGCCAAGGGAGAACCGCAGGGCTGAACAAACCTCCGGCATCCGCGCGTGACTCAGCCTGGCGACGCGCCTGGTCAGACGTTTCTGCGACACGGTGACGGCATTGTGAAGGTTTACGGCGCACTCGCTCTTCATTCCGTCGTCCACATCCAATATCACCTCAGAGGGAAGCTTGTTCTACATGGGTTAGTCGGTGTAGAAGCGCTTGACTCGGCCTCCGATGCCGCACAGCACGCTGTAGGAGATTGTGCCGGCGGTGCGGGCGATCTGCTGCGCGTCGAGCGATAACTCGCCCTCCCGGCCTAATAGGGTAACTTCGTCGCCGGGCTTCAATTGAGGAGAATGCGTGATGTCGATGGTCGTGAGATCCATCGAAACCGTACCCACGATGGGAGCGAAACGCCCACCCGCGATCACCTTACCCTTGTTCGACAGGCGATGCGGGACGCCGTCCGCATAGCCCGCCGCGAGCACCGCAATGCGCATCGGCGACATAGCGTGGTACGAGCCCCCGTAACCGATTCGCGCGCCCGCGGGAACGTCCTTAATGGTGACGATACGTGCCTTCCAACTCAACGCCGGCTTGACGGCGAACAGCGGATGGGGCGCCGGCCCTCGGGCGGGCGAGACGTAACCGTAGATCGCATGGCCCGGCCGAACCAGCGGCAACATCCCATCGCGCCTCGGGTAGGCGATGGCGTTGGTACTCGCCAGATGCATCAGCGTGGGGCGAATGCCGAGCGCAGCCAGCGCCGTGGCCATTTCGTGAAAGTTCCGAATCTGCTCGTCCGTTTGCGGCGAGGTGAAATCGGTGGGGGATGCCAGGTGCGTCATCAACCCTTCCACGCGCACTCCCGGGGCGGCGGCCAGTGCGGCGGCGATCTGCGAAGCCGTGGCGCGCGTCCCGAGGCGGTCCATCCCGGTATCGATCTTGAGATGGATGTCGATCACCCCTCCCTCTTCGAGCAAAGGCAACTCATCGAGAGAATGCACCACCGGGGTGAGTTGGAATTCGCGCATGGCCTCGTGCTCCCACGGCATTACGCCGGCCATCACGAGGATGCGGCAAGGGATCCCGGCGCGGCGCAGCGTAATGCCCTCTTCGACGGAACTCACTGCCAGCCACGCCGCACCCTCGCGGCAGAGAACGCGCGAAACTTCCACCGCCCCGTGGCCATAGGCATCGGCTTTCACCACGCCGATCACCTGCCCTCCCGGCCCTACCGCATCCCTGACGGCACGGTAGTTGGCGGCAATCTGAGATCGCGAAATTTCGACGTAGCAGCGGGTGGATTTCGGCATCTGCACCTGACTCATTCTCGCAGCCGGGCAGTTTCCGATTCATGTTATGTTCGGTATTCGCCCGCAAATGCGCGTCACCTCAAAAGCACCCTGCCGCGTGGACCTGGCGGGCGCAACGCTCGATATCTGGCCACTCTATCTTTTCCATGAGAACGCGGTCACCATTAACTTCGCGGTAAACCTGTATACGTCGTGCACCCTGGCCACGCGCGACGATTCGCGGATTGTGCTGCGCTCGCGCGACCTGGCGATCGAAGAGAGCTTTGAGTCGTTGGAACATCTGCGGGCGGCGAAGCGCTACCGTCTGCCGATTCCGGCATTGCTGGTGCGATTTTTCGCTCCCGAGCAGGGCCTGACCGTGGAGTGTGCGTCCGAAGCTCCGGCCGGCGCGGGCATTTCCGGATCGTCGTCCCTGATGGTCTCGGTCGCCTGCGCGCTCAACAAATTGACACGGCGCGGATACAAGCTGGAGAGGATCCGCGAAATTGTGCAGAACGTTGAAGCGCAGGTTATCCGCGTGCCCACCGGCGCGCAGGATTATTATCCGGCCTTGTTCGGCGGCGTGTCGGGGATTGAGCTTTCACCCGGCGGGATTTCCCGCATAGAACTGCCCGTAGATCCCGAGGATCTGAATGCGCGATTTGTGCTCGCGTATACGGGGGCGCCCAGGAACTCCGGCATCAATAACTGGGAGGTGATGAAGGCGCATGTGGACGGCGATCGCGCCGTGCAGCGCAACTTCGACCGCATCGCATCGGGCGCCCATGCCATGCGCGAGGCGCTCGAACGCAAGGACTGGAACGAGACTGCCCGGCTGATGCGTGAGGATTGGACGAGCCGCCGGCGCAATATTCCTACCATCTCGACGCCGCTGATGGACCGCCTGATCTCCACGACGCGCCGGCTGGGATCGACCGCGGCCAAAGCCTGTGGCGCGGGTGGAGGCGGGTGCGTAGTTTTTCTCGTCGAACCGGATGCGAAGCTGCGCGTGGCCAGAGCCATCGAAGAGGCTGGCGCGCAGGTGTTGCAGACGAAGGTGGCCATGCGCGGAGTCGAGGTGCGCTGAAAAAGTGCCCGAAACTTTCATGGATATGGAACCTCGGCCTGCAAAACGCGATTGGCTGCGTCCGCTCTTAGGCGCCGGCACGTGCTTCCTGTTGCTGCAGGTGGCGCTCTGGTTTCTGGTACCCATCGTGGACTTCTTCGGCGGCCAGATGATGGCCATCACGGTGCCGATGCTGCTGGCGGCGACGGTAGCCAACGCCCTCGCCATGGCGATCTTCGAATCGCGCCCGTTCAGCGATATCGGGCTGCTGTGGAGCGGCGGCACGGGATACAACCTGATGGTGGGCATTGCGCTCGGTGTGGCTGCAGCGGCGCTGGTGATCCTGCCGCCGGTGGCACTCGGGATGGCGCATTTCGCCGTTGTCCCGGACGCGGATATCTCCTGGCGAGCGGCTCTGTTCCTGCCCGTTCTGCTGTTCTGCGGCGCCATGGGAGAAGAGATCGCCTTCCGCGGCTTCGTGCTGCAGTACCTGATGCGCGGGTGGAAGCCCTGGATCGCCATTGTAAGCACCGGGCTGCTTTTCGGGTGGCTGCACAATGAGAACCCCAGCGCCACCCTGCTGAGCGATGGCAACACGGCGTTGTTCGGCATCCTGTTCGGGGTGGCGGTTCTGCGATCGCACGACTTGTGGCTGCCGATCGGGTTACATTTTGGATGGAATTGCGCATTACCCTTTCTCGGAGTGGAGGTCAGCGGACTTACAATCAGAGTTGCGGGGTACGAGCTGGTATGGAAATCCGGGAAACTCTGGAGCGGCGGGATGTATGGGCCGGAGGCGAGCGTCCTCACGTCGGCGGTGCTGCTGATTCTGTTCTTTGTGGTTTGGAGACTGCCGGTGCGCAAAGGCCGCGCGTGGCTGCTGGAACCGGCACCGGCCGAGTTGTCTGCGCTCTGATCGCCTGGCTGCTGGCGGCTGCGCCCTTCGCCAATCCGGGTGTGATCCCTTCCAAAGACAAGCTGACTGACGACGAGAAGATTGAGATTCTGCGCAATCTCTCGTCAGAATACGCCAAGGCGAAAACATATTTCCCACGTTCGAAGAAGCCACTCGAGTACGACAAGGATGGCACGTGGGACCAGGCGAAATGGCAGATGGAAGCGCAGCGCAACGGCGGTCCGGCGGCGCGTGTGGGCGACGATATCAAGATCACTCACGTGGGTTTTGAGACCGACAAGCTTCTGATTGAAATCAACGGCGGCCTGAAGACGGGCGGACACTGGTACGACCACATCGATGCCGGCGTGGGGATGGGGGGCGTGGCGCAGGGGCCGATCCACAACTCGGGTGCGCCGTCTCTGGGGACCGTGATCGAGATCAATTTCCATAAGCCGCTGGAGAATCTGACGTCGGAGGATGTCAAGAAAGTGCTGGCGCCGCTGATGGATTTCGATCCGCATTCGGCTTCGACAAACTATGTCGAGACGCTGACGCCCGAGCTGAAGAAGGCCGTGGCGGAGAAGCGCGCGCTGGTGGGGATGGATCACGACCAGGTGCTGCTCGCCATGGGACATCCGCGGCAGAAGTATCGCGAGACGAAGGACGGCGTGGATCTGGAGGACTGGATTTACGGGGAGGCGCCGGGCAAGGTGACCTTCGTGACTTTCTCGGGGAATAAGGTGGTCAAGGTGAAGGAAGAGTACGCCGGGCTGGGGATACAGGCGGCTCCGCAGACGGTGACGCCGTGAGAGACACGCGGTGACAACCGCGTTCAATCTCGAGCGGCCCAGGAGCTGGACCACCGCCATGCCTCGGGAATCGGGCAAAGGCCGGCATTGACCGGGTTTTGTTGGATGTATGTTGCAATCTTCGCTTCGTCGATCCCGCCCCGAAGCCATCGGTCGAAATAATCCCGCGCCCAGAATGGGCTACCGGCACGGCTGAGGATGCGGTTGGCGTCGCGCGCGCTGCAGGCTTTGATCCACGAGACAACTTTGGGCAGATCCAGCCGCGGCCGGAGGAGTGCGTGAACGTGATTCGGCATCAGAACCCAGGAAGCCAGTTCGCATTTACCCTCGACTTCGCTGTCGAGAAGGATTTTTGCCACGCTGGCGGCCACCGCGGGCTGTAGCAGCCATCGTGGGCCGGTTGCAGCGGCGTCGAGGAGGCGATCTTGTTCCAGAAATTTTGCGTCTTCAGTGGTCAGAAGATCGGCTGTCACTTTTGATGGCAAGGAGCCGTGGAGACGCCATGTCACGAAATATGAGGCGCCCTCCTTTTGCCAGTGGGGGAGGCGGGATCGCGATTCCGACATCACACAAGTATGGTGGGGCGAGGGGCGACTTTTTCTCAGGAGAAGAACGCGGCTATCGCCGCATGTCCCCCCGCATGTCCTGGCGGAGATTTTTGGCGATACGCGCGGCCTTCCGGTTCAGGGCGCCTCCCGGCTTCTCGAAATCCGACCAAAGCACGAGCCGGGATTTCAGATCCACCAGAAAAATCGTGCCCGCCGCCGTGCTGGAGCGGAAGCCCGGGTGCGTTTCGGCGGCATCGTCGTCATCCTCATCGCGGGGGTGGATTTTCGCCAGCTTTTTCTCGAACGGCTCGCCCAGCCGATCGGTCAGGACCACGTCCGCGGTCTGCGGGTCGGCCACCACCTGCATTACGTGCTCGCGCGTCAGTTGCTCGGCTAGAAACTGATCGAAGCCGCCGGCCATGGGCAGGATATAGACTTTGCGCGTTTGCCCGGACATAGCGATGGCCGTCAACGCGAAAAGAAGCGGGAGCGGAATGCGTTTCATTACAATCACAGTTTACAGGCCATGGGCGACGCTTCCATCACCGCCGTGATCCCCGTGCACAACCGGGCGGATCTGCTGGCGCGCCTCCTCGCGACTGTCGCGGCCCAGACGGCGCCGTTTGCGGAGGTGCTGGTGGTGGATAACGCGTCGACGGATAACGCTGCGCTAGTGGCGCGCGAGGCAGGGTGCCGGGTGATCGCCGTGGGCGAGAATGCCGGTTTTGCCCGCGCGGTGAATCGCGGGTGGCGGGCTGCGGATACCCCATGGATCGCCATCCTTAACAGCGATGTGGAACTGGATAGCCGCTGGGTGGAACGGCTGCTGGCCGGCGTGGCATCCCATGGTTTCGCGACGGGCACCATTTTCTCCGCCGGAGATCGCGGCACCATCGACGGCACCTATGATCTGATGAGCCGGGGGGCTTGCGCCTGGCGGGCGGGGAACGGCATGCCCGCCGTCGGACATGCTGCGCCGCATCCGATAGCCATCGCTCCCGCCACCGCCTGCCTGTTTCGCCGCGAGGTGCTGGAACAGCTGGGAGGCTTCGACGAAACCTTCGGCTCTTACCTCGAAGATGTCGACCTGGGACTGCGCTGTCTGCGCGAGGGTTTCACCGGGGTCTACGTGCCCGACGCTCTCGCCTGGCATCACGGCAGCGCCACATGGGGACGCTGGAATCCTCAGGTAGTCCGGGCCATATCGCGCAATCAGGTTCTTCTGGTCGCGCGCCATTACGACCGGGGGCTGCTTCAATCCTGTATCTGGCCGATTGTCGCGGGACAGCTCCTTTGGGGTCTGCTTGCGCTACGGCACGGAGCTGCGTTCGCGTGGGTGCAGGGCAAATGGGAGGGATTGCGCCAGTTTCATCCGCAGGGCTGTGATTCCCCCCGGCTGCGCGATTTCCTGACCGCTTCGGAGCGAGAGATCCGCGACCGGGCGCAGGGCCCGTACTGGCGCTGGTATTTCCGACTAACCAGTGCGGCGCATTGACACATGGCACGTGTCGCAGTTGTCATCGTTACTCACAATTCGGGGTCGAAAATCGGGGGGTGCCTGGATGCGGTGGCCGGTCAAACCAGCGCCGGCGACGTGCAGACGATTGTAGTAGACAACGCCTCAAGCGACGCCACCCTGGCCGAAGTTGCCGCCCGCGGGGTCGGCTGTTTAGCCAATCCGAATAACGCCGGATTCGCCGCGGCGGTGAACCAGGGAATACGCGCCACCGACGCTCCGCTCATTCTCCTGCTGAATCCCGATGCTCATCTGGTGACCGGGATCGAGGCGCTCACCGCCCATTTTGAGGATCCGCAAACGGGCGCGGCCGGGGGCATGCTCATCGGCGCGGACGGGCGTCCGCAAACCGGCTTCATGGCGCGTAATCTGCCGACTCCCACGGCGCTGATTTTTGAAGTACTTGGGATAAATACGGTGTGGCGGCGCAATCCCGTGAATTGGCATTACCGTTGCTTAGGGAAGGATCCGGTGATCCTTGAGCTTGTCGAACAGCCTGCCGGCGCGTTCCTGATGTTTCCGCGAAAGATTTGGGAGCGGGTCGGCGGCTTCGATGAGCGTTTCTGGCCCATCTGGTTTGAAGACGTCGATTTTTGCGCGCGGCTGAAGCAAGCCGGCCTGGCGGTATATTACGAACCGAACGCAGTGGCCAGACATGAGGGAACACACTCAATCGGTACTCTTCCGCTGGAGATTCGGGAACGATATTGGTATGGTAGTCTTCTTGGATATACGGCGAAGCACTATACTTGGTTAACTTGTGAGGGAATTTGTTTCGCTGTGGTTCTTGGTGCGGCTCTTCGCGCGGTCAAAGGGTGTCCGCGTTACGGGCTGAAAGCTTTTGCAGTTTATGGCGCTGTTTGCCGGCTTGCTTTGGGCCGTATGTTTAAGCTCAGGCGAAGCTCAGGGAGTACTGTTGTCCAGTGTAATAGCGTTAAAAATTCATGAGTGGAGCAGGCCCGCGCTTACATGTCCCGCAGCGACTTCGTTTCGGTAACGATCGTCACATACAATAGCGGCCGCTTTATAAAGCGGTGTCTTGAGTCCGTCCTCGATCAGGAGTATCCGTTCAAGGAGGTTATCGTTATCGATAACAACTCCACGGATGGCACCATCGATATTCTGGAACCGTTTGAAAACCGGTGCCGGATCATCTATAATGAGGAAAATATCGGCTTCGCCGCCGCGCAGAACCAGGCCATAGCGGCTTCGAACGCGGAATGGGTACTGACCCTCAACCCCGATGTTCTGCTGCTGAAGGGCTTTGTCGAAGCCTTGGTCACGGCGGGCAATCTGGATCCTCGCGTAGGCACGGTTTGCGGCAAATTGCTCACCATGTCGGCCGAGTTTGAATTCGGCGAGGAACCGCTGGTGGATTCCACCGGTATTTACTTTACGCCCAACCTGCGCCATCTGGATCGCGGCAGCCTGCAGGTGGATAACGGCCACTTCCGCAACTACGAATACGTGTTTGGGGCGACTGCGGCGGCGGCACTTTACCGGCGCGAAATGATCGACGATATCTCGATCGGCGGCGAGTTCTTCGATGCCGATTTCTTCGCCTACCGGGAAGACGCGGATGTGGCTTGGCGGGCCCAGTTACTGGGCTGGAAATGCCTCTACGCGCCCTATGCCAAGGGCTATCACGTGCGCAAAGCTCTGCCGGGCAACCGGCGCGCGCTGCCCGCTGAGATCAACATGCACTCGGTGAAGAATCGCTTCCTGCTGCGCATGAAGAACATCACGCCGGATCTTTACCGGCGCAACTTCTTTTCCATCACGCTGCGCGATATTGTGGTGCTCAGCTGCTGTCTGATCTCCGAGCACACCTCTCTGCGGGCCTTTCCATTCCTCTTCAAGAACTGGAAAAACGTGATGGCCAAGCGGCGCGAGATTATGCAGCGCCAGCGCGTGGACGACGCCTACATGGCGAGTTGGTTCGATTTTACGCCGGTCAGTAAACCCGCTCCGAAGAAGTTCGCCGCAGCGACGGCCTCGTCGCGATCCAAAGCCGCCCGGCGCTGAATCCGGTGCGTATTGCAATCCTGGGCACGCGCGGCATTCCCGCCAACTACGGCGGATTTGAAACCTTTGCCGAAGAATTATCCGTGCGCCTGGTGGAGCGTGGGCACGAGGTAGTGGTCTATTGCCGGCAGGCTTTTGAATTGCCGAAGTACCGCGGCGTGGAACTGCGCTATGTGCCCACTATCCGGCATAAATACCTCGACACCCTGGCCCACACATTTCTATCCACGCTTCACCTGCTGTTCCACCGGGTCGACGCGGCGATCTACTGCAACGGGGCCAACGCGATTTTCACCATCCTGCCGCGCCTGACGGGGATTCCTGTGGTGCTCAATGTGGATGGCATCGAGCGCCGGCGAAAGAAGTGGAATATACTGGCGCGCGCCTGGT
>Ga0302320_10009808_pt1 | contig 20502 bp, 19 predicted proteins | sample Bog_T0_3_FD_202130 | JGI IMG/M metagenome (GOLD analysis project Ga0302320, IMG submission 202130) | Peat permafrost microbial communities from Stordalen Mire near Abisko, Sweden - Bog_T0_3 | ecosystem: Environmental > Terrestrial > Soil > Wetlands > Peat | place: Sweden: Abisko, Stordalen Mire...
TGCCAGCGCGGCGAGATGGAGAACCGCATCAAGGAGCAGATGTGCCTGTTCGCCTATCGCCTGTCGACCGAGGAGATGAAGGGCAATCAGCTGCGGCTGTACCTGTCGGCGCTGGCCGATCATCGCGTGTCGATTGACGTGGCAGTGGAGGAGGGACCGGCGTGGTTTGATCCGCATTTGCTGGGGCGTGTGCTGCGGCATCTGCTGGAGAATGCGGCGCGGTATTCTGCACCGGGAAGCCGGATTACATTGCATGCGCTGCGCAAAGAGGGGCGGTTGGAGTTCAGCGTGGAGGATAACGGCTCTGGAATTGATGCTGTGGATCTGCCGCTGATTTTTGAGAAGTTTTATCGGGGAAAAAAGGGATCGAGGCTGGGTAAAGGCTCGGGAATGGGGCTTGCAATTGCACGGGCGATCCTGGCGGCGCATGGCGGGGCAATAGAGGCGGAAAGCGTGCCGGGGCAGGGAGCGACATTCAAGTTTTGGGTGCCGCTGGTGGAGAAGGAGCCGGGAAACGCAGCATAGTAGGCGGCTGCGGCTTGCATTCGCCGACTTCTTCTCGAAGGCGGGTCTGGTGCAGCCGGGCACGGGCCTAGCTGCACCAGAAATTGCGTGGGTTGATCGACCGAGGTGTTACACAGAAGGGAAACGGCCTAGATGGCAAGACTCAACGTGTACTTGGTGGTTGAGCCGGTGGCGGGAATCGCGCCGGCTACGAAGGGTCCAAGAGAAGTCCGGATCAAAGCGGGCGAGACGTTTGTGGCATTGAGCATTTCTACAAGGTAATCCCCTGAAAATGTATTGCTTACATTGGACGAGTTGACAGGGATTATCCAGGAGTAAGGCACGTTGACGGTGCAGGTGGCCGTGGAGCCGCTGACAGTGGCCAGGCTGTACGCTTCCTCGCTCCAATCGGTGACCGTGTAGTTGGAGAGATTCTGCGAATAGGCGTAGAGGTATGCACTGCAAACCACCGTTCCGCCTTTTGGCAGGGCAGTCTTGAGCGAGATAGTAAGAGTTAGCTCGACGGTGCCCGTGGTGGGCGAGGTTGAAGTGTCAGGGAGAGCACGTATCAAGGGCTGAAAGGTTCCGGTCTCGGGATCCTGATAACCGAGAACCCTTTTGTGCGGAGCGCTGGTTGAGGTGGATTGAGCATGGGAGGTGGCGGCAGTGGTGCAACTGAGAGCGAACACACTGAGAGCCATGAGACGGATAACACGCATAGAGGAATCCTTTCAGCTAAGTTATCTCGGGGACAATTCTACCTGTAGCTTACTCGAAGTTTGTTAGTTCCAGGTCAAAAGTCTAAATTTATTTTGCAGGCGGGAGTGGTTCGTCGGACCAGTCGCAAGGGACGTCGCGGTGCTCTTCGGAGCTGAGGTTGGCCCACTCCATGATGCGGGCTACGCGCCAGGAGTCGATGGGCGAGGTAGGCGCGGGGGCTTTGCCGAGGAGGGCGTCGCGGATGCCGGCGTAGTACTGGCGATAGTCGCCGGGGATGGGCTGGATGGGGCGCGTGACCATTCCGCCATCTACGTCAACGGCGAGTGTGCCCCAGTGGGAGCTGGACTCCTGACCCCAGGTGGGGCTGGTGATGCGGGTGATCTTCACGAGTTCGGCTTCCTGCTGGTCGACGCCGTACTTCCAGTAGTTGCCTTTGTCGCCGCGGAGGTAGAAGCGGGGACGCTCGAGGGCGGAGAGGCAGGTTGCGCCGAGGGAGACTTCAAGCTCGGGGTAATGCAGGCGCAACGTGAAGGCATCGTTGACGGATTGGCCGGTGCGCTCGCAACGGAGTTCCGCGCCGATGGATGCGGGTTTGCCGAAGAGCATGAGGGCCTGGTCGGCGAGATGGGTTCCGAGATCGAGCAGGACGCCGCCGGCTTCGGCGGGGCTCTCTTTCCAGAGGCGATCAGTGCGGGCGGCGGGACGCCAGCGGTCGAGGGTGGATTCGAAGGAGACGAGGCGGCCGAGGGAGCCTTCTTTGAGCAGCTTCTGGAGGGTGAGGTAGTCGCCATCCCAGTGGCGATTGTGAAAGGGGGCGAGTAGGACGCCTTTGGCTTTGGCCAGTTCCATTAACTGGGCGATCTCGGCTGAGGAGGCGCACAGGGGCTTGTCAACGACGAGGTTCTTGCCGGCGGCGAGGATCTGCTTTGCGAGATCGAAGTGGGTTCCGCTGGGGGTGGAGACTACGATGAGGCCGAGGGAGGCGTCGGCCAGCATTGCGTCAAGGGTGCGGTAGGTGGCGATGTTGGGATAGCGTTCCTGGGCTTTGTTGTTGGTGCGCTCGAGGATGGCGGCGAGTTCGATGCCTTCGACCGACGAGAGAAGCGGTGCGTGAAAGACCTTTCCACCGAGACCGAAGCCCAACAAGCCTGCACGAATCATTTTTCTGCCCCTGACAGGCCGGCTGCTATCGAGCGCCTGTGCTGATTATCCTTCGAGTTTATACCGGGTTTCAGCGAGGCGGTAGAGACGACGCCAGACGAGGCGGTTCATGGTGACAACCATGAGGGAGATCATGATGGTGGCGAGGAGAAGGATGGGGAATCGGCCGCTGTCAGTGGCGGCGTCGATTTGCGCGCCGAGGCCGATGGTTTCAAGGGTTCGGTCGGCGACGTGGGAGTACTCGGCGAAGACGGAGGCGTTCCAGGCGCCGCCCGAGGCGGTAACCATGCCGGTGATGAGGTACGGGAAGATGCCGGGGAGGATGAGTTTGGTCCAGCGCTGCCAGCGGTTGAAGCGGTAGAGGGAGGAGACTTCGCGGAGATCGGAGGGGATCGACATGGCTCCGGCGATAACGTTGAAGAGGATGTACCACTGGGTTCCGAGGAGCATGAGGGCGATGGAGCCGATGCCGAGTCCGCCGCCGATTTTGACCAGGCCGATGAGCAGGATGGGGAAGAAGGCTGTGGCGGGGACGGAGGCGAGAACCTGCGCAACCGGCTGGACGACACGGGCGAGCTTGGGGTTGAAGCCGATGGCGACGCCGACAGGGACGGTCCAGAGGGCGGAGATGAGCAGGGCGGCATTGACGCGGAGGAAGGTTGCGCCGGCACCTTCAAGCAGCAGGACGAGTTCAGGCCAGGTGACGGAGCGGAGCATGAGGATGGCCTGGGTTGCGCCCCAGGCAACGGCAATGGCTGCCGCGGTGGCGAGGGTCCAGAGGCCGATGGATCCCTTGCGGCGGGATTGGTCTTCGTCAAGGGGATGGACGATGCGGCCCTCTTTGGTTTGCGCCATGCGGCGGAAGATGGGCTCCTCAAAGTGGCTGAAGATGCGGCCCGGGAGGGAACTGAAGAGGGTTGAGCGGCGGAGGAGTTCGAGGATGGGCGAGGTGACGTGATCGGCGGATTCGACCTGTTCGAATTTGAATTTGTCGCTCCAGGAAATGAGGGGACGCCAGACCAACTGATCGGTGGCGACGACGATGAGGATGACGACGAGGAAACCAGCGACGAGGGCGCGGATGTCACCGGAGACGGTTGCGGTCTGGAGGTAGCTGCCGAGGCCGGGGAGCTGGAAGTTGCGGTCGCCCATGGTGAACATCTCGCAGGCGATGAGGGCGAACCACCCGCCGGCGACGGAGACGATGGAGTTCCAGACGAGGCCGATGGCGGAGTAGGGCATTTCAAGCTGCCAGAAGCGCTGCCAGGCGGAGTAGCGGTAGATGCGGGAGGCTTCGACCATTTCGCGGGGGATGGACTTGAGCGAAGAATAGAAGCTGAAGGCGAGATTCCAGACCTGGCCGGTGAAGATGAGCAGGATGACACCCATCTCGATGCCCATTTGATGGCCGGGAACCAGGGCGACCATGGCCAGCACGACGGGAGGGAGAAAACTGAGGACGGGGATGGATTGCAGAATGTCGAGGACGGCGATCATCCAGGCTTCAACGCGCGGGTTATAAGCGGCGATGTAGCCGTAGGAGACGGCGAAGGTGAGGCTGAGCAGGTAAGCGATGGTGATGCGCACGACGGAGTAGAAGGCGTAGACCGGGAGGGCGCGGATGGAGTGGGAGATGGGGACAACGGGGACGGGCTTGCCGAGCCAATAAGCGCCGGTGCTGACGACAGCAAAGAAGATGGCCAGGGCGCAGACGGCGACGGCCGCATCGATGAGAAAGGGCCAGTTGCGGGAGACGACGAGGGATCGCGCGAGGGGCGGCTGGATGATCACTTCTTTGCCTCGTTGGGAGCGACGACCTCGGGAGTTTCTTCTTCAGGGGCATCGGGGAGGATGAAGCGGCGGCGGCCGGCGTCGTAGTCAAAGAGCTCCGCGTAGCGGCCCCAGGCGACGGCGGTCTCCATCTGGCGGAGGCACTCTTCTTCACTGAACTGCTCGTCGAGCATGTCGAGGAAGAAGTCTTCGGGGACGGTGTGATCGCTTTTGGCTTCGAGGGCGCGGCGAATCTGGCGCAGCAGGAGGACGTTGGCCACGGCGGCGGAGCGGAAGAGCTCTTTCTGGCGCAGGATCTCAGAGTTGGCGAACTCGGCGCCGCTCTCAGTGATGGCGGCGTCGCCTTCTTCGATGGTGAGGAAGCCGAGCAACTGGGCGGCATCGACGATGGGGAGCAGGTCGTCGATTTCGAAGCTGAGATCGTCGGCGAGGCGGTAGATGTCGTCGCTGCCGCCTTTGTCGAGCAGGAGTTCGAGCAGGCCGGCCATGCCGCCGGGGCGGGCGTGGGGCAGCATCTGGTAGTGCATCTGACGCTGGTCGCGAGTTCGGGTCTCTGGATGCTGATGGTCGGGCGCTTCAGCGGGGGCGACATCGGGCTTGGTGAGGACTTTGTAGATGTAGTCGACGAGTTGCGTGAAGGGCTCGGATTTGCGGTCTCGGGGCTGGGGCATCTGTACCTGGAAGTCGGTGCGAATGTGGCCGGGGTTGCGGCCCAGCACGATGATGCGATCGGCGAGGAGGACGGCTTCTTCAATGTTGTGGGTGACCAGGAAGATGGCCTTGGTGGGCATGGCCTTGTTGGCCCAGAGCTCGAGCAGTTCGGAGCGCAGGTTCTCGGCGGTGAGGACGTCGAGGGCGCTGAAGGGCTCGTCCATGAAGAGGACTTCCGGCTCGACGACGAGGGCGCGGGCAAAGCCGACCCGCTGCTTCATTCCGCCGGAGAGCTCTTTGGGGTAGGCGGCTTCAAAGCCGTCGAGGCCGACCGTGTCAAGCATCTTCATGCTGCGGGCGCGGCGTTCGGTGGGATCGATGCCGCGGGCTTGGAGTGGGGCTTCGACATTTTCAAGGACGGTGAGCCAGGGGAAGAGGGCGAAGCTTTGGAAGACGATGGAGACGTTGATTTCGGCGTCGGCGATAGGTTTTCCGTGCCAACAGACCTGGCCTGCGGTGGGTATGGAGAGGCCGGTTAACATGCGCAGCATGGTTGATTTGCCGGAGCCGGAGGGGCCGAGGAGGGCGACGATCTCTCCGGGGACGATGGAGAGCGAGGTGGCGGAGATGACCTGGATGCGGTTCTGGCTGGGCTGGGCGTAGTACTTCTCGATTTTGTCGGCGCGAATGATGGGCTCAATGGCCGGGGCGGGCGCGGGGATGGCCGCTGCTGCGAGGGGCTCGTTGGGGATGGCGGCTTCCTGCATGAGTGATTCTCCGGTTGGGGTCCGCGGACAAATGCCGCGGCCGGGCTTTGTTTCCAGTGTATGACCCCCGGGTTATCAACGGATGAATTAGCCTTGCATCTCAGAAAACGCCCCACGAGTATTGAATCTTCGGGCTGCAATGGGGTGCGATCACCTGCACGACCTCGGACCCCGTGGTGCTCCCGGTGGTTTTGTTGAGCAAAGTGGCCTGTATCGCACCGCGGGCGTCTGTTTTGACCACAACTCCCGTGGATTTATCAGCAGTTGCTGAAACTCCCTTATCGTCCAGTATGACGACGGCTTCCGGCGATTCCCCATTGGAATTCATAAGGCGGACTTCGGCGTCTGGTGGAAAGCCCATGCCTTCGATCAATGCGAGTTCAAACTTTGCCGAGAGGCGAACGGCGTTCAGTTTGCATCCGTTGTCTTCGGATTGAACGGGGTCCGGGATGAAGGAGATGGGGATTTTGAGGTCTTTTGAGATGAAGATAAACCGCATGGGTTCGCCCTTGAGCGGCTTGATGCGGGAGAACTGGATGGGAGCGTCGAGCCTGTCGCCGCTGTGACATTGTTCGGGAGTTCTTCCAGCGCAGATCATGAGGCCGTCGCTGGTTAAGGTGATGCCGCTAAACTGCTCACGGGCTTCTCGCGATCAACGGGCCACTGAAGCTGATGAAAGACGGATTCAGGTGAAACTCCCTTGACGTAGATGTTGTAGCGGACCTGCAAGTCTACGCCGGAGGCGCCTTTGCGGAACACTTCCCTCGCTTCGATGGAAACTCCTGGGGTGGTCATCTGCTCGAACTGGTTTTGCAGGCGGGCAAGCTTTGGGGCGAGCACGACGAGATCACTGAAGGCGGTCTTTTCTTGTTGTGCAAAGGCAGGCGCGCAGAAGAAGCCGATCAGGGTGGCAAAGAAAAGCGCGGGGGCTCTCATGGTTCGGATTCTATAGGACAGGGTTGAAGAATCATGGAGACAGGGTTAGAGTTCGCGGCGGCCTTCCATGGCGCGGGCCATGGTGACTTCATCGGCGTACTCGATGTCACTACCGGCGGGAACGCCGGTGGCGATGCGGGTGATTTTGAGCGAAGGCCGGCGCAGGGCAGTGGCGAGCCAGTCGGCGGTGGCTTCGCCTTCAAGGGTGGGGCTGGTGGCGAGGATGACTTCGTCGATTTCGCCGCGCTCGACGCGGGCCAGGAGCGTGCCGGTGCGGAGCTGGTCGGGGCCGATGCCATGGAGTGGGGACAGCGTGCCGTGGAGCACGTGGTAGACGCCCTGGTAGGCACGGGTGCGCTCGACGGAGGCGATGTTGGTTGGCTCCTCGACGACGCAGACCAGGCGCTGATTGCGGGTGGGGCTGGAGCAGTAGGCGCAGGGATCGACGTCTGTGACGTTGTTGCAGATGGAGCAGAGGCGCAGGTTGGCCTTGAGGTCGCGCACCGCATCGGCGAGGGCGGCGGCATCGTCGTCGGTAGAGCGCAGGATGTGGAAGGCGAATCGCTGCGCGCTTTTGGCGCCGACGCCGGGGAGTTTCTTCAGCTCTTCAATGAGCCGGGCCATGGGCTCGGCGTAGCGTGACACGGGTTTGACTCCTGAGGAACGGGAAGAGTGGTGGGTTGCGGTATCCCACCCTTGTGACAAAAATCCATCGCAAGGATGGGGCACCCGTGCATTTTGCGCGAGCAGGGAACTGAACTACAAAGTGCGATAGACGAGGCCGGTGAAGGCGTCGGGGCCCATGAAGCCTTGGCCCCAGGCGGCGTCGAGATCGGCGGTTGGTTTCTTGGCGAGGGTCTCCTGCTCGGAGGCTCCGGTTTTCTTGATTGCGGCTACCTTGTCGCGAACAGATGACAGCATGTCGTGGAATGCCTTGAGATCGCTCTTCGATCCGAGAGGTCCGTGGCCGGGGATGATCTTGGTGCTGCTGCTGGCAACGGCGAGGGCTTTCTCTCCGGCGCGAATCATGCCGCCGATGGAGCCGCCACTGCTTTCATCGATGAAGGGATACATGCCATTGAACCAGATGTCGCCTACATGGAGGACATCGGCCTTGTGGAAGTGGATGTAGATGTCGGTGTCAGTGTGTGCGGGGTCAAATTGGACGAGGTCAAGCGAGTCGGCGTTGTGCCAGAGGTGCATGGCGTGGTCAAAGGTGACGGTGGGCAGGGCGCCGGCGGGAGCGGCGGGCAGCGTGGTGTGGAACATCTTCATGGTCTGGGGCGTGGAGAGGCGGCTGCGAGTGTTCTGATGGGCGTAGATGGTGAAGCCGGCGGCGTGGAGAGCCTCGTTTCCATCGGTGTGGTCATAGTGCCAGTGGGTGTTGATGAGCGCGCCGGCGCGGTCACTGCTGAGGGCGGCGATGGCCTGGCGAATGTTTGGGGCCGCGGTGGCAAAGCTTGAGTCGATGAGGAGGTTGCCGTCGGAGCCGGTTTGGAGGGCCATGTTGCCGCCCGCCCCTTGCAGGAGGTAGACGCTGGCGCTGAGTTTGGTGGTTTTGATGGGGGTATTGGCGGCGGCAGCGCGGGACTGGGCGACCATATCCGGGACCTGCGCAGCCTGGGCCTTGATCCATCGCGGGGCGATGGCAGCTGTGCCTGCGGCGAGGCCGAGGTGAAGGAAGCTGCGGCGATTGATGGGGTCGTGCATGGTGTGCCCTCCGGGCAGTGTCAAGAATCTGGCTTAAGTGAGACCCGGGATTTTGAGGCCGCCCAGCATGCCTTGCACGCTGGACTGCATGGCGTCATCGGCTTTGCGTCCGGCTTCGTTGACGGCGGCGACGACCAGGTCTTCGAGCATCTCGACATCCGGTTTTTCGCCGCAGAGGCCGATGACTGCGGCGGGGTCGATGCGCAGCTTGATGAGCTGCTTCTTGCCGTTCATGGTGGCGGTGACGGCGCCGCCGCCGCTGGAGGCTTCAACCATGGTCTGGCCGAGCTTGCGCTGGACCTCTTCCTGCAACTGGTTCGCCTGGGAGAGCATTTCAGAGATTTTGAGTGGATTGACCATGGCGTTTCTCCTCTTTCGAGCGAACAACTATTTGGTGCGGAGATCGACGACGCTGCGAACCTCTGCTTTGAAGATCTCTTTGGCGCGCTGAACCATTGGATGCTCGAGCGCTGCCTGTTGGACGCTGCCGGCGAGGGGAGGGGGCATGGGGGCGGGAGCAGATGCGCCGGTTTGAGCGCCGGGGACGATGAGGAAGCGGGTGGGCGCGCCGAGGCGCTGCAACTCCTGGCGAATGATTTTTTCTGCTGCGGCGTTGACGGTGAGGCTGAGCATTTTTTTGCCCATGCCGGTGACGTCGATGCGGAGGCTGGTGGCTTCGAGGGTCCAGGTTCCGGAGCCGAGCAACTGGGCGGCGGAGCTGTGGCCGCCGTCAACCAGGGCGCAACCGATGGCGTGGCGGAGAGATTCAAGGCTGGGCGGCTCTGAGACGGAGGTTTCGGTTTGCGGGGAGCGGGCGAGGGCTCCCTCGGTGAGGGTTTCGCCGGAGGCGAAGCCGGAGGTGGGCGTGGGCGCGGCGGGAAATGCGCGGATGGGAGAGAGTTCTGGCGCGGCTTGGAGTGCGGAGCGTTCCATTTCGGCAACCGGGCTGGTGGAGCGGCCGGGCTGCGGAATGGACTCCATTTTTGGGCCGGTATTCCAGCCGCCGGCGCCGGGGCCGAAGGGCGAAAGGGGCGGCGGTGCGGGCGCGGGGGCAGATGTGGATGCGGGGCGCGCAGGGCTGGATGGTGCGCGTGGGGCGGCTGGCGGAGGAGCGCTGCGAACGCCGACGCCGCTGGCGACGCCGCTGAGGAGTTCTTCGAGTGGGAGCAGGCGCTGGGCATGGATGAGCTTGAGCAGGCCGAGCTCGAGGTGGAAGCGCTGCTCCTGGCGGTAGTTCAGGTCATCGAAGGTGCGCAGGACGATTTGCAGGTTGCGGGTGATCTCTTCTTCAGTGAAGAGCAGGGCGGTGCGGGCGGCGCGGGCGCGCTCGTCGCCGGAGATTTGGAGCAGTTCAGTTTCTGCGCCGCCCAGCTTGGCCATGAGGGCGTTGCGCAGGTAGCGGACCATCTGGCGGGCCAGCGAGGAGGGGCTGTGGCCGGCGTTGACGAGCAGATTCAACTGCTCCATCAACTCGGCGCTCTGGCCGGCGGCGACGGCTTCAAGCAGGCGCTCAAAGACTGCGTTGGGCACGGAACCCATCAGCTCGCGAATCTGCTCAGTGGAGAGGACGGCTCGGCCGTTTTCAACCGGGGCGGAGGCGATGGCCTGGTCCATGATGGAGAGCGCATCTCTCATTGACCCGTCGCCGGCCTCGGCCAGCAGGGCGAGGGCGGCGTCTTCGGCGGTGACCTCTTCGTGACCGGCGATCATCTTCAACTGGGCGAGGATGTCGTCGAATTTTACGGCGTGAAAGCTGAAGTGCTGGCAGCGGGAGCGGATGGTCTGGGGAATGTCCTCGGGCTGGGTGGTGGCCATCATGAAGATGACGTGGGATGGGGGCTCCTCGAGGGTTTTGAGCAGGGCATTGAAGGCGGCGTCGGTGATCTGGTGGGCTTCGTCGAGGATGTAGATCTTGTAGCGGTCGCGGGCAGGGGCGTAGCGGGCGGCATCACGCAGTTCGCGAATCTCGTCGATGCCGCGATTGGTGGCGGCGTCGATTTCGATGACGTCGACGGCGTTGCCCTGGCGGATTTCGACGCATGAGTCGCATGTGCCGCAGGGCTCGGGTGTGGGCCGGCGCTCCGCGCTTCCTATCTTTTCCTGACAGTTCAGGGCTTGGGCTAAAATGCGGGCGATGGTAGTTTTGCCGATGCCGCGGTGGCCGGAAAAGATGTAGCCGTGAGCGATGCGGTTCTGGGAGAGGGCGTTGAGCAGGGTGCGGGTGACGTGGTCCTGGCCGGCGACATCGGTAAAGCGTTGCGGACGATATTTTCTGGCCAGAACCTGGTAACCCATGCTTTTTGTCGCTCCCCGGGAGGCTGACGGAAGGTCAGGCAGCCTAGAAGGGATTGTATCGTTCCTGTGTAGGGTATTGATTATAAAAGACCTGCTGATTGCTGGCTGATTGCTCGCGGGCGATGCAGGACCGGGCCGGCTGGAGTCAGGCTTGCGGCGGAAGCGGGCGGCTGCCCATCGGCCGAGCGGCTGGGTCTGTCTCGAGAAAGAACAGCCATGAGGAATCGTGCGTAAGCACTTCTTCGAGCTCGGGTTCGGTGAGAACCATGCAGGCTGTCGAGAGCGCGTCGGATTCAGCGGCGGTATCGGCGAGGGCCCAGGCACGGTGTTGGCGCAAGGCGGGTTTGCCGGTGCGGGGATCGAGGATGTGGTTTCCCTTGACTGCGAGGCCTGAGCCGCTCAGCGAAGTGTGGGTGAGGAAGAAGCGCTGGGGTGCGTTGTCGTCGCCGAGGCCGCAGGACCAGCCGGGCGAATCCTTCGGCGCGTGGCCGGCAAGGATGCTGCTGCCTCCGGCGACGAGCAGGAAGGCGGGGCAATCCCAACTGAGCAGGAGCTCGGCCATGCGGTCAAGCGCAAAGCCTTTGCCTATGGCGCCCAGGTCGAACTGGAGCTGGCCGCTCTGGCATTGAAGGGAATGCTCGGCTGGCAGCAGAGTCCACTGGGGCAGAGAGGGCTGGGTTTGCAGGGCGGCGGCTGTAACGGAGAAGGCGCCGCGGGTGGCAGATTCAATTCTCTTGGCGATTTGAAGGCAGGCAAAGGCGGGTTCGCTGAGGCGCATTTTTTCGCCGGGGGCGAGGTGAGAGGCGAGCGCGATGTCACTCTGGGGGCGAAAGCGGCTTAGGTGCGACTCGAGCTTGTCGAGAAGATCGAACGCGGCCTGCGCGGCCTGGGCGGCGTAGGTTCTCTCCTGATCGGCGATGCGCACCTCGATGTGCGTTGCCATGGCGCGATGGTTGAATGTGTGAATGTCAGCCATGCGGACTCACTTGGGTGCGGGCGACCAGAGAAGGATCAGCACGCCGGGCCGGGCTCCGAAGAAGTCGGGGTGAAGCTGCTGGAGTTGATCAGCGTATTGGCCCGCGGCCTCGGTGGAGGTGATGTAGAAATCCGCTGGACCGGGCTGCTGGCCGGGCCGCCAGAATCCTACCTGGGCAAAGTGGCGGAGGTACCAGGGCAAGGGCCAGGGATCGGCGGCGATGACGGCGATGCGCGGCGTGGCGATTGCGTTCTGACTGGCCAGGTGTTGGATCTCGGCGGGCAGGTCGAGCAAGTCGTCGGAGGTTTGGGCGTAGGCGTAGGGGTTGGATTCGTCGGCAGGATGGAGGAAGACGCGCTGGCGGGTGTCGTGGGCAATGAGTACAACGGCGGCAAGCGCGAGCAAGATGGAAAAGACGGGGACGGCGATGCGAAGGGCGGGATGCTTTTGCGGGACGCGCAGAAGCGAGGCGGAGGCAAGGCCGGCGAAGAGGGAGATAGGCAGCCAGAAGTTGAGGGCGAGCCATGGTGTTTTGTAGGGGATGAGGCTGTAGATGAGGGCGAGGAAGAGAGCGTAGAAGGCGAGAAAGGCGAAGGGGGAGGGGCTGCGCTTTCTGGCGGATTGAATGAAGCCGATGGAGGCGAGGGCGCAGAGGAGGCCGCCTGACCAGCCGCCGGCGAGGAGGTGGACGTAATACCAGACGGGCTTTTGATGGCCTTCACCGCCGGCGCGCGCGAGGAGGCTGGGGACCGCATGCAACAACTCGGGGATTGCCTTGGCGTTGCTGCCAAACCAGGTGAAGAGTGTGGTGCTGAGCAGCAGGAAGACGAAAGCGGCGATGAGCAGCGGCTTGTTTCGACCTGAACGGGCGGGAGGTTTGCGGTGCAGGTTCCAGAGCCAGAAGAGGAGTGCGGCGGCGGCGAGCGCGAAGAAGTGAAGGACGGCGGTTTCTTTGCTTGCCAGCATCAATGCGGCACAGACGGCAGCGAGTATGGCGGGGACGGCGGAGCGCGATTTGAAGGCGCGCCAGGCGAACAGAATCAGGCCAAAGGTGGCGGCGACAAAGAGGGACTCATGAATGAAGTAGCGGTCGTAGTAGACGGGCAGCGGAGCGCAGGCAAATAAAAGCGCGGCGATGAGGCAGGGAACGAAAGCGAAGATTTCGACGGCTGCGCCGAAAAGCAGAATGGTGACGGTTCCGGCGAGGACAGCTGTCAGGCGCAGTTCGGATTCCGTGAGTTCAGAGAACTTATGTGCGCCCTGGACCCGGGCGAGAGACAGGGCAAACGCGGAGAGCACTGGGCCGTGGCGGTCTTGCGGATCATAGACGTAGTTTTGGCCGGCCAGCAGTTGGCCTACGATGTAGGCGTTGACGGCTTCATCGGTGTGCATAGGGCGGGCGCCGAGCTGCGGCAGGCGGATGAGCAGGGCGAGAAGCGCGAGAAGAACGAAGACTGCCCAGCGAGTGCGCGGGGGGGGGGATGCGGAGATTTGCCTTGCAAACGATCGGCTCGGTTCACGGGGAGGCGGATGGGACGGATCGGTGGTCCGGGGACTCACGCGGCCGGCTTTCCCCACACTTCAACTTCGATGTAGTGGTTCAGTTTGTTGGCGGTGTTCCCGTTGCTGTAGAGGCGGACGTAACGCGCCTTGATGCCTTTGGCGTCAATCAGCTTGCCCTGATAGGTTTCGATGTAATTCAGGTCTTTGCCAGCACCGAGGCCGAGGTCGTTGTGAAAGTCGCTGTTGAAGATGGTGGCCACGCCGGAGCGGAAGGTGGGATCGTCAGAGACCTGGACGACGACGTCGCGATAGACGCGGGCCTGGGAGTGGAAGTGCCAGATGAGAATGGCGTAGATGTTTGCGTTCCGCGCCAGGTCAATCTGGACCCACTGCTTGCCGGGGCCGAGCTCGACCCATGAACCTTCGTTGCCGTCTTTGTCTCCATCGACAATCATGTCGAGGGTTCCGACATCGGGGTTGCTGTCGCTGGACGTGACCTTTTTGTTTTTGGCGAGATTGATCGTGCCGGTGGGGACGAGGAAGTCGGGACGCCTGCCCCTCGTGGGTGGCTCAAGATTGGTGACATTGAGGGGCACGGGTGTGCCCACAAAGAGCGGCGGGGGCAACTGGGTTTTCAGGACGACTTTGTCCTGGGCGAGGCAGGCGGCTGCGACAAGGAGGACGGCGAAAATGGGGAGGGTTTTGGAGAAGATCTTCATCATGGTCTCAGGCTCTGACTTCCTCGGCAGTGATGACAATCCTGGCTTGCGCGGCGACGGCCTCATTTGCCTTATGGATAATGTACTCGCTGCGGAAGGCTTCATCGGCGGGGCAGTTCAACTTTGCCGTTCCGCGAATGGCGTTGAAGAAGTTTTCAAGGTGGGGTTGATGGGGCGGTTTGTTGAAGAAGACGGGGATCTCGTATTCGGCAAGCTGGGCGGTTTCGCGCACGTCGACTTTCGCGGCGTCCTCGGCGGATACGGCTTTGGCACGAACATAGCCCTTCTGGATGAGGTCGTCCCATGAAACGGAGGTGGCACGCGCCTCGCGGTAGATTGCGCAGAGGGAGGGATCTTCAGACATTTTGATGGTGCCGTCGTCGCCCATGAAGGTTTCAAAGTAGCCGCCGCCTGCGCTGGTGGTTGTCTGGACCTCGTAAAAGGCGCGGGCTACACCCTGTGCGAGCGGATACTCGTAGATGACCATGGCGTTGTCATACCAGTCATGGTTCTTGTAGTAATCGAGTCCGCCGCTGGCAATGACGGACTTGGGCGTTGTGCCCAGCCACCAGTTGAAGATGTCGATCTGATGGGAGCCGAGATCGGAGAGCGGGCCGCCGCCGAGACCTTTGTACCAGCGCCAGTTGCGGAACTGGTGCATGTCTTTATAGCCGTATTTGACGAGCGTGGAGGCGGGCATCTCGTATTTTTTGGGCCAGCCGAAATCTTCCTTGACGGCGCGGTTCCATTGCGCCTGGGCCGCGGTGAGGCGGCCGCAGAACTGGGCCTCATGGAGCAGGCGGTTGAGGGTGAAGAGGTAGCGGGGGTTGCTGCGGCGCTGATGGCCGATCTGCAACAGCTTTCCGCTTTCGCGCATGGTTTTGACCATGGAGCGCGCACCGTCGATGGTGTTGCTCATCATCTTTTCGCAATAGACATGGTGGCCGGCCTTGAGGCAGGTGTTGGTAATGGGCGCATGCCAGAAGTCGGGCGTAGCCACGACAACCGCCTGAAGGTCTTTCTCTTTGGCGAGCAGGTCTTCATAGTTCTGGTAGATGCGGACCTGATTGCCGATTTTGCCGAGGTAGCGCTCGCCCTCGTTGAGGTGGTAGTCCCAGATGTCGCACAGGGCGACGAGACGGACGCCCTCGATGTTCAGCAGGGACTCGAGCAGGACCTTGCCTTCTTCGCCATAGCCGATGAGGGCGATATTGATGGTGTTGAGTGAGGATTTGCCGGCAGATGCTGCTTTTTGGCCGGCGTCGGACTTGCACCCGTTCAACAATATGCCAGCGCCGGCAACGGCGGTTGCGCCGATGAATTCACGACGATTCAGGAAGGGATCTACCATTTTTTGAGGACCGCGAACCGGTTGTATTCGACGAGCAGGAAGGCGCCTGCGATGAGGGCAATATGAATGCCCAGCCAGGCTACGCCGGCGTCTTGATCGATGAGGACGAGGCCGACGGTGAGCGCGATAAAGAGCAACCCCTGGACGATGAGCGAGAGGCGCGTGCCGAGGCCGATGAGGAGCATGATGCCGGTGAGAATGAATGCCGGGCCCAGCATGCGGTCAAAGGCCACCAACGCGAACTTTGGGAACAGAGGTTCGTGGGCGAACTTGTCACCGAAGGCGGCGGGGATGCCCGCGTAATTGGCCAGGGCATAGGACTTGACGTTGACGTTGACCATGACGCCGCTGGCATCGGGCTGGCCGGTGGCCGGATCAATGAGCGGCATGGCTACGGAGTGGTAGGCGGCAAACTTCTCAATGCCGACAAACAGGGCACGCACACCGAGCCAGAGGCGCAAGGCCCAAAAGGCAAAGGTATAGTCCCAACGGACGCTGCGTGCAGAACTCAGTTTCTTCTCAGTGGAGTCAGTCATGTCTCTTCGGTCGATCCCAAGGTTGAGTTGCAAGATATTTCAAAAAATGCGTTTAGCTCATCTTCCAGGGCGCCCGGTATTCGCGGGTCATCAGCTTGCTGGCTTCGTGGTCGCCGAGGATCTTCTCTTCTTTTGCGTCCCAGTGGATCTTTCTTCCGGTGAGCATGGAGATGAGGCAAAGGTGTCCGGGAATGGCGGAGTGATGGCCGACTTCAACGGGTGTAACGGTTGCCTCACGCGTCTTGATGCAGTCAAGGAAGTTCTGCTGGTGATTGGCGGAGGTGTAGAGCTTGACCTTGCGCAGTTCCCTGGGCAGGTATTTGCCCTGCTTCCAATCGGGATTGGAGGCGTCAAAGCCGCCACGATCGACCCACACCCAGCCTTCGGTCCCGATCCATTTGACGCCGCTCTTGATGTCGGGATAGCCACCGGCAATGGTCATGGTGACGCCGCCGGGGTACTTCAGTTCAAAGCGGTATTTGGGCGCGGTGTTCCAGACCGCTTTGGGCGGCGGCAGTTCGCCGGTGCCCTCGGCTTCAGTCGGACCGGCGTTATCGAAACCGAGGCCCCAGTGGGCGATGTCGCAGTGATGGCCGATCCAGTCAAGAAGCTGGCCGCCGCCGGTGTTGTAGTTCCAGCGCCAGGACTTATGGGAGCGGGCCCTCATGTACGGCTCCATTCTGGATGGGCCGACCCAGGTTTTGTAATCCAATCCCGAAGGAGGGTCAGTAACGAGCAGATCCCAGGCCTTTGTGCCGGGGACAACTTTCTCAAAGTTTTCGACGTTGACTCCCTGGGCAGCGAGGCGGGCCAACTCCAGCTTCTGTACGTCGTCAAAGTCGGAGTTGCCGCCGGGCAGGCCGACTTCGACATGGGTCACGGTGCCGATGAGACCGTTGCGGACGATTTCAGCGGCCTTATGAAAGGTGGGAACCGAACGCTGCCATGAGCCCATCTGCCAGACGATGTTGTTTTGCTGGACGGCGCGCACGATGGATTGCTGCTCGGCGATGGTGTGCGCGAGGGGCTTTTCGGCGTAGATGTCTTTCTTGCGGCGGGCGGCCTCGGTGGAGACGATCTCATGCCAATGATCGGGCACGGCGATCATGACGGCGTCGATGTCGTCGCGGGCCAGCAGCTCGCGGTAATCGTGGTAGCCTTTGCAATCTTCGGTGCCGTAGGAGTCGTTGATCATCTTGACGGCAGCCTGGAGATGATTGGCGTCAATATCGCACGCCGCGACCACCTGGCAGTCCTGCAAGGGGAGGAAGGACTGGGTGTTGCCGGTCCCCTGCCAGCCCATGCCGATCACGCCAAGATTGATGGTGTTGTTGGCTGAGGTTTTGGAGGTTTGCGCGGCGAAGGCGGGCAGGACCGCGGGAAGAATGGCGGCCGATCCAGCAGCCTTGAGGAAGTGGCGGCGATTGAGCAGACTAGGGCGGAATACGTTTTCAGTTCCAGATTGTTTTGACATGACCGATCAAAATAACACCTTGCCCATTGGCGTGGCAACCGGGCACAGGTAGCTGCGCTTTGAGGAAGGTGGCCGTGATCGAAGTCGGGCTTGCCCGACCGCTATGCCTTGGCCTTCCTGGCGCGTTTTGTTTGTTTCTTCGCGGCTGCATTCTTCAGGGCTCTTTTTGCGGCGGCTTTGCGGCGGCGAATCTCCTGGGGTGAATACATGGTGCCGCGGCATTTTTCTGCGCCGCAGTTGCAGAGGGCCGGGTCGTCGCCGCCGTCATAGAGGCAGTAGTCGTAGGTGATCTCTTCGCCGGGGGCAATGTTGCGGATGGCCTTGATCCAGACGCGGCCATTGATCTCGCTGGTTTCGCAGTTTGCGTCGCAGCTGTGGTTGATGAACATGGCCATGGAGTGGCCGTCTATGACGATCTTGCCGTCGCCCAGTCCAAACAGGTAGGTAACGGGCGATTCCTCGTAGGCCTTGTCTGCTTCGGCTTTGGTGAGGCGATGGCCTGTGTATTCGATGACCCGCTGCCCCTTGCGAATGGGGGTGGTGGTGTAGCAACCTGCGGCATGGATGGCCGAAGAGCGGATAATGAGTCCCATGGGTATGTGCGGTGCTTTCCTTTATTGCCGTATGGACCGCATCGTACCATTGAAGGGGCGAGGCAAGACAGGAATGATGCGGGGACTTGGATTTGCACTGGTGTTGGCCGGGTGTGCGGCGTTGCAGCCGGGGCTGAGGGCGCAGAATCCGGCGGGCGGGGATAAGGCGGCCGCTCAGAACCATCCGGTCGGCGACGGCCAGAAGCCGGCAACGGTTGCAAACCCTTTCCCCGAAGATACGAGCACGGTACCGGTGCTGGCTCCCAGGGAGCCGGGGGCGGCGGCGCAGGGCAGTTCCGATGGGTCGGACACGGGGAGTGCGAATCAGTTTTTTGCGTTGCCCAGCGAGGATAGCGACCCGGTTCACAGTCCTGACGACCCGGCCCTGGCGGCTGGCGACAGCGCGGGCGAGAGTTCCAGTCTGGCGGGTGTGGATGCGGTGGAACCCGTGCCGGACAGCGACCAGCCGGAAAAAAAGAGGAAGAGAGAACGAGAAGTCGAGGTGAAGGAGCCCACCCACCAGGAAGCGGCTTCAAAAGACATCGAGGTGGGCAGCTATTACCTGGACCGCAAGGACTGGAAGGCGGCTTTATCGCGATTCGAGTCGGCGATGGTGTTGGACCCGGACAATCCCGAGGTCTATTGGGGGCTGGGCGAGGCCGAGCGGAACCTGGGCCGTTATGTGGAGGCGCGCAAGAATTTTGAGACGCTGCTGGATTACGATCCAGACGGCAAGCACGGGAAACAGGTGCGCAAGCTGCTGAAAGATCCCGCGCTGGCCGCTGCCCCAAAGGCCGACGCCGGGGCTGGTTCGGAGGCAGCACCGAAATAGAACCGTGCGTCGGGTAATCGGCAAGGATGTTACTTTTTTGGAACCGAAATATCCGGGGTTTCAGAGAAGGCGCTCAGCAGCATGGGGTGAAATGGCTTATGCTTTTCTATAGTTTGGTTTTGTGGATTGTTGGCCACGAACGAGCCAAGCGGAAGGATTTATGCATCCAGTCCTTGCCGATGCCGTTTTCCCGCTGGCCGAGCAAATTGCGGCAGCCAGTTTGAGAGATGCGCAGGTGTCACCCGACCCCACACTGCACAAGTGGAGCGGCCAGGAATTGGTCGAGCACTTGATTCTCACGTTTCAGCAGAGTAACCAGGAGTTGAGCAAGCGCCTGGCCGCCGGGGAGTCTCCGTCGCAATCATGCACATGGCTGCAATGGTTATTGAAGACGCAGGTTTGCTTCTTTCAATCGATGCCGGAGGGCGTGCCCACTTTTTCAGTCCTTCGACCCGGGAAGTTTGAACCCCAGGACGGTCCCACTCTGGCAGCGCGGCTGCTTGATGCTGCGGAAGCACTGAACAAGACGCTTGCCCAGTGCCGCATCGCCTTCGGGATGCGCCCTTGCGGCTACCACCCCATGTATGGTTCGATGCGCGTGGAAGAGTGGCGCGTCTATCACCGGGTTCATTGCAGACATCATCAGCCGCAGTTTGAAGCGGCGATTCGTGTCGCGCACAGCCGCGCGGCCATGGCGGCGAAGACGCCCGTGAGCGTCCTTGAGGGCGCCAGGCAACTGGAGCGCACATCTTAGAGCGGTTCCCGAATTCACGTGGCCTCTTCGATGCAGCGGAAGGTGGCATTTTCTTAAGGAAAATGCCACTCGACAGTGACGGCTTCGGTTTACACCAATTCGGGAACCGCTGTAGAACCTGCCGGGAAACGCCTGCGCCTTTAGAAGCCTGCCCAGCGCAGGTAAGCTGCGATCAGGGGCGTACCCCACAGGCTGCTGACAATGCCACCGATGCAGAGAAAAGTGCCCAGGGGCAGTTTCTTGAGCGCCCACGCGCTGGCTGAGCCGGGGCGGCTGGGCAGGGCCAGCAGAGCGAGGGAGACTGCGGCTCCGAGGGTTATGCCCAGGGCGAAGGCGACCAGTGCGCCGGGCACGCCGAGCCAGGCGGCGAGCAGAGCCATGAGCTTGGCGTCGCCGAGGCCGATGCCTTCGCGGCGGCGGATGAGCCAGTAGGTCCAGCGGATGATGAGGATGAGGGCGGCGGCGAGGACAACGGCAAGCGAAAATCCTCCCAGAAGCTTCAGGACTGAGTCGGGGTTCTGCGAAGCCGGGAATTTGAATCGGCCGCGAAGGACCCAGAAGACCCCGCCCAGAACAATTCCAGGCAGGGTGACAGCATCCGGAAGCCAGAGATGTTCAGCGTCCAAAACGGCCAGCCCCACGAGCAGCCAATTGAAGAGGGCAAACCCGGCCAGTTTCAGGCTTGCGGAGGTGAGCGCTGTTGGCGAGGCGTCCAGAAGTGCGGATTGCACAAATTGAGCCGCGCACTGGGCCCACAGTGCCCCGACCGTCAGTTCCACCAGCGGGTAGCGCCAGCTTATTGTCGTGTGGCATTTGCGGCATCGGCCGCGGAGAAAAAGCCAACTGCAGAGGGGGATGTTTTCCCACCAGGCGAGGGTGTGGTCGCAGTTCCGGCAGTGCGAGCGGGGGTGGACGATGCTTTCGCCTGCGGGCCAGCGGCTGAGGCACACGTTGAGGAAGCTGCCGAAGGCGAGGCCGAGGAGTCCGGCGAAGAGGGTGCCGAGAATGCGAATCATTTTCGAGGTTGAGTATACGGTGCCGGGTGCAGCGGGCGATTGGATTCTCAGTTTCCAGTTTTGGGTTTGTGGTGGAACAGGCAAGGGTTATAGATTCGGCAAATAAATACTGACACTTTTTGTGGCGGCGTGCGTCTAATGAAGTATGGAACGTGAAGATGCCCGTAAGCTATCTCCAGAGGCACAGCATGAACGCCGCCGGCAGGTGGTTCG
>Ga0302320_10009809_pt1 | contig 20501 bp, 17 predicted proteins | sample Bog_T0_3_FD_202130 | JGI IMG/M metagenome (GOLD analysis project Ga0302320, IMG submission 202130) | Peat permafrost microbial communities from Stordalen Mire near Abisko, Sweden - Bog_T0_3 | ecosystem: Environmental > Terrestrial > Soil > Wetlands > Peat | place: Sweden: Abisko, Stordalen Mire...
TTGCGCACAGCGGCCACCGAACACATGACGGCAATCGAAAAGAATCCCGAAAGGATCAAATCGTTTTTCGAAGACCCGAAAATCGCCTATGCTGCATGACAGTATTTTGTTGCCGGATCAATAGGAGGGGGCTGTGGATTGGATACGGGTGGTTGCGAGCCGTTGTGCGGCGCTGTTTGGGCGGCGGAAGCGGGATGCGGAACTGGACGAAGAGGTGCGGGCGCATCTGGAGCTGGCGGTGGAGGAAAATGTGCGGCGCGGGATGGGGTCGGATGAGGCGCGGACGGCGGCTCTGCGGGCGTTTGGCGGGGTGACGCAGGTGAAGGAGGAGTATCGGATGCAAAGGGGATTTCCGTGGTTGGCCACGCTGGGGCAGGACTTGCGCTTCGCGGCGCGGCAGTTGTGGAAGTCGCCTGGGTTTGCGCTGACGGCGATTTTGACGCTGGGGCTGGGGATTGGCGCGAATACCGCGATCTTCAGCGTGGTGAACAGCGTGTTGCTGAGGCCATTTGGGTTTCCCGATCCGGGGCGTCTGGTGATTTTGCGCGAGACCGATGAGGCACTGGCGAAGCTTGCGCCGACGCTGCCGGACAATCCCAGGCACTATATGAATTTGAGAGCGCAGTCGAAGACATTGGAGGACGCGGCGATCTATCAACCGCGGGCCTTCAGCGTTGCGGTGGGCAGCGGGCATCCGCAGATTGTGAACGGGCTGCAGGTGGCGCCGAGTTTCTTCTCAGTGTTGGGGATGCAGCCGGTGTTGGGGCGCGGGTTTCTGGCCGAGGAGGCGACTGCGGGGCACGGCGGCGAGGTGGTTCTGACCTGGGCGGCGTGGCAGCGGTATTTTCAGGGCGACCTGGGAGCGGTAGGGCGCACGCTGCATGTGGACGGGGGAGAGAGCACGGTGGTGGGCGTGCTGCCCAAAGAGTTCAGCTATCCTCAGATCGCTTTGATCCCTGGAACGCAGGCGATTGAGACGACGCCGCTGGAGATGTTCAGTCCGCAGGTTCTTGACCTGAATCAGATGTCGGATAGCGGCGACTTCAACTACCTGGTGATTGGGCGGATCAAGCCGGGGATCACGCTGAACCAGGCGCAGAGCGAGTTGCAGGGGTTGCAGGAGGCCTACACACTGGCGATGCATCGGGGCAGCCGCCTGGGGATTGCGGTGATCCAGCTGACGAAGGAGGTTACGGGGGGCGTGAGTACGGGGTTGTGGCTGCTGCTTGCCGGGATTGGGTCGGTGCTGCTGATTGGATGCGTGAATCTGGCAAATCTGCAACTGGCGCGGGCGGTTGCACGGGAGCGCGAGGGATCGATTCGCGCTGCTCTGGGAGCGGGACGGAGGCGGCTGCTGCAACTGGCGCTGATGGAGAGCCTGGTGTTGGCGGCGATGGGCGGCGCACTGGGAACTCTGTTTGCGTTTGCCGGGGTGCGCATGTTTGTTGCGGCAGCTCCGGAGGGATTGCCAAGGCTGAGTGAGATTGCGGTGAGCTGGCCGGTGTTGCAGTTTGCCGCAGGCTTGGCCCTGGCGACGGCGGTGGTGTTTGGCACGCTGCCGGCTTTGCGGTCAATGCGGGTGAACCCGCAGCTTGCGATGCAGGCGAACTCGAGCCGTGTGGTTGGCGCGCGGCAGAGCGGACGCCTCCGCAACGCACTGGTAGGGGCCGAAGTTGCCTGCACGCTGTTGCTGGTGGTGGTGACGGCACTGGTGGTGAGCAGCTTTGCGAAGGTGGTTACGCAGGAGCGGGATTTCAACTCGGATCATGTGACGCTGGCGCAGGTGAATCTGTTCAACCCGAATTATGGACAGACGAACCCGAACTCTGAAGCGGCGAAGGTGGCATTCCTTGACCGGACGCAGGCGAGCCTGGCGCAGATACCCGGGGTGACGAGCGCCGCGGTGACGAGCGAGATGCCGATGGGCGGCGAATCGTGGATCGATCCGATCACGAGGCCGGACCATCCGGTGCCGGAGGGTCAGGTTCCGCTGGTGAACCTTCGGATGGTGAGCCCGAGCTATCGGGAGACGTTGAGGATTCCGCTGCTGGCGGGTCGTGATCTGGAGGCTGGGGACCGGGGGCACGCGGGGAATGCGCTGATTTCTGAACAGACAGCGCGGACGGTGTGGCCGGGAGAGGACCCGATTGGGAAGCACTTCGACTTTGGCGACGGTTCGGCGATGCACACGGTGGTGGGGGTGGTTGCCGACGCGCGGACGAACGATCTGAAGAAGACAGCGAACATGGTGTATCAGCCTTATTGGGAGAATGCGCGCTGGCGGGTTTATTTTCTGGTGCGGAGTTCGCTGCCTTCGGCGGCGCTGGACCACTCGATTCGAGACGCGATTTGGAAGATCGATCCGCAGGTTCCGATTCCTACGCTGAAGCCTCTGGACGAGCAGGTGAGCGAATCGGTGGCGACGGAGCGCTTTCAGACGCTGCTGCTTTCGAGCTTTGGCGCGGCGGCGTTGCTGCTGGCGCTGCTGGGGGTTTATGGGGTGATGAGTTACTCGGTTTCGCTGCGGCAGCAGGAGTTTGGGATTCGGATTGCGCTGGGATCGGATCGCGGGGGATTGACGCTGCTGGTGCTGCGGCAGGCGGCTTATCCGGTTGTAGGAGGGATTTTGGTGGGGTTGGGTGCGTCGTTTGTGGTGACGCGCTGGGTGAGGAGCCTGCTCTATGAGACGCAGCCGGCGGATCCGGTGGCGATTGGCGTGAGCGTGCTTCTAATGGCTTGCGTGGTTTGTGTGGCGGCTCTGGTTCCGGCGCGGCGGGCGGCGGGGGTTGACCCGATGCGGGCGTTGCGAGCGGAGTAGGGGCTGGCGGGTCGGCGCGTGGAGGGAAGCGCCCGGCTAAAGGCTCGGCGCGGGTGTGCCGGTCCGCTATGCTGGACAGGATGAAGAGCTCACGGAAGGTTTTGTTGTGGCAGAGGATTGCCTTGTCAGGTTGCCTGGTTGTCGCGGGGATTGGTGCGGCTCCTGCTCTTGCGCAGGCTCCTTTGGTGACGCTGACTCCGGCGGTGGTTGAGGCGGGGTCGCCGGTGCTTATTCGTGTGGAGGCAGGCGCGGGCGCGAGTCTGGATGGGGATTGGCTTGGGCGCAAGCTGGAGTTTTTTGAGGCGCGCGATGGGCGGGGGTGGTTTGCGTTGGCGGGCGTGGACGTGGAAGGACCCGTGGGGCCTTCGATGTTGAGGATTAGCGTGCGGCAAGGGGACAGTGGGGCTGTGAGCGATTTGAGCCGTACGGTGGAGATTCATGCGGCGCACTACAAGACCGGGACGCTGACGGTTGCGCCGAAGTTTGTGGAGCCGGGGCCGGAGGAGCTGAAACGAATCCAGAGGGAGAGCGAGTTGAAGGCGAAGGTGTTTGCGGTGAGCGCCGGGGAGCCGCTGTGGGCGGGGAGCTTCAGAGCTCCGGTGACGGCGGCAGCGACGGACAGCTTTGGCACGCGGCGGATGTTCAACGGGAAGCTGGCCAGCGTGCATAAGGGGATGGATTTTCGGGCTGCGGCGGGAACAGTGGTGCGGGCGGGAAACAGCGGGGTGGTGGTGCTGGCGCGGGGGCTCTACTATGAGGGCGGATGCGTGGTGATTGACCACGGGCTGGGGCTCTATACGCTGTCGATGCATCTGAGCCGGATTGATGTGAGCGAGGGGCAGCACGTGGCCGCGGGAGACAGGCTGGGGCTGAGCGGCGCGACAGGGCGCGTGACGGGGCCGCATCTGCACTGGGCGGTGCGCTGGCAGGGGGCGTATCTTGATCCGGCGAAGCTGCTGCGGCTGGATTTGAGCGCGGTGCGCTAGCGGGAGACGGGTTGCTCTTCGGGCGCGGGGACGGGGCTGGCGGCGGCAGATTCGGCGGCGGCTTTTTCTTCGCGGAGGGCTTTGAAGGCGCGGTAGACGAACCAGCCCATGTACCAGCCGTCAATGAACTTGTAGGGGGTTTCGCCGGTGGTGTAGTGGCCGCAGGGGAGGACTTTGGCTTCGAAGTTGAGGCCGATGCGCTTGAAGGCATCGAGCACCATCAGCGAGTACTCCTTGGGGAAGGTGAGGTCGTAGTTGGCGTAGACCATGAGGACCTTTTTTGAGGGGCCGGCGGCTTCGGGGCTCATGATCTTGTCGTAGTAGTAGCAGGGGCTGGCTGCGGACCAGAGCTCGCGGACGCGGTCCTGGGTGAGGCCGGCTTCTTCAAGGGCCTGGCGGACGTGGCGGGTGCTTTGGCCGGCCCAGGTTACGTCGCCGAAGGCAGTGGAGGCGTGGTTGAAGGCGTTGACGCGGATGCGGGGGTCGTGGGTGGAGGCGAGGAAGGTGTAGCAGGAGCCGAGGCTGGTGCCGAGTACGCCGAAGTGCTCGTAGCCCTGCTCTTCAAGCCAGTCGACGCAGCATCGGATGTCAACCACGGCCTGGCGGCAGGCGGAGAGGGAGCGGCCGATGTTGGCGCTGACGTTGTAGTCGGAGCGCTCGAGCTCGGAGGGACGGCGAATGTCGTGGTAGGGCATGGAGAGGCGCAGCGCCGAGATGCCCATGCGGTTGAAGATGGTGCAGAGAGAGTTGTGGCTGAAGCCGTCAGAGTTCCACTGCGGGAGTACGACGATGGCCTGCTTGGGGCGTTTGGGATCTTTGTGCGCGGGGGCTGGGTACCAGCGAGCGTTGACGATGTCGTTTTCAGGGTAGAGGGTGCGCTCGGGCGAGGTGAAGCGGAGGAACTGCGCGGGGGCGAGCTTGCCTTCGGCGGCTTGCTGCTTGATGAGGGCGTCCTGGGCCAGGGTTTCAGGGCGGACGTTGGTGGGGAACAGTTCAGGGTGGCGCTCTTCAAGGCGGAAATCGGTGGGGCGCTCGTAGCCGAAGAATTTGTCGCTATGACGGATGAGGAGCTGGTTGATGCGGACCATGGCTGCTTCAGCGGCGGCGGGGTCGCGGAGAACCTCAGGGCCGGGAATGGCCGAGGCGAAGCCATGGGACTCAAGGAAGGGCTCAATCCACTCGAAGCCCCACTCCAGGGGACGGACCACGCGGTTTTCGTCGCGCATGGTGAGGCGGGTCTCCCAGTCGTACATCCAGCGTGCGTATCTCTCTTTGAACATGGGCTGAATCAATTTTATCAGCGCGCGGGGAGATGGTGGTGAGAGCGGAGTGAAGCACGGCCAGGGGTCATATGCGTTTACGTGCCGGCGGGCGGCGGGGAGGGAGAGAAAGCGCCCACCACAGGCTGAGCACGGTGATGACCGCGATGATGCCCAGAGAGATGACGCAGTAGAGGCAATAGACCTCAAGGACGTCTTTCTCGATGCCGGTCAAGTAGAGCGAAAAAGCGAGGCCAAGCACGGAAGAAGCGGCGACGAGGACCCGCCGCTTGGCCAGGACGAGCGCACCCAGAACCAGGAAGCCGGCAATGCCGATGGCGGCAACCGGAACGTGGAGGATCTCAGCAAACGGGCTGTGGTTGACCACGCCGCAATCCCAGGTTTCGTTGATAGAGCACGGCTCGGTGCCGGTGGAATAGTGGACGCGCAGCGCCAGGGATGAATCCACGACGCCAGCCAAGGCGAGAAACAGAATAAGGAGGCGCATCTTGATGAGTCTGATGCTACCAGAGAAACGGGTTCGCGCAGCGCATTAAGATAAGCGGATGGAAGAAGCACGATCCGGCGGCCGGCGTGTGGCATTCTTTGGCGGCAGTTTTGACCCTCCGCACCTGGGTCACCTGGGTGTGGCGCGGGCGGCGTGCGCCGCGCTGAGGCTGGATGCCGTGCTGTTTGCCCCGGTGGGGGCGCAGCCCCTGAAGCCGGCAGGAGCGGCAGCCAGTTTTGAAGACCGGCTGGCGATGACCCGGCTGGCGGTGAACGGCGATGCGCGATTTGAGGTCTGCCTTGCCGATGCGCCCAAGTCCTCCGGTTTGCCCAACTACACTCTGGAGACCTTGCAAGCCCTGCGGAGCCAGATGGAGCCGAAAGGCGCGCTTTTCTGCCTGATGGGCGCGGATGCATTTGTAGGGCTCAGGAGCTGGCACGGAGCGGGGGAGATTCCGTTCGTGGCGCCGCTGGTTGTTGCCTCGCGGCCTGGGCAGCGGCTGGAAGGCTTGCAGGGGGCGTTGCCGGAGGGGTTGACTCTGGAGGCTCTTGAGAGGGACGATGCACCGGAGTGCGGAGCCGAGTTGCGCTGCTTTGAAGTGCGGAACACGGCGGGGGAGAGCACGCACTTTTACCTGCTTCCCGGGCTGCACGTGGATGTGAGCGCCTCGGCGATTCGCCGCCAGGTGAGGAGGGCAGCGGGCGGTCTTGGGGCAGGCCAGGAGCTGCTTCCCGACGCCGTGGCAGAGTACATATGGGAGCACGGCCTCTACCGGTGACTTGCCGCGGTGGGGTCAAGAGGCTAGGATGAAGCTCGGAGAACTATCGCAAAGCATGGCAACCGTTCAACAGCACCATCAGCAAACGCGCATTTTGGTTCAGGCCGCCGCGGCGGTCTGCGAGGAGAAGAAGGGTCTGGATACCCGGATTCTGGAGCTGGACCCGATTGATTCGGGTCTCTCTGACTTTTTTCTGGTGACTTCAGCCAGCAATGACCGGCAGGCGATGGCGATTGCCGATGAGATTGAGTTCCGGCTGAAGCGGGATTTTGGGGTTCTTGCCAATTCGGTGGAGGGCCGCCGCCAGGGCGAGTGGATTCTGCTCGATTACGTGGACTTTGTGGTGCACGTTTTTCTGACCGAGCGGCGGGCGTTCTATGACATTGAGCGGCTGCGCAAGTCTGCGCGGCCGTTGACGCCGGCCCAGTTCGACGCCGAGCTCACCGCGGCGCTGGCGGCAAAGACGGTTGCGGTGCGGAAGAAGGCCTCTGCCAAGCCAAAGCCCAAGGCGGCCAAGGCCGTGGCTGCGCCCAAGGCAAGGAAGGCGGCTCCGGCGCGGAAGACTGTCGCGAAGAAGGCGCCGGTGAAGAAGGCTGTTGCGGTCAAGGCGCCAGCAAAGAAGGCGCCGGCGAAAAGGGCTCCGGCGAAGAAAGCCGCCGCCAAGAAGAAGGCGGCCAGGCGCTCGGCGTAGGCGCGAGATTTGCAAGGGATCGGCGGCGGTTAGAGCCAAACAATCGCAAAGGCCGGAGAGAATTTCTCTCCGGCCTTTGCTTTTCAGGTGATGCAGGTGGTTTAGAAGTTGATGGTGAGTTGGAACTCCGAGGTGCGGGGTCCGCCTTGATCGAAGGTGCCGGAGTTGCGGGTGACGCGGAGGTTGTTCTCTTCCACGGCGCTGTTGGGACCGTTGACGTAGCCGAGCGGGCCAGCGTCAATGGTATTGAGCAGGACGCCGCTTTGCGTGCCGTAGTTGGCCATGTTGAAGAAGTTGTAAATGGCAACTCCGGGGACGATGCTGACGCCTTCCTTGAGCCAATGGAACTTGATGGGGAACGTCGCATTGAGGTCAAAGGTGCGGAAGGCTGGGTTGGGGGTGGGGTTATCTGTCGGCTGAGTCGCGATTGCCGGCTGCACGCCCCCGAGTTCAGTCAACTGTTTCGCCGTGAAGAGACCAGCCGAGACGACGGCCGCGCCGGCCGGCGTGGGCGTTCCAGCATAGGTGGAGTTGTAGGTGTTGATGAACTGGTTGAGGCCGGCGCCCTTGACCTGGTGCATGTAAGAGCCAGGGACTGTCCCCGGGGCGAGGTCGCCGCTGACGCCGTCGCCGTTGACATCGGTCTGGAAGATCTGGCCGGTAGAGCCCGATCCTGTGTCAAGCGTGAGGCTGGTTGGAGGCGCGGAGAAGAAGTGGCCGATCATGCCGAGGTGCAGGCCATACTTCACTTCGACGCTTCCGCCGAAGCTCAGTTCGTTGGTGTGATCGAGGGCGGTGCGGCCCTGGTATTTGTTTGGATCGTCGTTGTCCCACGGCCGGGCGCCGGCGAAGTACTGATCGGTCCCGGTTCCGCCGATGACGCGGGAGAGCGAGTAGGAGACCTGGCTGTTGCTGCTCACCAACCCAGGCAACGGATGCGACTTCTGCTCCTGGAAGACAACCTGGAGGGCGTCATAGGAGGAACGGCCCTGGGGAAGGATGAACAATCCTTCACCAACGTTGGGGTTGGTGCCTGCGAATGCAGCTCCCGTGTCCGGTGTGGCACCGTAAGCTGAGGCCGGATAGCCGCCGAAGAGTACGGATCCGCTGTCGAGACCTTTACCAGCGAAATCCTGGATGGTCGCCCCGCCTGGAGGATTGCCCCCAGATGCGGGATGGAGGCCCGGGCAAGACGCAATGGCTTGATCGATGGTGTTGACACCCTTGCCGCAAGCGGCAAGAGTGGCAGCGATGGCGCCGGCGGCGGCGGTCGTATTCAAGGTGCGGGCAGCGCCGTCGTGGTTGACATCGACCGAGATGGGAACCTTGACGGTGTGGTTGTGGACGTAATCCGCGCTGAGCAAGATGCCCCTGCGGAACTCGTGCTGCGCGCCGCCGTTGATCTGGATGGAGTACGGCGAGAGGTACGGTCCGCCGTAGATATTGTTGGCGAAGAGGCCGCCACCGGTGCCGATGTAGCTGCCGTTGGCGGTGTCGACGTTCTTGACCTTGGCCTGGTAGGCGGCCTTGATGTCATTCATTTCAGGAGAGGCGTGATCGATGGATTCTGAAAGGATCGTGGAGACGGGGGTTCCATCGGGAGCATTCGTGACGACACCGTATCCAGGCAGGGAGATGCTGCTTCCGCCGAAGAAAGCAAGGCCGTAGTTGAAGTAGGGGCCGTTGGCCGTGATGGACTCGGGGCGGGCATTGCCGGTGTTGTTGAAGACGTCGCTCTCGTAGTAGATGCCTGCGCCGCCGCGGATGGAGGTTTTGCGGTTGCCCGGGGTGTAGACAAAGCCGGCCTGCGGTCCAAAGTTGGCATAGGGCTGGTGAGTACGGACTCCAAGGCCCTTCTGGTACTGGTCGAAGAGGGGCGTGTCGCCGGTGCAACCGGGGAATTGCAAATACGACGCTACGGTGGAGCAGAGCGGAGTGGGCAGATCCTGGTTGGCGCGATCGGTATCGACGCTCCAGCGAATGCCGGCTGTCACACTGAGCCTGGAGTTGACCTTCCAGGTGTCGCCGCCATAGGCAGCGAAGCGCCAACTGAAGGAACCGCCGCCGGGGAGGTTGAAGCCGGGACGCTCAGAGAAGAAGCCGTTGCCGTTGCCAATGACATAAAGGGCCGCGGCGTAGCCTTGGGTGGGTTGGTTAGGGCAGGGAGCTGCGTTCGCGACGTCGTCGCAAGGCACCTGGAAGCCGGCGACCGCGGCCAGCTGGGTGTACAGCGACGGGCCATAGAAGTCAGCGAAGCCGCCGTTAAGGATGCGGTTTAATTCGCCGCCCCACTTGAAGGTGTGCGAGCCCTTGGTCCAGGTGCTGTCATAGCGGAACTGCTTGTCAGACTGGAAGGTGCCCTGGGGAGCGAGGAAGTTGGGACCGGCATTCATGTCGCCCTCCAGCGTGACCTGGTCGGCCGGACCGTTGGAGGGGTTGTAGATGGAGTTGCCCAGAGCGGCGGTTCCGTCGACGAGCAGGTTGTGGAATTTCTCATAGCCGACACGGATGGAGTGAGTGATTCGTCCGGTTTGGAAATCGGCGCCGCCCACGAGAGCGGGGACGTTATCGCGGTTCTGATAGATCTGGTAGGGGCCGTAGCCGAAGGTGGCGTCGTCGGAGTTGACGCTATAGGCCGCGCGGGCGAAGAGGTGGATATCGCGGGGTCCGTTATAGTCCAGGCGGGTTGTGCCATAGGTATCGTGGAAGGGCGCGGGGGTATAGGGGTACTTCTTTTCGATGGCCTCGAAGAGCGGGTTGGCGCCCTGGGCAACGTCGTTCTCGTGTTGCTGGATGCGCTCAAAGCCGCCGTAGTAGAAGAGCTTGTTGGGGATGATCGGTCCGCCCACATAGGTGCCGATCTGGTTGCGCTGGAAGGGAGCAGCGAGGCCCTGAATTCCGCCGAAGCCGGCGCGGTCATCCTGGAAGTTATAGAAGCTGCTGCCGTGGAATTTGTTGGTTCCGGAGCGGGTTGTCAAGAGCGCCTGGCCGGTGGAGGTGACTTCGCCGGAGACGTCCTGAGTGGAGCGGTTCAACTGGAGTTCGCCGACCGCGCCGCTGGGGACGTTGAAGATGGTGGTTCCGACCGTCTCATCGGTGATGTCCTGGCCGTCAAGGAGGATACGCGTGGTGCGTCCGCCGATGCCGCTGACCGAGAGGGCCGAGTAGCCGGCCTTGGTGGGATCGAAGGTCATGCCGGACTGGAGGATGACGCCGGGCTGCAACTGCGCCACGTCAAGGATGTTGCGGCCATTGACGGGCAGGTCAGTGATCTGCTCTTCCGAGACGAGGCCTGCAACGCCGATCTGATCGGTGTTGATCTGGACCTGGCCGGCAGTGACCTCAATGGTCTCACTCTGGTTGCCGACGGTGAGCTTGACGCTGCCGGAGGTGACCGTGCCCACGCTGACCACGGTTTTGAGCACCTGATTCTGGAAGCCAGGGGCCACGACCTTGACGGTGTAGTTGCCCGGGATCAGGGGTCCGATGCTGTAGAAGCCGGCCGAGTCGCTTGCCAGGGTCCGGGAGAATCCTGTGTCCGGATTGGTAATGGTGACCGATGCGCCAGGAATCGAGGCGCCGGTCGCGTCAGCGACGGTGCCCTGGATCGATCCGCCATTCTGTGAAATCGCCTGGCTGAAAGCAGTCTGCTGGAGCACCGGGCTGGCAACGAGAAGGGCCAGCAGAGCAACTCCAAGGATTAGCGTCGCGCCGTGAAACCGGAAAAATCGCATTGACTTCCTCCAAAGATCCGTGGGAACCACAAGTAAAACTGGCGATTCACCTATATTGTTCAATTGCGTCCCGGTGGTGTTGATTCCGAGTCGCGGTTGAGTGATAAGAGCAGCAAGACAGAAAAAGGATAATTGCGCTTCTCCCGGTGGAACGTGGGGACAGGTAGCCGCACACGCGGGATGAAAGGCGTTTGCAAGAACTATAGCAAGAGGCGTGCCATACTCTACGGCGGGGATAAGAATTCTCTTTTTGCTGAAACTAAAAGGGTTAAGAGAGATGAACTACTGAGGTCGAGGAGGGTGGAATATGGAATTGTGGAGAACTTGGGTGGAGTATTCCAAAAATGGGTTTCACTTCCTGTTTTAAAGATATGTTCCCGGGTTGGGTCGCGACGACCCCGGTGCAGAGGAGTATTCTGCTCCCCATGCAGGTGACTTTGGCTCATGTGGGCGCGCGCGCCGGTAAGAAAGATGAGTTTGACGCCCTGACTGCGGTATACCTTGAGCGCTGCTCGGCTTTTGCCCGGTGCAATGCAGAGGCCTTCCGCACGGAGCAGGCCCTTCTGGACTGGCTTGGGAAACAGCGAGGACGCACGCCGGCAGCGGTTTTGTTGCTGGACTCGCGGGGCAAGCAACTGAGTTCAGAGGGCTTTGCAGGCTGGCTGGGGACCCGGCGCGACCAGGGAGCACAGCACATCGTTTTTGCCATCGGGCCGGCAGACGGGTGGAGCGATGGGGCGCGCAAGCAGGCTGACCTGTTGCTGTCGTTGGGGCCGCTGACGCTGGCTCGTGCGCTGGCGCGGCTGGTGATGGCCGAGCAGCTCTACCGGGCATTTACAATTCTGACTGGCCATCCTTATCACACAGGGCACTGAAAGGCAGTGGTCAGTTGCCAGCGGTCAGTTGGGGTCGCGATTGACCGGGAATTGTGTTCCGCCCCTGCTTTTGAAGGCTCGACCTGGCTGTAACCTGGACGCAACTGACAACTGACCACGGAGAACTGACGACAGCCATGGCTGAAACGCGACGCGGACTGATATTGATCAATACGGGGCCCGGCAAGGGCAAGACGACGGCGGCCATGGGGACGGCACTGCGCGCGGTGGGGAACGGGATGCGGGTGCTGATGCTGCAGTTCCTCAAGGGGTCGTGGCACTACGGGGAGCTGGATGCGGTAGAGGCCTTTGGTGAGAACTTTGTGATGAAGCAGATGGGGCGGGGATTTGTGAAGGTGGGGGGCGCGGAGGCCGACCCGGAGGACATCCGCATGGTTCAGGAGGCGTGGATAGAGGCAAAAAAGGCGATCGCATCCGGGGAGTGGGATATGGTGGTGCTGGATGAGATCAACTACGCCATCAGCTACAAGATGCTGGACCCGGCGGAAGTGGCGGAGACGCTGAGGACGCGTCCGGAGATGGTGCACGTGATTCTGACGGGGAGGAATGCGCATCCTTTGCTGGTTGAGCTGGCAGATACGGTGACGGAGATGCGGGAGTTGAAACATGCCTACCAGAAGGGCATTTTGGCGCAGCGCGGCATAGAATACTGAAAGCAGGCAGTTGACAGCTCTCAAGGCTCGAGCCGGCGGCAGAGTGTACGGGTTGGGGTTCAAGAGAGACTTTTCGATTTGTGCGAGAAAGAGACTGAATGTCCTGGTTCAAGCGGGAAAACGGCGACTATGAACCCGAGGCCGGCGGCCCAGGGCCGGAGGGCCAGGATGCGGCGGGAAAGACGGTTCGCACCGAGGGGCTGTGGGTGAAGTGCGTGAGCTGCCGCGCAATCATCTTCAAGGCCGACATGGAAGCCAACCTGAATGTCTGCCCCAAGTGCCAGCATCACTTCAAGATCAGTGCGCGGCAGCGGATCGGGATGCTGCTTGAGCCTGGGTATGAGCTGGTGGACGGCGGGTTGCGCTCGACCGATCCGTTGAATTTTACCGATGTGAAGCCCTACAAGCAGCGGCTGAAGAAGGCGCAGGATCAGACCGGTCTGGACGACGCGATTCTGAATGCGGTGGGCCAGCTTGGGCCGCACGATGTGGTGGTGAGCGCGATGGAATACGGGTTTATCGGCGGCTCGATGGGAGCGGTGGTGGGCGAGACGATTGCCCGCGCCGTGGATCGCGCAAGGCTGGGGCGCAAGCCGCTGATGGTGGTGGCTGCCTCAGGCGGGGCGCGCATGATGGAGGGGGTAGTGAGCCTGATGCAGATGGCCAAGGTGTCGACTGCCCTGGCGCAACTGGCGGAGGTGCGGGTGCCTTATATCTGCGTGTTGACGGATCCCACGACGGGCGGCGTGACGGCCAGCTTTGCGATGCTGGGCGACCTGAACATCGCCGAGCCGGGCGCGCTGATTGGGTTTGCCGGGCCACGGGTGATTGAGCAGACGATCCGCCAGAAGCTGCCGGAGGGGTTTCAGCGCTCGGAGTTTCTTTTGGAAAAGGGGTTCCTGGACGCGGTGGTGCAAAGGCGGGATTTGAAACACTACCTGATTCGCGCGCTGGATTTTCTCAAGGTCTAAGGCTCCGATAGGGAGCGGCTGGAATTCCTTTGGAAGATTTAATCGGCCCGGCGAAAATGCCGGGCCGGTCTGTTTTGGAATTCGATTGGATAATCAGATGCGCATGGGCATGAGGACGTAGCGGTATTTGTACTCGGCCTCGGGGTCTTCGGGGCGCATCTGGCCGGCGGACTGGGAGTCTTTGAATTCCAGGCGGACTTCGCCCTCGTTGCTGAGGGCCTTGAGGAAGTCGAGGATGTAATCGGAGTTGAAGCCAACCATGATGGGGTCGCTCGAGTAGGGGGTGTCAATGGTGTCTTCACTCTCGCCGGACTCAGCGGAGTTGGAGCTGATCTTGAGCTCGTTGCCTTCAAGGCGGAGGCGGATGGCGCCGGAGCGCTCATCGGCAAACTGGGCCACGCGCTGGATGGCGGCGGAGAGCTCGGCCGAGCGGACGACGGCAAACTTGGTGTTGTCGCGCGGCATCACGGCCTCAAAGTTGGGGAACTGGCCGTTGAGTTTGCGGGTGCTCAGGGTGCGATGGCCGACGCGGAAGAAGAGGGTGTGCTCGTCATCGGCAAACTCGACCTTCTCGGCTTCAGTGTTGGCAAGGAGTTGCTGTAGCTCCTGGAGAGCCTTGCGGGGAATAAGGACGCGCTTTTCTCCGCTGATGCCTTCAAGGATCTCGTTGGGCTTTTCGACGTAGGAGAGGCGGTGGCCGTCGGTGGCGACCATGGCCAGGGACTCTGCCTTGACGACCAGCAGGGCGCCGTTGAGGGTGTAGCGCGACTCCTCGTTGGAGATGGCAAAGATGGTGCGGGCGATGAGGGTTTTGAGCGCAACGGTGGAGATGCTGGTGACCGGGATGGCGGGAAACTCGGGGACCTGGGGATAGTTGGCGCGGGCCATGCCGACCATCTTGGTATTGGAGCGGCCACTGCGGATCTGGACCCAGTGATTTTCGAGGAGCTTGATGGAGATGTCACCTTCGGGCAGGAGTTTGATGTAGTCGTAAAGCTTGCGCGCGGGAATGGTGCAGGCGCCGGGCTTTTTTACCTTGGCGACGGCGCTGGTGCGGATGGCCTGGTCGAGGTCAGTGGCGGTGATGTTGAGCCGGTCGCCCTCGGCCTCGATGAGAAAGTTGGACAGAATTGGAATGGTGGTCTTGCGCTCGACCACGCTTTGCGTCGCGGTAAGCTCCTTGACCAGTTCCTGCCGGCTTACGGTAATCTCCATCGCTGCCCCCTGCGCGGCGGGCTTCTCAACCTCGGTTTCAACGATCGGCATGGGCCCACCTTGGCTTGAAGAAACACGCTGCTGCACTGGCCACACTCTACAACAGATTGCGGTTGCACAGAAACAGGTGTCCTTGGCTCCTCTCGATTGTAGCCACGTCTGCCGAAAGACATGCGTGGAAAACAGGGTCGCTTCTGTTGATTCGCGAGAGGTTTTGGGAGAGGGGGTTGACTGGCTCGCGTTAGCAGGTGTGCCGGATTCCTAGGGGCTGCGTTTGGATACCTGGGGACGATGCGACGGAGAGTGGGATTAGAAGAGAGATATTAAATACGAAGACAGTAGTGCCCGTAGGCAGACAGGAAAAGTGGAAAGGTGAGTTAACTTGTTGGCGGCTGGGTAGTTGTGGAGTTGCTGGATTTTCCAAATCTCAGCTGTGGAATAGAGGATTGTTGGAAAACGTGGACAGATGCGGCGGATGGAGTCCCCGCTTTCCCACGACTCCCACAGGGACGGGCAAAGAGGCTGTGAAGAGACGGTGGTTTATGTGAAAAAGCAGCGCAGGCGAGCATGGGGCAAGGGGCTGGAGAGAACTGGCGATTCACAGGCAGGAGCGGCTGCACCGGTTTTGCGACGTTGGGCAGGTGAGGTGAGGAGGCTGCCTGCCGAGGCGAAGGAGATGCGAAGAGGTGTTTCCGGCAAAGGCATTTTGGGGCAGAGTTCCCATTCCAGAAAATGGGCAAGAGGGATTGATTTTTTTGTGTTGGTCGTGGATCTGGAAGGCTCCTAGACTTGTTTCCGAGAGTTGGGTGAGAGAGGCAGGGGCAATGAGCATTGACATCCGAAGCCTGGAGAGCCAGTTGCTGAGGATGTCGACAGAGGACGCGCCGGGGCGGGAGTTCTGCGAGGCCATCGCAGAGTTGGCGCGCACAGGGCGTTTTTGTCAGTTGAAGGATATTTTGCCGGGCATTGTGTATGACGAGTTGTGGATGCGGTACCAGCAGGACGCACCTGCGTTTGTTGCCGGCTGGCAGATGCTGGCACAGGAGATGCGGCAGGGGTTTATTCAGCACGCACGACAGCGGCTGACCTCGCTGACGCGGTTGCAACCCGCAGAGAGCGCCCAGGCAGTGCCGGCATGGCAGGAGATTCAGCGGGCTCTGGATGGTCAGCAGAACGACCTGCTGCGGGCGGCATTTGCGCTGGAGTTGCTGGAGCTGGTGGAGCCGGCGGTGTTGCGGGCGACGCAACTGCGGGAGTGTGTTGTGGCCGCGGCGAGCTCGGAAGAAGCGGATCGGTATCTGGATGAGGCCACGCGCTGCTACTTTCTGGGAATGTTCACGGCTTGCGCTGTGATGTGCCGTTCGGTGCTGGAGGAGGCGATCAAGCAGCGGCTTCCGGCGGGGTTTGGCCGGCAGATTCGCAGCCGCTACCGCAATGCCGCCACGCTGGGTAACCTTTTGCACGAGGTGAATAACAACCTGCAACTGACCGGCATTGACGCAGGGTTTCCGCAGGTGGCGAACCAGGTGAACGATTGCGGCAAGAAGGCCGTACACCATGGGTTGCTGTCAGAGGATGAGGCGCGCGAGTGTCTGCAGAATGCGCGCCGGGCGCTGCAGTTGCTGCTGTGTTGAGGGGCAAGCCGCACATGGCGGGGATGGGCCTTTTATACTGATCTTTCCATGTCCTACGCCGCAGCTATTGAACAACTGAATGCCATGGTACCCGAGCTCTACACGGGAGCGGGAGAGCCGCGACGCAAATTTTCACTGGGCGAGATCGGAATTCTGCTGGCGGAGTTGGGCGATCCGCAACGGCGTTTCCCGTCGGTGCTGATTGCGGGCACGAATGGGAAGGGCTCGACGGCCGCGACGCTGGCCTCGATTCTAACGGCGTCGGGGGTGCGCACGGGGCTGTATACCTCGCCCCATCTGGCGCGGGTGAATGAACGGATCCGTATCGACGGGGCTGAGATTGGCGACGAAGAGTTTGCGCGGCTCTACTTCAGGGTGCGCGACGCAGCCCAGAGGTTGACCCAGGATGAGCGGCTGGCGCAACTGCCCAGCTTCTTTGAGGTTTTGACGGCTCAGGCGCTTAGCTACTTTGCAGAGGCTGGCGTGGAGATTGCGGTGCTCGAGGTGGGCATGGGCGGGCGGCTGGACGCCACGAACATTGTTGACCCGCTGTTGTGTGTGATTACCGACATCTCCCTTGAACACACGGAGTGGCTGGGGCCGACCATCTCCGCGATCACGCGCGAGAAAGCGGGGATTTTGCGGCGCGGGGGAACGATGATTACGCTGCCGCAGCACCCCGAGGCGAACCAGGTGCTGGGCGAAGTGGCTGCCGAGCTGGATGTGCGCGGGGTGAGCGCCTCAGCGTATATGCCGCCGATGGGGGCAGGCGCAGCGGGTGCTTATGCAGTGGAGGCGCTGGGCGAAGAGGTGAGCGTGGATTCGCCTCTCAAGGGAGCGCATCAGCATCGCAACGTGGCGTTGGCGATTGCGGCGGCGGTGGAGCTGGCCGGGAGACATGGTTTTCCGATTACCGCGTCGTCGCTGGCAACGGGCATTCGCCAGACGCGCTGGCCGGCAAGGCTGGAGCGGATTGAGCGCAGAGGGGTGGAGTGGATTCTGGATGTTGCCCACAATCCTGCCGGGGCCTGGGCATTGCGTGCGGGGCTGCGGAGCGTGTGCGAAGAAGGGCGCGCGCGGACGCTGGTTTTCAGCTGCTTGCGCGACAAGCCTTTGGAGGAGATAGGGCGCACGCTGTTTCCGCTCTTTGACCGCGTGATTGTTGCGCCCATCCATTCATCCCGCGCTGCCTCGGTGAAGGATCTGGAAGCGGCGGTTCGGGAGACGGGCGTTGAGGCACTCGCGGCCGAATCCGTTCGCCAGGCTCTGGAACTGGCTGCTCAGCGCTCGCAGGGTGGCGTGGTGGTTGTCTCCGGGTCATTCTACCTGGTGGGCGAAGCGCGAAGCCTGTTACTGGCTGAAGAGGGGTCACGATGAAGCGGCGGCCCGAACCAATGCCCTGGATTCACCGCTGGCGCACATGGGTGATTCAAGCGCCCGTGATGACAGTGATCACGGTCTTCTGCGGTTCGCTGTCGCTGCTGGTCTCATTGTTTGAGCGTGAGGGCCGCATGCAGCACCGCATTGCGCGGGTGTGGGCGCGCGCCCTGGTTGGTTGCACGGGATGCTCACTGACTGTGCGGGGAGCAGAAAACCTGCGCAAGTATCCGGTGGTTGTGTTTGCGGCCAACCACACGTCGTACATGGACACCCCGGTGATCTTTGCTTCGCTGCCTTGCCAGTTCCGGATTCTGGCCAAGAAAGAGCTGTGGCCGATTGTTTTCATCGGTTGGTACCTGAACCGATCAGGACAGATTCCGATTGATACGAGGAATCCGCGCGCCACACTCAGCAGTTTGGGCGCCGCGGTGAAGGCTCTGCGCGCAGGCATGCCGCTGTTTGTGTTTCCTGAGGGGGGACGCACACCGGACGGCGGGCTGCAGAACTTTCTCTCCGGAGCGGCCTACCTGGCCATCCGCGCGCAGGTGCCGCTGGTGCCGATTGCGTTGAGCGGCGTGTACGACTTGCTTCCCATGCACACCAATCACTTTTACCCATGCGAGCTGACGCTGAGCGCAGGCGAGCCGATTGCGACCACGGGAATGAGCCTGCGCGAGGTGGACGAACTGACGGAGCGAGTGAAGCAAATGATTGCGTCGATGCTTGAGGAGAGTCGCGGGAGGGTGTTGTCGGCTGAGCCGGTGCGATTGGAAAGTGAGCCATCAGAGCAGGTAGAACGAACGTAAATATAAGATAATAAACTAGATAGACTATATTTATCCAGTTTGAAACGAGTCAGGAAATCACCGGCGTTCGCAGTGACTCTCATGCCGTGTACGGCGTCTAAAGAAAGTGTGCCGCAGGGCCGTACCTTCCAAGGTATCCCCTGAAGCGGATGGCACTTCACCATCTTGCATTCTATGAGTACACTGGGGTCTCCATGTGCGTCCACATCGCAATTCCCGAGCCCACGAGCAACGATTCCGACTATAACCAGCGGTCCTTGCAGCAGTACTTTTTTGCCCTGCACGCCGCTGGCGCAACGCCCATTCTTGTTCCCCTGCACGAGCGGCAGGACCGCGTGGCGCGGCTGCTGGCGGGCGTACAAGGGATTCTGCTGCCGGGCAGCCGGTATGATGTGGACCCGCAACGATATGGCGAGGAGCGAATCCCGGAGTGTGGAGAGGCAGACCCGTCGCGCACGGCGGTGGACGAGTTGCTGCTGCAGGATGCGTTCAGCCTGTACAAGCCGATTCTGGGCATTTGCCATGGGACGCAGAGCTTGAATGTGTGGTGCAACGGCACGCTGACGCAGGACCTGCAGACCGCGGTGAATCACCGGCCGGGGCGCGAGGTGGCCGAGGCGCACCCGGTTCGCGTGACGCAGGGGTCGCGTCTGGAAGGGTTGGTTCCGCGCGGTGAGCGGGGCGATCCGTGGGTGAACTCAAGCCACCACCAGGCAGTTCGGGTGGCGGGCGACAATCTGCTGGTGGGCGCGATCTCTCCGGCGGACGAGGTGATTGAAGCCGTAGAGTTGGACTCTGCCGACCATTTTGTTCTGGGCGTTCAATGGCACCCGGAGCGGACGTACACGAGCAGCGCATTTTCCCGGGGCATCTTCGCGGCGTTTGTGCAGGCGGCGGTGGTGTGGCAGCCGCGGCGCATCGAGGAATCGGCCGTTACGGTATGAGCGAAAGGGCGCAGGGCACTGCGGCACGGCTAAATGATCTTCTAGCCGAGGCGGGATTGGAGCCGCTCGCCGGTGAAGTTGCCAGCCGGTTTGCGGAGTATTGTTCGCTTTTGCTTCGCTGGAATGCGCGCGTGAACCTGACGGCGATTCGGGACGAGGAAGGAGTCCTTTCGAGGCACTTTGTGGAGTCGATTGCGTGCGCGCGCGCGTTGCCGCAGGGGACTGGCACGCTGCTGGATTTTGGATCGGGCGGGGGCTTTCCGGGAATCCCGATCGCACTTTGCCGGCCGGAGATTGCGGTGACGCTGGCCGAGTCGCAAGGCAAGAAGGCCGCTTTTCTGCAGGAGGCGTTGCGTGTGGTGGGTGTCTCTGCAAAGGTGCACTCAGGACGCGCTGAGGGGCTCGGCAGGAGCTTTGATTGCGTGACGCTGCGTGCGGTGGATCGGATGGGACGGGCCGTTCACTCGGCAGCGGAGTTGGTTGGCCCTGGAGGCTGGCTGGCGTTGATGACAACGGGCGGCGCGCTCGAGAAGCTGAAGGCGGCGGCCGGGGCAGGACTCGACTGGCGCAGCACGACCGCGCTGCCGGGAAGCGATCGCCTGTTGGCTCTGGCGGAGCGAAGGCTCAGTGCGCCAGCTTGATGAGCGCCAGCTTGCGAATCGGGGGCAGGTCTTTGGTTCCCTTCACCATCAGGCGGATGGCGGTTCCTTCGGGGTAGCGTGGAGCTTCGTCGAGGGTCGTCAGCAGGCTCTTGGACGGATTGGATTGACGGGCAGCTTCGACTGCGCGATCGCCGAGAACCAGGGAGACGCGGAAGCAACCATGGCAGGGGCTCAGGTAGAGGATGGTGCGCTTCTTGAGTTTGAGGAGCAGGCTCCAGCCATATTTTGGGCCGCTGGACTTCCACTCCTGGCTGGTGACGTCGTGCTCGGTCTGCAGCCAATCGATGAGTTGTTTCCAGGCTTCGGCCGAGGGTCCGAGGGCAGAGGCGAGCCCGGGTGCGGAGGGCTGAGTCATTTTGCCAAGGAATGCGTTTACGGGGTCCACGTTCTTCCTTTTACTACAGTTGTATTTGCTGCTTTTCGGGAGAGGGGGTCAAAGACCCGGGCCTAAAGAGTGGGGAGATCCCCCGGCTCTGCCGGGGTGGCAGTAGCAGTTTGACATTTAGGGGAGTCCATCCAAGAAACTCCAAACGTGAGCCGACCAAAGCACACGCAAAGGAGCAACT
>Ga0302320_10009810_pt1 | contig 20501 bp, 22 predicted proteins | sample Bog_T0_3_FD_202130 | JGI IMG/M metagenome (GOLD analysis project Ga0302320, IMG submission 202130) | Peat permafrost microbial communities from Stordalen Mire near Abisko, Sweden - Bog_T0_3 | ecosystem: Environmental > Terrestrial > Soil > Wetlands > Peat | place: Sweden: Abisko, Stordalen Mire...
TATCTGGCCGCCGGAGCCGCCCGCGCCTTTCTAGTTGCAGCGCCTGCCAGCGCCTTTTCCGCCGCCCTCACTGAAATTCAAACCATGCTCGACCCGAACGTAAACCTCATCATCGAGTCCAACCGCATCCTCGCGTCCATCGAGCCAGACATCTGCCTTGCGCTGCATTCTGGAGTTGCCGAGCCCAAACCCTCCTTCAGGATTACCAAACACCGCGCCGACGCATGGGTCGTGGGTGCGGCAGCGGCGGCATGGATGCCGTCAAGGGAAGTACCGGCCGTTCCGGTCTTCCGCCTGCCGGACCTGGCGCATATACCGGATCCGATGCTGGCCTGGCTGCGGGAGCGGCTGCGGTTAGCTTCGTGTTCCTGAGCAGCACCGCGAGCCCCCGCGCGCCGTCCAGCCCGCTCTCGGCCAGCAGGTCGTGGGCCAGGTTCAGGAACTCGGGATGATGGTCAAAGTGCTTGGTGGCCGCCTGCACCGTGTGCACCACGTGCTCGGCGGTGAACTTCTCTCCATGGAAACCCGCGACCCCGATGAGCAGGCCCTTGATCAGCGCAAACTGAGCCGCCAGCCGCACAAACTCACGGGTCATCTGCGGCTGCGCGCCGGCCCGCGTGCCTTCGCGGCCAAACGGGAACCGCCAGCGGAAGACAGTGTTCAGCAGGTAGTTCTCCAGCATGTGGGGATGGCGCTCAAAGAACGGCTCATAACTGCGGTCATGCGCATCTTGATAGTGCGCGGCCAGCGACTCCAGCGTTGCTTCCGGTCCGTTGCCGATGCCCGCCGTGAACGCGCCAATACAATCCACAAAACGCTGCCGCACATTGGAGCGGTGCAGCAGCATTCCCGCCAGCCGCAATACCACGTCCAGCTGGGCAGAACCGTCGGCAGGCAGGGCGTCGAGCGCGCCGTGAAGGGACCCCGAGGCGACTGTAGCTTCAAACTCGGCAAGAAATCCCGGCACGCTGCGGGCAAACTCCCCACGGCCGATGGCGTCCAGGCGCCGGCACAGGATGCCCATCAGAAACACCCGCTGCCACAGCGGGTAGTCGCGATTCCGTATCAATCCCACCACCACGTCGCGCAGGCCGAAGAGCCACGGCTCCTCGGTAGAGGTTTCGCCCTCATCTCCGCCGTGTCCCGCGGCAAGCAGGTCTTCGGCCAGCAACACCTGCCGCGCGGCCTCCGGACAGCTCAGGGCCAAGGCCATCTCCGCCACACCGCCAATCGACGTCACCACCCGCGGATAGCTCGCGCAGGCCTCCGACAGAAACGCCTCGCCCTGCTCCAGTTGGATACGGCACAGACGGTTCTCGGTCAACAGCGGACACTGGTTCGATCCCGTCATGCGGATCTTGGCGAAGGTCTCTCCATTCAGCCCCTCCTTGCCGGCAGGGCTCAGCACCAGGCAGGAGTCAAGCTGCGCGCGGAGCAGGCTCGAAGGCAGGTCTTTGTACTTCCGGTAGGTCGCCCGGTCGATGGGCACGCTCCAGCCCTGGCAGCATGTGTCCTCACACTCGGACCCGATGCAGCGGAACTGCTCGGCATATGCGGGACGAATGAAAATGGGTTCGGCCAACCGGCGCTCCTGCGGGCCGGAGCAGCGTGCGGAAGCTGCGTCCGGATTGATCTGCACCGGGTCCGCAGCAATTCTGGAGCCTCATTGGATTGGATGAGGATTAGAAAATTCTCAGGGCACGAGGAGCGCAAGCACGCTTGAATGGGGCAAGGACAATTGCCCAGTCATCGACCCCTATTCCCTGTTTCCTGCGTCTAGAACGGCTTTTCCGTCAGGAACGGCTCCGGCTTGAGCGAGCCGTCGCGCTGCTTCACCAGCATCTGCACCTTGCCCTCGGCCGCGTCCAGCTCCTGCTTGCACGCGGCAGACAGGCCCACGCCTTCTTCGAAGAGCTTGAGAGACTCTTCCAGGGCCAGGTCGCCCTTCTCCAGTTGATCGACGATGGTTTCCAGCTTTTTCAGCGACTCTTCAAACGACGGCATGCGGTTACTCCGTTCTTGTTGCGGGCGGCAGCACGCTGGCCAGCACTTCGGCGGCGGCCTTGTACTGGCCGGACGGGGCGGTGACTTGCACGCCTTCGACCATGGGGCGCACAGCCTGCACCATCTCGCGCGCGATCCGGATGCCTTCCTGGCGCGCCGCCTCGGGCGAATCGCACTGGGCCATGCGCAGCATGATCTCCTCCGGCATTTGCACGCGCAGGTCGTTCTTCATGTATTCGGCATTGCGCAGGCTGGTCAGCGGACGGATTCCGGCGATCACGGGAATCCGGTGTCCGCGGATGCGCTCCAGGAAACTGGCGAGCAGGCGCAGATCGAAGACTGGCTGAGTGATCACGTACTCGGCGCCTGCTTCCACCTTGTAAAAGAAGCGGCGTAACTCGTGTTCCATGTCCGGCGCGCCTGGGTTGGCGGCTACGCCGATGGTGAAGTTGGTGCTGGCTCCGATGGAGTTGGAGCCGATGTCGAGGCCATGGTTCAGCCGATCCAGAATGTTGACCAACCCGATGGAGTCCACGTCAAACACTGCGGTGGCGTCAGGATAGTTGCTTCCTCTGGATGGGTCGCCGGTGACGCAAAGGATGTTCCTCAAGCCGATGGACGAGGCGCCCAGCAGGTCACTCTGAATAGAGAGCACGTTCCGGTTGCGGCAGGTGTAATGGAGAATCGTTTCAACGCTGGTGTGTTGCTGAATCTGGATGCAGAGGCTCTGCGCGCTCATCCGGGCCGAGGCGCTGGGCGAGTCCGGCACGTTGATGGCATGAACGCCGAGCTGGCCGAGCAGCCGCGCGCCTTCAATCTCGTGCACGCAGTCGATGCCGCGCGGCGGCGCAATCTCTACCACGGCCACAAAGCTGCCCTCGGCAACCAGCGCTCCAATGCGGGAGCGTGCGCCAAGCGGGGCGGGCGGGGTCTCGGCGGTCAGTTCCGGAGCGGAGCCGGGGACGACTACGCGGGCCTGCTCATCCAGCGCGCGCATGGCCGAGCGCATGGCGCGGATATGGTTGGGGGTGGTGCCGCAACAGCCGCCCACCAGCTGCGCGCCGGCGGCAATGGCCTTGCGTGCAAAGCCGGCCATGTACTCCGGCGAGCAGAGGTAAATGTTGCGGCCATCCACCTCGCGCGGCATGCCGGCGTTGGGCATGGCCGCCAGCGGCAGGGCGGTAGCCGAGCGCATGGCTTCAATTGCGGTAAGCACCGTCGAGGGGCCGCTGGAGCAGTTGACCCCCACAGCGGCCGCGCCCCACTCCGTCAACAGGGCCGCGGCGTGCGCCGGCGAGGAGCCGTCGAGGCAGCAGCTTTCCTCGTCCACCGTCACCATGACGATGACCGGCAGGCCGGGCGCTGTCTCCTGTGCGGCCTTCAGCGCTTCGTGGGCCTCGTTCAGGGCGGGCATGGTCTCCAGGATCAACAGGTCAACCCCGGCCCCGGCCAAGGCCTTGATCTGCTCGGCAAATGCTCCGCGCGCCTCGTCCAGGCCGGTCTTGCCCAGGGGTTCCAGCCGCACGCCCAGCGGACCCACGGAGCCGGCCACCCAGGCATCACCGCCCTGCTTCTCCTTCAGGCGCTCGACTGCCTGCCGGGCCAGGCGCACGCCCGCCGTGTTGATCTCGCCCACCTTTGCCGCCAGCCCATGCCGCGCCAGCCGGAAGCGGTTGGCGCCAAAGGTATTGGTTTCAAGAATCTCGGCGCCGGCCTGCAGGTACTCCTCGTGAACCCCGAGAATCAGCCCCGGGTCCGTGAGATTCAACTCGTCGTAGCAGCGGTTGATGAACACGCCACGGGCATAGAGCACCGTACCCATGGCGCCGTCGGCAAGCATGGGTCGACTCGAGAAGATGTCGGAGAACTGGGTCATTCTCCTCTCATCGTATCCCATCGTTGGCCAAAAGGCGGCCTGGAACTGCTGCCCCGGCGCCGGCTTCACCGGAACGGAGCCACGCGCCTCTTCGGGAATGGAGCGGCGCCGCGTCTGCCCGTCGGCCCCGCCGCCGGCCCCAATTGCCCGTCGGCCCTGGCCCGCCGTCGGACCGGGCTGCTTTGTTATACTTCGGTAGTCATCCGCCCCGGCCAAACCGGTTTCGGGACGGGACTTTCAGCCACTTGCCGGCTCACCCGGCAACCGCCGTCAAATTGACCACGCTGCGGCTCATGCCGCGGGATGAATCCGCGCTTTTCGTCGAGGTAAGGGATTTTGAAGAACAGAAGTCTTTGGATGAGCGCCGCAGCGGCACTGGTGGTTGCAGCCGCGCTGGCAGGTTGTGGCACTACTACCTATTTTGCGGGCCGCAAACTGCCGCCCAGCGGGATCAAGAACCGCGTCCTGATCGCCATCCAGAACCCCAGCGCGCTGGGTAGGGGCGCCCTGGCGATCGTCGATGCCTACTACGATGTCCGTTTCAGCTACGACGATAAGACCGGCTCGTTCTCCATCTCCGGCTACTCCGGCGCGCTGCCCACCACGATCCAGAACATGCCTGAAGAGCAGATTGGAGCGGTTTATGGCTCCGGCGACGGCAGCCTCGCGATCATCAGCTACTCCGGCGAATCCGTCGGTGGCTCGCAGTCCGGACTGAACGGCAACTCATCCAGCGTCTTCATGTCGCGCAATCAGTTCTATACCTTTGCCGCCAGTCAATCGTCCCACGTGCTTACCGTCCTGGACCGCAATAACAACGGCAATTATGCGTTAAACCTCCCGGGCATCTACCGCATCAGCCTGAACACGGGCGGCTCGGTGGTGCTTGCCTTTGCCGAGAATTCGAACTACGCCTACTATCCCCGCAAGCTTTCTGCCGCTCAGACCATCAACTATTCCGGCGGGCCGGCAAACTGGCCCAAGGCAGCAGTGGACTGCGAACCGCAAAACTCGCCCGGATGGTGCCTCTTTCAGGTGCAGAGCCCTGACCATGTGGACGCCACCGGCAACGCATACGGCGCGCCTCTGGCCTTTGACCGCCCCATCAAGGCAGTTTTCTCTGCCGATGGCGGAACAGCTTACGTGCTGAACTGCGGACCCGAGTGCGGCGGCCAGAATGCGTCGGTCTCCCTGCTGCCTACGGCGCCCATGAACTACCTCGTGGGCCAGCAATCCGGCCAGTTGCCCACCACCGGCAACGTCCCCAATATCCCCACGCCTGGCGGGGCCAGCAATGCTCTTGTGGCCAGTTCCACGTTGTACGTAGTTGGCCAGCAGATGATGCCCGACAGCTACTGGGGCGGCTACCTGACCACCATCAATCTGCAGAACAACACCGTGGTTCCCTCCACCGGTACATCGCCCAATCCGGTCTCGATCAGCGATGGCGCGCCGGGGGCCCCCAGCCGCATGATTCTGGCCGACGACGACACGCTGTGGATCGGCATGACCAAGTGCACCAACGGGGAGCGCTTCAACAACCCCGGCGCCTACCCCTCCGGCTACGGCTGCCTGACGATGTACAACACCAAATCCGCCACGGTGAGCCTGCTTGAGCCGTTTGGCGGAGACCTGACGGGAATCGCAGCCATTACCAGCCTGCACAAAATCTACGTAGCGCAGGGCGGGCAGGTGTTTATCTACTCCACCACCAACGGCGCCGCAATTGACAACCAGTACGTCACCGTCACCGGCACCGCCTCGGACGTGGCTTACATGGACGCCATCACGGACGGCGACAACACCGTCTACTAGTTTCACGGCCTGTCCGTTGCTCCCAATCACGGACAGGCCACAACGGCTGAGCGCCCCAGGTCTCGCATTTGAGACCTGCGATGCGGCGAACCCCGGCAGCAATCCCTCCCCAGGGAGCAACATCCCATGACCGATCCCCAAACATTCGACGTGCTGGCCATTGCCGCACACCGCGACGATGTGGAACAGACCTGCGGCGGCACCTTGCTGCGCATGGGCGCGCGCGGCCTTCGCACCGCGATTCTCGACCTGACGCAAGGGGAAGCCGGAACGCGCGGTTCTGCCCAGGAACGCGCCGGCGAAGCCGCTGAAGCTGCACGCCTGCTCGGGGTGGGCTGGCGCCAGGCGCTCGACCTGCCCGACGGCGCCATCGAGAACACCCTGGAAAGCCGTCTCAAGATCGCCGCCGTGTTGCGGCTGCTGCGTCCGCGCGTGGTCATTCTGCCTTACTGGCGGGCCCGGCATCCCGACCACGCCATCGTGGCGACGCTTGGCTACCAGGCCTGTTTTCTCTCCGGCCTGACCCATGCGCCAAAGGCACCCGCGAACCCCATGCGAGCGAGTAGCGAGCAGTTGGCTGCACCGCAGGCGCCGCATCGCCCCTTCAAGATCGTCTATGCCAGCCTCTATGCCGACGTGCGTCCCAGCTTTATCGTGGACATTACGCCCTTCATCGAGCAGCGGCATGCAGCGTTGATGGCCTATCGCTCACAGTATGCCAACCAGCCCACAGGCAGCGCGCTGTTTGTCCCCGAAGAAGAGATCCGCGAGCGCACCTTTGCAGAGGCGCGCCATTATGGCCTGCTTGCCGGCGTCCGCTACGGCGAGCCATTCGTGCAGAAGGAAGTGGGCCTGGTGGACGATCTCACGCTCGTGCCGGTGCAGTCCATCTGAGGGGTATCTGCCTGCATAAGCAATCCTTATAGAAGCCAGAAATGGAATAACGTCGTTTTATATCCCGCCTTGAGGCACAATCAAGCCAGAGGCAGGCAATGACCCAGACCTGGGACCCGCAGAGCTACGCAAAGAACGCGGCATTCGTCCACGGCCTGGCCGGTGGCGCGTTGGAATGGCTGGATGCAAAGCCCGGCGAACGGATTCTTGACCTGGGCTGCGGGGACGGGCAACTCACACAGCGCATTGCCGCGACCGGAGCCATCCTTACCGGCGTTGATGCGTCCGCGCAGATGGTGGCTGCCGCACGGGCCCGCGGAATCTCCGCAGGCGAAGCCAAAGCTGAGTTGCTCCCCTATCCTGACGCCGGCTACGATGCAGTTTTCTCGAACGCCGCGCTGCACTGGGTGCGCGACCAAGACGCGATGATGGCCCAGGTGCGGCGGGTCCTCCGCCCAGGTGGCCGCTTTGTAGCGGAGCTGGGCGGGCACGGCAATATCGCCGCCATCCGCACTGCGCTCATCGCCGTCCTCGCCCGCCACGGCCATGCCGATGCGGAAGACGGCGTCAACTACTACCCCACGCCGGAGGCGTATACCCGCCGCCTGGCGCGTCATGGCTTCAAGGTGCGCCAGATCGCGCTGATCCCGCGGCCGACTCCGCTGCCGGAAACGGGCATGACAGGCTGGCTGCGCACCTTTCGCCGCGGGGTGATCGAATCGCTGCCTGAATCGCTTCGCGAAACAGTCGTGGAAGAAGCCGCAGGGCTGCTCGCGCAAGCCCTGCGCGACGAGGACGGCAACTGGAGCGCCGATTACGTGAGGCTTCGTTTCATCGCCACCGTCTGACGCGGCTCATTTGCTGAAGAACATCCGCCCGCCGATGAGAACCAGCATCACGGCAAAGATCCGCCGCAGCCACACCTCCGGAATGTGCTGCGCCCCCACCGCCCCAAGGTAGCCGCCCGCCAGAAAGCCGGCGGCCAGGAGCAGCCCTACGCGCAGGTCCGCGTTGCCCTTGCGGTAGTACTCATAAAATGCAAACACGCCCACAGGGGCCAGCAGCGCCGCCAGCGATGTGCCCTGCGCCTTGTGCTGGTCCATGCCCATCAGCCAGATCAGCGCCGGAACAAACAGCACCCCGCCGCCAATGCCCACCACGCCGGAGAGCACTCCAACCAGCAATCCAATCAGCAGAATCGTCCAGGTCATTCGAGCCTCCGGATGCGCGGCGGGCTAAAGTTGCCGTGGCTTCAAGGTAAAGGATCGTCCCCGATTCGCGTAATTCGAGTGGGTGCCTCATCTGCGGAGCCCTGTCGGGCGGTGAAGAAGAAATGATAACCGCGGGCCCGTTCCGGGAATGAAGGTGCTTCGGCAAATGTGATTTCTTTCGAGCCTCAAGAAAGAATTAGCCGGAGATCCGGCTGCCGCGGACCTCCGGCTTCCAATAGGGTCGAACTTCTCAGTCCGCCTCCAGCGTCTTGAAGCGGAACAGGAGTCCCGCCACCGCGCCGCCCACACTGGGAACCAGCAGGAACAGCCACACCTGCGACAGCGCGTGCCCTCCCACCAGCAGTGCCGGGCCAAAGCTGCGCGCCGGGTTTACGCTTACGCCGGTAATGTGGATGCCGAAGATGTGAATCGCCACCAGCGCAATGCCGATCGCCAGCCCCGCAAAGCCCGCCGGCGCAGCCTTCTGCGTCGAGCCCAGAACCACGATCACAAAGATCAGCGTGGCCACAAACTCGAACACAATCGCCGAAACCAAGCTGTACTCGCCCTGGTAGCCCGCGCCCCAGCCATCCTGCCCCAGGCCCCGGGCCGCAACGTCGTAGCCGCCGCCCACGCCGCCAATGATCACCGCCAGCACCCAGGCCGCCAGAAGGCCGCCCAGAAACTGCCCGATCCAGTAGCCGATCATGTCCTTCAAGCTCATGCGGCCAGCGGTATAGACGCCCAGGCTGACCGCCGGGTTGATGTGGCAGCCGGAGATTGGCCCGATGCCGTAGGCGGCGGCAATCAGCCCCAGCCCAAAGGCAAACGCGATGCCCAGAATCCCCACTTTGTCGCCGGCAACCACTGCTGTTCCACAGCCAAAGAGCACCAGGATAAAGGTGCCCACCAGTTCCGCCAGGTACTTCTTCATTCGTGCCTCCTGTTGAGTTGGTTCGTGTTTTCGCGCAACGGATGGGGGAAAGGCCGCCGATTTGAGTCGCCGACCGCGCTCACGGAGTTTTGCAGAGGCCGCCCGCGACCGTCAAGCAAAACCAGCGGCCGGGCCGAATTCACACAACGTTTGCAATCTCTTTGCCTGTTTGCAGTACTCTGTTCATAGTCCCTGTGGCCCCCGCATTCGCTTCTCCAACGGCCGCCGGGCGAGGGCAGACCGGTTGAGCCAGACCATTTTCGTACTTGAAGACGACACCGACATCTCAAGGCTGGTGCAGCATCATCTGGAAGCTGCCGGCTTTCAGGCCCGTCTGTTTCATACCCCCACCAACTTGATTCCAGACGCCGAGCGCCAGGCTCCGGCCCTGTTCCTGCTGGACATCATGGTTCCCGGCGGAGACGGCCTCGACGTCTGCCGCCGCCTGCGCCAGCATCCCGCGCTCTCCACCATCCCCATCATCTTCTTGACCGCCCGCGCCGGCGAAAACGACCGCGTGCTGGGCCTGGAACTGGGCGCCGACGACTACATCACCAAGCCGTTTGCCACCCGCGAGCTGGTGGCACGCGTCAAGGCGGTGCTGCGCCGGTTTGAGCGCCCCACCACCCCCTCGGTCATCAGTTTTGAAGAGGTCATCATCGACGCCAACGCCATGCAACTCAAGGTCCGCGGCGAACTCACCACTACCACCGCCACCGAGTTCCGGCTGCTGGATTACCTGGCCCGCCATCCGGGCCGCGTCTTCAGCCGCGATCACCTGTTGGACGCCGTCTGGGGCGATGCCCGCTTTGTGACGCCCCGATCGGTGGACGTTTACGTACGCCGCATCCGTGAAAAGATCGAAGTGGACCCGGAAAACCCGCGCTATTTGAAGACCGTCCGCGGGGCCGGTTACCGCTTCGAACTGCCCAAGGGCGAGTAGGCTGCTTTGACCCCCAAAGTCTTCTCCAAGCTGCTGGGCCTGATTGTCCTGCTGCTCATCTTCCACACCGCGATCATGGAGCTGGTGTTTCGCCGCCTGGCCTCCGCCAGCATTGTGGCGCAGACGCCAGCCCACGCTTTGCAGGGGATTGGCCGCGAGGCCCTGCTTGCCGGGCTCATCGCGTTGGCCGTTGCCTTGCCCCTGGCGGCATGGGTGGCCGGCGGCATCTCCACCCGTCTCAGGCGCGTGGTTGCCTTTGCCCGCCGCATTGCGGAGGGCGACCTGACCGCCCGGCTCACGGTGGCCAGTGACGACGAACTCTCCGCCATGGAAGCCGCCCTGAACCAGACCGCGGAGCGCCTTGACCAGAGCTTTGCCGAACTCGAGAGCCGCCGGCAAGAGCTGGCCGCGATGCTCGACTCCATGCAGGAGGCGGTGGTCGCCGTCACCCACGACGGGCAGGTGCGCTGGTCGAACGCCGTGATGCAGCGCATTGCCGGAACGCAGATTCACACAGGCCGCCCGCTGGTGCTCTCCATGCGGGACCCTGACCTGCTGGCCTGCGTACGCGGAGCTCTGGAATCGCGCGCGATTCGATCCGGCCGCGCTAATACGCTGGCGCCGGGCCGCATCTTTGAGATCAACGCTGCTCCCCTGCCCTCCGGCGGAGCCCTTGCCGTGCTCCACGACGTTACCAGCATTGAAGCCGCGGAGAAGTCCCGCCGCGACTTCATCGCCAATGTGAGCCATGAACTGCGTACGCCGCTTACCTCCATTCAGGGCTACGTCGAGACGCTGATTGAAGACCCCAACCCGCGCCCGGAGACCAGCCGGGAGTTCCTCGGCGTCATCCTGAAGAACGCCAGCCGCATGAGCCGGCTGACCGAGGACCTGCTGGCACTGGCCAGCGTGGAGAGCCCCAACTACAAGCTCGCGCTGCAGCCCAGCCGCGCCAGTGCGCTGGTTCAGGATGCGATCGAGTCTCTCGGCGGCATGGTGGTCGACTCTGAGGTCGAGCTCGAGTCTGCCGGCGCGCCCGATTCTTTTGTGATGGCCGATCCGGATGCGATGAACCAGGTCTTCGGCAACCTGATTGAGAACTCCCTCAAATACGCCCGCTCCGGCAAACGCATCCGCGTGGGCGCACGCCTGCTCCCGTCGGAGGTCGAGTTCACCGTCCAGGACTTCGGCCCGGGCATCGCTTACGAGCACCTGGCGCGTATCTTCGAGCGGTTCTACCGCGTGGACAAGGCCCGCTCCCGCGAGTCTGGCGGCACCGGCCTGGGGCTGGCAATCGTCCAGCATATCGTCCAGGCGCACGGTGGGCGCTTGTGGGCCGAAAGCGAGTTGGGCTCCGGCGCCACCTTCCACTTCACGCTTCCGCTGGCTCCCGGACCCCAGCAACCCCTCGCGCCGCCTGTTTAGGCCTCAAGCTGGAGTCCGCCAGCTTTGAAAAGGCGCGGTTTTAACCGCGCCACAAATCCAGCCACTCCTCATCGGAAGACCAATCAACGCGGCGGCAGCCGCGCGGCCTTCCCGCCCTCGCCGAAAAAGCCATGCAGAGACCAAAGGTTCTTCAACATTTCCTTCAATTCCCCCCCCAATTCAAACGCCCGTAACATTGGCCGTAGACAATGAATCACGGCAGGATACCTGCAAGGGAGATTATCGTGAAAAAGACATTGGTTGCTGTAGGCTTGTTGATCTTCGCTCTCAGCATCGCTCAGGCACAGAAACTGACTGGGGCAGGCGCAACCTTCCCTTATCCGATCTATTCGAAATGGTTTAGTGAATACAGTGCAGCGCATCCCGGTGTTGAGATCAACTATCAGTCCATCGGTTCAGGCGGCGGCATCCGCCAGGTGACCGCAGGCCTGGTCGATTTCGGCGCCACCGATGGTCCTGCCACCGACGAGCAACTCCAGGCCTCCAAGACCAAGCTCACCCACATCCCCACCGTTCTCGGCGCGGTGGTTCCGGTCTTCAACGTACCCGGTGTCAACGACGTCAAGTTCAGCGCCGATGTCCTTGCCGATATCTTCCTGGGCAAGATCAACCAGTGGAACGATCCCCGCATCGTCAAAGACAATCCCGGCGTCAAGCTGCCCGGACAGCAGATCATCGTCGTTCACCGCTCCGACGGCAGCGGCACCACCTACATCTGGACTGACTACCTCAGCAAGGTGAGCAAGGATTGGGCCAACGGCCCCGGCAAGGGCGCTTCACCCAGCTGGCCGGTAGGCGTCGGCGGCAAGGGAAATGAAGGCGTGGCTGGTCTGGTACGTCAGCTCCCCGGCGCCATCGGCTACGTCGAGCTCATCTATGCTTTGCAGAATCACATTACCTACGGCGAGGTCAAGAATGCCGCCGGCAACTGGACCAAGGCCTCCATCGAAGGTGTTACCGAGGCGGCGGCCAGCATCAAGGTGATGCCCGCCGACTACCGTGTTTCGATTACCAACGCCCCCGGCGCCAACGCTTATCCCATCTCCAGCTTTACCTGGCTGCTGGTTCCGCTCAAATCTCCCGATGCCGCCAAGGGCAAGGTTCTCAAGGATCTGCTGAGCTGGATCATCAACTCCGGCGAGAACGAAGTCTCGGCCCTCTCTTACGCGCCGCTTCCCAAGAGTGTTGCGGAGAAGGTTCTCAAGACCGTCTATGCGCTGCAGTAAACAGAGGCGCTAAGCAAAGAACGGAAAACCCCACTTTGGCCGGTTCGCTGGACTGCGAATCGGTGAGAGTGGGGTTTTTTCTTGGATGACGGATTCTTGAGCCCCCTTACCGGTCCAGATGCTCCTCAATGAGCCGGTCCACGAGCGGCGTGAGCCGCTCCCCGGTCTTGGCCAGCGCAAAAGCCGCGCCGTCCCAATCCAGCTTGAAGCTGGTTGAGAGCGCGGAAATCCAAATCTGCCGCACCGGCGCATTCGGCGTAATCACAAACTTGCCCGGTGGCTCTTCAAATAGCACGTTCAGCACACCGTTCTGCTCTTCGACTTCGAAGCCGGCCTCATCCTCTTCCTCGCGCGAAAATAGGTGCCGCTTCAGCGCTTCAAGGGCGGTCTCTACCTGTAAACGGAACTCGGTCTCTTCCATCATGGCCTCAGTGTAGCAACTCCGCCTCAAACGGTCCGGCCTGTCCGCACGCAGCTGGATCTTTGGAAAAAGCTCTCCTCTATTGCGCAGGTGTCTCGAAACAAGACAAACGTTTCGTAGTTTCCGCCTCATGTTCTCGCCTGGCCAGACGATCTCCGCCGGTAAGGAAGACCATGAGGGGAGGAGCAAGTGGGCCTGCAAATCAACTCGGCGGTCTCCTGCGACACCCTGCCAGGGGCCGGCCCCTCTGCTTCGGACTCAGGCTGCCTCCAGGCCATTCTGGCGGCCGAGTACTCCACCCGCGCCGGCGGCAAGACCTGGTCGGCCACCGTTGAGCGGATGGTGCTTGAACACAAAGAAAGGCCCGGCAGTTGGCCGAGCCCTCTCCATCCTTCGATTCGCTCAGTCAGCTAACTCAAAAGCGATAGTTTACGCCGCCTAGAACCTGGTAAGCGCTCGATTGAAAGGTGTCAAACCACTTGGACCCTCCAGTGCTCGCACTGGAAACCGTGACATTTTTCGTTCCGAAGCCGGAGTAATTGAACTCACCGAAGACCGACCAATGCGGCTTGATGGCTTGCTCAAGACCACCGCCGGCCACCCATCCCGCGCCAGTCGCGCTGCCGCTGGTGGAAAAAGGATAAGCCGGATCGTTATCGGTGTACTGATTGGCGCGCAGAGCGACGCCGCTCTTCAAGTAGGCCAAAGTCCTGGGACGGACTGCGTAGCCCACCCGGCCGGTCAATAGGCCCGCCCAATTCGTCTTTCTGGTAACAATCTCGGTTGGTTCATAGATGTAGTAGTTACCCGAGCCGGTGTTCGATGTCCAATCTGAAAAAACCTGAAATCCAACAACCACCCGTGAAATCTGGCGGTCGTATCCAGCCTGAACGCCGCCCATGAATGCTCCTGAATTGGCGGAGCTGATCAGTTCATTGGGATCGGTACTGCTGGAACCTTGAAATGTGTAAGTCTGGCCTTGGAAACTAGGCTGCGTCCGTTGCTCGTCGGCCCCGGCATGCACGCCGGCATAGAATCCGCTCCACGAAAATCGATGAGTATCTGAGGGAGCCTTTGTCGACGGGGAATCGGCTGCAAAGGCGCAAAGAGGGACAAGCGCCGCAAGCAGCGCCACAAGAGAAATACTTTTCACTGGATACCTCCAGTCCAAATTGTACCCAATTTGGAGGAATAGTCTATTTGGAATCTCACACTTAACCCTTGAGGGAGGCCGCCCTGGGAGGGGGATTTGTGCACGGGCTCCCCATCCTCAGGCCAATCACATCGCCCTCACCCGGCCTTGCCCATCTGGCGCCACCCCACTGCCACCACCCCAACCTCGCTCCGCCGCTCACCCCCGGCAGTGCCCTCTCCAATCCGGCCTTGTCCCAGATCCAGACATGCGCCTCCCGCTTAAAGTCCCCGTCGGCCCCTGCCGATATACCCAGGCAGGTGAAGGCTCTGAACAGGACGTCCCGATGGAAATCAGCCCCATCCCCGGAATCCGCGCACTGCCCGCCGTCAAGGCGCCCCCGGCAGCCCTCGGTGTCTCGCCCCTCTTTGACATCGAGAACTCCGGCAGAACCGGCGACGAGACCTACACCCCCCAGCCCGCGAAGGCAGCCGGTGGCCGTGAAGACGAGTTCGACGACCCCACCGACGACCCCGAGGCCCGCCCGCGCTCCCTGGACGGCGCTCCCCGGCCTCGCATCAGCATCTTCGCCTAGTACTCGATTGGAGCCGGGCTGTGCGTTTCAAGCCGCTTCGCTGTGGCCCGCGCATTGCATCACGCCCAGGAACCGCGCCCACGGTCCCACGGCTTCGCGAACCTGGTGCGCCATGATCCGTGAAATCTGATGCAGATGGGTCAAATCGTGTGCCCCCCACGTGGCCAGCAGCTCGGACAAAGAGACCGAGCCGAGTGCCGGATGCAGTCCCCGCTGCGCTAAATCCTGCGGGGACAGCTTCAGTCCGCGCAGTTCGTCCAGGCTCTTCGCTCGTGCCTTCGCAAATTCGTCCAGTAGTTGGCTCAGCGTCTTGCCCTTTCCATAGCGGATATGGGCCTCGCGGTCGAAGGGCGCAAAGGGGTGTGTCTCGCCCGACTTGAGAATCTGCAGGGTCCGCGGCATCCAGTCCTCCTCTTCGCCGTGAATCAGGTGCGCGATCACGGTTCTCACGCTCCAGGCATTCCCGCCTTCGTTCGTTTCCGTCCACACCTCCGGCAATCCGCGCAGCAGCGCATCGAGCGCGACTGGTGTGCGTTCCAGCAGCGCAATCATGTTTTCGAGTTCGAATCTCATCCTCAACCTCCGTGGCCTTTGTCCCGATTGGCTACTCCCTTGCTTTCTCGCTTTCTTGCTCCCTGCCTCTACGGCCTGGGTACGTACGTTCCAAGCCGCCGGCGGTGCCGGGCCGTTGAGCCCCGATGCGGAAGTTTCGATCGCAGAAACCGGACTCAAGGTCCTCGCAGTCCCTCGTAGTACAGGATTAGCACACGAAGACCCGAGCGCTCTGTTAAGCCATGAATCTGAAGCAGTTCGCGGCCGTTGTTTGAGTCAGGGCACGACTCGGGGTAGCGGGGGACCGGGATGCCCTCTGGGCCGGGCGGGCGCCGCGCCTGGCTTTTCCGCCCCAAGACCCCTCCAATCCGCTCTGCGGACCCCTCCATCCCACAATATCCATCCCCCTTCTCCGTCTTTTTATGAAGACCCGCTTGCATTTCCACCCGACCTGCGATATTTTACTAACCAGTTAGTTAAGAAATGACAGACCCCACTCCAACCCGCACCCAGACCGAGCGCGCCGACCTGACCCGCGCCCGCATCCTCGACGCCGCCATCCACGAGTTTGCCGAAAACGGCCTGGCCGGCGCACGGACCGAGCAGATCGCCGAGGCCGCCGGTGTGAACAAGGCGCTGCTCTACTATTACTTCCAAGGCAAGGACGAACTCTACACCGCGGCCCTGGAGGCCGTCGTCGAGACGGTCCGCGCCAACAGCTTCGCCGTCCTGGAATCCGGCCTGCCGGCCGGTGAGCGGTTCCTCGCCATTGTGCTCAACCACTTTGACCGCATGCACTCCAACCGCGCCTTCCAGAGCCTGATGCAGCAGGAGATGATCCGGCTCCATCGCGGCGAGTCCAGCGCCATGGGGCCGATCGCCGAGAAGCTCATGCGCCCCCTCTGGGCCAGGGTGAAGGCTGTAGTCGAAGAGGGAATCGCCTCCGGTGAACTCATCCCGGTTGAGTGGACGCAGATGATCTACGCCGGCCTCGGCGCCAACGTCTTTTACTTTCTCTCCGCTCCCATGACCAAGTGGTCACAGGGCTTTGATCCGCTCTCGGCGGCCTCGCTCGAATCGCGACGCAAGGTGGCCATCGAGTATCTGGGCCAGGGCATCTTCATTGACCGCGAGCAGGGCGCCAGGGTGGCCGCGCGCGTTCTGGCGGCAACTCCCATGCCCGCACCTTCGAAGATCGAAATCAACAAAACCGAATTGACCGGTGCAACTCCGCACCAAGTGAGGCGCTAGTGAACGCACGCAATCGAGTCTTTCTTATCCTGGCCCTGCTCACCATCGGGTCGCTCATCTGGTACTTCGTCACCGTTCGTCCCACCGGCGACCTGCAGATGATCGGCACTGTCGACGCCAACGAAGTAGTGGTCAGCTCCCGCATCCAGGGCCGCATCCAGACCCTTGCCGTGGACGAAGGCCAGGACGTAAAGGCAGGCCAGCTCATCGCCGTCATCGAGAGCGACGACCTGAAGGCCGCAAGCGAGGCCGCCCAGGCCACCGTCTCCAGCCAACGCTCGCACCTCGGTGAAACCGTCGAGTCCCAGCGCCAGACCCTTGGCGAAACCACCAGCGCCACCATCAACGCTGAAGCCATGGTCAAGGCCTCCAGGGCCGCGCTGGCCCAGGCCCAGGCCAACTACGAACACCAGCAGGCCGACACCACCCGCACCGTCGCCCTCGCTCAGCAGGGCATCATGAGCGCACAGGCCAAGGACGACGCCGTCACCAGCCTCCAGGCCGCCAAGGCCGCCGTCGAGTCGGCCACGCAGAATGTCTCCGCTGCTGAGGCATCGCTGCGCCAGGCACGCGCCCACGAACTGCTCTCCAATGTTGCCGCTCGCACCGTGGACGAAACCCGCAACCAGGTCCAGAACGCACAGGCCCTTGCCGAACAGGCCAAGGTCCAGGTTGGCTACTCGCAGGTCTTCGCGCCCATCAGCGGCAAGGTCAACGTGCGCGCCGCCCGCCAGGGCGAGGTGGTTGCGCCGGGCGCCGCCATCGTCACCATCATGGATCTTACCCAGACATGGATCTACGCGCCCCTGCCGGAGACCCAGGCCGATACAGTCCAGCTTGGCGACTCGCTCCGCGTCGTCATGCCCTCCGGCGCAACCATTCAGGGCAAGATCATTGCCAAGGCGGCTGAAGCGGACTTCGCCACGCAGCGCGACGTGAGCTCCCGCAAGCGCGACATCAAAACCATCCAGTTGAAGATGCTCATCGACAACCCCGGCGAGCGCTGGGTCCCCGGCATGACCGCCGAGGTCTACGTCCCAAAGAGCAAGCTGGTGAAGCAATGACCGCATCCAGCGCAATACTCCATCGCAAAACGGCCCACGGCCGCGTTCCAAAGAGCAAGCTGGTGAAGCAATGATGGCTACAGCCAGAGCAAACTACCCCGACGGCCGCCCCACCGCCATTGAAGTCGCGCACATCGTCAAGAAGTACGGCGACTTCGAGGCAGTCAAGGACGTCAGCTTCTCCGTGCAGGAGGGCGAGATCTTCGGCCTCCTCGGTCCCAACGGCGCGGGCAAGAGCACGCTCATCCGCATGATGACCACGCTCGTCCCCATCACCTCCGGCAGCGCCACCGTCGCCGGCTTCGATGTCGTCAAGGATCCCGACGCCGTGCGACGCAAGATCGGCGTGATTCCCCAGGCACTCACCAGCGACCCCGACCTCACCGTCGAGGAGAACCTCAGCATCTACGCCAAGCTCTACAGTGTCCCCAAGCTCGAGCGCGAGCGCAACATCAACGAGGTGCTTGAAGCCGTCGACCTCATCAAGTGGCGCGGAGCACAGACCAAAACGCTCTCCGGCGGCATGAGGCGTCGCCTTGAAATTGCGCGCGGCCTCGTCCACAATCCGCACATCTTCTTCCTCGACGAGCCCACCACCGGCCTCGACCCCGTCAGCCGCATCGCCGTATGGGAGATGCTCGACCACCTGCGCCGCACCCGCAACCTCACCATGCTCATTACCACGCACTACATGGAAGAGGCAGACAAGCTCTGCGATCGCATCGCCATCGTCGATCATGGCGTCCTCGTCGCGCTTGGCACGCCCATCGAGCTCAAGCACAGCGTCCCCGGCGCAAACGTCGTCGAAGTCCACTTCGACCGCGAAACCGAACAGTGGAAGAGCCGCCTCGAAGCCCTCGACGGAGTTACCAGCGTCCAGGCCGAGTCCGCCGGATACTACCGCGTCCTCACATCCTCCGGCTCCCGCACCACCATGCAGTTAGTCGAGTTAGCCGCCTCGCTGGGTGAGACATTAACTTCCCTCAGCGTCCAGAACACCACGCTCGACGACGTCTTTGTCCACTACACCGGCCGCCAGCTCCGCGACGAGCAGGTCAAGCCCGCAACCTTCACCATGCCGCCTCGCCCGGGAGACAAGCTATGACCCGTATGTTCGCCATCGTCGAGCGCGAGATGCGCAAGTTCTTCCGTTCCCCCATGCTCATGATCATGGCCATGATGATGCCCATCATGCAATTGCTCATCATGGGCAATGCCTTCGGCGGCAAGATCGTCGGCGCGCGCGTCGCCGTCGTGGACTACGACCACGGCCCCGAAGCAGTCAAAATCCGCGAGGCCTTTGACGCTATCGCCGTCAACGTCAAGACCTTCACCACCGTCAACTACACCGACGAAAACATCGCCCGCGAAGACGTCCGCACCGGCAAGGTGGACGGCGCGGTCATCATCCCCAAACAGTACTCCCGCCGCGTCGCCGCCCAGGATGCGCCCCGCATCGGCTTCGTCGCCGATAACTCCGATCAGTTCACCTCCGGCTCCCTCGAAGCCGAGATGCAGGCGGTCGTCAACGCGCTCACCACGCCCGTAATTCAGCCGCGCCTGGCCAGCGCCATCGCGTTGCAGATCGTCGAGCTCTACCCCTATGTCAATTACATGAAGTTTCTCCTGCCCGCCTGCATTGCCCTCGCGATGTATATCTCCGTCATGATCGGCGGAGGCATGTTATACATCGACGACAAGGCCCGCGGCGTCCACGAGGGCTATCTTGTAACTCCCATCACCCGCCTTGAGTTAGTCATGGGACTTAACATGGCCGGCGCCATCAAGGCCGTCCTCGCCGGCATCTGCATCACCGTCATCGGCTCCTTGATGGCGGGCCTCGGCATCATCTTCCATCCCGAGGCCCTGCTTGAAATCCTCTGCCTCATCGTCGGCACCGCCATCGCCTTCAACGGCATGATGTTCCTGCTCATGGTCCGCGTCGAAGACCCGCTCACCCCGCGCGCCATGTTCGGCGTCCTCAACATGCTCCTCTTCTATCCTTCGGGCGCCATGTATCCCACCGCCTCGTTTCCATGGTGGCTCCGCGCCCTCTCCGTCGTCGACCCCTTCACCTACTGCATCCACGGCTTCAAGGCCATCATTCTCAAGGACGGCGGTTTCCAGGCCATCGGCTTCGACCTCGCCTTCCTCTACATCTTCGGCTTCGGCACCCTGCTCATCGCCACACCGCTCTTCAAACGCTCGCTTTAGCCCAGCTCACCCATTCGCGTGCGGCGGTCTTGAGTGCGCGCAACTTCTAAGCTTGACCGGAACGATTTCGACGAGAGGCAAGAAGTGTCAGGGCACGACTTCAGTCGTGCCGCAAACTGCCCCAAGAAACGGCGAGGGCTTTAGCCCCTGGGGTAAGCTCCCGGCGCTCCACACGTTCACCAGCATTTCCGGCGGCAAGGCACTTACTCCGGAATACAGCCAGGCGGTCCATTCCTTGTGGGAGGATGGGCCGCCTCGCTGCGAGCGCCCACAAACGCCGGCCCCTTCACCGCATCAACCGCCGCATCGGCTCGTTATCCGCATACACCCGCCACTCCGCCACCAGCCCATCCACAATCAACGCCCGCAGCGCCACCGGCGTCTCCCACCGGTTCTCCGCCTTCAACTCGCCATCGGGCGCATACGTGCCCCGAGCCACCCCAAGCATCACCACAACAAATGAGCTGTCATTCTGAGCGAAGCGCAGCGCAGTCGAAGGACCTGCTTCTAAGTTCCTCGCGGCGCAATAAACCTCCTCCACATCCACGGTGTAATCCGGAACCATCCGGAAATACCCGGCCCACGCCGCCCGCATCGTCTCCCGCCCCTCCATCACATTGTCGAGCGAGTCCACAAACCGGTGCCCCTCCGTCATCAACTCCGCAAGCCCCTCCACATCCTGCCGGTTGATCGCCGCCACAAACGCCCGCGCCACGCTCTCCGCCGCATCGCTCATGCCGACATTCTATGCGCGCAGGTGCCATCCATATCCTCCGATTTTCCCAATCCTTGCGGTCGCGATGGTTGAGATGATAATGTTCATCTCTAAGAAATGAAGAGCGATCACTGCTGTCCGGCTACAAGTCGAACAGATTCAATTGGTTGCAATTATCGCCTAAGTCGTTATTGCAGCCCATCTCTTG
>Ga0302320_10009813_pt1 | contig 20498 bp, 18 predicted proteins | sample Bog_T0_3_FD_202130 | JGI IMG/M metagenome (GOLD analysis project Ga0302320, IMG submission 202130) | Peat permafrost microbial communities from Stordalen Mire near Abisko, Sweden - Bog_T0_3 | ecosystem: Environmental > Terrestrial > Soil > Wetlands > Peat | place: Sweden: Abisko, Stordalen Mire...
GATATACGACAATTCATCCGCCGGCACGGATCGTCCCTACATTGAATCATATCAAGGCAAATTGATTGACGCCAAAGGCGTGAAGGGCCGTTATGTGCGCCTGTACAGCAACGGCAACACCACCAACAAGATGAATCACTACATCGAGGTGGAAGTGTGGGGGAAGCCAGCGGCTTAAAGCAGGACAGGCGTCCAGCCTGTCCGGCGAGCGGAGCGCCGGGCACCGCCCCGGCTCTTTAGAGTTCACGCTTTGGCTTGTCCCCTGGCCACGTTAAAGCGTGAAGCCCAGCTTGGAAACGGGCCATGCCGGGGGAGGCCGGCATTCCCATCTTCTGGCCGCGCACGCGCAGGGGCGCATCCGGTTTTGCTTGGCTGAAAGTCAATTTGCTCCAAGATAGAGCCTTGGCCTGAAGCCTGTCCGACGCGATGAACCTCGAAAGCACTGCCACGGCGACCCACGGTGTTTCCACCCGTATCCGCTGGACAATTTTCATCACCCTCTCCTTGCTCGCGCTCGCCGTCCGCCTGCCGCAGCTCGGCCAGCGGCCGATGCACACGGACGAATCCGTCAACGCCTACATCACCGGCGAACTGCTGGCCGGACAGGTTTATCATTACGACCCGCAGGACCGTCATGGCCCGGCCCTGTTTGCCGTCGCCGAACCGCTGGTGAAATTGCTGGGCGCCAGGTCTTTTTCTGAACTGACCGAATCGCAACTTCGTCTCACGCCGGTTCTCATCGGCAGCGCCACAGTCCTGCTTTTTGGCGCGGGTGTGGAAATGTTCGGCTTCATTCCCTGCCTCGTGGGTGCGCTGCTGTTTGCCTTTGCCCCGCTGCCGGTTTATTACAACCGCTATTTTATCCACGAGACTCTGTTCGTGGCCGCGACCCTCGGCCTGATTCTGGCGGGCTGGCGCGCGTTCGGGTGGAACGGGCGACCCGCCGACCGGAATGAGGAAACGCTCCGCAACTCCGCAACCGGAACAGGCCATTCGGCGCGTGTTCCCGTTCCGTCCGGCAGGTCGCCGGGCGGGACAGGCCTGTGGCCTGTGCGACCCGCCGTGCTCGCGGGATTTTGCGCCGCGCTGATGCTGGCGTGCAAGGAAACCTCGGTCATCCACTTTTTTGCCCTGGGTGTGGTCGCGATTTGCGCGTGGCTTTTGCCGCCGCGCGAAAAATTGCCGGCGCCCAAAATGGTGGCTGTCGCGCTCCTGGTTTTCCTGTTCGTCGCCCTCTTGCTGTTCACGTGGCTGGGCCGCAACTGGTCGGTTTTTGCCGATTTGGTGCACGCGGTTCCGCGCTTTGCCGCCCGCGCGGGCGGCGAAGGCCACGAAAAACCGTTCGGCTACTATTTCCATCTGCTGGACCCGATGCTGGTCCTGTTTATCATCGCCGCCGGCGGGGCGTATGCCGCCATTTGTGATGTCGTCAATGGCCTCCGCAAAGCGCCCCTGCTGCTGGTCATTTACGGGTTGGTCATTTTCCTGATCTACTCGGCCATTCCCTACAAAACGCCCTGGCTGGCGTTGAATTTGTGGCTGCCGCTGTCCCTCGCGTGCGGCTTGGGGATGGCCGCCTTTTGGGAGCACATTCCCGGTGCCGCCGGTCGCTGGGTCGTGGGGGTTGCCGGTGCGGTGTTGCTGGCCCTGCTGGCGGCGCAAACCAAGGTGTGGGTGTTTGACCGGCCGGCGGACGAAAAAAATCCCTACGCCTACGCGCATACCGGCGAGGATTTGCCTGGCCTGCCGTCACGGCTAGAACAACTGGCTGCGGAAAAACATCTGACGCAGCCGCGCATTGCCGTGGTCGCCGCCGATGCCTGGCCGCTGCCCTGGTATCTGCGGAAGTTTTCCAACGTCGGTTACTGGCAGCCCGGCCAGGCAACCGGCCCCGCCGACTTTTTTATCACCACCACGGACTTGTCCGGCCCGCTGGCGGCGCGGCTGAAGGATTTTCGATCGGAGTTTTTTGGTGTGCGGCCGGGGGTGTTGATCGTGCTGTGGCATGAATGATATTCACCTCTTCAATCATCACGCCATGGCCACGCAATTTCAGGTGCGCATCGCGGGCGGGGATAAAACCTATGCCGGCCAAACCGCGCAGGCGGCGTTTGCATTGTTGGACGAACTGGAATTGCTGCTCAGCCGCTTCCGCGCGGGCAGCGACATTTCCCAGCTCGCACAGCTTGCGCCCGGCGAATCATTGCGCGTAAGCGAACCGGTGTTCGCTTGCCTGGAACTGGCCAGGAAAATGGAACTGGCCACCCGCGGCGCGTTTTCCGTGACTGCCGCGGCCTTGCAGTCGCAGCCGACGCCGCCGCGATGGACGCTCCAGAGTTTTTCCGTTCGCTGCGATGGTGGCAAAACGGAGTTTGATCTCGGTGCCATTGGCAAGGGCTTTGCGCTGGATCGCATGGCGGAAGTGTTGCGCGAATGGAGTTGTCCGGCCTTTCTGCTGGTCGCCGGCGGCAGCAGCATTCTCGCCGGCGACGCACCGGCGGGACTGGCTGGCTGGTCGTGCGGCTTGGGCGACGACAATGCGCCCTGCCGGTACTGCCTGAAGCACGTCTCGTTGAGCGGTTCCGGCCTGGCGGTGAAGGGCAAACACATTTTGGATCCGCGCACCGGACAGCCTGCGCCGCGGCAGCAGCGTGCCTGGGCGTTGTGCGATACCGCTGCCGAATCCGATGCTCTCTCCACGGCCTGCATGGTCCTGGCCGAAGCCGAGATCATCGAAATTCTTACCGCGGACAAATCCTGGCTGGTGTTTCTGGAGGAAAATGGAACCGCGCGTCCCGTGGGGAGCCGCGCGTTGCCGCCTCAATAAACCGCTTATTTCTTCACCCCATATCCGCGCACGAAACCGATGCATTGGGCAACTTCCGCGACATTGTTCTCCATTTTATATTCATATTCCACGGAAACGTTGCCAACAAAATGCTGGCGCTTGAGCTCGTTGAGGATCGCCGGAACGTCCGAGACACCGGTGCCGTAGGGAACGTCGTGCGCGTCGGGCGATTGTTCATTCAAGTCCTTGAGGTGCGAACTGATGACGCGGCCTTTCAGGATTTTCAGACAGTCCACTGGGTTGAGCCCCGAGCGCACCCAATGGCCGGTGTCCGCGCAGGAGCCGATGCGCGGGTCCCGATCCTTGACCACGCTCAAGACATAGTTCGGATCCCACATTTTGTAGGATGGATCTTTGGGCCGCTTCGGATGATCGTGGAAGCCCACGCGAATGTCGTATTCCTTGACCAATTTCTCGATGATATCAATGGAGCCAACTGACTCGGTGGTGATGCCGTACAGGTCGAGCTTTTTGGCGAACTCGAATATTTTCCGCGCCTCGACCTCGTTATTGGGAATGGCCACGACGCCATAATTGACCGCGCGGATGCCGTCCTTTTTCAAGCGCGCCTGCACTGCGGCAATCATTTCATCCGTGGCGTTGTGGTCGAATTTTACTCCCGGCTGTTCGGGGCTGAATTTCTGGCCGGGAAAGAACTCAATGACTTTCCCGCCGACCTCGGCGGTTTTGTCAATGGCCTCCATCACGGTGAAATGGTTGAACGTCCAGGCCTGGCAGCCGATGGCGAAACCGCCGGTTTGGCAGTCATCCGGGATGGGCGCGGCGAATGAGGTAGCGCCTGGAAGCACCAGGCAGGCGGCAGCGAGATAAGCGAGTTTCTTTTTCATGCAATTGATTTGTGGCCGGAGTATGGCAGAACCCGCCGGATTTTTCCAATAACCAAATTATTTTTTGTAAAGCGTGATGCGTGATGCTCCGCGTGTTGAAGAACCGTCCGGCTGTCGCGCCAACGTCTGGAGAGTGCGGTGGCTTTAGCACCGCTTTCGTGCGGGTGAAGATTTTCGTGGGTTCTGAGTCGGCGTGTGGTAGGTCCAAAAGCGGCGGTGATCGCGCCGCACCAGACGCTTCGCGAAACCCGAGGCCGCACCGCAGTCGCGCCAGCGCTTGGAGTGCGGTGGCTTCAGCACCGCTTTTCCCCCCGGCGAAGGTTGGCGTTGGTTCGTGGCCGCATCGTCCGCCCGAAATCGGCGGTGAACACGCCGCTCCAAGACTCTTCGCGCACACGAGGGCCATTATCATTCGCGCCCGCGTCTGGGACCAGCTCACCGGCGTTTTTTCCACGACCATCAACCCGGATTCCGTCCTTCAGCCAGACCCGCCCAAACCAACCAGCCGCGTTCGGAAAGCAAATTGCCATTAAAAGCGCGGGAGCCCGCTGATTCGATCTTCGGTCTTTGGATTTCTTTCGGACTTCGGATTTCGAGCCCCGGATTTCATATCAAACGTTACCTGTTCGTAACCGGAACTTAACCGGAATGCCTTTGTCTTTCCCTCATCATAAGCTATGTTGAGGCATGGTCCCAAGGATACTGATTGTGGATGATGAAAACGACTTCATCGAACTGTTGCAATACAAGCTGGCGGGTCACGGCTATGATTTGATCGTGGCCAACGACGGCGTTCATGCCCTGAGCCAGGCGCGCACGCTCAAACCCCACCTCATCCTGCTGGACATTCTTCTGCCGGATTTGGACGGGCTGTCCGTGTGCGCGATTCTACGCCGGCAGCCGGTCACCAAGAAAATCCCGATCATTTTCATGAGCGCGCTGACCGGAGACGTGACCAGGCGCTCGGCCGCCTTGCAGGCGGATGATTTCTTCACCAAACCGCTCGATTTGAACCGCCTGGAAAAACGCATCGGCGAACTGCTGCATTTCGAGCCCAAGGCGAACTGACAGAGAGCGAAGCGCCGGCCTCCGCTCCGGCTCGGTGGTGTCTTTGCGCCGCGCCCTGAGCCTGGGTAATATGGTTCGTCCGGCTTTGCGGTAGTTCTCGTGAATGGTGATACGAGGCACCCCCATGAACCCCAGAGGGAAATGAGTATGAATAACGCCCGCCCTCCCCAGGCCGAACCTCGGCTTGGCACTTCTCCCCCGGGGAGAGGGAGAAACGGGTGCCGCGTCCGGGGAATACCGAGGCTCTGGATTGGCTCTGGTTCAGGGGTTCAATGCGCGAATTTTCTCTTTGGGGGAATTCTCCCCCCGGCCCTCTCCCCATCCCGATTCCGAATCGGGACGCGGAGGGGGAGAAAGCACGGCTCCGGCGTTGCTCCCGGCAGCGCTTGACAGCGCAAGGCGCAAACCGCATTTTCTGGTGATTGTTTTTTACTGACATCATTAAATTTAAATGAGCACACCACACAATTTGTTCGGCACGCTACAGGGCTTTGAAACCGGCAGCGGCCATCCGGGGAAATTTTATTCGCTGCCCGCGCTGGAAAAGGCCGGCGTCGGCCCCATCTCCAAGCTGCCCGTATCCATCCGGCTGGTCCTCGAATCCGTGCTGCGCAATTGCGACGGCAAGAAAGTGAGCGAGGCGAACGTGAAGGAACTGGCCAATTGGAAGCCGGAGGAAACGCGCACGGCGGAAATCCCGTTCGTGGTTGCGCGGATTGTGCTGCAGGATTTCACCGGGGTGCCGCTGCTGGTGGACCTGGCGGCCATGCGCAGCGCGGTGGCCAAGCTGGGCAAGAATCCCAAGATCATCGAACCGCTGGTGCCGGTGGACCTGGTGGTGGACCACTCGGTGCAGGTGGATTTTGCCGGCCGCGCCGACTCGATGGCGCGCAATCTGGACCTGGAATTCACGCGCAATCGGGAGCGCTACCAGTTTTTGAAATGGGGCATGCAGGCGTTCGAAACGTTCAAGGTGGTCCCGCCGGGCATTGGGATCGTGCATCAGGTGAACCTGTAGTACCTCGCCAAGGGCGTGCTCGAAGCGGACGGCGTGTATTACCCCGACACCCTGGTGGGCACGGATTCGCACACCACCATGATCAACGGCCTGGGCATTGTGGGCTGGGGCGTCGGTGGCATCGAGGCCGAGGCGGGCATGCTCGGGCAGCCGGTCTATTTTCTCACGCCGGACGTGGTGGGCGTGCACTTGACCGGCGCCATCCGCGAAGGCGTCACCGCCACCGACGTGGCGCTCACGGTCACGCAAATGCTGCGCAAGGCGAAGGTGGTGGGCAAATTCGTGGAGTTTTTCGGCCCCGGAGCGGCGGCGCTGCCGCTGGTGGACCGCGCCACCATCGCGAACATGGCGCCCGAATACGGCGCGACGATGGGATTTTTCCCGATGGATGCCGAATGCGCGAATTATCTGCGCGCCACCGGCCGCAGCGAGGAGGCCGTGAAGACCTACGAAAACTATTACCGGGCGCAGGGACTTTGGGGCATTCCCAAAAAGGGTGACCTCGCTTATTCGCAGGAATTGGAACTGAATTTGGCCTCCGTGCTGCCAAGCGTGGCCGGCCCAAAGCGCCCGCAGGACCGCATTGAATTGCCGAAATTGAAGCAGGAATTCATCTCGGCCTTCAGCAAACCGGTCACGGAGAATGGATTTGGCATGAAGGCGGAAGATTTGTCCCGCACGGTGCATGTCTCCGCCGGCGGCGAAATCCATCCCGGCGGCGGCGACCAGAAGGACGGACGCGCCGGGAGCGAGCGGGAAATGGCTTCCGAACATCCCACGCCCGATCCGGTCCACTCCCGCGCCGCGCGCCTGGACGGCAACGTGCGCCACGGTTCGGTGCTCATCGCGGCCATCACCAGTTGCACGAACACCAGCAATCCCTCTGTGATGCTCGCCGCCGGCTTGCTGGCAAAAAAAGCGGTCGAACACGGACTCACGGTCAATTCCACCGTCAAGGCGTCGCTCGCGCCCGGTTCCCGCGTGGTGAGCGATTATCTGAACCAGACCGGCCTGCAGCCGTACTTGGACAAGCTTGGCTTTAACCTCGTGGGGTATGGCTGCACCACATGCATCGGCAATTCCGGCCCGCTGCACCCGGCCATCGAGGACGCGGTGGTCAAAAACAACCTGATCGCCGCGGCCGTGCTTTCCGGCAACCGCAATTTCGAGGCGCGGGTGCATCAGAATATCAAGGCGAATTTCCTCATGTCGCCGCCGCTGGTCGTGGCCTTTGCGCTGGCGGGCCGGGTGGACATTGACCTGGCCAACGACCCGCTGGGCACCGGCAAGGACGGCAAGCCGGTTCATCTGCGCGACCTCTGGCCGAGCCTGCGCGAAGTGCGCGAACTCATGCAGACGGCGTTGCAGCCAGAGGTGTTCCGCAAACTTTACCAGGATTTTGCCGCCCTGAATCCGAAATGGAATGAGATCCCGTCCAGCACCGGCAACGTGTATGATTGGGACCGCAAATCCACGTACATCCAAGAGCCTCCGTTCTTCCAGAATTTCTCGCTGAACGCCGGGACCATCCAGCCCATCAAAGGCGCGCGGGCGCTGGCCATTTTCGGCGACAGTGTGACCACCGACCACATTTCGCCGGCCGGTTCCATCAAGAAAACTTCGCCGGCCGGCAAATATCTCATCGAAAACGGCGTCACGCCGGAGGATTTCAACAGCTACGGTTCGCGCCGCGGCAACGACCGGGTGATGACCCGCGGCACGTTCGCCAACGTCCGCATCAAGAACCTGTTGCTGGCCGGGCAGGAAGGCGGGGACACCCTCGTGCAGCCGGAAGGCAAGAAGGTTTCCATCTACGACGCGTCCATCGAGTACCAGAAACGCGGCACGCCGCTGGTGGTGCTGGCGGGACAAGAATATGGCACCGGCTCGTCGCGCGACTGGGCCGCGAAAGGCACGAATCTGCTGGGCGTGAAAGCCGTGGTGGCGCAGAGCTTCGAGCGCATCCACCGCAGCAACCTCGTGGGCATGGGCGTGCTGCCCCTGCAATTCAAGGATGGCACCACGGCGCCCAGCCTCAAGCTCGACGGCTCCGAGAGCTACGACATCGCGGGCCTCGACGGCAGCCTCAAGCCGCAGCAGGATTTGACGCTGCAAATCACGCGCCGAGACGGCAGGGTGGAGAATGTGCCTGTCCGCTGCCGCATCGATACGCCGATTGAAATTGATTACTACCAGCATGGCGGCATTTTGCCGTATGTGTTGCGTCAATTGGTGGCAAAGTGTTGAAGCTTGAAGACGTCCCAGAACAGCGCCTGAAGCTGGAGGAATATCTGGATCGCGGCGTTGGCGGGTGCCGGCTGCGGGACGCGGAAATCGCGAAGTTGGTTCAAAACGCGTTGAGGTTTTTTCACGACGAGCGTTACGAGCTTCTGGCGTGGTGTGTGCTCCCCAACCCTGTTCAGGTTCTGCTGGACGTGCGGATGACGCCATTGGGAAAGAGGGTGCAAAGTTGGAACCGATTCACCGCCACGCATGCGGAAGCCCCATTAACGGACCGCCGGTCTCCGACCCGGCTCGACGGTGATCCAACTTTCAACGAGCCGGGTCGGCGACCGGCGCTCCAATTGAAGTGGCAGCGCGAATACTGGCACACGTTTATGCGCGATGACGAGCAAGCGCGGAAGGCTGTTCGTTATATTGAGAATAATCCGGTGAATGCTAAGCTTTGCAGCGCGCAGTACCGGAATGAATATCGGCGGCTGGCGGTGCCAATGAGCTAGAAAATATGAAAGATAGAGAATTCCAACGAGCCGGGGCCGAACCTCGGCTTGGCAAAGAGACCGGCGCTCCGTTCAAATCGAGCCGGGCTGATTTCCACGAGCCAGGTCGGCGGGCGCCGCTCCGGGAGCGCGCGCCGCAGGCGGGCCTGCCGGAGCGCATCATCCTCGCGAGCAACCGGGAAAATCCGGCGGACAGAGTGCTGCGCGAACACCTCAAGGCCGAACGCGACCTGATGTCGTCGGATGCCCGGGCCATTTCGCAGACGGTGTTCAACTATTTCCGCTGGCGCGGCTGGCTGGATCTGGCCGCGCCGCTGAACCTGCAAATCCGCAAGGCGCGTGAACTGGCGGGTAATTTTCTCGCAAAGCCCGAGTCGTATTCGGACGCCAGCCTGGTCGAACGCGTGGCGCCAGACTGGCTGCGGGCGGAAATGGACCTCACCGCCGCCTGGGCGCGGGCGATTCAAGCCGAACCAAAACTCTGGCTGCGCGCAAAACCCGGCCAGGGCACATTGCTGGTCGAAAAATTGGGCGCCGCCAAGCTGGAAAAGACGCTGTTGCCGGACGCGGTTCATTACAAAGGCGAGGAGGATTTATTCAAGCGCGATGAATTTCACGCGGGCGAATTTGAGATTCAGGACATCGCCTCGCAGGCCGTTGGCTGGCTCTGCGCCCCGCAGCCGGGCGAGACCTGGTGGGACGCCAGCGCCGGTGAAGGCGGCAAAACCCTCCATCTTTCAGCCCTGATGCAGAATAAGGGACTGATCTGGGCCAGCGACCGCGCGGAATGGCGGCTCAAAAACCTCAAACGCCGCGCCGCCCGCGCGCAGGTGTTCAATTTCCGCGCCGCCGCGTGGGACGGCGGCGCCAAACTGCCCACCAAAACAAAATTCGACGGCGTCCTCGTGGACGCCCCGTGCAGCGGGGTGGGAACCTGGCAGCGCAACCCGCACGCGCGGTGGACTGCAACGCCTCAAGACGTGCAGGAACTCGCAGCCATTCAAAAGCGATTGCTCGCACACGTCGCACCGGCGGTGAAACCCGGCGGCAAATTGATTTACTCCGTCTGTACGCTGACACGTTCGGAAACCACGGACGTGACGGCTGATTTCAATGCCCGATTTGCGGCTGAATTCGAGCCAATGGAATTGCCGGTAATTCCCGGGAATCAGAGCTTCCAGACCCCGGCTGCCACCATCACGATCTGGCCGCAGGACTTGGGTGGCAACGGCATGTTCATTGCCGGCTGGCGGCGGAAGCGCACGGCTTGACGCGGCCTCCGCTTGCCGGACTAGCTCGCCTCCCTCGCAGCGCAAGTTGGCAACCTGGTGCAGCTTGACACTGTTCCTGCCTCGGGGCCGGCATGACATTCCCTCCGTTTTACAGCTTTGCCGCGCTGCCCGGATGTCCGCAGAATTTCCCCAGGGAATCCATGCAGCGATTCCATCCTTCCTCGTGACGGTCCCGGCTTTCGACGGAGGCGAATTTCTCGTGCGTCAGGGTCAGTTGCGTTTGCTTCCCGCGCGCCTTGAAGTCCACCGTCACCACCATTTCCGGTGGCTCAACTTCGCCGTACTCCGTCCCGCTGCCGTCCTTCTCAAACTGCCACGTGAAGACCAGGCGCTCCGGCGCTGTCACCTCCCGATAAACTCCCACGCTGGTAAAATACTCGCCATCCTCCTTGCGCACCTGCAGGCGGTATTTCCCGCCCACACGCGCGTCCACTTTCACCGATTCCAGCGTCGCCCCGCCACACGCCGCCGCCCCAAACCATTGCTTGAATTGGTTCGGATCAGTCCAGGCTCGATAGACCACTTCGCGCGGCGCATCGAAGACCCGGGTCAGTTGCAGTTTGATGTTTTCTTCAGTCATGTTCATGGTGTTTTTGTTCATGTTGTCTCCTTTGTTTGCATTTGTTTCAAGTACTTGTCCAGTCGATCAAAGCTGTCCTCCCAAAAGCGACGATATTCCTCAATCCATTGCGACGCCTCCCGCATTGGCTTGGCTTCCAATTTCAGCGAATGCACCCGCCCGTTGCGCCGGCGGCGCACCAGGCCCGCCTTCTCCAGCACGCGCAAATGTTTTGACACTGCCGGCAGCGACATCGAATAAGGGCGAGCCAGATCTGTCACGCAGTGGTCGCCTTGGGCCAGGTGTTCCAAAATGCGGCGGCGGGTGGGATCGGCTAGCGCCCCAAACGTCCGGTCCAACATTCTCGATGTACATTTAACCATGTGGTTAAATATAAACTAAAAAATTCGACGGGCAAGTTTTTTTTAATAAATCAGCCCCGCTTCTTCCCCGGCGCCGACCGGCGCCTGGAACGCGTCGTCTCGCCCGGGTCACCGGTGACGATCAAAAAACATCAAATCAATGCTTGAATTTGATCGCGCTGGGCGCACAATCGCGGAAACCCCGAAGCCCATGATCGAACTGAAGGTTCACTGCGACTGTGGTCAGAAATACAAGTTTGACGTAGAGCCGGTCAACGGCCAGATGCCGTTCACCGTGGCGTGCCCGATTTGCCGTCGCGACGGCACGGCCACGGCCAATGCCCTGCTACAGCAGAGCAGCGTGTTCAAGTTGGTCGAACCGGCCCCGGCGGCTGCGCCAGTTTCAGTTGCGCCTCCGCCTTACGTTCCCAAGTCAGCCGCACCACCGCCGTTCGCCGCGCCGCCGCCCCTGGCTCCCCCGCCAATTGGAGCGCCACCGCCCGCGCCTATCGCCCCCGCACGGTTGCGAGTCAACGTGTCGCCTCCCAGCGGTTCGCACGCGGAAGCGTCCACCGCCCCGCCGCCCATCACGCCGGCTTCGGGAGTGACCCTGCCACCCACCAACGGCCGGCCGCGCCTGGCGGCAGGCGCCGCCACTGCGACAGAACCGGGGAAGAAACCCAGCTTTGGCCTGGGCATCCTTGGCGGATTCATCGGCGCGCTGATCGGCGCGATAATCTATTATGCGATTTTCAAAACCACCGGCGTTCGCACAGGCATGGCGCTGGTCATCGGCGGGCTGGCTGGCGGGGGCGCGCATTGGCTGGGAAAGGGAGAGGGCAGCAAAGAGCTGGGCGGCATCACCGTCGTGTTCGTACTCGTGGGTGTCCTCGCCGCCCAGTATTTCGTGGCGCTGGGATGGTGGAATAAAATTCAGGATGAAGGCTACACCGATAGCGTCAAGGAAGCCCGGGAAGTGGTCAAAGCCGTTCCGACCGGCTCCGACGCGGAAATCAAGGGTTATCTGGCCAAGCAATCCGCCGAGGAAGGGGAGGCGGTCAAGCCGGCATTGGTTAGCGATGATGACGTCAGGCAATTCAGGGAAAAAGAACTGACCCAATATCAGGATCTCGCCAGCGGCAAGCTCACCAAGGAACGCTATCTGGCTCAATTCGGGCGCAAGACGGACAAGAAATCCGAAAGCGATGAGACAGATACTTTCAAGGGATTGTTTATTCTGCTCACGATAAACATCCGTGGAGTGATTTCCATGGTGATTGCCTCCGGGCTGGCTTACCGATTAAGCGCCAACGCGTAGCTTCAGGGTTGCTCCGGTTTAACCACGGCCACGACCAGCGCGTCCGGCTGCAGATATTTTTGCGCGGCGGCGCGCGCCTGTTCCAGCGTCACGGCTTCATATTTCGCGTCGTCCAGCTCCGAGCGCTGGTAGCCGAGGCCGTAAAGCTCGTCCAGCGCGGCGGTCGAGGCCAGGTTGCCGAGGTCCGCGCGGGCGATTTTTTTCTGCCCGACGATTTTGGCCTTCGCGCGCTTCAATTCCTCGGCGGTCAAGCCTTCTGTGCGCAGCAGTTCCGCTTCCGCCAGCAGTTCCTGCTCCACCCGCTCCGCCTTGGCCGGCTCCGTGCCGGTGTAAAAGGCAAAATATCCGGGCGCCAGCCCGGCAAAATTCTGCGCGCCGACGTAATACGCCAGCCCGAGCTGTTCGCGGATGCGCAAAAACAGCCGCGAGCCCAGGTCGCTGCAACACTCCTGCACCAGATCCAGCGCATAGCGGTCATCGTTGTTCATCGTGGTGCCCGGAAAGCCAATGACCAGCACGGCCTGCTTCTTGTCGCGTATTTCGGTCACCCGATTACCCTTCGGATTTCGGATTTCGGATTTCGGTTTTTGCACGCCTTCCCCGCCTTTCCATTTCCCAAACGCCTTTTCCACCGCCGCCTTGACCTCGGCCGTTTTTACGTCGCCGAAAATGGCGAGCACGCAGTTGTTCGGCACCACGAGTCTGTGATGAAACGATTTCAGGCCAGCCACGGAAACTTGCGCGACCGATTCCTCGGTGCCCAGCGAATCGAGGCCGTAGCCGCCGTCGCCAAACAGCGCGCGGCGCATAGCCAGGCTCGCGCTCTTGAGCAAATCGTCCTTGCGCGAGCGGATGCCCGCGGACTGGATTTCTTTTTCGCGCTCCAGTTCGTCCGCCGGAAACACCGGCTGCAAGATCACGTCGGCGAATAGCTCCAGGCCGGTGGCAAAATCGCTGCTCAACACCTCGGAATTCACGCCAAAACTGTTGTTGCCGCCGTAGCTGTCCATGTGGCCGCCGACGGATTCGATTTCCGTGGCGATGGTTTCGGCGCTGCGGGTGGCCGTGCCTTTGAGCAGCATCCTGGCCAGCAACATGGTGGAGCCGTTGTTGGCGGCGGATTCCGCCAGGACGCCGCCCTGAAATACGGCGCGGAATTCCACGAACGGCAGGCGATGGTCTTCCTTCACCAGCAATTTCAGCCCGTTGGCCAGCTGGATCTTGCGGATCGGCTGATCGGCGCTGCTCGCGACGTCCGCTTCGGCCTTGGGCGCGCTGCCTGGCGGCAGCAGCGCGTACAGCGTGCGGTTTTCCGTCGTGAGATAATGCCGCGTCACGCGCTGGACATCCGCCAGGGTCACCTGCTTGACCGCGGCGAGATAGCGCTCGGAAAAATTCAGGTCGTTGGCCGCGAGCCAGTTGCCGCCCAGATTTTGCGCCTGCCCCTCCATGGTCTTTCGCGCGGACAGGGTGGCGGAGATAAACTGCTTCACGGCTTTCTGCAGTTCGTTGGCGGAAACCGAAATCATTTTCACTTTTTCAATCTCGGCCAGGATCGCGGCGCACGCGGCCGCGAATTTATCGCCGTCCACCATCGCGCTTACGCCAAAAAGTCCCGGCAGCCCGGGGCTGTAAGTCCACGCATCCACGTGATGCACCACGCCCTGTTTCTCGCGCACCTGCTGGAACAGGCGGGAGCTCCGCCCGCTGCCCAGCAACACCGAGAGGACATCCAGCACCGGCACATCGGCGTGCCGCACTTCGGGAATGTGCCACGCGAAATGGATGTGGCCGAGCTCCACCGGCGATTCCTCGATGATCTCGCGCAGGGCGGTCTGTCGCGGTTCCAGCGGCAGCACGGAGGGCGGCATTGCGCGGGACTTGCTGTTCGCATAGGCGGCCTTGATTTGCGCCACCACCTCGTCGTGCTTCACATCGCCGGCCACCACGTAGAAAACATTGTTGGGCGCGTACTTTTCCGAATAGTAATTGCGGATGTCGTCCGGCTTCACTTCGTTGAAAATATCCGGGTAGCCGATGATGGTGAAGCGATACGGACTCTTGGTATAGGCGGTTTCGAACAGGCGGCGGCTGGCGCGGCGGCCCGGATCGTCGTGGCACATGTCCATTTCGCGCCGAATGACATCCATTTCCTTGGCGAGCTCGTCGGGCGGCAGCGTCGCGTGCTGCATGATATCGCACAGGATGTCGATGGCCTTGACCGCGCCGGTGTTGGGCACGTCAATGTGATAGACCGTGCGGTCAAAACTGGTGTAGGCGTTCATGTAGCCGCCCGCCTCCTGCACTTCCTGGTCAATGCGGCTGCCGGGGCGCGTGGTGGTGCCCTTGAACAGCATGTGTTCGAGCACGTGCGAGAGTCCCGCGCCGAGCCATTTGTCCTCGTGAATGCTGCCCGCGGCGCACCACGCCTGCGCGGACACCACCGGGGCATTGTGGTCCTCGCGCACGATGATGGTCAGTCCATTGTCGAGGGTCGTCAGGGTGACGCCGGCGGGAATGGATGGAATGGCGCTGGATATTTCTTTGCTCATTTCAATATTGAAACGCAGAGCCTAACCCAAAATGCGCCTTCGGGAAAGGAATTTGGCCATGAATCTGGCCGGGATGCCTGACGCTACATGTCTCAAAAACAGCCCCGCACCACGCCGCCATCCACCCGCAACGCCGCGCCGTTCGTGGCGGCGGAAAGCGGGCTACAGACGTAAACCACCAGGTTGGCCACTTCTTCCGTGGTGGCAAAGCGCTTCAAAAGCGAACTGGGCCGCACGCTGGCGAAGAATTCCTTTTCAAATTCCGCAAATGGCTTTCCGCCGCTCAGTTGCTTCACAAATTCATCCACCCCGTCCGAATGGGTCGGGCCGGGGAGCACGGCGTTCACGGTCACGCCGGTGCCCGCGCAGGTTTCGGCCAAACCGCGCGACACCGCCAGTTGCGCCGTCTTGGTCATGCCGTAATGGATCATTTCGGCTGGGATTTGAATGCCGCTCTCGCTGCTGATGAACACGATTCGTCCCCAATTCTTATGCTTCATCGCCGGCAGATACGCGCGGCTCAACCGGACACCGCTCAAGACGTTCACCTCAAAAAAACGCCGCCAATCGCCGTCGGGAATCTGCTCGAACGGCTTCGGCTCGAAGATGCCCAGGTTGTTCACGAGGATGTCCACGGCCGGAAACTGTTTGATCAATACTGCAGTCGTGGCGGCATCGGACAAATCGCCGGCAAAGCCGTCTAAATTGGCCTGCGGCGCCGCCTGCCGGATCTTGGCGAGCGCAGTGTTGACGGATTTTTCCGTGCGCCCGTTGAGGATAACCTTGGCGCCTTCGCGCGCCAGGCCGGTGGCGATGGCCAGTCCGATGCCTTTGGTCGAGCCCGAAACGAGGGCGAGTTTGTCGGTGAGTTGCAAGTCCATGGGTGGGAACGTCGCACTGAATCGCCGCGTGTCAACTGCGGCGTTCATTCCGACTGGGCCACAGATTTTGATTGAGCCGCCATGCGGAAATCCTACAATCACCACCGATTTCATTAACACGCGCTTAAAACCATCCAGAACATGATGAAAAAACTTCTGCCCTGCTCGCTGCTCACCCTGGCCCTCCTGCTGCCCGGCTGCGCCTGGACCAAGCGCCACCTGCCGTGGCACCATGAAACCACCACCGCCAAACCCCCGAATCCCTCGAATCCCGAACCCCCTGCGCCGGCCAAGTCCAAAACCATCGTCACGCCCGACGAGTCCCTGGCGGCCACGGTGCTCACCGTGAATACGGTGGGACGCTTTGTGGTCCTCAATTTTCCCGAGGGCCGCGTGCCGAAACTGGACCAGCATTTGTTCCTGTACCGGGACGGCTTAAAAACCGCCGAGGTCAAGATCGTGGGACCCAAGCAGGACACGAGCATCGTCGCCGACATCCTTTCCGGCGACGCGCAAGCGGGCGACACCGTGCGCGACCAATAGTCCCCAAGGGAAATGTCGAATGACGAATGGATGATTCCAGCCCGGGTCCTAATCGTTCCGGACAAGTTCAAGGGCACGCTGGACGCCGAGAACGCGTGCGCGGCCATGGCCAAGGGGTGGACCTCTGCGCGAGCTGAGGACCGATTGGAGTTGCTGCCCATGAGCGATGGCGGGGACGGCTTTGGGGAGGTGCTGGGCCAGTTGTACAAGGCCCGGCTCCGCTCGGTCCGCACGCTCGATGCGGCGCATCGCCCCATTCGGGCGCAGTGGTGGTGGGTCGCCGGCCAAAAACTGGCGATCATCGAATCAGCCTGCGTGATCGGCCTGGCCATGCTACCACCCAGGAAATTTCACCCTTTCCAACTCGACACCTTTGGCCTCGGCCGCGTCTTGCAGGCCGCCGCCGCCGCCGGCGCCAGGAAATGCGTGATTGGCATCGGCGGCAGCGCCACCAACGACGGCGGGTTTGGGCTGGCGCGGGCGCTGGGCTGGAAATTCCTGGATCGCAGCGGTCAGGCGCTGGAACAATGGTGGCAATTGACCAGTCTCGTTCGCGTCGTGCCGCCTGAACATACTTGGCGGATGGAGGTTACCGTGGCGGTGGATGTGGCAAATCCCCTGCTCGGGCGGCACGGGTGTACCCGCGTCTATGGCCCCCAGAAGGGCGTCATGCCGCAAGATATGGCGCTGGCCGAAAGCTGTCTCCGCCGCCTGAAGACCGTTTTGGAAAGGCAATTGATCCCCGGGCTGGATCTGCCCGAAACGCGGACAAGTTCTCCGCGAGTTTCCTCGGAACCGCCATTGGACCAAGACCTGGTAACGGAGCTCCGGTCTCCCGACCCGGCTCGTCTCAAATTAAACCGAGCGCTCGCTCTGACCCCCGGAGCCGGCGCAGCCGGCGGATTGGGGTTTGGACTGATGGCCTTTGCCGGAGCCAAGCCTGCCTCCGGTTTCGACCTATTTGCCCGCACCGCCCATTTGGAAGAACGCATCCGCCAATCCGACTTGGTGATCACCGGCGAAGGAGCGGTTGACCGGCAGACGCGCATGGGCAAAGGCGCGGGACAGGTTATGCGCCTGTGCCGCAAACTGAAAATTCCGTGCATCGCCCTCGCGGGAGTGGTGGAGGCACGCGCAAGCGCCGCCCCGCTGTTTTCAAGCGCCTTCGCCCTGACCGATATCACCACCCTGAAAGAGGCCAAAATGCGGCCAGCCTACCATTTGGCAAGGCTGAGCGCGCTGGCCGCCCGCAGTTTCTGAATCCTGCCTTGCGCGGAGCACCGGCATCCGATCCGGCGAATCGAAAATTGGCAGCTGCGAAATAAAATTCTTCGCGGGCAGGTTTGGCCCTGAAAGGGCGCCGGATATTAGCCAGACACGCCAGTGTCTGGTAACGCGGCAAAAATGGATCCGTCCTGAAGGGACGACGGAAACGGGTCAAGCAACCAAAGCGCCTCGTCGTCCAGAAACCATTTCGCGGAAAAATAAGCAAAAACCGCCGATTGAGGAATTTCGTCTCACGCCCCTCCTGGCACGGCTCGTTGATTGTTGAATATTTTTGGGGATTCACGGGCAGTGCCGTAGCCTGAAAGCGCAGAAGCTCAACCCAGAGAGGCGCCTAAACCCTTGATTTTATTGGATAAAGCCCTGTTTTCCCTTGCAAAAAGAAGGTGGTGGTAGGTGATGGATTCGAACCATCGAAGGCAAAGCCAGCAGATTTACAGTCTGCTTTATATGCGGTAATTACAGGCGTTTCATGGTGTATGTTTGATTTTTGTTTGACACTCCCGGCTTTTATGCGTAAATTAGCGCACACAACGGAACCAAAGAGAAAGAACACAAAATGAAAACGAAACCAGATCGCTACTTGTTGAAACGCGGCAGCAACTATTACTGTTCATGGCGGCATGACGGCAAACTTCTCACGCGGGCATTGCGCGATGCCAACGGTCAGCCCATTACCACCATCGAAGCGGCGCGCACGGCCAGAGACGAATTCATGCGCCCGTTCACCGCCGCTACCGAGACGAAAGTTTTGGAGGAAATCAGCGTGAAGTTGCAGGGCCGCAAGGCCGAGATTGCCAAGTGGGAAGACGAGCAGCACCCGCCCTTGTCAATCGGCCAGGCATGGAGCGAGTTTCTTGCCTCGCCCAATCGCCCGGACAGCGGCAAGTCCACCCTTCGCCAATACGAATTTCAATGGCAGGCGTTTGCCGATTGGATGAAGGAAAAACAAGCCGAGATTCTGACCTTGCGCGACGTGTCGAAGGAAATCGCCGAGGAATACGCCGGTGGCCTGAATCATGGCCGGTTCAGCCCGTCCACCTACAACAAGCATTTGAATTTGCTGACGCTCGTTTTCCGCGTCGTGAAACACAAGGCCAAGCTCACCGGCAATCCGTGGGAATCTCCGAAGCGCGGGGGAAACCTTCAGCGGAAGCGGCTCGTCACAAACAGCCGCCGCGAACTGACGATTGATGAACTGCGAAAAATCTGCCAGAAAGCCACGGGCGAATTGCAGAAGTTGCTGGCGCTAGGCATCTACTCCGGTTTGCGGTTGGGCGATTGCACCACGCTGCGCTGGGGCGAAGTGGATTTGCAACGCGGCATCATTCGGCGCATCCCCAACAAAACCGCCCGCCGCAACCCCAAGCCCGTCATCGTGCCGATTCATCCGATTCTGCGTGATATGCTGGCGGCAACGCCGTTAGATCAGCGTGGCGAATATGTTTTGCCGGAAACGGCGGCGCTTTACAATCACCGAACTGACGAGGTAACGGACAGGATTCAAAAACACTTCAAAACGTGCGGCATCACCCTGCACAAGCCCGGCACTGGCACCGATGGCATACGCGCGGTGATAGAGGTTGGCTTTCACAGTCTGCGGCATTCATTCGTTTCCCTCTGCCGCGAAAGCAACGCGCCGCTGGCCGTGGTGGAAAGCATCGTCGGCCACAGCAACCCGTCCATGACGAGGCATTACACACACGTCGGCGAATTGGCCGCTGGCCGCGCCGTGGCTTTGTTGCCGTCCGTGATGAGTGAAGCCAAGCCGGGACCGGCAAAACGCGAGCCAAGCGAAATCTTGCGCGAAGTGCAAACCATTCTCAAAAGCATGAACGCCGCAAACTGGAAAAAGAAAAAGAACGATGCACTGGCGATTTTGCCGCTAACCAATTGAAGGGGACACCATGAACCAGACAACCGAAAACGACCCACAATCCGCCAAAGCACGGCAGAGGGTGGCGAGCAGTGCGGAAACGGAATCCTACGATCCAAGGGAATTCTGCAATTGGCTGCAAGATGAACTTCGATTGGCGAAAACTTATTGGCAGGAAAAAATCGAGCCTTTTATCAGTGGCCGGAAGCTGCGCTATGTCGAATTCGAGGTAGCACGCAGAGCATATTTTCGAGTGGAAGAGACAGCAGAAAATGCCCGCCAGTGGAACGCGGGCAAGTGGTCTTTAGACGCTGGGAAATATAACGGAGACGATGGCAAACAATTCCCCGTTCCCGAAGGAGAATTTCCGGCGCTGGAAACATTCAGCAAGCCAGAGCCGTTACCTGTTGATACATCCTTGAAGCCCGAAACTTTGGCGATGATTGCGTCGCCGATGCTTGGCAAGCGGCTACCGGAACTGCTCCCTAATGACGCGGTTCGCATCGCGCACGAATTGCTTGCTGCCGCGCAGGACTACTTGGACACATCCCGCAAAGCAGCGAGAGACAACTTCGTTAAACGCATCACTACGGGCGTTACAGTCAGCTTCGACGAAATCGCGCAGAGCAACAGACTAGATTCCGGCCAGTTGCCATTGTTGCCGCCAATTGCATCGAAAAAGAAAGGCAGGCCCGAACAAGAAATCAGAGAGAAGCCATTATCCAAGACAGCGATCAAACAGGCCGTGCTCGACTTTTTGCATGAGCACACGGCCAGCCAGGGAGCAATTGACGACTGCCTAAAGACTCAGCGGATTTCGCTTCAAGATCTCTGCACATTGCGCTACGAGCGATTCAAAACCTTCTACCTGGAGCAACGGAGCCGAGCCGTCACAAGGGGAGCCAAAAAAATGGCCGTGGCCAAAGAAAAGTGTCGAAAACAAAACTTCCCACGAGTGCCGCCGCGAGTCCGTTAACCGCAGGCAAACGCGAGAAGTAGTCCCGCGCAATTCCCTGTCAAGGTTTTCCGATAATTTTTCGGTGCGTTACACCGTGGCTGCGGTGTGTTGTTCTTTGGCTGCGGTACTCAAATCCGCCGCTGCGGTGCAATCTTCCGCACTTGTCCGAATTGTCCCCACAAAGCGGCCTTATTGTCAGGTCAGCAGAAGGCGCAACACGCGCCAACGCGAAAGAAAAAATATGCTGGCCACAACCATCAAAATTGTTCGTAGCGGGTTGGAATCCGACCCGACCTTAACCAGTGCCGACCGCGCCAAGCTCATGGCAGTCCTGCGCAACGGGGCCATGC
>Ga0302320_10009814_pt1 | contig 20497 bp, 16 predicted proteins | sample Bog_T0_3_FD_202130 | JGI IMG/M metagenome (GOLD analysis project Ga0302320, IMG submission 202130) | Peat permafrost microbial communities from Stordalen Mire near Abisko, Sweden - Bog_T0_3 | ecosystem: Environmental > Terrestrial > Soil > Wetlands > Peat | place: Sweden: Abisko, Stordalen Mire...
TCCGGCGATGTAAATCTGCAAAAGGCGGGTTCCGGCTGTGATTGGTTCGCTGAGAAACTCTCCTGTGCGGCTGGATCCGTCCGGCTTCCAGCTGCCCCAGACCGGCAGTTCCTCGGGCTTGCGTTCGATCTCCGGAACCGCCCCCGGTTGAAACGCCGAAGACGCCGCGGACGAAGTCACAAGGGAGATGGGGGGCCGGACCGACGGCGGCAGGATCGCCATGACGCGCGGGTCGCCGATGAGAGCGGCGGCGTCGCCGGCGCTCATGCGGATGGCTTCCGGAGTGGCTGCCAGGCGGGCAATGTCCCGATCGGCGACAAACCGGCGAGCCGCGGCTTCCCGGGATCGGATTATGTCGTTGGACTCCCACGAATCCGGCGCGAGGCAGCCTTGCCGGACAAGTCCGGAGAGGACAACGATGAACCAGGCCGCCGCGGCGAACCATTTTGTCAATGCCGCCTGCCGGCCCCTTGCCGGGAACAGGATCGCCGCCATGAGATGAACGGGAAGTCCGAGGATGAGAAATGCCGCCGGCCATGTTCCGGTCGGAAGGATCCCGCGGAATGCGAAGGCCGCGATTTGGACTAGCAGCCAAAGCGGCAGGACGCGCGCGATCGGGGTCGAAGGGCGATCCCCGCCGGGCCGGAAGGTGAAGCAAACGATTGCGATCGAAGGAGCGCAGACGATCAGCGCCCAAAATCCCCCGCTCATCGGCCATGCGAGGAAGCGGAGGAGGGCTGTTGCATCGACCGCAGGCGGGCCCATCCGGCCGGCCAACAGTGCGGCTCGGGCGATTCCGAAGGCGGCCAGGCCAGCATTCCAAACTGCCAGGCCGGTCTGGGCAGGCAGGTTTTCGCGGCGCCGGAACGCCCTGTCAGCCGCGATCCAGCCCAGGAGCGCGAGCGGCGAGGCGACGCCCGCCGCCGAGGCAAGGACATTTGCGAGACCCGCGAACTGGCCCGTCCACCATGAAAACGACCGTGGGCGGCACCGGAGCGTGCCGGCCAGATGCACAATGGAAAAAAGCAGCAGGAAGCCAGCCCAGGCGCGCCCGGGGTCCACGCTTAGCAAGGAGACTGAGGGAAGGGCATGGAAAGCCAGCGTACCCAAGGCGAGGGCCAGCCCTTCCAAGGGCGCCAGTTCCCTTAGAATGACGGCGAATAGGAAGACTCCCGCCAGGCCGCACAAGCCGATAGCCGCCAGCGAAAGCAGCTGGGGATTCCATTGGCCATTGAGGCCGAGCCACATGAGCTTCCAGGCCCTGGCGCCGGAATCGGCAAAGGGAGCGACTGCGGCGGTCAGCCCCGACAGGGCCGAGGTGCGGTGCAGCCAGGGCTGATAGAGCGCCTTGGCCTCAGTGGCCCATTCGCCTGGAGACGGAACGTCGCCACCCCATTCGGCAATCCAGCGCGTCTCGAGACCCGCAAGGCTCAGCACCACGGCGGCGACAAGCCCGATTCTCCATCTCGCCAGGATTGGTCTGGAGGGACCGGGGTTCCATCCGTTGAACAGGGGTTTGATCATCGATGGGACGGCCCCTTTTTTCGTGGCCAGGTGGACGTTATGAAGCAAGCGGGCGGCCTGCCAAATGCGCGCTGTTGTCGCGGCGCGGGAGGTCGCCAATCCATGCCAACACATCACGGGAGTAATCCGTCCACGTCCTGACGGGACGCATTTTCGCTTCCGCCGCCAATGCCCCGCATTTTGCCGGATCCGTCAGGAGCCGCTCGATTGCGGCGGCAAGATCCCCCGGGTCGGCGACCTCCGCCGTCATGCAGCCGCCGCCGCGCGCGATCTCGCCTGAGGCCCCGCGTCCGGAGCAGATGCACGGCAGTCCGTGGGCCAGGCTTTCGGCGACCGGGAGGCCGAAGCCTTCGGCGAGCGAGGGAAATACGGTGAAGGACGAACCGGAGTAGGCCTCTTCCCGGGCCGCATCGTCCGCGGCGACCAGGTGGAAAAGCGCCCGGCCGGCCTTCTGCAGTTCGCCGATTCTGCGCATGGCGGCGCCGCCTGTCTGCGCCTGCGGCAGGCCGATCAGCAGAAGCCTGAATCGAATTTCCCGCGCCCAAAGGCGCTCGCAGGCCTCGAGCAGGGCGACATGATTCTTTCGGCCTTCGATCGTGCCGACGCACAGAACCACCGGAACATCTTGCGGCGGGCGCGACGGCGATGGGGGCGGCGCGTCGACACCGAGAGGGATGGCGACGACGGGCGGTGGATTGCGAAGGCCGAGCCAGCGCCAATAGTCGACCAGGCTGTTGCGCGACGAATCCGAAACGGCGGCGATGCCGTCGAAAACCGCCAGCTCCTGCAGGTAGGCGGGAAATCGCGACACGGTCCGCGGCGGGGTCAGTTCTGGATGCGTCAGCGCGGCTGCGTCGTGAAAAATCGCCGCCCGGGGTCCCGCGAGGGCGGAGAAGATCTCGGGCAGGGCGGACGCCACGGAGGACGAAAAGATTTCGGGCTCGAGGAATGCGCCGGATGAGGAGATGCCGATCCGGCTCCGCCGCGACGAAAACAGGCGCTTGAGCGTTCCCCTGAGCCTGGCAGGGAGCGGCCAGCGCGCGCCCCGCCCGACGGAAGGGGTCGATGCGGCCAGGTTGGCTTCCTCCCACGCCTCAAGCCCTCGCCATGCGCTTAGGTACGGATCCCGGCATATCGGACGCACCGCCGACCCTGAGCCCTGCCGGAGAGCGCGGGTCACACGCTGGACACCCGTTCGAGCCCGGGTGTGGCTCGTGTGGGTGAGATCGACAAAGAGGGGAAGCATCAATTCCTTACTTGCGTGATTGCGGAGAGAGGGTCTGTTTTTCAACTTTTTGTGGCTCAGCTCAAATCCTTTTTCTGTCGATGGATAGGCGTGGCGCCTGGACGCCGCCTGGACCTGTCGATCCTGGCCCTGCGCCTTGGGTACGTTGCGGCGCTTGCCGCCTTTGCCTGGACATGCAGCGAGTTCTACCTGCCGGGCAAGGGGTTCACCTACCTGGTTGTTTTTGGGGACAGGGGCAACGCCTCGTTTCTGCCCGAACTCCGCGCGTTCAATCACTATGAGTATCCCAAATCCTATGGTTATGACGCCCAGTACTACGCCCAGATCGCGATGCGGCCCCGCCTTGATGATCCGGCCTTGCGCCACGCGGTGGACAATCTCAGGTACCGCGCGCGCCGCATCCTGTTTTGCTGGACGGCTTACGCCCTTGCGGGCGGCAACGCGCTGCGGGCGCTCAACATCTATGCTTTCCAGAACATAGCCGCCTGGTTCCTGCTCGCATTTTTGCTCCTGCGGTGGTTTCCGCCGGTGAACTGGGGCAACGGGGTGCGATGGGCGGGAGTTCTTTTCTCGTTCGGCTTGTGCGTCAGCGTAGGCGAATCGCTCGTGGACGGCCCGAGCCTGCTCCTCATTGCCGCAGGCATGGCCCTGGTCGAATCCCGCAGGCCGTGGCTGGCGGCGGCCGTGTTCGGAGTCGCGGGATTGGGGAAGGAAACCAATGTCCTTGGAGCGGCCTCGCTCGCTCCGGCCGACAATTCGAGGGCGGGATGGCGCAAGGCCGTCGTTCAAGGGATCCTGATTCTCCTCCCGCTGACGGTGTGGACATGGATCGTTTCCCGTATTGTGGGGGATACCGGCAACCTCGGGTTCCGGAATTTCGCCCTTCCTTTTGCCGGCTATATTGGGAAATGGGGCGAGGTTGCCCACGCCATTGCCACGAAATCGGGATGGATCCCCTGGGGAAGCGCATGCATCCAGGTGGCCCTGACCGTGCAATGGATTTTCTTCATCTTAAGGCCGCGATGGTCCAACCCGTGGTGGCGGGTGGGAGCCTCTTACGCATTGATGACGGTATTCCTGGGAACCGCCGTCTGGGAAGGTTTTCCCGGAGCGGCCGCGAGGGTCCTCCTGCCGATGACCCTCGCCTTCAATGTCCTCGTACCCCGCGGACGCTCGTGGTGCTTCGTGCTTCTGCTCGGAAACCTGACGGTGCTTGCTTCGCCGGAAATGCTCAATTTGCCGGGCCGCGAGAGCTATGTCGTCAAGGGTCCCCGGGCACTGCGGATTGTCCCGGGCTCGGGACGCATCGTCGAAGCGGTGTTTGACTCAAATTGGTTTCTCCCGGAAAAGTCCCGCGTTGCCTTCTGGCGTTGGAGTCGGGGCTCGGCCGGGTTGCTTCTAAGAAATCCGCATCCGTTTCCGATAAGGGCGGATTTGTCCTTCGGCCTCCGCTCGGATGACCGCCGTTCCGTGCGGTTGCTCCAGGATGGGCGGGTGGTTTGGGAGGGATCGCTCGCGCCGCACAGGGTGCTGTCCCTTGAATTTGCAAATGTCCGCCTCGCCCCGGGCGACACGGCGTGGAGGTTCGAAACAGGAGCTCCGGCCAGGTCCGATAATCCAGACGATCCGCGGCTCCTCGGATTCAGCCTGCGAAACCTCACTCTTAAGCTCGCGAAGGAGCCCGGGAATTGATCGCGGCCACTAGAACGCGGCGATTGCCTCGAGGCGCCGGCGGTAGCGCTCGCCGACCACTGCCGGCGAGAAACGTGCGGCGATCGTCGTTCGCGCTTGTTCGCCGAGCCGGGCGGCGAGCGCGCGGTCGCCGGCCAGCCGGCGCATCCATTCGGCCGCGTGGGTCGGGTCCGGGTCAGCCCAGGTTGCTCCCCTGAAATAGGGCCCGTGGTTCTGCGCCAAGGTGATGATGCGGGCCCTCACCGGGCACCCATTTTCAGAATTCACGTACTCGGCCGTCGCGGACCAATCGGTGGAGATGGCGGGCTTGCCGAAGGCCATGCACTCGGCGACCACAAGGCCGAAGCCCTCGGCGCGGTGGAGCGAGACAAGGCAGTCGCAGGCCGCTTCCAATGACCAGATCTCCTGCCGATTCATGGCACCGGCGATCAGGATGGCCCCGGGTATGCGGGCCAGGCGGGCCCGAAGGCTCTCGAAATCGGCGGCATTGGACTCTGCGTTCTGAACCTTGACGACAAGCCTGGCGGCGGCTGGATCGAGCCCCGCCTCGATGAAGGCGTCGATTGCCGCGCCCGGATTCTTCCGCTCGGCATAGGAGTTGAGGTCGAAAAGCGAAAGGAAGAGGAAGGGGCCGGCCGGCAGGCCCAGGCGTGCGCGCAATTCCGCGGTGCTCGCGCCCGGCGCCAGCACCGAGATTGCGTGGGGCATCGCGAGGACGGGCAGGGGAGATTTAAGGGCGATCGACTCCCGCGTGAACTGGCTTGGGCACCAGATCTCGTCGAAATAATCGAAGCTTGGGATCCAGGCGTCCGGAAACTCTGGCAATTCCCAGGCGAAGTAACCGACGTTGTACCTGCCGGCGCGGAACCTCTTTCCGTGGTGATGGTCGATGTCGCGGGACGCGGGAGGGTCGACGTGGATTACGTTGACCGCGTGCGGATTGTCCTCCTGGAGGCGCGAGGCAACGGTGGTGTCGCCCAGCCTGTTCCGGCAGTTAAGCTTCAGCGGCACCAGGGCCGACGCAATTCCGGCTGCATCGGCCGCTCGCACCATGCAGCGCGCGGACTCGCCGATGCCGAGATCCGCCGTCAGGAAGCCGACGATGTTGAGTCCGAGCCGCGCATGCCTGCGGGCAAACTTGCGGGAGAACGGGGCGTCGCGCTGCGCGAAATCGTAGATGACCTCGCCCGCGTCGGTCGCCAGGGACAGCAGCCGCAATTGGCGGTTCTTGTTCTGCTTCCGGAATCGCTGGAGCGGGCCAAGCCGCGTCACGCGGCCGAGCCAGGCCAGGAAGTTTGTGAAAGCGACCCCTTCGAGAAAAAGCGCCAGGACGGATCCGTCATCGCCGGTCTGCGGCACGTCAAAACGCAGTTCCCAGGATCCCGGTCCTGGCGAAACCACGGTCCCTGCCGGAATGCCGTTGATTGCGACGGCCAGGGCAGGAAATCCGGCCCCGATCCCACGGTCATCCGGGTGGGTCCGGAACTCGCCCTTGAGCACGAGCGAGCGAACCCCGTCCAGGGGAGGCAGCCGGATCAGCCCCTCCTCCCGGATCCATGCCGAGTCCTTTGCGAACTCATCGAAGAAGATGCCGGAATAATCCGTGAAGCGTCCGGAGTAGGCGCCCCCCGACGGAATGTTCCGATGCTGAACCATGGTCGATGAAGGTCAAAATGCGGGGATTGCCTCGGGTCAATGACATACGGAGGCCATCCGGTGCGCTCTTTCGGCCCGGCATGGTTGCACGCGGCAATCCGCGCAACGATTACTTGCTGCGGACCAGGCCCTGCACCGAGTCGTCGACGATTACGTCGGGGCCCGTGGCCGCGACGATTCCGACCCCGCGAAGGGTGATTCCCCTGCAGTTGACGACGTGCAATCCCTTGGGGGCTGCGATCCTCACATTCTCGAGCGCGATGGCCTCGACCGGCATTTCAGGGAGGCCGGCGATCAGCCCGGCGTTCTTGCGGCAGTCGATGGCGGTCACATTGCGGATGGTGATATTGCGCCAGCGGGGCGTTGTCGCGGCGACGGGCTCGGGCCGCTCGCGGCCCATGGCCGAGTCGATCGGGGTATTCTCATAATAGCTGCTGACGCTTATCGCCACGCCGACGTCCCGCATCTTCAGGTCCTCGTAAACGACGTTTTCCACGAGGCCGCCCCGGCCCCGCGCGGACTTGAAGCGCACGCCCGTCTCCGTGCCATCGAAGGTGCAGCGGCGAACGATCATGTTGCGCAGGCCGCTGGCGGTTCCGCTGCCGATCGAGCAGCCGTGGCCGTGGAGGAACGTGCAGTCCGTGACCAGAATGTCCTGTTCGAGGGTGCCGCCGCTTCCGCCGAGGGCGATGCAATCGTCGCCCGTGTCGATGCGGCAATGGGCGATCAGGACGCGTTGGCAGTCCTTGGGATCGATCCCGTCCGTATTGGGGGAGTCCGCCGGGTTGAGTATGGTGATGCCCTCGACGGTCACGTCCTGGCAGGCCGACTGGGAGAGGTTGAAAACCGGCGAATTGGTGAGCGTGAGGCCTTCGACCCGGATTCGCTGGCAGCGGGTGAAGGCGACCATGACGGGCCGCGGGCTTGTGTTGCTGCTGGCATGGCGCGCATTGGCCTCGGCCTTGAACCGGAGCGCCTCGGGCCACCAGGTTGCGCCGTTGCCGTTGAGCGTGCCGGATCCGGAAATGAGCACATCATGGGCGTTGCTGATTTGAATCAGGGGCCGGAATCCCTTGGGGCCGCCGCCGCGGTACGCCTCCGGGTCGGGGGAGAAGAGCAGGATCGCCCCCGCCTCGAGGTGAAAATTGAGGTTGCTGCAAAGGCTGAAGGGTCCGGTGAAGTAGGTCCCCGCCGGAACAACCAGGGTGCCCCCGCCGGCCTTGTCGACGGCCTCGACGGCCCGCTTGAAGGCATCGGTGTTGGGCACCGAGGCGTTCTCGCCGACCGCGCCAAAATCCTTCACGTTGAAGCTGCGGGCGGGTATGACGGGCTGGGCGGGCGAGACGTCGGCCGGACTGGCCTCCTCCGCGGTTGCTGCGGCGACGGCGGAAATGGCCGTGGTGACTAGGAGCGATGCGAAGAAGCGGGATTTCATGGGTGCGCACAAATTAGGACTCGTGTCCTTATTTGCAATCCCAGTCTGTTGAAAAGGCTGCCCCTGCTCACCGCCGCAGGGGGCGGCCGTCCAGCGCCGCCCCGACCCCGAACATCCCCTCCCACCTTGCGATTTCGAGCTCGATCGCGGCGCGCACGCCTGGGATCGCCGCCCGCGGCGGCCGCCGTCGCAGGCCGGCGAGAAACAGGAATATCTGCCAGGCCATGTCCGGGTCGGGGTATCCCCGCGGCTCAGGCAGGAAGGTCTCGAAATGATGCCTGCACCAGTCCGGAAGGGCCAGTTCCGCGAGCCTGTCCCGCCAGATCAGCGTGAAACGGTGCGTGTTGGCCTCGTCGCGGTCCTTTCGGCCCGGCGCCATGCTGATGTGGTGCAGGATCCGGCTGCGCAGGGCGACGGCGTTGGTCCGGCCGGCGGCCTCCGCCCTCAGGCACAGATCGACGTCCTCGCAGCCGTTGATGTATCCCTCGTCGAACCCGCCGAGTTCGTCCCAAAGGCTGCGGTCAATGAGAAAGCAGGCTCCAGTAAGGGCTTCGATGCGCCGCAGGGGGAATGCAAAGCGAAGAAAATCCGTGAACAGGCGCCCGCGATGCCCCGGTTTGCCCTTGTAGTTGAACGCTATCCCCGAGTGGTCAAGCAGCCCGCTGCGCGCATTGAACTGGACGTTCCCGATGAGCCCAGCCCGGGGACCGAGGCGGCGGTGGGCGGCCAGCATGGGCTCCAGCCACCCCCGGGTGAGCACAAGGTCGTTGTTCAGAAAAACGAGAATCCGGCCGCGTGCGGCCGCGGCGCCGCGGTTGCAGGTCGCCGCGTAACCGCTGTTTCGCTCGTTCAACAGGACCCGAAAAGGGGCTGCCAGGGTCGCGAGCCACTCGCGGGTCCCGTCCGTGCTGGCGTCATCGACAAGGATTATCTCGAAGTCGAGGTCTGCCGAAATCGTCGCCTGCAGGCTTGCCACCATCGCCCGCGTGAGCGGCAGACAATTGTAAAGCGGAACGACGAACGAGACGTGCATCCCGTCAGCGCGGGTCCGCGAGAAGGTTCCTGAGGTATTCCGCGTAGGCGGACCTGCCGAGCTTGGCGATGTTCGCCTCCAGGCGGGAGCGGTCGATCCAGCCGTTTCGCCAGGCGATTTCCTCCAGGCAGGCGATCTTCAGGCCCTGCCTGTGCTCGATCACGTGGACAAAGTGTGCCGCGTCCAGGAGCGAGACGTGCGTTCCCGTGTCCAGCCATGCCGTGCCGCGTCCGATGATCTCGACATGAAGCCGGCCCGCCTCCAGGTATGCACGGTTCAGGTCGGTGATTTCAAGTTCGCCTCGCTTGGAGGGCTTGAGGGTCCTGGCGAGGGCGACGACGTCGCGGTCGTAGAAATAGACGCCTGGAATGGCGAAGTTCGATTTCGGGTGGGTCGGTTTCTCCTCCAGCGACATGACCCGTCCGTCGGGCGCGAACTCAACGACGCCGTAGGCCTGCGGGTCGGCCACGTGATAGCCGAATATCGTGGCCCCGTCGGAGCGTGCGGACGCCCGCTCGAGCGAGCGGATGAAGTCGTGCCCATAGAAAAGGTTGTCGCCCAGGATCAGGGCCGACGGCGATTCGCCGAGGAACCCGGCCCCGATCAGGAACGCCTGCGCCAGGCCCTCCGGTGCCGGCTGTTCGGCGTATTCGAGCTTCAGCCCGATCTGGCTTCCGTCGCCCAATAGCCGCCTGAAAAGCGGCAGATCCTGCGGCGTCGAGATGATTAGGATCTCGCGGATGCCGGCCAGCATCAGCACCGACAGCGGGTAATAGATCATCGGCTTGTCGTACACCGGCATCAGCTGCTTGCTGACCGCGAACGTCAGCGGATAGAGGCGCGAGCCCGAGCCTCCCGCGAGAATGATGCCTTTGCGATTCATTATGACCTTTCGTTAACCCGTCCCCAGGCGTTCCCTGGAGTAGCGTTTCGATGTAATCTCGTCGCACCAGTCGCGATGCGCAAGATACCAGTCGACCGTCCGCGCAAGGCCCGTCTCGAACGACTCGCGGGGAGACCAGCCCAGTTCCCGCTGGAGCTTGGCGCAGTCGATCGCGTACCGGCGGTCGTGGCCCGGGCGGTCCGCGACGGAAGTTATCTGGACCGAATGGGGCTGGCCGTCGGCCCGGGGCGCCTTCTCGTCCAGAAGGGCGCAGATGCGCCTCACAACCTCGAAATTGGGGCGCTCGTTGAGCCCGCCGACATTGTACGTTTCGCCGACCCGGCCCTGCTGGAGAACGAGCCAGATCGCCTCGGCGTGGTCGCCGACGTAGAGCCAGTCGCGAACCTGAAGGCCGTCGCCGTAGACGGGCAGCGGCTTGCCGTCGAGGCCGTTGAGGATCATCAGGGGGATCAGCTTCTCCGGGAAATGGTAGGGCCCGTAGTTGTTGGAGCAGTTGGTCGTGAGGGCCGGAAGGCCGTAGGTGTGGTGAAAGGCCCGCACCAGGTGGTCGCTCGCCGCCTTAGAGGCGGCGTAGGGGCTGTTCGGCGCGAAGGGCGTCGTTTCCGTGAAGGCCGGATCGCCGGGCCCGAGTGCTCCATAGACCTCGTCGGTTGAAATATGCAGAAAGCGGAAGGCGTTCTTTCGCGGGGCGGGAAGGGCTGCCCAATGCCGGCGGGCTGCGTTCAGCAGCCGCAGGGTCCCGACAACGTTGGTCTGGATGAACGGCTCGGGCGAGTCGATCGAGCGGTCCACGTGGGACTCGGCGGCGAAATTTACTATCGCATCGATCGAGTGGGTTGAGAGGAGCCGGGAGACCAGCTCCTCGTCCCCTATGTCGCCTTTCGCAAAAACGTAACGCGGATCGCCGGCGACGTCGGCCAGGTTCGCGGGGTTTCCCGCGTAGGTGAGCTTGTCCAGGTTTACCAGGCGGGCGAGCGGGGAGGATTTCTCGCACAGGCGCTGCCTTGCGAAATTGCTTCCGATGAACCCGCAACCGCCGGTGACGAGAAGGTTCATGCCTTCTCCCACTCCCGAAGGGCCCGATCGACCGCCGTGTACACGTCCGTGAGCCGGATTCCCCGGCGCTCGAGCTTGGCCGAGTCGAGGACGCAGTTCGAGCGGGGCGTCTTCGCCGCGAGCCTCATGAATTCGGATTCGCTGTCGAAAAAGGCGAACTCCTTGCGGCAGACGCCGCTTCGGCGGATGCGCTCGACGAGCTCGCGGGTTGTCACCGATCCTGGATTGGTCACGTTATAGACGCCGAAGGGAATCCGCTTCTCCCAGCAGGCAAAGGTCGCCTCGGCGAACTCCCGCAGGTGTGAAATCGAATTGGTCGCCTCGAGGAGCCGCTCGTAGCGCATGAGCTTGGTCAGGTAGTTTCGCGGATTCTCGAACTCGTCAAAGGGGATCCTCAGGCGCCAGATGAAAAGTTCGGGGCGTCCCGCCAGGACCTCCTCGCCGAGGGCCTTGGTCCCGCTGTAGAACGAGCAGGGGCCAGAGCGGAAGCAGAAGTTCGGCGTGTCCTCCTCGGTGAAGCCCTTTCCGTCGGGGCGGCTGCCGTTGTAGATGCATCCCGAAGAAACGTGGCCCCAGGGCACTCCCGCCTCGGCGCATGCCTGGGCGACGAGTCCGGGCAGCACGGCGTTGCCAAAGAGGCACTCGGCCTTGTGCAGCTCGCAGGCGTCGACGTTTGGCTTTCCGGTGTAACCCGCCGCGTTGATGAGGAATTCGGGCCTGTCCCGCAGCAGCGCCTCGCGGAGGATGGCCGGATTTGCGTAGTCGATCTCGGATCGGCGCAGGTTTCGGAACGGAATGCCCTTGGCAAAAAGGTGCTTTTGATAGGCGTGGCCCACATAACCCGAGCCGCCGAGAAGATAAATCATGGTGGACGGCGAGACTAGGAAAAGAGACTCAACAAAGGGAAGCGCAAACGTTCGCTAGGTCTCCCGGCGGCGGTAATCCCCGCGGCTGAAATACTTCTCGAGCCACACGTACATGCAGATGAAGAAGTAGCGGCTGCCCATTTCCTTGATCTTTAGCTTGGCAACCCCCGCCTTGCGGTTCTTCCAGGAGATCGGGATGACCGTCCAGCGGTACCCGCGAACGATCGCCTTCAAGGGGATCTCGATCGTCAGGTTGAAATGGGGCGCGATGAACGGTCGGCACCCGTCGATCACGTTTCGGCGGTACGCCTTGAATGCGTTCGTCGTGTCGTTGAGCGGAATATTGAAAAGAACCCTGACGAAGAGGTTGGCGACCCGGTTGACCAGGAGCTTCAGCCGGGGATAGTCGACGACCTGCCCGCCGCGCATGAAACGGCTGCCGAAAACGGCCTCGTAGCCCTCGTTGAGGAGGTTCCAGTACCGGACGGCATCGGCCGGCGAGTCGGACGCGTCGGCCATCATGACAACGGCCGCGCTGCCCCGCATATGGTCAAAGCCGCAGACAACGGCGCGTCCGAAGCCGTGCGGGCCCGGGTTCCTGATCGGAACAAGTGTCGGAACGGACGCCGAGAGCGACTGGAGGACGCTCCAGGTGGAGTCCCGGCTGCCGTCGTCGACCACGATGATCTCGTGCGCAATTCTGCTGCGCTTCAGTTCTTCGTGGATGTCGCGAACGGTCGAGGGCAGGCAGACCTCTTCATCCCTGGCCGGAATCACTACGGATAGGAGCTGGAGGGCGGGTGGGGTCAAGGGTGGGGTCGATGGCCGGATTTACGGCCCGGGGAGCGGGGGGGCATGTCCCTAATGAGGGTTGGACAATTCGAGCCACTCGGGGTGAGCCTCGGCATGGGCGGCGATCTCCTCGAGAATGGCTGAAACCGGGGTCCGGGGCCGCCAGTCCCAAAGGCGCGCGGCCTTTGAGGAATCGAGGACAACCCATGGAAGGTCAAATGGCCGCGTGGCCGGATCGGACGGGACCGGGTGATCCGCCCACCGCTTCGCGCACCATTCGCTCAGCTGGCGGAGGGATATTGCCGAGGCCGCCCCACCCGATGCGTTGACGATCCGGTCGCCAACGGCGGTCCTCGGGGCTTCCATCTGCCTTCGAATCAGCGGCACGAGGTCGCGCGGGTGAAGGCAATCGCGCACCTGGTGGCCATGGCCCCCGAAGCCGAGGTAGGCGAGCGGCTGCCGCCGCAGCCAGCGGTTGAGCCAGGAGGCGAAGATTCCCTGGTCGGCGCGGCCAAACTGGCCGGCCCCGGCGAGGACCCCGCAACGGTTGACAAAGACCGGGATGCCGAACGCCTCGCCGTATTCGAGGGCAAGCGCCTCGCTCGCAAGCTTGGTCGCCCCGTAAAGGGAAATGGGCGCCTCGGTGGAAAATGTCTCGGCTATGCCGTCCGCGGTCAGGCCCTTGGGCAGACCCCGCCCCGGGGTTCCCTTGGCCGCCTCGCCCGCCGGGCGAAACGCCCCGTCGGCGACGATGAGCGGCAGGGTCGAAAGCGGGGCGATCGAATACACGCGGCTGGTGCTCAATAGGATGAGCCCAGCCCGATGCTGCTTGCAGTACTCCAGCAGATTCACTGTTCCGCCGAGGTTGTGCTCGAGCACCTGCCGCGAACTGGAGCGCCCGTCCACGCCGGCCAGGACGCTCGGGTTGGCCGCGGCGTCGATGACCCAGTCACAGGGCGGCAGGCTGTCCACGTCGCTCGCAACGCGCATGTCCGCATGAAACAGCCTGACCCCCAGGCGCCCGAGTTCCGCCCGGTTGGACTCGCTCCCGGGCCGTACGAAACTGTCGAAGCCGTGCAGCCTTGCGCCGGGCTCTTCGAGCATTAGGGCGCGCGCAAGCGTCGATCCGACGAAGCCGCATACGCCCGAAATCAGGATGCGCATCCCGTACGGTCGGGGAAAAAGGCGCTCCCGGAAAGCCTTTTTTGATGCCGCCGCCCCGCTCAGTTCGGCTTGGCCGCCTGCTGGGCCTGCTCGGCCTTCATGGCCTCCTCGTGCGCCTTGCGCTGCTGCATGCCAATATCCATGAGGTCGCTCACGAGCATGCGCGCCTCGCGCTCCTGTCTTGCAATCTCGGGGGACACGGGCTGCACGACCGGCGGCGGGTTTCTTGGGGCAGGGGGAACAACGCCCCCGTAGAGCGTTGGCATGGGCGACGGCAGACCCGGCATATGTGCGGGCAGCCCGGCGACCACCGCCTTGCGCATGGCAAGCGACATCTTGGAACCGTGCACGCTGATGACGGCGCAATCGCCCGCCGCGTCGTAGCTGACTGCCTGGATGTCGCCGTAGGCGCTCCCGATCGGGATCCAATGGCTGCGCTTGGCCTGCGAATCAAATATGCAAACCTCTGTCCCACGGCCTGTCGTGAGGGAGCCCGTGAGCTCGTATGGGCTCGACTGCGATTGGGGCCCATTTGCGGCCGTCGCGGAGGGCGGCAGAAACGGCGAATCACCCGCATCCGAAGGCTGGGCCCGCCCGCATGCACCGGCCCCGGCCAAAAGGGCGGCAAAGCACGGTGCGGCGATTTGCCTGACGAGGATCATTTACAACCCCAACCTAGGCGCGAGCCGGCAATTCGTCAATTTGTTACCCGCGCCAGACCCTCTCGTTTTCCCCACGCCGCGACGATCTGGCGCACCGTTTCCTCGAGGCTTTGGGTGATGTCCCATTTGGGGTAATGGGCGCGCATCTTGCGAAGGTCCGAATAGTAACAGATGTGGTCGCCGATCCGGTTTTGCTCGACGTAGGTGTGGAGCTGCCTGCGCCCCGAGACTCTCTCGGCGAGCGCAAAGGCCTCCAGGATAGAGGCGCTGTTCGCCTTACCCCCGCCCAGGTTGTACACCTCCCCTGCGCGCGGCGCCCCGACAAAGGCGGCAATGAAGCGGGCGACGTCCAGCGAATGAATGTTGTCCCGCACCTGTTTGCCCTTGTACCCGAACACGCGGTATTCACGCCCTTCGAGGTTGCACTTGACCAGATAGCTGAGGAATCCGTGCAGCTCGACCCCGGAATGGTTTGGACCTGTGAGGCACCCGCCGCGAAGGCAGCAGGAGGGCAGGTTGAAGTAACGCCCATACTCCTGAACCATGACATCGGCCGCGACCTTCGATGCGCCGAAAAGCGAATGCTTCGACTGGTCGATCGTGAAAGTCTCGGGAATTCCGTGCTCGAAGGCCGCGTCGGCGTAGTCCCATCGCGTGGCCGATTCCCGCATGGCGATCCGGTTCGGGGCGTCGCCGTAGACCTTGTTTGTGCTCATGTGGACAAACGGCGACTCAGGGCACGACTGTCTTGCCGCCTCCAGGAAATTCAGTGTTCCGACCGCATTCGTGTCGAAATCGTCAAATGGGATCGCCGCCGCCCGGTCGTGGCTCGGCTGCGCCGCCGTATGGACTATCGCGTCGGGCTTCAGCTCGGCGACCTTGGCAAGTACGCCGGCCCGGTCGCGGACGTCCAGCTCATGGTGGACAAACCCCTCCAGTTCGCGCTGGAGCCGCACCTGATTCCAGCGCGTGTCCCCCTGAGGGCCGAAGAAGACGGCCCGCTGGTTGTTGTCGATCCCATGAACCTTGTAGCCGAGCTCGCGGGCGAAATAGGCGCAGACCTCGGAACCGATTAGCCCCGATGAGCCTGTCACAAGCAGGGTCTTGACCATGGCGCGCATGGTCGAAAAACACCGGCGGATTGGCAATCGGCATTTTCAAGGCCGGCACCCGGACACCGCCGGGAGGTCCCTGGCGGTCATTTTCCCGTTTGGGAAGCCTTTTCCGACGAATGCCGCTCGGTCTCGCCGAGCAGCGTATGGATCGTGGGCAGAGGCCGGGCGACCAGGAATATCTGGTAGGCGAAAAGGCCTCTTGAAATCCTTATCATGAAGGCCTGGATCCGCATGAGGGTGTTCCGCAGAAGTCCCGGCTTCATGACCAGCGGCAGCGGCGCTGGGATTCCCTTGGTTCGCACGATCTCAAATCCGGATTCCCCGAGCAGTCGCGTGAACGACGAAAACGTGAAAAGGCGCGTGTGCGTCCGATCCAGTATCCCGTTCCGGCTGTAGTTGAACTGTCCCAAGAAGAGCATGAAGCGAGTCACAAAAAAACCGATGTTGCCCGTCGACAGGACAATTTTGACACCGAGATTCTCCTGGGCAACGGCCCTCAGCGTCTGGCAGAATTTCTCGGGCGACCGAAGATGCTCGATCACGTCGAGGAGCAATATCGTGTCCACGCCGTCGAGCCCCCGTGGGAGGTCCTCTCCGTCTAGATCGGCCGAGTGGTACTCATCGAAGGTCGATACCCCGGCAGCGGGATGATTGTCGATCCCGATTACGCGACAACCCTTTGACCGCAGCGGGTCGGCGAGGATCCCCGGTCCGCAGCCGATGTCCATGACAACCGACCCCGGGGTCACCTCCTTCAATGCTTCGGAATGGGTGCTCGGAAAATCGAGCTTGGACTGGTACCGCCCGGAAAGGTCGGCATCGGAATCGACGTCGAAATTGCGGCGGTAAACGAGCCTGTACTCCTGCAGCATCGCCGTCGTCGACGCGACGACGACGTCCTTCGCATAGCGGATCCCGTTCACGTGACAAACCTCCTTGCCGTAATGGGTCGGTATCGGCACCTCCGCGATCCGGCAGCGCGCCCGGAGGAATTGGATGAGGATCTCGGTGTCAAAATGGAAGACGTTTGAATTCAGCTCGAAGGGAATGCGCCGCAGGGCTGCGGTTGTGCACACCTTGTACCCGGTGTGAAATTCGCTCAAGCGCGAGCCGAGCGCCCGGTTCTCGTACCAGGTGAGGATCCGGTTCCCCGCGAACTTGTAGAGCGGCATTCCGCCCCGCAGGGCGTCCCATGGCACGAGCATCCGCGACCCGAGGACGACGTCCGCCTCGCCGCGCGCTATCGGATCGAGAAGGCTCGGCAGCACCTCGGGGGCGTATTGGGCGTCCCCGTGCAGCAGCGCCACGATGTCGAAGCCGTTTTCGATCGCGTAGTGATAGCCGAGCTTCTGGTTTCCTCCGTAACCCTGGTTCGCAGGATTGGCGAGCACGGTCATGGGGCACTTGTATTCGCCCGACTTGCGGACGCCCTCCGACAGATCGAAAGTCCTGTCCTTCGAGCCGTCGTCGATCAGCAGGACATGCGCGTCATATCCCTCAAATTCGGGGATCCGCCGCAGCACTTCAAGAATCGTGGCCTCCGCGTAGTAGGCCACGATGAATATGAGCAATCGGGGGCGCTCAGCGGGAGGGTGCATTTGGGTGATGATCGAAGAAACGATCGAAGCTGGCGCGCAACCTCTGGAAGTGCGCCGTGAAGAGGGCGAGGCACAAGGGAATCACCGCCGCCCAGGCCACGGCAAGCGAAGACCGAAGTCTTGGCGCCCGCACGAAAGCAAAGGCGGATCCGGCGACCGTCATCGCGAACAGCTCCGCCGTGAACCAAATGATTCGTCGCATTCCCATGTTGGTGCAGGTCAGGAACCCTGATGGTTTGGCATGGCAAGTTCCAGAAGAATTGGACCAAGGGAGAAGGGGCAGCGTTCCCATGCCGTCTATTCCTGCGCTTCCGTTGCGAATTGGCCGTGCCGGCCTGCCTCCAATGTAACGAATTGGCAACGACCACTCATCGGGGTCGACACGACTGCCGGACTGCAGGATCGTCCCGCGCAGGGGGACACATGAACATCGTATATGCACTCTCGGGGGAAGGGCGGGGGCACGCGTCCACGGCCCGCTCGATTCTGCCCGTTCTCGAGGCCGCCGGGCATCGGCTGAAGGTGGTGACCTACGGCCGGTCCGTCGGACTTCTCGGCGGGTATGACCTGATGGAAATCCGCGGCATTCGCCACTGCTACAACAAGGCCGGCCGCCTCTCGCTCGCCAAGTCCGTTGCCGGGAACATGGGCGTCCTCCGGTACTACGCGGCGAACTGGATGTCGCTGCGCCGGCAACTGCAGGCTTTCTCCCCCGACCTGTTCGTCATCAATTTCGAACCCCTCACGGCGCTCCTCGCCCGCTCGATGGGCGTGCCGTTCATATCGTTCGATAATCAGCATGCCCTGCTGTTCGTGCGTCAGCCGGTGCCGCGAGGGTTTTATCTCTCGTCTCTTATCACAAGGACGGCGGCCAGGGTTGTCGCAGCGGGGGCCGACGCCTTCGTCGTGATGTCGTTTCTTTCCCAGGAGGAGGTCCCAAGCAACGTGCACGTCGTGCCGCCGACCGTGCAGGATGATTTCCGGCATCTGCGGCCGGAAACAGGCGACTACGTCCTGGTGTATCTGAAGGAACGCAATCCCGCGCTTCTCCAGGTTCTGCGCGGGATTGATGAGCGATTCATCGTGTACGGGTATGACCTCGAAGCCACCGAGGGGAACCTGACCTTCCGGGTGTTCAACGAGCGCATGCCCCGGGAGCTGGCCGGCTGCAAGGCGGCCATCGGGACCAGCGGTCTGTCGTTCATCACAGAGGCGGTCTGGCTTAAGAAACCGTTCTTCGGCGTGCCCTTGAAGAACGAGTTCGAGCAGACGGCAAATTCGGCCTTCATCGAGGAGGCAGGCCTTGGCGATTTCTCGGAAAAGCCGACAACTTCTGAAATTGCGGGCTTTCTCCGGAAACTGGATGGCTATCGCGCCGTTCTGGCCGAATTCCGGTTCGATCCCGATTCGGCCGGGCGGGTGTTGCTTGGGCTTGCCAAAAGCCTTGCTTCCCGGGCTCGCCCGGCGGCCGCTGAGCTGCACGCCTGAGGAGCGGGGCGGCCCAGAGCGGGCCTCACAGGTGCCTCGTACCGGTTCCTGCCAGAATCAACCGGTAGGCGTTCATGCTGCCGAGAAAAAGGGAGAACGCGGTGAGCTGGCCGCCCGCGACGGACAGGACAACGCCCGCGCGGTGCACGAGCAGAAAGTGGGAGGCGAGGAATATCGCAGGATCATAGACGGCGAATCCCAGGATGGCCGCCGCCGGCGTGAAAAAGCTGATGTCCCGCGCAAGGACCCCCACCGACCAGTTGTGGCGCCTCCGCTGGTGCGCAATACGCGCCGCCAGCCAGAAGATCGCCCCTCCCAGCAGGGTCCCCGGTATCAGAACGCCGGAGATCACGGCGGCATTCCGGGTCAGCTGCGCCGCGCTCAGCGCAGCGACATACGCGCCCAGCAGGGAGCCGATCTCTCCAAAGACGATTTCCTTGTTGAACTCCCAGGCTGTCGGCAGGCCTCGTGGCGGCTGCTCTGTTGACATGTTGCTTCAACGGCAGCGTTGCGCCAAATTCATGGCGACAAGAAAGTGCATAACCCCATGAAAAGAATCGTTCCCCTGGTCCTCGCCGCAACCCTCATTCTGGCCGGCGGCATGAAGGCCGCCGAAGGGAAGCTCACGGTTGCCTTCCTGCCCATATCCAAGGGCAATGTGTATTTCGCCTCCTGCCGGGACGGTGCGGAGGACGCCGCGAAGAGCCTGGGCGTTGATCTTGTTTACGACGGACCGGCCGACCCCGATCCGGCCAGGCAGATCGAGATCGTCAACGGCTGGATCGCGCGGGGGGTGGATGCCATTGCGGCCGCCTGCGACAGCAAGGCGGGCATGTCCGCCGCGCTGCGCAAGGCCCGGGCCAGGGGCATCAAGGTGATAACCTACGATGCCGATTCCGAGGCCGACGCCCGCGCGTTCTTCGTCAACCAAGCCACCGCCGAGAGCATCGGCACCGCCCTGATGGACGATGCCGCGAGGCTCTGCGGAAATGAGGGCCAGTACGCCCTCATCACCGCGAATCTGACCTCGGCCAACGAGAACGAATGGCGGAAGTACATCGACGCGCGCAACCAGTCGGCCTATCCAGCGATGAAGCAGGTCGCGATCCGCCCGTGCGACGACATGATTGAGAAGGCCCGGATCGAGACTGCCGGGCTCCTCGGCACCTATCCCGACCTCAAGCTCGTCATGGCCATCTGCTCGCCCGGCGTGCCTGGCGCCGCCGAGGCGGTCAAGCAGGCCGGCAAGGCCGGCAAGGTGAAGGTGATCGGCCTGGGATTGCCCAACGAGAACAGGAGGTACGTGCACGAGGGCGTAACAGACAACGTCATACTCTGGTCCACGCAGGATCTGGGCCGCCTCACTGTCCAGGCGGCGGTCGCGCTGGTCAAAGGAACCCTGAAGCCTGGCGACAAATCCTTCAACGCAGGATCCCTCGGCGCCTTCCGAATCGAGGGCGGCCAGATCTACCTCGGGAAGCCGGTCATTTTCGACAAGGACAACATCGATCGATTCAATTTTTAGCGGCACCGGATTCCAAGAGGCGTCGCCATCCCAGCCCGGCCTGCCCTGAACGCATTTCCCCGATTCTTGCGGGGAGATCGTCACGGGCGAATCGGCGCGCGGAGTTCGCGGTTGCCAAGATCGATGTCCGACCGAAAATGGCGTCATGATCAAAGCCCTGGTCGGGGCGTTGGGTTTTCTGTTTGCAGGGGTGGCGGCAGCGATTGCGATGGAATCCCCGTCAAGCGACCCCACCCAGCAGTGGCGGCTGGATGTCGAAAGCGGCATTCTCTGGCATTTCACCGGCTCGGCGTCGCCGCTCGATTATGTCTTCCTGCCGCAGATGCTTTCGCTTGTCGGGCCGGCCGACTTCCAGCGCCGGGTCCTCGGCGGCGAACTGGTTCTGCGATCGCGGTACAGCCTGCTGCTTGAACCGATCCTTCAGTCGCCGGAGCATCACTATTACGGCGGTTCGGCGGCCGGCCTTCTTGAATGGTGGGATGACAGGCGGGTTAGGTGTTTTTTCCTGGCCAGCGGCGGCGGTATAGGCTGGCTCGACGCCAAAGGCTACGAGATTCCCGGCGGCCAGGGCCAGGAGTTCAATTTCAATTGGCTGGTCTATGGTGGCGGACGCGTCGTTGTCGCCGAGCGCTGCGCCGCCACTGTCGGCGTCTATTACCAGCACGTCTCAAACGGACACTTCGACAAGGTCGATCCGGGCGTGAACGCGATTGGCCCGATGCTGAATGTGAGCTGGCGATT
>Ga0302320_10009815_pt1 | contig 20496 bp, 17 predicted proteins | sample Bog_T0_3_FD_202130 | JGI IMG/M metagenome (GOLD analysis project Ga0302320, IMG submission 202130) | Peat permafrost microbial communities from Stordalen Mire near Abisko, Sweden - Bog_T0_3 | ecosystem: Environmental > Terrestrial > Soil > Wetlands > Peat | place: Sweden: Abisko, Stordalen Mire...
AGCTGCCGTTCACGTAGAGGCCTGTTGCATTGATCGTCCCCGCGCCCTGACTTCCACCCGTTGCTGAGTTCATCACCACACTCCCCGTACTGGTAATGGTCCCGCTGCCCAAGTTCACCGCGCCGCTCACAACGTCAAAAGCTCCGGTCATGCCCGACAGAGGGCCACCCACCTTAAGCATGTAGCCGCTGGCAGGCGTTCCCGTCGTAGATCCGCCAGCCTCAATGTCCACGAAATTAACATTGCCGCCAGTGAATGCCCCCAAGGTGAAATTAGGCTGAATAAGAAGGCCGGTGGTGGCGTAGCTGTTTCCGCTCGCCGTGCCCACTCCGGTAAGCTGCTCCATGTTGGACGAGACACCACCAGGTACAGTGATGGCGGGGTCCACTGAAAAGTAACTCGTTGTCGAAGTTCCATTCGGCCCAATCTCCACGCGATTGTTGAATTGGTTCGTGCCCGTCAACACGTTGTTGCCTGATAGCGATACCGCAAGCGAGCTGACGATGGACGGCGTCGAAATGCTGACGACAAGGATGCTCGGGCTGATGGCCGTTGCCAGAGGGTAGACGTACTGGCCGGCCACACTCGGCGCGGTGGATGTCACGATCCCAGCGGCCAACGGAACGTAGTAGATGCTGCCCGTCGTTAGCGCAGACCCGCCGATGGGGCAGATGCCGTCAACAACCACCTGAAACGCTCCCGCCGAAAGGCCTGTGCTGGACACGATGCCAACGGCGTTCGCCGCCGCCAGCGTTGAGTTGGCCGAAGCCCCGACCCATGTCCCCCCCGAGTTTATCGTCACGGGCTGCCCTGCGACAAAGCTGTTGGCCTGCGTCACGTTGTAGTAGACGGCAGTGGTTGACGCGACCAGCGACCCGCTAACGAGGGTGCTCCCGGTGAAGTCGTACGTGTTGGCCCCCATATAGTAGTAGTTGATGCCGGCCGTGCTTACGGTGCCGGCCCCCGTGCCGTTGGGTTCGACCGTGATTGCCTGACGCTGCGCCTGTGCTGAGAACGGCAGCAGGGCCGCGAGGAGAAATGGGAGTAGCTTCTTCATTGTGAAAGTACGATTGTTGAGGAGACTGTCGTGGTGGCTGTATGGGAAAGTGAGTCGGTCACAGTGCAGGTAAGCGTCGAGGTGTACGTTCCGGCCCCGCCGCCGAATTGGGCGTAAACCGTACTCGTAAAGGCGCCATAAAGGCCGACAGCCTGACCGCTCGTGACAGCCCAAGAATAGGTGTAGGGCGCAACGCCGCCCGTTGCCGTGGCCGTCGTGCTGGTTGTATTGGCGCTAAATACCCCGCTCCCAAAGATGGAAGTCGGGCTTGCGCTCACCGAAAGGGTCGGGGTCGGGCTGGGTGTAGGCGACGGCGTTGGGGTTGGTGACGGTGTAGGAGTGGGAGTTGGGCTCGGCGTAGGCGACGGGGTGGGCGTGGGGGTGGCCGTCACGACTATCGCGTACTGCCTCGCACTCGCAATCGGGACAACGACCTGACCGAACGTGAGGAAGGACGGCGCGAAGATCAGCGCGAACATCAGGCATACAGGGACAAGCGTTTTTAGGTATTTCATCCGATTCTCCAGTTTGTGCCGTCGTTGAAAACCGGGACGATGTTTGCACCACCTCCGGCAACGACAGCCCCTATTCCTGCGGCGAGGGTGGCGTTAGAGTTGTTGACGAAAAGCCTTACCCCCGTAGGTGCGTTGGCCACAGCCGGAAGTGCAGCAACAGCAACGGCTATGTCTTCATACAGGTTCCTGAATCCAGAATCTGAGAGGACAGGAGCGCGACTGTAGTTTGAAGAGCCTCCATTGGTGAAGGTGTTGTGGTGTGTCCAGATGTCCGATCCGTTCGTCCCAATGGTGATGTCGTGCGCGAAGTTGGAGAAGTTGTTGTCGTGGATCTTGCACAGGGCAACGCTTCCTCCGTTGGCAAGGAAGATCGCTATTTCCGCTCCGCCGCCACCAGCAAACTCATTGCCTCTGATAACGTGACGCTCGCCTGTGGGAAGGTAGATGCAGCCTCCCTCCCCAGCCGTGTAGTCAAAGTCGTTGTCAGTTATCCACATGTTCCCCGCCATGCCGTTGATGGAGAGGCCATATGTCGCCGACCCGCGCGTGAGTATATAGTTGTTGTCGATAACCCAGTCTTCCGCTCCACCCGAGGCGCCCGCTCCGGTCTCGTAGATGCAGTCAGTGGATGAACTAATGAACATCGAGTCCTTGATGACCACAGTCTGGAAGCCCGTTAAGCCTCCCTCGAAGTCCAAGCACCTGTTGGTTGTGACGAAGTAGGAGTCGGTGACCCATAGGCCGTCCAGGCTCTGGGAGCCCGATATGGAGGCGATGATGCCCGCCACAGCGTTTCCGATAATCCTGTGCCAATGGCAGAACTGCGGATTAGTGATGTTGAAGCACGACTTGAAGAGCGTGCCACCAGTTGTGTAGGCGCAGAAGGCCAAGTCTTCGAACACCGAGAAGGGCTGCTGCGTGTACGCCGAGTCTGGCATCGAGACCGTGAAGCAGTCATCCACGTTGTTCGCCTTCGTGACGCAGGTAAGCCCTTTGATGGTAAGGGGCGATGTATTGGGCATGGCTCCCTGCGACGACTGAAGCGTGATCGCAAACCCGCTGTTTCCAGCAGATGCCGACTCCCAGATAATAACGGATGAACCGGCTCCGTCGCCCTCGATTGTAAGACCGGCTGCCGTCGTGGGAAGTGTAGCTGTGTACCTCGCGGTTGCCTTATACGTTCCAGCAGGAATGCGTAGCTTCGCCCTTCGGGAACTGGTGCCAAGATAAGTGATGGCGGCTGCCAGAGCGTTGACGAACGCCGTATTGTCAGCCGTTCCGCCACCGCCCCCGGAGCCGTCACCCGTTGCCCCGTATGCCATGACATCAAACACACTGACTTCAGAGACGATCTGGTCGCTGCTATTCGATATTAGGACAGCGTTGGCAGGGATCGCCGCACCGTTTACTTTGGCTACAGTGGGGTTCGGGTATGTTCCCGTCAGGTCCCCTCCCGCCGGTCCGTTTGGGGGAAGGCTTGAGGGTGTCCCTGTTATGTTCGCATAGGGAACGCCATTGATCGCCTCATCAGCAGATGCCGTCACCAAGCCCTTGCCGTTCACGGTGAACGTGGGGACGCGGGCCGCGCTTGAGGGGTAGGAGCCGGGAGTCACCGTGTTGACCGTAGCCAGAGTGGTTGCAACAGCCCCAGCCGTTGTCGTTACGTCACCCGTAAGGGCGGGCATCTGTGCCGCACCAAGGGTGCCGGTGTTCACCTCGCTCGCCGCTATGCTCTTGTTCGTAAGAGTCTGCACATCCGTTGTGCCAACGACGGCCCCGGTGGGCTGCACGATGACCGAGGGAACGCCGAGCACGTTTGTCAGTATGCCGTTGGCCAGTGCGGTGAGCTTCTGTCCGTTGATCGCCTGCACGTTCGGGTTGGGATACGTCCCGGTCAGGTCCCCGCCGGCGCTGCCGTTAGGCGGGAGGGAAGTAGGCGTCCCCGTTATGTTCGCATAGGGCACTCCGTTGATAGCCTCGTCAGTCAAAGCAGTGACGCGACCCTTCGTGTCAATGGTGACAACCGGGACCCTAGCTGCAGTTGACGGCAGCGGCCCCGTCGCGGAGCCGATCGCTCCAAGCGTAGGATTGGGGTACGTTCCGGCTAAGTCTCCGCCAGCGGCACCCGTAGGCGGTCCGCCCCCACCGCCTCCGCCTGACGCCGGCTGCTGGGTCTGCGCATTGCTATGCGCCCCAGCCGAGCGGACCTCGGTCTGGTTAAAGGCTAGCGCAAAGTTGGACGTGCTGGCCATTACAGGACTCGATTCCAAATCAAACTATTCGGGTTCGTCACGGGAACAATGAACGCCCCCGCCACGCTTGCACTCGGGTCGCCGATCTGCATCGGGCGCAGCATCCAGTTTTCAAGGACGTACCCGCCGCCCGGGTAGCTGATCGTTACCTGAAGCAAGAGGGGGAGCTGGATCGTGGTGATAGAGGTTACATTGAGCGAGTCTATCGAAGTCTTTATCCCGCCCGTTTCTGCCGTGATCCAGCCCAAGTAGATGGGGGACGTGGTCCCCGATATGACCTGCGTTCCCAGCGAGGTGGTCATGTTGGCGCCTGCCACCGGGAACGGGTTGAAGTAGTTGAGGAGAAGCTGCTGTACGAGCGTCGTCAGCTTGTCGTCGTCGCTCTCGATCATCAGCGGCGTTTGCAGCCCCGTGCTGGCGAAGGCCGTCGTCTGGACCGGCGAGATGTTCCGGTAAATCGTGATGATGTCGCCAATCTGGATGTTGGCCGCGCCCGGCGAGGAGTTCGAGACAATGGTGATGGAGCCCGTCTGCAACTGGTTTGCGGTGTTGTAGCCGCCCCCCGTTACCGTGTAGTCCCCGCCCAAGAGGCACGCCACCGCCCCGTCAACGACGGCCAGATCCGCGGAGGTGTTGAAGGGGAATGTCACGGCCAAGGTCTGCGGCAGAACGGTTACGGTGTACTGGCAGCGGGCTAAGGTGGATGAGACGCTCATGAGATTCTCCTATTTGTTATTGGCTTGCTTTTCAAGTTTGAACGGGGAGACGCCAAGCTCAGCCAGTTCCTCGATCTGCTCGTATGCCTTGTCGGCGGCGCCCATCTCGAACTTGATTTGGTAGCCCTTGAGCGATTCGCCCGCCTTCTTGGCGTGCTCGAACGCTTCCTCGGGGGTGTCGCCCCAACCGACCACGGCACCTATCTCGGTCATCTCGTCGTCCTGGCATACGACGTACCGCTTGCCGTCAACGATCACCAAGTTGTAGAGCTTGATCTGGTTGGCGAACTCCTCCGGGTAGTCCACGAGTTGAAGGTTGTGCTCGGCCCATGCGCTCTTGACGATCACCTCGACGCCCCACTTGGCGGCGGGGATGGGCTCGACCAAGACGCCGCCTGCCCCCTCCCAAATGATCTCCGAAAAGTTGGTCCAAAGCTCCTGCATGAGTTCGGAGGGCGGCGACGGTGCGCGGATCGTGGCGTCGATCATGTACGGCACCTTGTCCTTGCCGATGCGGACCTCGTTGGAGACCGTGCCGCGCGCGCCGTATTGGGCAAAGAGCGGGGCGAAGGCGTCGTTCCACCTGCGCAGCGGTTCAGGGATGGAGGCATAGGACACGAATTGTCCTAGGTATCCGCAGTCCTTAACCTCGATTCCAACAAGGGTTTGCGCAGGGTATTGGCCGTCTATCGTGAACGTGTCGATGCCCGCCTCGACGCAATCAGGAAGCTCGTTCTCGACGATGAACTCCAGCTCCTCTTTGAACGGACCGAGCGTCTCCGCGATGGCGTGGACCTTGGGTTCCACGATGTCGAACGACGGGGCGAAGAACGTCTCGGTTACGCCGCGCCACTTGTCGATCTTGACAAGCTGGTTCTTGTGGGCCGTCAGGTGCTTCTCCAGCTCCGTAACACCCTTCACGATCTTCCACGGCTGCACGGGTAGGCCCAGCTTCTCCATCTGCTCCTTGCACAGCTCGCGGTAGATTTCCTGCTCCTCGGCGTTGCGAGGACCCCACACGCGCTTGCCGAGCTTCTCAAGGTGAATTTGAAGGGCGGCGTGGCCCAAGTCCACGAACACGAAAAGGTCCACCGAATCGAAGTGAGGTCCGAAAATCCCGTCAACCCGCTCGACATTTTCAAGCCCGTGCCCCAGCATCCCCTTTGACATCGTGGGGAAGTTGCCCGCGTAGGGCACGTAGAGGTACACCTTCTTGAAGTCGCGGCCTAGCCGCTCGGCAATGCTGACGAACAGGCCAGAGCAAACCACTAGCGCGGTCTTATTCCCCAGCGTCATCGTCTTCCCCCTTTCTCGGGTCGTCTCGCTCGGGCAATAGGCACCCTTTTTCGCCCGTTTCTGCGGCGTCGATTATCTCCTGTATGTCGTCGGTGAAATGTTCAGCGTTCACTGTGGTCGATCTTCCTTTTGGGCAGCGTTTGGCGAAGGCCAGGGATTCCGCTCTCGACGTGCTCCATGACGGTGTCGGCCTTGCGCTTCACAGGCTCGCCCTTGCGGTCCTTGTCGGTCATCTGGGCGGCGGTTTGCACGCCCTGCGGGACGACAAGCCCCTTGACGAACTCGCCCCACTGGTACTGCCGCTCCGAGGGGTCGCCGCCGATCACCTTGCCAAGCTCAACGTCGGTGCGCCCGAACGGCGTCTCGTCAACGAGGCCCATGGCGGCGGCGCCTGCCCCCGACAGCCAGCCCTGCGCATCCCGATCGCCCTTCCTGATCTTGGAATTGGCAACGCGGTAGGTGGTCGCCCCTACTTGGAAAGTCTGAAAGATGGGGTGGTCGAGAAGGAATGAGGGCAGCTCAACCCCGTAGATGGACATGCTGCCGGCCGCCACGTCGCCCTTCTTGCGTTTCTCGCCCGCCTGATAGAAGCCGCCGAACTTGATGGGGGAATCCTTGGCGGTGAAGTACCCAAGCAGCATGGCGAGACCGCCCGCGCCCAGCGTGCCCTTCTTCAAGTTGCGCATGATGACATCTTTCTGGTCGGCGGTAAGCGTCTCGAACCCGGCACGCGCGGCCTTGGCGATCTTCCACGATCCTGTCGCAAGCCCGGTCGAGTATTCGATTCCCTCGCCCACCATGTTGGTCGGCACCTTGCGGATCGGCATGGCAATGCGGGCGGCAGTACCGACAGCCTTGCCGATTCCCGGCGCGGTCTTGCTATGCTCTACGGTCCCCAACGCCGCGCTGATGGCATCGTTAAAGACGTTATCCTGAAGGAACAGGTTTGCCTGCGCCTTGCGGTAGGCGCGATTAGACATGGCGGTCTGCACGGCAGGATTTCCAGCGTCAGCCTCCGTCCTGATGGCGTGGTCAAACTGCTTCTCCATCGCCAGCGTATAGCTGAACCGCTTGAGCGGGGCCTTGAGCGCGCCGTGAATGTTGCCGACGTAGTCGATGATGGACCTGTCAACGACGCTACCCTCGCCAACGGCGTCATCCTTGCCCTTTCCGAACAGGACATCCAAGTCGCTCTGGCCGGTCTTTAGCGTTTGCGCGGCATCGCGCAGGCCCTTGCTCCATGCCTCGCTGTAAGCCTTGGCGAGTGCCCGGGTATTGAATCCGCTCTCGACCGGGGAGCCCTTGGCTATCTCGCGGACGACAGGCAGTTTGCCGTACAGAGCCCCAACGGCATCCTCCAACGGGGTGGACACCATGCGGAAGGCGCTTGCCGCCGTCAGCTTGGCCAGCGTGACCGGTCCCGACAGCACGAAACCGCGCCGCCACTTGACCGCCAAATCCTGCAACTTCTCGAAGGGCGTGCGGTTCTCCAGGCGCTCGCGTATCACGGCCTCTTGGAACTCTTGCTTTACGCGGGCGTGCGCCGCCTGCAAGCGTTCAAGCTCGGCATCCTGCTGGACGGGCTCCGGCTTGGGGTTGGGGGAAAGGTCGCCGCGCTGAAGCTTGGCTCCAATCTCCTCGGCAGCTATCTCGGCGCGGCGCTTGGCGGCGGCGAGGCGCTTGGCCTCATGGGCGGCAAGCTGCTCCTGCGTCTTGACGAAAGACTTCTGGATGCGCCGTACAAAGGACTCATGCTCGGGCGTCAGTTTGCCGTCCTTCGTGGCTGCGGCCAGTTGCCGCTCCATTGAGGCAATCGAATAGTCGTCGCGGAACATTACGGCCCGCGCGCGGAAAGCCTGCGCCTGCTCGGTTCCGAACTGCGTCACGACATTGGAAACCTTTGTGTAGTAGTCCCTTGCGCGGGCGATTCGCTGCTCGGCATCCTGCGCGCCCTCCTTGTCGCCGCTTGCGAGGGCGTCCTGATACGCGGACTCGGCGGCGGCGCGCTCGTTGGTGGCCGTCACCATTTCATGCGAGGCGAGGAACACATCGCCTGTCGAGACGTTGGTGGGCTTGCCCGTGGCGAGGATCTGGGCAAGGCGCTCGATCAGCTTTCGGCCGGCGAGGGGGTCCGCCTCCAGCTTGGCCTGCGCCTTAGCCTGCTCGGCCTCATCGGTCGTTTCCTCACCGTGCTTGGGGGCCTCGTCGCCGAGTTCCGTTGCGGCCTCCTCCCGGGCTACGTTCTTGATGCCAATGAGTTTCCCCTCGTCCTTCTTGGGTTCGGGGGCGGTCTCCGTCTTAACGTCCTCTGGGGGAACGGGCTTCACCTCGGGAGCTGGGGCCTCTGGAACGGGCTCTGTCGGGGCTACCTCATGGATGGCCTCAGCAGCCTGCATCAGGACGGCCTTTTCCTGCGGTTTCTCGGCCTCTAGCGAGGCTTCCGACAGCACGCGGGGGGCCTCGGCAGGGGTAACCGCCTCAGCGGCCTTGGCGGCCTCAGGAACGAGCGTCTGGACTTGGCCCATGGCGTGAGCCGCCGCCGCCACCTTGGGGAACATTTTGGTACGCAGCCCAAGATACCCCAGTCCCGCCTGTGCCGTCGCACTGGTCACATCCACAGTCTTTTGAGCCCCAGAGACATTCGGGTCTGCGACTTCGCGGTAAAGCTGGGGAACTTGTTTAGCGGTCTGCGCAACCGCATACGCTCCATACGCTTTGCCAACGATACCCTTGATTAGGGGACCTGCGCCACCCGTGAAGGCACCCAGCAGGAGGTTGCCGGGATTGAGGGCCATTTCTGTAACCTTGCCTGCAACGGCATTGGGCACATCCCCCCACCCCATCTTTATACCCTCAGGCTGCGGACGGGCCTTGGGTCCACTCGAAAACAGATGGTAGGTCAGGCGGTCGAAATGGTCAGCAGCCTCCTCGTAGGGGGTTGCCGCCCTAATCGAGTCAGTGGTGGCACCCTGGCCTTTATCGCCGCCGTCCAGAAGGGCGTCGGCAGGCATGGGAGGGGCAGCCGGCGCGCCCGCTCCAGGCGTGGCCCCTGGCTTGCCGTCCAGTAGTTCGTCGGCGTTGAACATCAGGGTACGCCGAACTGCCTAAGAAGGATCTCCTTGGCCGTTCCACGGTCCACCTTGCCTGCCTTGTAGGCGGCGGCGACATCATCGGTCGTCGAGTACCGCCCAAACCCGAGGCGCTCCCTCTCCGCGGCCGCCTGCTCGGGCGTGGCCTCTGCGCCCTTCTTGGTCTTGGTCCAGTTCACAAACGCCTTTTGGGCATTGGCATAGCGCAGCTTCTCAGAGGCCTCGAAATCCTTGGCCGTCTTGAGCACGTCCTTCCGGTCAGCGTTCTCGCCAAACTCGGCGGCGAACTTGTCGTCGTCCATGCGCTCAATGCTTTCCACGCTCTCGGCGCTGCGGGCGGGCTCGGTGTCCGTACGCGGGGAAATCAGGATGCGCCCCATGGACTCCTCGTGGGCCTGCCGCATCAGGTCAAGCTGCTCGGCGTGCATCTCGTTGCGCTGCCCTGTTTTCGCAGCCTTGAGCTTCGTATCCGCCAACGTGTGGATCTCCTTCTGGAGTTGCGGGGGCAGGCTGGCCGCCTCGTCCGTAACCTGCCGCACGTCCTTTTCGGGGTTGTCCGAGTCGCTTAGGTCCATGTCGCGGAGCCTATTGAGCATAAGCGCCTGCTCGTCCTGCGCCGTGTGGTAGTCGGTACGCGCCACCATGGCCTTGTAGTTCTTCACAAACTCGCCCGTCACCTTGCCGCTGGCCTTCAGGTCTGCCAATTCCTTGTCGCTCTTGGGCAGGCCGCTGGTCTGGTAGTCGTTCACGGCCTCGCCCGCCGTCGTCCGCTGGAGGTAGTTCACCTGCTTCTCGGCGGTGTTGCGCAGCGTCGAAAGCTCGGTCTCGGGCACGCTCTTGAATTTGCCCGCGTCGATGTCCTTAAGCGTGGCGTACGGGTCATGGTCTATCCCGTTCAAAATCTGGTTCTTCTGGAGGACCGGCTGCACCTGTGACTGGTAGTACGCGACCTTCTCGGGGGTGATGTCCCCAGCCGCCTGCGCCAGCTTTATGGAACTCATCGCCTTCGTCGCCATCTCCGGGTCGCCCGATTTCAGGAACTCATTCCAGTTGGCGACCGCCGCCCCCTCGCGCCGCTGGCTCCCCAGCTTGTCGGCGACGACCTGAAACTTGGCCGTGGACTGCCCGATGGCATTGTCCAGGTTCATGTTGAAAATCTTGGTCGCCCGAGGCGACAGCTTGCTCCCGTACTGGTCAAGCTGCTGCTGCTTCCATGTCTGCGTCTGCTCGGTCCAGTTTGGGACAATCTGCTCGTCAGGCGTTTTCTTCACGTTGTGAAGGAAGTCCGAGTGCATCTTCTGGAATGACAGCGACGAAGAGTTGAACACGTAGGCCTCCTCGGCCTTCCGCTTCTTCTCCTCGTAGTCCACGATGGCCGACATGCCCTCCTGCACGGCGTTGTTGGCCGCGCCAACGGTTTGCCGCAACTGGCCGAGCGCCCGAAGCTGGGGCGTCACATCGCGCTTCGCGCCAATCTGCTGGTCTTGGACGCGGGCGCTTCCAGGGATTGTGGGAATGTTCGCCATGTTAGCCCCCTTGGGATACGTTGTACGCCTTGGCTCCTGTGCTCGCCACGCCGGCTATCCCGTTAAAGATGTCGGCAGCCCCCTGCAGGTGGTAGATGTCGGCCTGCATCTGGCCCTCGTAGACCCCCTCCTCGGCTGACGAGTAGAGCGCCGATTCCTTCTGTTGCACGCTCGTCCAATAGGTCTGGATGTCCTGCTCCTGCCGCCCCGCAGTCGTAGCCTCGATCTGCATCGCGCTGCCCGTGTCGGACAGGACGCCCGAAGCCGCGAGCGCCGCCCGCTGGTTCGACTGGTAGGCTTGGTCGTCCTGCCGCTGCTTCTCAATGTTCGCGTTGGCGTTCAGCGCAATCTGCTGGGCGTTGGCCTGATCCACCTTTGCGTTGTAGTCGGCGGCCTGCGTGGCCGCCTTGGCCTGCATGGAGGAGGCGTGAGCCTGCTCTGCGGCAGATGCCGCCGTTGCCACTGCGGAAATGACGAGTGCTGCTACCATGACTTACAGAGGTAAACGTGTGCGGTGCTCTTGGGGTCCTGCCAGCCCGCGCGCACCATGAAGCGGTAAAGGCCCGTGTCCTTTGCGACGAATGACATGAGATTGTGGCATCCCTCGCTTTTGGCCAGATGCTCGAAGTACCCCAGCAGGCGGGCGACGGCTTCGCGTGTCGTGGGCCCCGTGGCCATGTCGGGGTTCGTCGTGATCCAGTCCACAACCCCCAGCTTGTTGTCCTTGGAGAAGTACACGAATCCAACGGCGATGTTGGTGTCGCCCACCCCCACAAATGCGCCAAAGGTTGGCAGGATTGCCAGCGGCACGGCGGGCACCGCATGGCGTTCCCACCACCCACTCAGGGTCTCGTAATGCTTTTCCGTCTCAAAGGTTGTGATCTTCATACCCTTCCGGCGACGTTGCTCTTAACGGTTATCCCAAGCAAATAGAAGGGCAAAGGATCATAGCCCTGAATGGCAAAGGCGGGGTCGAGCGAATAGCCAAACAGCCCGCCCACCTCGATGTCCACATCCAGCGGCACGTTGGGCTGAAGGGCGGGAGGGGTGTTGGTGTTCGCCGTGATCGGGTACGCCTCGATGTCCTTCACCTGCGTCAACTGCCCCGCCACAGGCGGCGCCCCGTAGCAGGACCATTGCCCGCCGATGGAGTTGAGCGTCCGCAGGTAAAGCGACTCGATCGACTTCGTGAGCCCGCTCGTGGGCCCCATTCTTGGGTCAAGGTCCAGCCGCATGGGCTCGATCTGCCAGTTGATGGGCAGGCCGACGCAGACCACATCCCCCTGCGCCGGCTGGTAGTTCGGGATCGTCACATAGGCCCACCCGAGGAACGGCCCGCTCGACTGAAGGGTGCAGGTCAGGCTTCGTATCGCCCATGCCCCGCTGCCCGACGCGGGAACGATGGAGGCGACAAGCGTCCTACCGACAAGGCAAAGCGGGAGCCCATAGATGGAGTTCGTGTTCGCAAAGGGCGGCGCTCCGTACGTGAAGAAGGTCGCGCAGTCCGCGTAGCACATCTGGTTAAGCTGAGGCGCGCCCGAGTTGTAGGCCTGCCAGTCCACCGGCCAAAGCCGCTCAAGCTGGCACCCCTTGCCGTTGTTGGTCCCGATGTCGCGGAGCACCGTGACCCATACCTCGTCGTCGGCACCGTTGACGCCGTAGATCACCTGAACCGAAATCACCTTGTCACCCGCGTCCGTACCCGTGCTGTGCCCCGCCCACGCGAACACCTTCTGCTCCATGGCGTAGGTCATGGAGATAAGCGTCCCGTCGCCGCAGACCGCCCAGATGATCGGCTGGTTCTGCCACTCCTGCTGGTAGTCGAACTGCACGATCCCGGCATTGGTCAAATGCTGGGAGGTCGTCTGCATGTCCTGACTCATGTACTTGTTCGTGAACACGCTGAACATCATCTGCTGGAAGGTCCGCGCCCTCCGCTGCACGTACATGCACGCCTGACCGATGATGAGGGCGGGCAGGTTGGGGGCGCTCCCGTTCACCGTGTGCTCAAGCGCCTGGATCGCCGTGGGCGTTATCGCCGATGTCGCCGACCCGGATGAGATGATCCACTCTGCAGACGCCATCCCGACAAAGAGATCCGTCTGAGCGGCAAGCCACTGGATTGGACCGCGCCCCGGAGCATTGAGAGTGAAGGCAAGACCGTAGGTAGACTGGCTCTGATCGTAGAGCGCGAAGTTTTCGATGTCATTGGTTTGCGATGCCCAGACGTTTTGCGGTTGATAGGCCGAGTACCCGTACCAGACGCGCTCCTGAAAGACGGTGACGGCCTGCGGGTAGCCGCGGACGGCGGACCATGCCCCCTCGCTCCAGAAAATCGTGCTGGCCGTGTTGTAGAGCTGCGCGCCTATGACTGTCGCCGTGGCCGAGTAGGCGTTCGCAACTGCGGTAATCTTCACCAGCCCGTAGATGAACTGGTTCTCGGCGGTCAAAACAATGCGGGGAGGAGTGGAGGAGGCCCATGCCACGTTGTTTCCAAGCGTGAAGCGGTAGACGCCTCCGTTTAGCTCCTGCCCCGAAATGGAATAATTGGCATCCCCGCGACTCGACAGGATCGTGATCGTCTGCCACGTCACGGCGTTGTCGTAGGAGACCTGAATCGTGATGTCGCTCTGCCAGACGCCGTAGGTCTGCACCTCCCATGTGCCGACAAGGAAGAACTGGCCGGCGGTCCCGTTGAACGTGGCCCCGCTCGAATACCACGAGCCCCCCGAAAACGTGTAGCTCGCACTTGAGCCCGTAGCGTCAAACTCGATGAAAGACGTGGGCCTGTTGTAAGCGAGTTGCCAATAGCTCCCGACGTGCCCCGCCACAAAGTTGGTCACGGTCGCCCAGTACCCGCTCGCCACATCGTTGGCGAAGGTGCCACTCGTATGCGTCTGCAGGCAGTTGTAGACCACGCCGCCCGAGGAAACCGTGTTGCCGGGGACGTAGACCGTTGTGCCTGCCCACGCGCTGTTCGCCGCGGCGGTCAAGGTTACGCTGCCCGATACCGCGCTTGCCGTCAGCGTCTCGTCCGTCGCGTTCTCGTCCAGCATCGGCGGCAGGAGGAATTGCACCTGCTGCATCACCCAGCCCGTGTTTGGGACCCCCGTGTAGACGTTCGTGTAGCGGGTCAGCTTGTAGACCGGAAAGTTAGGGTGGACGATGTAGGCCACGTCGTTAAGCACCTGAAGCTGCACGTTCGCCACGTCGGCGGTCCAGTAGTTGGGTGCCGTGAAGTTGGTCCCGCTGTAGGGAGCCGGGACCTCGTAGACCGCCTGAAGCACCCAATGCGTCGGGTCAGACCCGGGCGACACGATGGAATTGTTGAGCGGGCCATTGTACAGGTAGTATGGGATGCCGCCCACATTCACGAACGCCCCCGCCGCGTAGCTGTTGCCGTTGGTCCAATTCGGCATCGAAGTCGGATTGACCGTGATCTGCACGCCGTTCGCGCAGAAGCGAATCCCCTGGTCGCAGAACTCAAGCTGGAAGGTGACGCCCGGGGCCACCTGAAACTTGCGGAAACTGGAAATGGACGCCGTTCCCGCCGAGTTGATCTTGCCCTGCGCTATCCACTGAGTGCCGGGCCTGCGCTGGGCGCCGCCCTGCTTCGTCGGGATGACGTTCTGCAGCTTCCGGCAGGCGTTGCGGTAGCCCTCAAGGTCGTAGCGGGTGTCCATGGAGGGCGCCCACTCGCCTCCCGTGAACTGAACGATGGGGCTAAGGCTACCCATTTGTGGAACGCCTGCGAGCCTGAACGAAGCGGGACGAGGAGATCGGGTTAAACCGCTTCAGCCTGTCGTCGCCCGCGTTCTTCACCCGGGCGTCCTGTATCCGCTGGCGGTAGGCCATGGCCAAGGTCTGCGAGATCCCCATGTCGTCCTTCCGCAAATGCGTGGCGATCATGGCCGACAGCTTCAGGACGAGGCAGTCGGTAAAGAGCGAGTCGTAGATCGTGGTGTCGGTCTGGTACTGCACGTACACGATGTTCGCCAAGGCGGCGTTCGTGTAGAGGTAGCGTCCGTAGATTTCATGGGGCTGGCCCTGCGAGGAGTTCCCGCCCTGCCAACCGCTCGTGCCGCCCCATCCCGCCCACCATCCCCATCCGCTCCAGCACCCGCCGCCGTTAAGGCTCACCAACGCGATGAAATCGGCCGGCAGCGTGTAGGCGTAGCTCCATGGGGCCCCGCTCACGGTGTTGCCCGCGGGCACCCCGAAGAAGCTCGGCGAGTAGGTGTTCGTCTGGAACCAGTAGCCCTTCGTCAAGTCCACCGTGAACGAGGCGCTCGCCGTGTTGGCGATCAGGCACTGGTACAGGTAGCCCGCATAGATCACGTACGCATTGACGGCGTAGTTCGTCCCCGGCGTCCATGTAGTCGCCGTGCTCGGGATGTTGGTCCCGTAGGTGGCAGAGGCCGGATTCGGGATGATGGCCTGCCCCAGTGACGCAATCGCCTTCAGGCAGTTCCAAGGCGTCTCGCGCGCCACGCTTCCGAACGCCTGACTCCACGCCACGTTGCACGCAACGGCGTTCGGGTCGTTCTGGTTCGTGATCGACTGGATCTTGTTCTGGCCGATTTGCATCAGGCTCAGATTGCAGATTTCTACCTGTGATAATTGCTGCATGTTGAAAAAGTTAGGCCCCGCCCCAGATGATCCAACACATCCAAGACGGGGCCATCATAACTAACTTTAGATTACGGCTTTATGATTCGTAATCTAAAGATCAGCACCTTGCCGGGTGCCTGCGTGACGATCGAACCGATCGTCGCCTGAATCCACGAGCCCGAGACGCCCGTGCCCGGGGAGCCACCGACCGGCTCGATGGCGAGCGTGCCGATGACGTACGGGTCCGTGAACGCCGTGCCGCCCGTGAAGGCGACCGGATTCGTGGCACCGGAGGCGACCGAGATCGAGGTCGAGTACCGCGAGGCGTTGGCGCCCAGCGGAGTCACGGTCGTCGGAAGCGGCGTCGCGGTAAAGGCCACGCCGGACGAGACAAGGCCGAAGCCCGTCACGTCGTCGTCGCCCACCGTGATCGTCAGGGTCGCGCTGCCGGCCGTCGTGCAGACAGAGCTGTACGCCGGGTCCAGCATCGAACCGGGCTGCGCCAGGTAGATGTTGATGATGTCGTTGACCGACTCGTTGCCGTAGAGCTGGTAGATGGCGGTGACTTCCTCCACCTGTCCAAGCTCAAGGCCCGAGTCATTGTACTGAACGGGGAAGGCCCCGAACTGGGGGCCCGCGATGGGGCCGCCGCCGATGAAGTCGCCCGGCCCCGATGAGAGGCTGAACGGCGCCTGCATGATTGCGACGTTCTGTGTGTAACGTATTGCCATGGTAGTTTGTCCTTTTGGTTAAAACGTTACTGGGTCTCGTCGCAGGCGATCACGACCACTCCAGCCTCTTCCATGCGGGTGGCATTGGCCGTGTAGGTCGTGCGCACCTGAATCGCGTGGGACTGCTGGGGCAGGATGTCGATCTTCGTGCTCATGCCCTTCAGTTCGCCCAAGAGCGCGAATTTCTTCTGGTAGGCGATGCACGAGCGGATGGACGGCGTGCCGACGGTCGGGAGGAGCTGGGTGCGAATCCACCGGAAACCGGCGAACTCGTCGAAGCGACCCTTCATCAGCGCGCGGACATCGTTGTAGAGGACGGAGTCAACCTGATCCACGTTCAAGAGCAGATCGTAGAGCTGCTTTGCGGCGTAGACCATGACGCGGTCCATCTCGGGGACATCGTTCGAGTCGAGCACGAACAGCGACTCAAGGATCTTGGCGAGCGTCATGCCCGTGTTGGTCGTGGCCGGGAACTGCACGCCGACCTGCTGGAGCGCCGGAAGCGCCGTCGCGGTCTGCGCCGAGGCGCCCGTGTAGTTGATGCCAATCAGGTTGTTGATGATGAGCTGGTCCTTCAGGCGATTGACGGCAATCGCGTGGTTCATCGCCACCTGATTCTGCGGATCGGGGAGCGAGCCCAGAAGGGCGGCGTCATCCTCGTCGATCCAAGTTGCTTTCTGGTATCCGGTGGGGAGAACCCAGCGGATTGCGGTCGGTACGTCAGAGGGTTCCGTCCATGCGGCGCGAGCCGTCTTTTGGCTCATCGCGTAGGACTGTGACCCCATCTGGCTGTACCGCTTCGAGTTACCAACGACTGTGTCGCTGATGTAGTACCCCGCGAGCCGGTGGTCGATCTGCTGGGCCATGATTTCATGCCACACGCGGTCGAAGTCGGGCTCGTAGTGCGGTTGTACTGTGAGTACACCTGTTGCCATTGTAAGAGGAAAATACTGCGGTTAACTGCCTGATCGGCCTACCGCCAGAGTATCGGGAAGTCCGGTCTGGTTCTCGGCTTGTTAGTCCGAGGAGTCACCGGGTCGCGCTAGGCGCGAGTGTCCATCACATTCCTCTGCCGCTACTGCTATTGCCAACGAGTGGCCTATGTCAAGCGTTCAAACAAACAATCCCCGCCCTTGTCCCATGAACGGTAGTCCTCGGCGATGCGCCAGCGGCCCGGCAGGCGGCGGTGGATCTCGTCGCGGCCAATCTGGCCGACGTAGGCCTCCACCTCGATGTACTCGGTGTAGAAGAAGCGCGTCCTGGCGAACGTCTTAAGCCCGCCCGCGATCACCAAGTCCTCGGCCCCCTGAACGTCGCACCAGATCCAATCCACCTTGGCTATCTGCATCCGTGCCGCCACGTTGTCCAATTCCTCCATGTAGATCATGGTGGGCTCAGAAAAGCTGATGTGCGGCCAGAGTTCGTGGTGGGCCTTGGGCTCCTTCACGCTGCCGCTGTACGGGTGGTTCGATGAGCGCCACGGCACTAGGCCGCTCTTATCCCCCAGCGCGTGCGGGACCAGCTCAAAGGGCTTTTTCTCCAAGAGGCGAGTCAGGTGCCAGACGTTGCGCTCGTCAGGCTCAAAGGCGATGTAGCGGAACGGGCGACCGAGCGCGATCAGGCAGTCAAGATAGCGCGTCGTGTCCTCGCCCTCGGCGGCACCGATTTCCATGACGACAGGGCAGTCCGTGTTCTCGATCAGGACCTTGTAGCGGGAAAGGATGTCCATGTTAAAGGCGTGGGGTGTCCTTGGCGCGCCACAGGTAGGCCCAGATGCGCTCGAACTCCCAAGGGCCGCGGGGGCGCCTTGCCGCCGCGTTCATGGCGTGATGGTAGAAGGCCATGCTCCGCGTGTATAAGTTGCTCTTGTGAATGGCGAAGATTGCGGCAGGAGCAAACAGGATGTCCTCGGGGAACGGGCTCTTAAACAGCTCGTCCCACAGGCCGCGCACGTCGTTTTGCGCGTCTTCGTTCTGCGGGTCGGCCTCCAGCGGGCGAACCGGCTCATCCACGAAAAAGATGGGGCCACCCTCCAGCATGAGGACGCTCCTAAGCCGGTTGTCGGGAAACCCGTTAAGCACCGTCTGGATGCGCGTCCTCGGCAAGTGCGCGTTCGGGTCGCCCTGCGTGAAGAACGTCCAGTCGGGCAGTGTCCGGTATTCGTGCAGGATGTGATGCAGGTACGTGTGGGCCTCGCGCCCCACGTTGGGCAGCGAGTTACACATTATCCCGCACTTGTTGTAGACCAAGATGCGCTTGCCGGGCTGGACCGTCTTTGTCCACATCAGGTCCTCCTTGTAGCGGGCTACGATTACGTCGATCGTCATGGAGCAAGGTGAAGCTCGGACAGGTACGGGATGCCGGGCACGACGGGCATATGGTTGCCCTCAACAAAGGGCACAAACTGCGGGACGCGCTTCAGGCCGACGACCCCCTGGTTGGCATCAACTTTTGTCACGTCGGGGCAGAACACCCGCTCGTTGCTGCCCAGTTCGTGAGCCCACCAGCCAAAGGTCGAGTTGGCGCGGATCAGGTTCTTGGCGCGCATCATAACCACAAAGTCAGGCAGGAAGTCCATGCGCTCATCGAACTCGGCGTGGTGCTCGTGGCGCTTGAAAAGGGAGGCGTCTATCCCCGGCCAAGGGTAGTGCGTGTCGCCGTCCTGCCATGTGATGTTCGATGCGCCAAGCCCGAAGCGGTTGGCGCACTCGATGTAGCTCTCGCGGCTCACCCACGCAAACGGGTTGCACGGCAGGCAGTAGTCGCCAAGGCGCTGATTGCAAAGGATCTGGACGGACTCGATGCCCGCGACCATTTCCTCGACCTCGGGGGTGAAGCGCAGCCATTCGCGGATCTGCCGGCGCGTGTAAATCAGGTTCTTCTGGTGCTGGCAAAAGCCCTCGATGCGTATGTCCGTCTGCCCCTCCCACTTCTCGAAGTCGAACGACTGTCGAATAGGCAGTTCTCTGGATACGGCAGGGTGGTCGGTGCCTTGGAAAACGATGTTCCACTTCTGCGGGTAGAGGCCCCCTTGCACGTGCAGGTCGCATCCATGCTTCTCGGCGTAGGCCCTAGCGAAGCAGTAGCCAAAGAGCTTGTTGCCAAGACCGCCGCCGATGATCGCCTGGACTAGAGGCATGGCTCGGCTACAAGAACGTCCTCGACTTCCCAGACCGTGCGTTTGCCGCCGTTCTCCAAGGCTGCGATGACATCGGCCTTGCGGGGCCACGCCGTCAGTGCATCGAAGAGGCGGGCGTCGTCAACGAGGATCACGTGGGGTTGGCCCGACTTGTTGATTACGGATATTTCCGCAAGCACGGGACATTCCTCGTTGGTATGGGCGTCCAGCCAAAAGAGCACTGGTTGATAGTTGAGTCTCAGTCCAGCAAGGAACCAAGGGGAGTGATCGCAATATGCCTGAATGTTGGGATGATCCTTTACGAGGGGTCCGGCTATCTTGTGATACGAATCCATTTCATTATCCACAGTTACGACCCGAGCGAAGTGATCCGCTGCCCACGCAGCTGTGTGGCCGACAAGGGTTCCTGTCTCCACGAAATCCTCTATCCGCCACTTCGCCTTTAGGGCGAGCGTCAACTCCCTCGGGATGCCAAAGCGCACGGAGCCCATTACGGTATGATTTGACGGAGGTTGGGAACGATGTTGGCGCGCTTTTCCTTAACATGAATGTGACCCGGAGCCAAGTTGCCCCAGTGGTTCGCCTTGTTCTCCTTGCACATGCGCGTTATCGTCGCGTCGTACTTGGCTCCGATTTCCTCGGCTGGCCCGATGTGGTGGCAGTGGAGCAGGTAGCAGGGGGGCTTCGCGTGGGGCCAGCGAGGACCCACATGGAATGACCTTCCATCGTGGAGATACGGGTCGCACTCATGGCTTCCAAGTCCATAGCGCATATCGGACACGAGGCGCGGGTTGAACAGGATGGCCTTTGAGTACCACTTGTTGTCCGGCGCACCCATCTTGATCTGGTCGAAGATTTGGCCGTCGCCGGCCGGGTACGTCTCGCTGAACATCTCGATCCCGTGGGGCTTTGGCACGGCGGCACCCATCTTCTCGTAGGCGCCCAGAGTGGCCTCTGCGCCGTCAGGGAACCAGAGCAGCTCGTCCAGATCGCACACGACGACCCAATCAGCCTTCGTGCCCTTCCAGCAGTTGTTGCGCAGTTCGGCGTAGCGCAGGTCGTTCACCTCGGGGCAGTCCCATGGGATGACCTCGACTCCCGGTTGGAGCGGAATGGGAGCGCCGCCGCCCGCGTCGTGGATGACGACCTTTTCCGCAAACGTCAGGTAGTGCCGGATGACGTACGGGACCAGCCAGTCGTCGGCGTAGCGCAGAACGTGGACATCAACTTTCATTGGATTCGCGGATGTGGGTTATGATCGGAAGCGCCATGCCCCGGCCACGGCTGATGGACTCCAGGTGCTTGATGTCGCGCATGAGGTGCCCGCCGCCAAAGGGTTTGCCCGGACGCAGGGGGGCAGATGGCCCCACGCGCCGCTCCTTTAAGAGCGCATCGGCGACCGTCTCGGCGTCGGCCTTAACGTAGTCGCATACCCGAGCTATCTCGTTGATGAAGGCGATGTTCATGCCAAGCCAGCAGTTGAGCGCGTGCTTTACCATCTCGGCGGTTTCGCAGTTCGTGAACATGAGGTCGTTCGAGAACGGGGAAAGCAAAGCGGTTAGGA
>Ga0302320_10009817_pt1 | contig 20496 bp, 18 predicted proteins | sample Bog_T0_3_FD_202130 | JGI IMG/M metagenome (GOLD analysis project Ga0302320, IMG submission 202130) | Peat permafrost microbial communities from Stordalen Mire near Abisko, Sweden - Bog_T0_3 | ecosystem: Environmental > Terrestrial > Soil > Wetlands > Peat | place: Sweden: Abisko, Stordalen Mire...
CCATAGAGCCAATAATCCTCCCAAAATCGGTGCTAAAATATATAGCCAAAGATTTTTCATTCTCCCAGCGTCCTCATATCTCATCACTTCAAAAACCTCTAAACCCAAAGCTATTCCAGGATTCAGACAACCTCCTGTTTGAAACGTATAAGCTCGTCCAACTATGAATCCAATCATTATTATAAAAGCCCCAAATATCCGATCGTCTGTCAATCTAGTTTCTTCACTTGTTTGTACCAAAACTAATCCAACAAACACAAAAGTTCCAAACGTCTCTCCAAAGAATCCTGAAAAAGACCATTTAATTGACATGTCAGATGAAACATAAGGTGATCCAGACTCTTTAAATAACATAAAGGACAAAAACCCACTGAAGAGAGCCCCGAAAATTTGAACAGCTATGTATAAGATTCCCAGAAACAAAGGCATTTTAGGGTTTGGCTTGATGATTTTTACTATCGTTATTGCGGGATTGAAAAATGCTCCTGAAAAATCAAACAAGAACAAAAGAGGAGTGAATAATGATAATGCGATAAGCAACGGATCACCACGACTACAAGCGATCCCATATGTATAATAAGCAGTTCCGAAAAATTCAAGCATCAATCCTCGGAAAGTTGTGGCTTTTGTCCATTTAGAAATAAAGGAAGGGACATTTGTTAAAGGCCGTTCCAAAGAAAATGAATGATCCATTTTATTTAGTTTAATTAAGTTTTGGTGTTTAATAAATATTGAATTTCTAGTTTTTTCGAACAAAAGAAAGATATTAATTAGAGAAAAATCCAGTCATGGCTTATGCTCATCTCATCAATTGTCTTTTGTTGAGTTACGGACCCTTTTTCGTGATTTACAAGGCGAAAAATTTGTATATTAATAAACCATTTTTCATTTTGGGTTTCTAATCTTGATTATTGAAAATAATAAAAGATCAGACTATCGTGCATTTTTTGTTTGTGCTTTCGCAGGTCTTGGATTTCTTTTGACTTCTGCTTGCAAAGTAATGAATTTTTTTAAAAACGAATTTAAATACACTTTTTAAGATGATAATTTTGGCTTCATTGCTCAGCAGTTCTTCTGAATCTTCAAATGAAACAAATGCAAATGATGGCTCTGACATTATTTCTGTTATAATATATATATATATGAAAATGATCTTGATTTTTTCAATTATAGGAACTTAGACAGAATTTGTTCAACCTGATCGATTTCATAGGGATCTATTTCATTTTGAGTTATAAATGGACATTTGTCGATGATCTCCCCAGCAGAATTTTATCAATCGCTTTAGGTTTTTTAATAATCTTGAGTATTTTTCTCATCATAAATAAATAGGATGGAGTTTCGTTGAATCCTTATGTCGTAGCTTCTTCTATTTTATTTTGAATGCTTCAGGGGATGAGTTTAGTTTTGCCTATATTTTGAAAGCAGTCTTCAATAATCTTGAACTTTTTGAAAATATTGCTATTGTTGCACTAGTGATATTTTTGAATAAGGAATTTAGAGCACATAGTTCGTCAAAAAAAAACATGTTGACGAGCAAGGTAATCCTCATCCTGATAATAATTTTCATAAAAGCAGCTTTATTTCCAACAATTTTAAGGTAATACAAATAATTTTTGTTAAACAGAATGAATTTTTTTGTGTTTAGCTATTTAAGACCCAACTATTTAGAAAACCTGGATGAAACAGTTCTTTTTGCAAAGGCCGGATTTACCTCATTTTTAATTTTATTCGCTAATAATCAAAAGGTCTTTTAGAAAAATTGAATAGCTAATTAATTATTAAAAACTGGAAAAAAAAAATACAACAACTGCTTTTAATTATATAAAAAACCCAAGAAAAATTCATAAGGCTTTTCAAAAATCAAAATGGCTACAAAAGTATCATATAACACCCCGACTGGTGGTCAAGTTACCCTTACAAGAACAGAACTTCGCAATGATGAAGGAGATCCTTTCAAAGTTCATTTTGACAAGCTGGTGGAAAAGAACAAGCCTTATTTTAATCATTTAGGAGGTAAAAACAAAACTTAATGAGTTATCAATGGAATTTTTAGGCAATTGCGTCTGTGGGAAGTGCATATGTGGTAGATGCAAATGCCCCAAAAGTAATTTGAGTGTTGATTATAAGAAAGGTGCTGGTTCAGAATATCAAAATAATTACAAACAACGAATGTGCAATGATTGCCAACCTCTTTTGAAAGGTAACTTCTTTGACAGTTATTATAATAATCAACCGATGGATTTGGTCTCTACCCAAAGACATGATTACACCATACCGCTATTAAATCCAAATGTTGGCCACAACAAACAAAAGGATACCTCAAATTATTTGCCTTTTGATGGATATTCTGCCTACAGATCCAATTATTTGAATTGGGGCTCAAATCCATCATCCACTTTGAAGCCACCTTTTCATCCTACTGTCATTAAAGACCTTCCGTTTATTTCCAGAACTATGTATAGAGATAATTTCACAGGAAAAACAGCGGAAAAAAGCACAGATGTAGACAAATTGCTTAACAGTTCACGATATGGAACATTTAAATCACCATTGAGTCCAGATTTTCCATTTATCGGGGAAAGCACTACGAATTCCACTTACAAACCCTTTAAAACCAGAAAGGGTGGAGAGTCCTTAGGACCTAAAAAAGTTAATTTTGTTATTTTTTATTGAATTTCTTATATAATTTTTAGACAAATTATGAAATTCCTGGCTATGAGGGACAATATCTGACAATTAAGAACCAATATTATGATTCAAAAGGAGTCAAAAAATGCCCAGCAAGAGAAATTCTGAACCAAATGGCCAACGAAGGAGTAATTTCCTGGGCCGACAAATCACATTATTGAGTTCTTTGGAGGTATTTTAAAACTAAATAAATGATAATGATTTTTTTGTTTTGAGTGACTTTTTATGTTTTTTTTTTATTTATTAATTGTAAATATGCTCTTTGGATTTATTTAGCAATCCAATCAAAAAGCAAGGAGGAGAAATGGAACAATTTGTTAGCAACATCCTTTTTTCCTTGATTATAAAAATTATAAATTCATAAAATTATGAAAATAAAATCAAAATTATTTAAAAAATTTTCATGTTTTTTTAATTTGCATACTTTTTTTTTTCTAATAACGAGGTCGATTCTTTTAGGACTTTTGTCTCTTTAGCGTCTATGACAAAAAAATAGTCAAAATTATATTTTTCTAAATACCTTTCCCAGGAATTCCAACAACACAATTTTTGATTTCTTTCCCAAGGAAATTAAAAATCTCATCGATGTTTTGGCCATTTTTTGCTGAAGTTTCATAATATTTCATGTTATGTTGACTGGAGAAAGAATTGGCAGTGTCAAAATCTATTTGTCTTTTTGAACCTAAGTCCAACTTGTTTCCAATCAGCAGTCTGATAGCTTCATTATCTGCATTTCTGCATTAAATCTTAATGAAAATAACCTCATAAAATAACGTTTGGATCTCATTAATCCAGACATCGAGATTTTTGAAAGAATTTAAATCAGTCAAGTCGAACATTAAAATTATTCCTTGGGATCCTGTATGATAAAAGAGCCTCAAATTTCATTTTAAATTAAAGGTAGTACCTCGATAATAAGTGCTTGTTATGGTTTTGAATCTTTCTTGCCCTGCTGTGTCCCACTAAAAAAAATTATGCTATTAATTAATCATTATTTAGAGAAAACTATTTGAAGCTTGACTGATTTGTTGTCTACCATAGTGCCTTTGATCTTGAAATCGACCCCGATGGTACTCATATAGGAATCTTGAAAAGTATTGTCCTGATTAGGAAATTTATAAGAAATTCAAGTTGTTTAAGAAGGAACTGTATATTTCAAGAGAACGCTGGATTTTCCTACTGCTGCATCCCCTATCATAAGGATTTTGAATAGGTAATCACTAAAGATTATGATTTATTATCATAAGAAAGAAAAGCTGATAAAATACTAATTAGGCTCATTATTCATTGCTCGAATTTGCTTTTTATTTAGTAATTTAAATATTTTTTAATTTAAAAGAAAAATGCTACTTAATAAAAAAACTATATTTTTGATAAAAACAATTTTGATTTAATTTAAAGAAAAAAAGAAAAAAAAAAATATGAATTTAAAATAAAACTAATTTTTTTAGTCAATTTTTAATTAAAAGGGCTTTTTATCAAAAAATATCTTTTGCTTTTTTTACGCTTAAGTTGATCAAATGGACTCGAATACCAATCCACCAAAAGACCAAATTGAAGAAAATAAAAACCAATTTGCCATTGACATAAAAAATGTCGTGGTCGAGCGTCCTAAAAAAAATTTCGTCAAAGGTTTTTTCGGTGGTGACCAAGCTCAAGAGTATAAAGTTTTGCAAGATGAAAATGAAGAAATAGTAAAATCCTCCGAGTCTGAAGGTGAAGATGATGAGGAGATATCACCTATTTCCCCAGTTAAAGGCAAGGCCATGACAGAAGAAGATAGAATCGATAAGGTTCATGATTTAGACATAAGGCAAAGGCTTCTATTCGCGAAAATTAAATCGACTGTGGAAAAAATCGACAATCTTGATAAAAAGGATGAAATTCTCATTCCGTCCGATAAAGGTATGCGAAAATTCAATACTTTGAGGAAGGAATTGGATGTCCTACAAACAAAATCTGACAACATCATAGCCATCAAAGAACAATTGGAGATTCAAGCAATGAACAGTGTTAAAAAAAAGGACCAAGGACTCCAGGAGTCCCCAGAAATTAGGAAACCAATTGATTATGGTGCTAAGATTAAATCTAGCAAGAGGAAACTCCTGATGCATAAATTGCAATTGAAAATATTGGAATTATTCAGAAAAATAACACATCAGAAAGTCGACGATTTAGAAAAAGAGGCAGAAATCGGTTCTATGGATCAACTTGATAGTGATGCATATCTTTTCTCTTCTATGGTGCTTGAATATTTGATTTTCTTCCTGGCATATGGTTTGGTTATCATAATGACCGTAACCACTTATATGATATTTCATTTTATTGTTCTAATAATCCAAACTTTTGCAATGTTGTTCGGATTAACCAGTAGAGAAAGCCTTGATCAATCATTTAAACTAGCGAAAGACATCTTGGTGTTGATGATTTTTGTGGTTTTCCAAATTGTGTTTATTCTTTTGTTCTTTCAGATTCTTTTCTTCCCTGGAATTTTAGTAGTAGTCACTCAAATTTATTGCGTTAGCAACTTAAGTAATGTAACATATACAGGTGATTCAGAAACCAGTTATTCATTAATGGTTTTGAAACAATTGATGGTGGTTTTTTTCTTTTTCCTCAGTATGAAGGAGATCTCATCAGCAGCTGATGCAATAGCCTATCATTATAAGAGGACATTTACAGCTGGATTATGGTGTATTTTATTTCCAATTAGAATGACTCCCCAACTTTTACAAATGGTCATGACCTTTTGGTTTTGTTATATCAACATTTATCTAATTGCACAGGTCAATGATACCACTGATTTAATCCAAAATTTTGCAGCTTTGGCAATCGTTTTGGAATTCGATAACTATGTAATGAGCTTTTTGAGGTATATGAGATTCTACACTCTATATAATAAATTCTTGGAAATGTTCGGAGATGAAGAACATAAAAAAAAGAAGATCACCAAGGCTCAGAAAACATTGAAAATTCAAGAATTAGTAGGAGCGATCAAGGAACATGAAATAATTCTCAAATCAATGAGGGATGAAAGAAGAGAAAGTAAAACAAATTCTCATACTATGGAAGGACAAGAAGGGCTTATTACTAAGGCCAAAGAAAAATTAGAAAAGTTTAAAAAAAAGAATCCTCGTCTTACAATTACTGGAAGCCAAATGATGGAAGGACAAAAGGATAAAAAACAAGAATTAAATGAATTCTGGCAGATTTTGCATTCCATTGTTGATGAAAATATAATAAGAACAGCTATAATATTTTTGGGGAAACAGGAAGCCATCAAGGTCATGTTATCAAAGGAACAGTTTCCTATTGATGTGGAATTCAAATTAAGCAAAGCTGAAAAAATGTTTTTTAATTGGTTTGCATTGGTCACAGTTATGACGGGAATTCTGGTTATAACTTTAGTGTTTTTAGCATATAACTAAAAAAAATTTTGCTTCATTTCTAAACAATAAATTTGAAAATTTTTTAGGTCATTTTAAAACTTTTTACTACTTCATTATAATCTATAAAAAGTATTTTGTTTTTTTCTAATTTTTATTGTCTTAATTTAACATTATTTTTAAAAATTAAAATGTTTTTCATCCAGAAACAAAAAATCCAAAGAGAAGAAGAAATCCAATCATCCAATAACTTTGTTTTCTGGATCCAGCCTCCATATTTTCATTGATTTCTATATTAGTCCAAAACAATAGGTATTTTAGTCCAAAAAAATAGGTAAATAAAAGTTAAATTAATGTTGCTAAAAATAAAAGGAGATGAGTGAGTTTCTTCAATTAGGATTCTCTGTAAAAATATCTGATCAAAAGTCTCAAGGTTGATAAGTTAAAGAATGAGTTCGTTTTTGCTTGAAAATCACCTGAACCGAGTTTGACAGATTATAAACAACTAAAAATGGCTCGTTTTTTCCCAAAAAATATAAAGAATTCCGAAAAAAATAATTTAATTTTTTTTCAAAGTATTTTTTGTTTTTTTCTATGAAACTTGTTTTAATAAAAAACAATATCGGTTTAAATTTTCAAACCTTTAAAAATAACAATTTATTGGAAATTAGAGCCCTTTTTCTGTTAAAAAACAAAATAAAATTTATTAATTTTTGAATACATCCCAATGTCCAACTTTTTTTCTCAAAAAAGTGACCAAATCGAAGAGTCGAAAAACCCCTATGCCATTGATACGAAGTTCGTGGTCGAACGTTCAGAAGAACCCAAAAAAAATTTTTTCATTAAAGGTTTTTTCGGTGAAATAGAAAAATCCCCAAAATCAAATGACGAACTAAATAAGTCCTTTGAATCAGGAGGGGAAAACGAGGGGGATTCCTCACCTAATAAAAACGAGCCTCTTACAGAGGAAGAGAGAATGGATAAATTTCATGATTTAAACATGAAACAAAAAGTGATGTATGCAAAAATGCAAACAATCCTGGAAAGGATTGAAGCCCTTGAAAAATCAAACCTATCCGAACACAGCCCACTACGAATCAAGAATTTGCTCAAAGAATTGGATAATCTGCAAAAAAAATCCAACGAGATCACAGCTATCAAGGAACATTTAGAGAATCAAGATCCCTTAATGATAAAGCTCAGAAAAGAACAAGGATTCACAATCCCAGAATCTCCAGAAAATAAGAAACCATTCGATTGTAAAGTCAAAATCAAAGAAAGTGAGCGGAAGCTACTTATGCATAAATTGGAGTTGAAGATTTTGGAATTATACAGAAAAATATCAAATCATAGAATAGAAGAATTGGAAAAGGAGGTAGAAATTGATAATTGTGATAAACTCGATTGTGATTCATATCTATTCACCTCAATGTTAATGGAATATTTTATTTTCTTTATCGGATATGGCGTGGTGATATTATTGACTGTGACATTTTTCATGATCCATCATATAATTGTCTTATTATTGCATCCATTTGCAATTTTGCTAGGGTTAAGTACCTTAGAGAATTTCAAGGAAGCTTTTCACAAGGCAAAAGAGAAATTTATTCAGATCATTTCTGTGTGTTTACAAATCGTTTTCATCCTACTGTTCTTTCAAGTTCTTTTATCCCCAGCAATTTTGGTCGTGGTCACACAATTATATTGCGTCTACAATCTAGGGAATGTTACCTATAGTGCGGGTGATGCAAATGATACCTTTCCATTATTGGTGATGAAAGAATTAATGGTCGTTTTTTTCTTCTTTCTGAGCATGAAGGAAATCTCTTCCTCAATTGAAGCAATTTCCTATCATTACAAAAGAACCTTTATTCAGCCTCATGTGTGGAGCATTTTATTTCCAATTAGGATGGCTCCTCAAGTTGTCCAAATAGTCATGACTTTTTGGTTTTGCTATATCAATATGTACCTCATTGGACAAGTTGATGATAGCCCAGATCTGATACAAAATTTCTCATCGTTGGCTATTGCTTTGGAGTTTGATAACTATGTGATGGATTTTTTAAGGTATATCAGATTTTATTTTTTATATAACAAGTTTTTGGAAACATTCGTCGGAGATGCAAGTAATAAAAAGAAGAAAATCAGCAAGGTTGAAAAAAAAATGAAAATTGAAGAATATGAAAGAGGGATGAAAGAATATGAAAATATTCTGGAATCGATTAAAAATGAAAGAAGAAAAAGCAAACTCAGTTTACACCCAATTTTAGAAACAGAAAAACCAGAACTTTTTGTTCAGGACGCTAAAGAGAAAATCGAACATATCAAAAAACAAAACCCACAATTCCAAATCCTTGCAAATGAAGAAAATGAAGAAAGTAGTGATCAGCGAAAAGATGTGAGTGAATTCTGGACAATTTTGAACTCAATCGTCAACCAAAATATCGTAAAAACTGCCATAACCTTTTTGGGAAAACAAGGAGCCATTAAAGAAATTTTGACTAATAGTGATTACCCCATAGATAGAGAACTTAAATTGAGCAAAGGTGAAAAGACAGTTTTCAATTGGGTTGCCTTTTTAGTCATTATGATGGGGAGCCTCATCATATTGTTGATATTTTTTATTGCTGAAAAATACCAAAATTTGAATTTTTTCTAAATATTCCATTTTTGAAAAACTGAACTTTTGGTTTTACAACAAATATTTTTTTTTTTAATTGTCTTTTTTATAATTTTTTATTTTTTTCGCTCTTTTTTAAATCATTATGGTCTAATTTTTAGATCATTTCTAAATTCCGCCTGAACAACATTGCCATCTTCAAAGGTGAATTCTCCCACTCCATGCATTTTGTCATTTTCCCATTCTCCATTATATTTTTCTTTCGTCGCCCATACATAGATGCCTTTCCCATGTCTTTTTCCTTCCATCCAATATCCTTCATAAGCGTCATCATTTCCAAAGAAATAGGTTCCCTTGCCATTGATTTCACCATGATCCCAATTGCCTTCATACCTATCTCCATTTAAAAATGACATGACCCCATTTTCAGACCTAAAACCATCCTTCCAATATCCTTCCTGCTTTTCCCCTGACTTGTAGGTGTAAACTCCTGGTCCATGTTTCTCATCATTGACAAAATGACCATCGAAAACATCACCGTTATTGTATTTATACACCCCTCGACCGTTTTTCTGATCATTTTTCCATAATCCTTCATACACACTACCATCTGCATATATATATCTTCCCTCAGCACTTTTAGCCCCTTCAGCCCAATTCCCCTCATACCTATCCCCATTCTTATATATCATAGTACCTGGACCATTTGCCTTGTCATTTTTCCAAATTCCTTTAAATTTGCTTCCATTTTCATATTGCAGCTCACCTTCTCCTTCTTTGTTTCCATTTTTATAGCTTCCTCTATAAAGATCACCATACGCATATAAATATTCCCCAAACCCAGATTTCTCCCCATCAACCCATTCTCCATCGTATTTTTCGCCTGTGGAAAAGTACGCATACACCCCACGACCATTTTTCCTGTCACCTCTCCATTCCCCTTTATATGTATTACCATTTATATAAAAGTATTCTCCATAACCGTCCTTTAACCCATCATGCAATTGACCAGTGTACCGCTCGCCATTCGCAAAGAGATAATTACCATCCCCATGAAATTTGTCATTTTCCCATTCTCCGAAAAATCGGTCCCCATTCGCGTAATAATATATTCCATGACCTTTTCTCTTCTCGTTCAAAAGGAAACCGATGAAGGAAGAATTGTCAACGTAGGTTTTCTTCTGAACTCCGGGCTTAAGCTTATTGTCTCGACGGTTTTGGTACAGGAAACGATCCTCATATTCGGTGACCATTCGTTGGTTCTGCTCACGTTGGGCGTCCATGTGACGCTCCACTGCATGGATGTCCATTTTGTTTTCTAGGATTGTTACCATCATGCTTTGACGAATGTTTTTTTCGTTAGACATTTTGAAGTTTTTCTTATTAATAGTGGTTTTTTGTTTTTTTTTATTTCCAAATTGAATATATAATTTAGATGCTAATAATTTGGAAAAAATCTCACAGGTTTTAATCAAATTTTTATATTTTCCAAATAAAAACAACTCGTTGTTTTTTAGAAGAAAAATTTTAATTCAAAGCAAAAACAAATTTTGAAAACTCACAATTTTTTGGATGAAATAAATTCTATAAAAACAATTAATATAATTTTTTTGTAAAAATGTTGGCTTCCCAAAAAATACAAAAAAATTAATAATGTTAATTTTGAATTTTCTTATGATATTAAATAATTTAAAACCTTTGATTATCTCAGGTCCATCTGGATGTGGCAAAACAACGTTGATTTCTCATCTCCTAACACTCTATCCGAAAAATTTCGAGCTCTCAGTCTCACACACTACCCGTAACAAAAGAGCACAAGAAAAAGAGGGTTTCCATTATTATTATGTAGCAAAAGAAAATTTTGAATCAAGAATAAAAAATAATGATTTTTTGGAATTTGAAGAAGTTCATGGGAAATTTTATGGAACGAGCAAAAATGAAATCACGAGGATTTTGGCAAAGTCAAAAATACCATTATTAGACATTGATATAAAAGGGGCGATCAATATTCATAAAAATTGCAGGATTCAAGATGCAAATTATTTATTTATCATGACGAAAGAAATAAAAACATTGGAACAAAGATTAATATCAAGAGGGACCGAAAACCCAGAAACTTTAAAGATAAGAATAAAAAATGCTCGTGATGAAATTAAATTAGCTAAAGAGTCAAATATTTATGGGGAAAAAAATTACATTTACAATGATGAGGATTTGGATTCATCCAAAAATGAATTTACGATTAAAATTCAGGAGCTTTATGGAAATTTATTGAAAGTATAAGAGAAAAAAATTTAAGAACTTTTAAATTTTTATTTAAAATTTTAATAAAAAAAAATTCGATTTTGGTTAAAAATACAATTGGATTACGGCTGATTTCACATTTTTATAAAATTAAATAAAACTCACAATGTTTCTTTCGATAAGAACTATCCTAAAATACCTAAAAATTTCTTTGCGTCGGATGGATATGTTTGGTCGAAAGACCGAACTTACTATGAATAAAGAGTCAAATTACACAACAATCTGTGGAGGCGTTCTGAGTTTGATTATGACAATTATCTCGGTCATTCTTTTTATAAGTTTTGGTTCTGATATGGTTTATCATCAAAACCCCACTGTGATTGATTCGGAAATATATACAGCAAATCCACGAGCAACTTATTTTTCCCAAGAAAATTTTTTCTTTATGTTCGGAGTTGAGGCTCCAAATTTCACTCATTTCTTTGATGAGACAATTTATAATGTGAGCATATTTCATAGGAAATACAGTGATAATGCCAATCAAACTTTTAGCATCGAGGTTCCTTTCGAAAGATGTTCCGAGGCAAGCTTGCCTTCAGATCCAACACTCCGTGCTTATTTTATGAACGCTCCTAAATCCCCAATTGAAAATTTAATATGCATTAAAGACCTTGAAAATTATTATATGGAAGGAGCTTTTGACTCAATTGCATATATATATTTGGAAATAATCGTCATGGCTTGTAATAATGACACTCGTGATCCTTCTTCAGCACCTTGCCAACCCATTGAAATGATAGAAGCAATGACTGAAGGTTTCTTTGCTTTATACACAATGGATTATTTAATAGATCCGCAAAATTTTGAAAATCCAGGACAACCCGTAGGAAAAGATTATTTCACTCCTCTATCAATTGGAATAGAGAGATATACCAATCGATATATAGCTACAACTACTATACAGACCGATGATGGATTTCTATTTTCTACCTCAGAGAACGTTCAAAGTTATCCAACTTATGACATGGATCAGGAAAGTCTATTGTTGGATAACACAAATCAAGGGATGTTGATGGATTTTATTTTTAGAAAATATCACACGGAATTTGTTTATAATAGGGGGTATAAAAAATTGCAGGATGTGCTTGCTGAAATAGGTGGATTCACTCAAATCCTTTACTTAATTTTTTTCACCTTCAGTTACCCTTTCATCTCCAAAAAATATTACGAAAAAATCATCAATTTGATCTATAATTTCGAAGAAGATGACGAAACTTTGATGTCAAGCAAAAAAATCGAAGAGAAATCTTTAAAAACTCCATTATCAAAACAATTTGTATCAACAAGGACTAAACGCGGGAAACCCAATGATGTCAAGAGTATTAGTCTAAAGAGTAGTGGAAAAACTAATGATGTGTTTATGAAATATATGATGAAGATCCGAAATAAGCCGCCTTTGAAATCTTCTTATTGGGAGTTTCTCATAAAGACTTTTTTTCCTTGGCTTCCAGAGAAGCCAATCAAAGGAAATAAAATAAAAAGGTTAAAGACAGGAGAAAAGCTAATTACAGAAAAGGTAGACATTTCATATATTTTAAAGAAATTTTATGAAATTGATAAACTGAAAATGCTCTTATTTAATTCTAACCAATATCATCTTTTTGAATATTTGCCGAAACCCATGATTTTGAAGAACTCAAAAATTGATTTAGGAAACGCTAAAAATACCAAATTTATTAGTCCTGAGTCAAATGTTTACGGACAAGCAAAAAAAATGTATTCCGCCTATAGAAATATAAAAAATCAGGTAACAATGAGTCCCATGGATGAAAAATTGATTGATTTGCTAGATGACAACATTAAAACGATATTGGATGTTGATAATAAATCTCACTTCATTTTATATTAAAAATTTAATTTTAGGAGCAAAAGATTGAAAGTCTTAAATCACCAATGGCCTTCTTTCACAAGATTGCCAAACACATAATTCAATAAAAATAACCAATCTTTTTATAATTTTTATGTTTAAACCTCGAGAGATGATTTTATGAATTATAAAAATCCTTTTTTTAAACATTTCAATTTCAGGCAGGTTTGTTTTTTTCTCATCTTTGACCATATTTTATCATTTTAAATATTTATATATGTTAAAAAAAACGAAAAAATTTAATTTTAATTAGGATTTTTTATGTTTAAATATTTTGTAATTTTAATTAACCATTAATTCCAGTCTTAAAAAAGAATCATTCCAAGCTAGGAATAACTTTTCGACACGTTGGACATTCCAGCTTGATATTCAACCATTTTTTCAAGCAAGGGATATGAAATTTATGATCACATGGAGTTTTCATAATTTTTTTGGTGACGCTTTTATTTTTTCGAGCTTTTTGCGAAGGTGAATTGATCAAAAGTGGTTGATCTTGTGAAGAATCATGTTCTAGAAGGGGAGGTGAGGGCTGCGATTGTTGTTGTGGTTGAGGCTGTTGTTGTGTCGTTGGGGCATTTTGTGGCTCTTCATGCAAGGGGAACATACATATGACACAATCATCCTATAGAATCATATCAGAGAATTTTCTTAATATTAATAAATGTTACATAATTTTGCTCATCTTGACCTAACATAACAGTGTAATTTATATAATAATTAAATTTTGGAGGGAGAAAAATCGCGGGGATGAAACATCTTGGTCCCCAAATCCATTGAAGCAAGCAAAGGGTTAACTTTTTTGAAAATATAGATAAAAAAATTAGTAAAGTTAATTTACTTGCAAAGCCATGAAGCATCCAATAATTATGTCAAAGGATTCAGATGGCGATATTAAGAAAAGGTTAGTGGGGCATCCTCGGAAATAAAGCTTGAAAAAATGAGTAAATTAAAAAATAATATTTACAGGCAAAAGTGTTCTTAAGGCTGTAAATGGAAGCAAATACAAATTGAGATGTTTTAAGCTTCGGGAAGATTTTGCCGTATGGTATATTTGAGGAATCAAAAACAAATAAATGATTATAATAAACCAATCAACCAAAATGAAGAAGTATAACAAAATCAACACAATGAAGAGGACGATATCTGTAAATTAATTAGTATTACATATTTTGAAATATTTTTAAAAATTACATAATTTCACAAAAAACAAAATTAATCCCCTTCTCAATGCATTCATATTTTGAAAAGTCGAATAATATCTTGCTTTCCATAAAAACATCAAAAATCTCATCTCGAAAATTGAAGCTAAAATGAAGTAAAGAATCGTGGGTACAATGAAAAAATGGAAATAGTCCTAATAAAATTTATTAACAATATATATATAAGCAAAAATTACTGGTCTATATATGGCCATCCATAAATGCAAAAGGCATAAATAAGTATCCACTGTATATTGCCATCCAACAGTTAAAATTGAAATCTTAATCCAATATTATCAATTGGTCTTTTTAAAATTGTACTTTGCTTATCATAGCCTCATCATCCATGGAAATTTTGATCAACTTATAAATGATGATGATTTGTATAATGCAAACAATCGAAATAGTGAGTGAATATAAAAAAGCTTGCAAACTGTAGTTCTATTATATTTGAAAGCCAAAGGTAAAACATAAACACAAATTCATTACAAAATTGTCCAATGTCAAAGTTGATATGATATTTTTCGTAGTTGATGAGTTCAAATTTAAAATCAATTGGAACCCATTGCAATCAGCGGCTTGTGTGTTCGTAATGTTCAAAGAATAACTGATATTTGTTTGAACTTAATTAAAAAAGTGCTTCTTTTATCGTTTTTTTATTATTCCAAACCTTCATAGTCTAGACTTAATGATTCATACTCTTCAAGAGTAACAGCAAAATTGCTTTGAGACCACACCCTGTGTTAAAATTTCCATGTAAATCCCAAAATTAATTTAGATTATTATTACAAGCTCCCTGTGGAGTTCGAATAACTCCATTGGTTTAAAGAAATTTGATTGATCTGAATGACTTTTTTGTCAAGATAGTTGCCATCCATAAATTCCAAATACAGTGTTCCAGGGAGACTGGTATTTTGATAATCATCAAAAGATAATCTCATGGATCCAGATGTCCCCCCAAAAAAATTAAACGGAGCCTATAATGAAATAATTTATTTAACTAATTTTAAGATTTATTTTTTTATTTTTGCACCTGATCCGAGTGCCAGTCCCCTTTGAAATCATGGTCAGTGATGTCACTGGGGGTTTTAGGTAAAGTGGCATTCGATGAATTCGCGAGTAAATTAAGAACAGATAAAAATGAATTTTTTCTCTCAATCTTGTTCTTTTTTTATACTTTGTTTTTTTGCAGAAATGAAGAAATTACTTGTTTCTGGGAATTTTCTTTCATTCTAGAAGGAGAGAAAATAACAAAAACGATTAAAAAAAGAGCCCATATCAGAATTCCAAGGGTGGTTTTGATCATTTGTAATTGAACAAGTTTGATTTCCTTTATATTAAATTATTTTACAAATATTTATATTATTTTGGATTCTAAAATGAGCTATTTGTAAATAAATAATTCATAATTTTTTTTCATTCAAAAAAATAATCCCCTTTAATTAAAATCTTCTAAATAATATTCGTCATCTTCCCCACTTTCCAATTCATTTTTCTCATTGTTTTTGCTCTTTTCCTCAATGAAAGTAATATTTGGGTGTATTGCCGAAAATTTCTTCTCTAGTTTGTTATAACTATATAATCCATTCGGTTGGATTGCTGAAAGAAACAAATGTTCGATATTCTTAGTTTCATAACCATATTTATCCAAACTATTCATGATTTTATCTCTAGAAACAAAAATATCCCCGTTAGCCTCTAATTTGTCTCTATGATTGAAGCCTAGAAAACTTATAAATAAAAAAGGCTAGAAAAATCTAATAAACCGAGCATTGTTTTCAAGTCCACGCTTTTCGAATTTCGAATGAAATTTAATAAATCTTGATATTCTCTTAAATAGAAATTTTTAGTGATTTCCTTGGTAGTGGGGGCGTTGATTTCAATGAAATGGTCATGAGGGGCTAAATAAAGTGATATATATATGCGATAATTTGAATAAAAAAATTAATGATTTATTCAAAATATTTTAATAATCTCTCAAGTTTTTACCAACAATAAGTCCAATATCCCAATTTTTAGGTGGTTCCTTTAAAGGAGTCTTAGGCACTTCAAAGAGATTCACTTCCTTTTCATTGATCACGTATAATTTTATGTATTGAGGATTAAAAATCTCAGGCTCAAGCAAAGTAGCAAAAAATCTATAGACTCCAGTCTTATCTAAAATAAAAGTATTATATATATATAAATGAAAAAAAAAATATTATAGTTTAAAATTTATCATTAATAAGATAAAAAAAATTTTCACTTTGCAAATTCTTCAATTTAATAATTCCCAACCCCTCCTCGAATTTATTTTGGATCTCAATGTCATTTTGGGAGCTCGAGACTACTGAATTATCTATACAGAGAAATAAAAAAAATCAAGACATTTCACATTTTGTTTTTATAAATAACCTGGACAAATAATATTTAAGGTCATTGTTTTTTTCCCAAGACAAGTTAACGCCATGATATGAATTTCATTTGGAGTATTAGGCTTCTTAATCAAAGGAAAGCTCAACTCCTTCATTGTGTACAGATTCAGCTTGTTGGGTCCATAATCTTCCACGATTTTAAAGTATTCATTTTTTTCATCTTCGATGATAAGCTTCCCTTCAACGATGTTCTGCTGACTGATGGTGGAAATTCCCTTGGGGTTCGTTTTATAAAATGTGGATTTTTTGGTTGTTTGTTCTTCCAGCTTAATTTTTTAACAATTTTTTATCCCAAAAAAATTAAAAAAATTATATTTACCTGCACGTTCACATTGCCAATTGGTTGATTTGTCATTGCGTCGAAAATAAAAATAACTATATTTTTCGATGAAGTTGGCCTGTTATTTACATTCGATTGTTGATAAATTGGGTTTGGGGAATTTTGGTTGTTTTCTTTTTGAATCACCCCAGATGAATTACCGCTGCTCGCAGGTTTTTTCTTCATAGTATCTGTTGATGCTGGGCCAGAACCCAAACTATTTCCAGTCTTTTGCTTTAAAGAAATCTTTAAATTATTTGTTCCAGGCTTCGCTAAGAAGGTCTTGGTGGTATCCTCATAACCTTCCTTAAAGATATTGATCCTATATTCAGCTGGGTCTAGCACAATTTCATATTTGCCACTTTTGGGAGGAACTTCTTGTACAAATGCCGCTTTGGGAAAAATATAACTGAATTTAAAATAAAATTTTATTGGTACGCTTTTTATTAGGAGAGTTCACTTCAACTATATCTATTTTGGCTTTTTCCACATAGACTAAATCATCCACCAAATGAATGAAGCAAAAGGCAAGAGATTGTTTTTGTAAAAGGATCTGGACTTTGAATGGTTGTTCTTTATCAATGTTGTCAAAGACGTTGAATATCTAAATACATATTTTATTTAGTCAAATAAAAATATCTCAAAAAATAACAAAAGTTTATTTAATATGCTAATTATCAATTGATTCGAAAAATTCCTATTCATAATTAAAAAAATTTACTTAGAAAAAAAAGTACATATTCAAAATATATAAATTGTATTCAAAAAAAATTTCAAATAAAAATAAACCCTTTTTTCAGCTTTGAAATCGTTGGTTTCTGCGATTTCAATCACATAAATGTCGAAAGGCACTCCCTTGAAAACGGAATTACCTTGTTCATCACTGCCAATGACTTTAGTTCTTTTATTGATCAAGCTGTTTCCCTCACTCATTTTTTTGTTCAGGCTCATCAAAGTTTTGTTCGAAGTAGTTGAATACGCACTAAATGGCCTATTATTAATAGCGCTTATTGGCCGTGATCTGTTCGAGATATAAGCCAATTCATTATTTTTGGCTACTGGATTACCAATTTTTAAAATAATATATGATAATCTTACTGTTGTTCATGGACTCGCTTTCCAAAGGGTTGGGCTGGTTTTTGATGGCAGATTTTTCTCTGAAAGGCTTCAAAATCACATTGATCCCCTTTAATTTGTTTTCAGCAGCTCCCATTTTCTCAAAGTTGTCTTCTGTTATATCGACTGAGACAATTATATCGCATTTGTTGACATATTCCGTAATTTTCTCCAAGATTTCATCTGGATAAGGCCATTTCTTCGTGTCCAATTTCGACCAAATCACCTTTTCATTGGTTTTTGAAGAAACTCGTGAACAAAGTTGAATTTCAAAAGCTCCAATTCGCTTTTGCAGGAACAAAGAATCAATCGATTGATCGATTGTGTCGTAAATTAATGGTTTCAAATAGACTTTTGAGATTGGGAAATGAGTGATGATCAGGTTTTTGATATTCAGCGCGTTTTGGTAATATTTTTCTTCATCGTGACGGGTGGAACTTGAATGGTTTTTACAATTTGTGCTGTGTTTTTAAAAAAAAAATTATTATAAAAGTCTTTTTCATTTTTTTACCAATATTCAATTGTTATTATCACCTCGTTTTCTCTGATATTCTCATATTCTCGGAATTTCCTAAACGATTGGAATTTTTCAGTGATTTCTTGGTTTATCTCAAATTTCTCTTTAAAGGCAGCTAATTTGGCTCCTTTCTTCACTTCGAAGCCCAATCCAGAATCATCATAGGTATAAGTGCTTTTAAATAAACTTTTAAGTTATGTTTTTTAGTAAAAACTCACTAATTTGGGGTTTTGCCAGGGGCTATCCAAGGCTTTTCATGGACTGTTGGGTCATAATGATTATCTTTAAGCCTAAAAAAAATATGGGTGAAATGGAAGAAAAAAAGAAACCTTGTAATTTCAAGAGCTGGTTTTTTGGCGGATTCAGGACGAGTGATTTTGTTGTTGGTTTGGCTGGTGTTGGATTTTTTGAGGGTTTTCATCTCAGGAGTGTTTTTACGTTCCATTTGGGTTTGGGGTTTGAATTCGTCTGATAAAACAAGAAGTAGTTATAATTTAATCGATTTGTATGTTTTGAGAAAAATTATATATTTAAATCCTGGAATTTTGTTTCATTTTCTGTTTAATTTGAAATTTAAATCTTTTGAATTTAAAATTAAAATTGTTTAAGAAGACTTTCATTTTTTTTTTCATAAAACACTTACACAAAGTATTCTTCAAATATCCATTTAAAAGTTTAGGATTTTTCTATCAATGAATGAAAGCTATGATTTTTAATATTTGTAAATGAAACCAACATATTTTCATATTTACAGGTATCTGGAAAGGGGATTTCTTTTTGATAACCCCAAAGAAATCATAAATTCATTTCTTCTTTTATAATTTCGGGAGATTGGAAGAGCATGCCTGTTACATTGTCGTCGCTATAATTTCAATAGACCGAAAATAGATAAATTAAAAGGAGATTACATGCTGTTTGATGCAAATTTTGTATAGGATTAATGAAAAATCGTATTTTGAGGATTCAAAACAAAGCAAATTGAAGATAATAATTTTATGAATTAAAACAACAAAATATAAACAAAAAAAAACAAAATTGCTAGATGTTTAATCCAAATTTGGCATACGATCAATGAAAAGCCATATTTTTGATTATGTAAAATACGATGCAAAATTGAGGGATAATCATCATAATAATATTTTAATAAAACAAGGAAATGGATTAAAAGATCCAAAAATAGACAAATTAAAAGAAATTACAGGCTGTTTGATGCAAATTTTATACAATGAAAAGTCGTATTTTTGATAAGAAATAAACACAGAATGGAAATTGATGTGAATTAAGAAGAAAATGAATTAAAAGATCAAAAAAATAGGCAAATTAAAGGAGATTACTAGCTGCTTGATGGAAATTCGTTATGAAATTTTCCATATATCCACAAAATCTCCATTGAAAAAAAAAGTAAAAAAAAGAGCAAAAATGTCCTGTTTTTTTTACTGCTTAAAAATCCAATTTAAAATAATAAAAATAGAAAAAAACAGAAATTAAAAATCTTATTTGTTTTTTTTTTAAATGTCTCGATATTCTTTGTTAATTTTTTTAGCGATTTGTATCATTGCTTATTGGACTAAGCCGACCAAAACAATGTTCTTGGATCAAATTCAAAGCCAAATGAGGGAAGAAGGTGGGTTTTTTGGGAACTTGGTTAGTTACACAGTTCCTTTAATCGGGTCCTTGATTTATAACGAAATGACCTCAGATTATTATGACTATGGATTATTCGCTATCTTCGAATATAGAGATATAGAAAAAAATCAAATTTTTTTGGGAATCTTTGGAAAATGGATTTTATTATCATAAAATATTTCAAATTTTTCAGTGAAATAAAACAAAAAATGAGTTCAGAATACAACATGAAAATGATGTTGTAAAAATTTTTAAAAAATTTCAGATAAAAGCTTTTTCATTTATTTTTTTCTATGAAATATTATAAAAATAAAATTGTTTTTTTCTAATAATTTTGCCAAAAACTTGGCTCTTTTATTTAAAATTTTCTTTTGATTATTTATTCATTTTTTTTTAATATAACAAATTTTTATTATTTTTTCATTTTTTCTTCATTA
>Ga0302320_10009818_pt1 | contig 20495 bp, 16 predicted proteins | sample Bog_T0_3_FD_202130 | JGI IMG/M metagenome (GOLD analysis project Ga0302320, IMG submission 202130) | Peat permafrost microbial communities from Stordalen Mire near Abisko, Sweden - Bog_T0_3 | ecosystem: Environmental > Terrestrial > Soil > Wetlands > Peat | place: Sweden: Abisko, Stordalen Mire...
AGTCACCTTCCTGGTGGAAGCAGCCGACGATATCGTTTATTCCTCCGTTGACTTGGAAGACGGACTGCGGAAGGGGGACCTCGACTGGAGAACTCTGATATCGGAGCTGGAAAAAAGGAACGGATCAGGTGACCCATTCCTGCAAGCTGTCTTAGAAGGGGTTGTGCGGCAACTGGACACTAGTGATAACTCAATACAGGATGAAAAGCTCACATCCAGAGTTCGTCGATTGGACCAAGAATTTGCTCCGGATGTGCTTGGTCAGGTGTTTCGGGTGAATGCGATTGCGAAAGTCGTGCCGGAAGTTAGACAACTGTTTGTGCAGAAGTTCTCGGAAATCGACGCTGGCACATACAGTAAAGAGTTGATTGCAGATCCGCACTGTGCAGGGTCTCGTTTTGTGCAGTCTTGTAAGGATATTGCTCGCAAGCACGTGTTCCCCAGCAGAGAGATCCTCCAGTTAGAGTTGATGGGCCGGCGAATCATTTTCGATCTGATGTCCTACTTCTGGCTTGGCGCTTCGAAGGGAACGCCAGAATCTGGCACGAAGACCTTTCCAGAGAAGGCATATAACTTGATCTCCCTGAACTATCGGAAAGTTGCAGAGAAAGAGATTAGCAAAGTTGCCAAGACGGGAAAATCTGCTAGGCCGCCAGAGGAGATCTATCATCGTGCCAAGCTAGTAGTGGATTACATCGCTGGAATGACTGACACCTTCGCTCAAAGTCTCCATCGCAGGCTGTTCAATGGGTGATTTCGCGGAGCTTCGCAACAAATTGTTCGATGGGCTTTCGACGCTGATGTCAAGTGAATCCCCCCAAGCGGACGCATTGCGGGCCATCTGCTCTGCAATCTCCAGCAAAGGCTTGAGAGCTGTTCTTTTCGGCGGGGCTCTACGGGATCTCGTCGTGTTCGGGAACAAACAAGGCCCGCGAGACTTCGACATTGTTGTCGATGTGAACGCGGAGGAACTCTTCGACCTTTTCCACGCGAAGGTGCTTCGAAGAACACGCTTTGGAGGACTTCACATCCTGCATGAGGGCTGGCCCCTAGATATTTGGCCTTTGGAGCGGACTTGGGCGTTTCAACACATGGCTATAGCTCCAAGTTTTGAAAACCTGCCAAAGACTACATTCCTAAATGTTGAGGCCGTAGCCGTTGATCTATCGAACCCTGGCTACTGGGAAAAGGCATTGTATGAAGACGGGTTCTTCAGTGCGATCGCACACCGTACAGTGGAAATCAATCTTCCCGAAAACCCCTTCCCATCACTTTGTGTGGTCCGGTCATTGATCACCGCTTGGAAGCTGAGTTTTGCGATAGACGAAAAGCTCGCAAACTACATTCGCCGGTACGGAGCGTCTTTGACGTTGCCGGAGATCGACCGTATCCAGAATGAGCACTACGGCCATCCGCAATTGCCGAGCAACTTGATCCGATCCTGGGTCGATGACGTCCTAAAGAGCTCCACAGGATCTGCGATGCTCATCAGACGATAAGCTTTGGGGGTCCATGCTCGTTTCGAGCAGGCAAGCACCTCACGGGGTGTGCAGGGGGCCTCTCGGGCGCTCATCAACTGTTGCCAACAGGGAGATCGCTCATTGACAGTCGATTATGAACGATTGTCGTAATTACTCCTCATAAACGCACATCTGGGCGGGTGGCCTCGATCTCGACGCCCCAAAAACTTCACAGAGGGTGCCCCCGGTCCCTCGCACTTGGGGACCGGGGAGACTGCGCACCTCAATTGGCAAGAAGAAGCCCGCGGTCTAGCAGGATCGGTCCTGACAAACGCCGATCTGGCTCGGAGGGATTGGCAACGGATAACCGGCGAGTCGCCTTCAAACAGTCTCACCAGAAATTCTTATCAATGCGAAGATCATTCCAGTGGACAGCGTTCGCGGGTCGACCGCCTGCCCAAGGTTGAATAGCCACCGGGAGTCCGACGATCCGGGCTGCGACGTAGTGGTGATTGCCACCCACAATCATGGTTCCGTCTACCTTGATCGCAGGCGCTGTCTCGCCTCCCAAAAGCCTGTCCACAAACTGCTGAACCCTTGGCAGAGAAATACCGCCTGCCTGCTGAGACAATAACGGAGCATCTCTCATCGCATTTCGAGTCATCAATTCGGAGACTTTCATGGAAGCTGCCTCGCTTTCGGACCGGAGCGTAATTCATCTCCCTCCGCCACCCCAGTCAGGGATTTTACCCGAAATCGCTGCGGCAGGCGTAATCTTCGGTCATCCCGTCACCCCTTCGAAATAACCTGTTTACTGGAAAACGCCGCGGGGTTTCGAAACAATCACCCACGAACAACCCCACCCTACACAACCCTAAAAAAACTTCCCGGCAATTTGCAGTTTAATTCGCACCATTGGCGCACACTTTTAGAGTGAAGGCAAAATGCCCTCACCTGGAGACATCGCCATGAATGAACCAATCGCCACAATGACCACCAAGCCCACCCAGGAACAACTCTTTCCCGCCCTCAACAATCCTGCCGTCGCCCATTGCCAGGGGGTCTGGCAATACGTATACGGGTTGGAAATGAAAAAGAAGAAAGGCGAATCGGCCGCGTCGTATAACGCCGATAGGGCCTACCTCCGTGCCTTGCCCCCGCTCTTCGGCTATCAAAACGCATGCGACTTCATTGCCTGCGTCAGCTACGGCATGCTCACCAATATCATTCGCGGAGACAACGCCACCAAACTCCTCTACGCCGCCCAGGTCGCCCTCAGCAGCGTAGGAAAACCTCCCGCAAAGCAGGAACCGAAGACCCAATAACCTCGCTCCTCCCTACCCCCCTGGCCGGTTTCGTTGATGGCACGGCACTTACACACGTGCCCAAAAACCCCCTCCTGAAAACAAAGAGTTTACGGATGGGCGTCCGTCGCAAAACCGCCCTTTTTCCGTCGCAAATCGTCGCAAACCCAGCCCGAGTCCCGAGTCCCTTGGTCCCTGGTCCCTCGGTCCCTGTTCCCTGCTTCTATATAATCGCCGCGTGCCTTTAGCCGCCGCTTCTGCCCCCGCCAGTTGGTATCTCGTCGCCTGCGCTGCCGCCACTGTGCTGCTGCTCCTGGTTCTTATCGCCCGCGTCCGCCTGCATCCCGCGCTGGCCCTTGCGGTGGCCGCATTGGCCCTCGGCGTGGCCTCGGGCATGCCGCTCAAGCAGGTTCCGCTTTCCTTCTCCACCGGCGTCGGCAACCTGATGGCTCACATCGCCATCATCCTCGGCCTCGGCGCGGTCCTCGGCCGCCTCCTCGCCGGCTCCGGCGGGGCGGCTTCGCTTGGCCGTGTCCTGGTCGAGCGCTGCGGCAACTTTGGCCTGCCATGGGCGTTGCTCCTGCTTGGCATCGTCGTCGGCATGCCGGTGTTCTTCGAGGTGGGCCTGGTTCTCCTCATGCCCATCGTGGCTGAAGCCGCCCGCCGCACCGGCAAGCCTCCAATCCTCGCCGGAATGCCCCTCCTCGCCGGCCTCTCCATCGTCCACGGCACCCTTCCCCCGCACCCCGCCGCCATGCTCGCCGTTGTCCAATACCACGCCGACCTCGGCCGCACCATCCTGTGGGGTCTCGCAGTCGGACTCCCCGCAGCAGCAATAGCCGGCCCCGGTCTCGGCTGGCTGATGATCCGCCGCTGGGACCAGCGCCAAAAGACCAGGCCAACCGAAGATGTGACGCCTCTCTTTACAGCAAATGCCGAAGAAGAACAGCAAATCGAACGACGGGAAGAATCCAAAGTTGCCGCAAAGGCCGTCCCCAAACCGGCTGGCCCGATCCGCGCCGCGGCCGCAGTAATGCTGCCCATCGCGCTCATCTTCCTCGGCAGTTGGGCGGACTCCATCTCAGCACCGGGCAACCTCGTCAACCAGACGCTCCACTTCATCGGCAGCCCTGACATCGCCTTGCTGATCGCCGTCCTCGTCGCGCTGCTCACCCTCGGCCCCCGCATCCAGACCGGCCATCACCATGGCCGCGAGCTCCTCCGCCAGCTCACCACCGAGTCCTTCGAGCCCATCGCCAACGTACTCGTCATCCTGGCAGCCGCCGGAGGCCTCAGCGGCGTTCTCCGCGACTCCGGCGCCGCACAGGCCACCGTCAGCCTCGCACTCGGCGCTCACATGCCCCCGCTGGTCCTGGCCTGGCTCCTGGCCGCCATTGTCCGCGTCTCCATGGGCTCGGCCACCGTCGCCATGGCCGTCGCCTCCTCAGTCCTCGCCCCGCTAGCCACCCACGCCGGCGTCAGGCCCGAGTTGCTCGTCCTGGCCACCGGCACCGGTTCCCTGATCCTCTCCCATGTCAACGATCCCGGCTTCTGGATGATCTCCGCCTTCTTCAAGCTGGAGGTCAAGGAAGCGCTTGCCACCTGGTCGGTCATGGAAACGGTCCTCTCCATCGCAGGCCTGGGCACCACGCTGCTGCTGGCCGCTGTCCTGCGATAGACTCCTTGCATTGTCATCCGTGCCAAGATCTGTGCCCCTTCCATCACCCCTTCGAAGCATTCCCAAGAGGTTCGCATGACTTTCCGGTTCCCGCTTCGCGCCGCACTCGTTGCCTTCGCCGCTTCCACCGTCGCCCTCGGCTCCCTGGTGCTCCCCTCTGGCGCCCAGTCCAATAGCACTGACGCAGCCAAGCCTCAGTACCCCGACTACCCCAGCGAAACCCCCGCCAACCTCAAGCTCGCCGTCCAGTCCTTCGACTACCAGCGCCGCGAGGCCATGATTCCGATGCGCGACGGGGTCAAGCTGCACACCGTCATCCTGGTTCCCAAAGGCGCCCGGCATGCTCCCATCCTCCTCACCCGCACTCCCTACAGCGCCGATGGGCTGACCACCCACGCCAACAGCGCCCACCTCGGCCCCATCCTCGACGGCTACGACAACGCAACCGACGTCATCGTCGAGGGCGGCTACATCCGCGTTGTGCAGGATATCCGCGGCAAGTACGGCTCCGAGGGCGACTACGTGATGAACCGCCCCCTCCACGGACCGCAGAACCCCACCCCCGTCGACGAGTCCACCGACACCTACGACTCCATCGACTGGCTGGTCACGAACATCCCGGAGACCAACGGCAAGGTGGGCATTCTCGGCATCTCCTACGACGGCTTTCTGCCGCTGATGGCCCTGGTCAATCCCCACCCGGCGCTCAAAGTAGCAGTACCGATGAACCCCATGGTCGACGGCTGGATGGGCGACGACTGGTTCCACAATGGCGCTTTCCGCGAGCAGAACATGCCCTATGTCTACGAGCAGGAGGCCGCGCGCTCCAATGACGCACACTGGTGGACGGCAAACTTCGACGACTACGACCAATACATGCGCGCAGGTTCGGCCGGCGAACTGGGCCGCATCCACGGTTTGGAGCAGGTAGGTTTCTGGAAGAAAATTCTGGCTCACCCCTCCTACGACACCTTTTGGAGCGACCAGGCGATGGACAAAGTGCTTGCCGCCCAGTTTGCCGCCAACGGACTTAAAGTTCCTGTGATGCTGGTGCACAGCCTCTGGGACCAGGAGGACATCTACGGAGCTAACGCCGTCTACAAGGCCATCAAACCCCTCGACACCACCAATGACAAGGTCTTCCTGGTGCTGGGGCCGTGGCATCACGGACAGGAAATTGAAGACGCTGCCTCTCTTGGGGCGATTCGATTTGGCTCGGACACAGGAACCTGGTTCCGTCAGAATGTGCTGCGGCCGTTTCTCGACCACTACTTGAAGGACGACGCTCCGGCTTTGGCCGTCAGCCCGGTGACCGCCTTTGAAACCGGCGTCAATCGCTGGCAAAACCTCTCCACCTGGCCATCCGCCACGGCAACGAAGCCGCTCTACCTCGGGTCGGGCTTGAAGCTCAGCTTCGTGGCAAACACCGCTAAATCCACAGACTCCGCTTATACGGAGTACATCTCCGATCCAGCCAAGCCAGCACCCTATCGCGCCCGGCCCTCCCAGCCCATCGGCTACGCCCCGCCGCTAACCTGGATTCAATGGCTTGTCGAAGACCAGCGGGAGGCCTCCGGGCGCCCCGACGTGCTCACCTTCACCTCCGATCTCCTTACCTCGCCGGTCCACATCGCCGGACAACCCGTCGCCAACCTGGTCGCCTCCACCAGCGGCACCGACTCCGATTGGGTGGTCAAGCTCATCGACGTCTACCCGGATGAAGTTGCCGGCCAGCCGGAGCTCGGCGGCTACCAGCTTCCAATCGCAGAAGACATCTTCCGCGGACGCTACCGCGAGAGCTTCGCCAGCCCCAAAGCCATAGAGCCCGGCAAACCGCTGACCTATCGCTTCGCCCTGCCACCCTCCAATCACGTTTTCCTGCCCGGCCATCGGATCATGGTGCAGGTGCAATCCAGCTGGTTCCCGCTCTACGACCGCAACCCCCAGACCTTTGTACCCAATATCTTCTGGGCCAAACCTGGCGACTACCAGAAAGCCACTCAGCGAATCTATCACGCTCCAGGCGCCGCCAGCAGCATCGAGTTGCCAATTGTGACTGCGGAATAGGGACCGAATCGGGGAAGCGGTCAGCATACAGGCGCCGGTACCGGACCAGTGGCCGGCGCCAGCGTGCTCTTTAAATGCCCTGATCGGCCGCTTTCTCAAGTGGGCGCAGGTAAGCTTCGATTTCGGTTCTGCCAACATGATTGGCCCATCCGGCGGGAGTGCCCCTCCACAGAAGATCCTTGATATCGGGACGCGCGCCGTACTCCAGAAGAAGCTGAACGAGCTCAAGAGTGCCATACCCCGCCGCCTGATGCAGCGGCGTGCAATGCGAGTGGCCGCCGACTGGGTTGTATCGGTTGGGGTCCTCGCCAGTCTCCAGTAGAATCCGAACAATCTCCACCCGGCAATATTGAGCGGCAACTGCCAGCGCAAGGTGGCGCTCCGCCGTATCGCTTGCGGGGAGCATGTTGCGGAAGTTCTCATCACTCCCGAGCGCCGCGACAGCGAGAGTGACCCTGGCCCCGCGCCGGATCAGAAGCTGGACGGCCGCCACACTACCGTGCAGGACCGCTGCGTGGATCGCACCGTCCGGATTGGCTCCCCAGTCGCAGAGCAGATCGATGAGTTGCTCCTGCTTGCCGCTGGCCTGTGGAACGCTTCCGGTGGCAACCAGCGCCAGCGTGACGTCGAGTGCGGTCTGATCCACTCCAGACTCAAGAATCACCTCAGTCACGGCGACAATGTTGTCCGGCATTCTGTTAAGGCGAATCGGGTTTTCCGCGATGAACTCCAAAAGAGAGGGATTCTCGAAGTAGTTCATACCCTCAAAAACTATGTGCTGGTGGGTCAGTTTGGGATGCAGTTGCAGGTGAGCACGCAGGCCCGCGATGTCACCTGCGTCGATAAGGTCGACAGCCATGCGAAAGGCTGGGTCCTCAATCCGTTCATGATGCGGTAGGTCCAGGCGATCGCTGGGGATCGGCTTTTCGACACGCCTTTTGAGCCGGGGCCAACTGAGGAAGCCATGCTCGCGGGCGATAGTGAGTTGCGCGGCGCTGAGCTTGAACTCGGCGGCGAAGATGGTTTCGTCCGACGCGCCGGCGAAGCGCGGATGAAACTCGCGGATCAGCTGCGCCGCTGCCAGGGTGCGTGCTCCATGACCTTTCACAAGGTCTTTGGCCTGATGTTTGAGATGGTCGAGGTCGGGATGGGACGGGAGGACTCTAACCGGCATGACGAACTTCCTTTCGTATGCCCCGGTCCGCATATTGAGGGCAGAAAGTCAGTTCGAAAAAACCAAATTGTACTTGCCAGGTGGACTCAAGTCCTTTCCGCGGACCGGAAGCGCCCTTGAGCGCTACGGAAAGGCTAGCACGGCAGAGAATTCCAGGAAAGGGTTATTGGCCAGGCTCTTGCTACCATCCAAGCACTTTGCGCTGCGCCGAGAAGATTTCCTTCAATCCAACCTCGGCGAGATCGACAAGCGAGTTCAACTGCGCTCGCGAAAAAGAACCCTTCTCTGCCGTGGCCTGCGTCTCGATGAGCCCGCCGTCCGCGGTCATCACCACGTTCATGTCCACCTCCGCCTGCGAGTCCTCTTCGTAACAAAGATCCAGCAGTTCCGTCCCGCCGACAATGCCCACCGATGTTGCGGCCACCAGTTGCTTCAGCGGAGACTTCTTGAGCGTTCCTGCGGAGACCAGCGCATTGAGCGCAAGCGCAAGCGCCACCGCGGCTCCCGTAATGGCTGCAGTCCGCGTGCCGCCGTCGGCCTGAATCACGTCGCAGTCGAGGATCACGGTTCGTTCCCCCAAAGCCTGCATGTCGACAACAGAGCGCAAGCTCCGCCCGATCAACCGCTGGATCTCGTGGGTGCGGCCGCCAATCTTGCCACGTTCGCTTTCCCTTGGAGTTCGGGTCACCGTGGAGCGGGGCAGCATTGCGTATTCAGCCGTTACCCAGCCACGCCCGGAGTTGCGCAGCCAGCCCGGAACCCCTTGCTCGATCGTTGCGTTGGTCAGCACACGCGTGTTCCCAAACGAAACCAGAACGGAACCCTCCGCAGTCTGGACGTAGCCAGGCGCAAGAGTCAGCGGGCGAAGCTGGCCCGAAGTCCTGCCTCCGGGCCGGAAAAAGGGTGTTGGCGAGGCCGTATGCATAGTGGAATTGTACGGGAGAGGGCTTTCGAGTCGAATGCGAAAACGGCGCCCTCCTGCGAGTCCCAGGACGGGAAGGGAGCAATCCCGAACGCCAAAACGGGAATCACCCCTCAAACCACAGAAAAAACTCAACTTAACCGCACCTGCTAAAACCACCCAGTTCTGTTTCGGGACCGAATCCCCACCCGCAGTTTCGGGGGGTGTACGGGCTTAGGACAGTAAGCCGTCCCTTATCAGGAACTTAGCTCGGCGGTTCTAGTTTGGCACGCTGCGTGTAATAGAGGAGTGCAGAAACAGGCTGAAAAACAGGGAACTTGACCGGACGACCGCAAATTGGGAATCGGGAAAAGCAATCAAACCCCTACCCATCGACTCGTCTCAAACAATTGTTCATCGACAACTGACCATCGCAGTAAGAACGGAGCATGCCATGCAGCAGATTGGACAAACAGAAACGGGATGGGGTGGGGAAGAACGGAGGCGCGTTGAAGCGGTCGTGGAGACGTTGGCTACACTGCGCAGCGAGGGCGAAAACCTGGAAGAAGTGGCGCACGACGCCAGAAACATGGTCACGGCGCTTGGCCTCTATTGCGATCTCCTTCAGGAGCCAGGTGTGCTGGCTACCCCCTATGTGCACTACGGGAGCGAGTTACGGCTGGTGGCCGCGGCGAGCCGCCGGCTGGTTGAAAAGTTGGTGGCTCTCGATACTCGCGGCAATCCGGGTCATTCTTCTGTGCCTCCGGGGTTGCGCGGCGGGTCAGCTTACCTGGGCCCGTCCTTCCTTCCCGGCATGGCACCTGAAGCGCTTCCGCGCACTGCACGAGCATGGGATTTGATGCCTGCCGCCCCGATCGACAACCTGGCTGCGGAGTTGATGGCGAACCGTAACCTGCTGGCCGCGCTGGCAGGCCCAAACATCGCACTCACGGTCGAAACAGAAGGCGGAGCGTCACCGGTAAAGCTCACCGGAGAGGACTTGACCAGAGTGCTGGTCAACCTGGTGAAAAACGCAGCCGAGGCCATGACGGGCGCAGGGAAGATTCATCTGAGCTTGCGCGAACGTTCTGCTGAAATCGATCCCGTGGGCAGCCTGGAGATGACGATTGTCGACAATGGCCCCGGAATTCCAGCAAACGCGCTGGAAAAGGTCTTCGAGACCGGGTTCTCCACTCAGTCAGGTGCGCCAATCGGGAAGGGTTGGGGATCTACGCATCGCGGGCTGGGTCTATCCATCACCCGGTCGATCCTTGAGGCTGCGGGAGGGCGAATCGAAGCCATCAGCCGCAATTCGGTAGGCGCATGCTTTCACATCGAACTGCCGGTCAGAATGCGGTGAAGACCGGCGACTCTCAATCGTTGCTGCCGGAGTGCACTGAGGCAGCGAAATTGCTCCCATTTACCAAATGACACGTGAGGCGAATACAATGCTCCAGACAGCACAAAGCACCAGAACTATGCAATTCATCCCTCAATTTTCGGAACCTGTGGTGCGTCAATACCTGCTTGTGGTAGAAGCCGACCAGGCCATGCGCTCAGCATGTTCGGAGATTGCCTGTAGCCTTGGCTATGAAGTTGAGAGCACGGGCGACTTGCGCCACGCCCGCAGCCTGTTGAGCTTTCGTGCTCCGGACATCCTGCTTGTGAACCTGCCCGCCGGAAACACCCACGGGCAAGACCTGGTTTCCGAAGTCAAGCTGCTTTACCCGGATACGTCGATCATCGCTATGACGGCTTCTGGATCGGTGAATGCGGCAGTCGAGGCCATGCGCTACGGTGCATCCGATTATTTGACGAAACCATTCGCCATGGACGAACTCTCCACGGTTCTCGACCGCGCAGCGCAGGCGCACCATACCGATAGCACCACCCGGCGTTTGCGGGAACGGTTGCGGGTTTCCCAGGGTCTGGGGGCGATGATTGGCCGCTCTGGGGAGATGGAGAAGCTCTATCGAATTCTCTCCAAAGTCGCCCAGTCTACTCACCCGGTGCTGGTGCTGGGCGAGAGCGGAACCGGTAAGGAACTGGTTGCCCGCACCATTCACGCCTATGGACCAAACTCGCAAAGGCCCTTTCTGCCAGTCGACTGTGGTTCATTGGTACCGACACTCATTGAAAGCGAGCTCTTTGGTTACGTAAAGGGAGCCTTCACCGGCGCCAACCGCTCCAAGGATGGCTTGCTGGTCTCGGCGGAGGGGGGAACGGTTTTTCTGGATGAAATCGGCGAACTCACGCTCGATCTTCAGGCCAAGCTGCTGCGGGCCCTCCAGGAAAAAGAGGTGCGGCCAGTTGGAGCGAACCATCGCATCCCGATCAAAGCGAGGATCGTTGCTGCAACCAACCGCGATCTTGGTCAGATGGTCGAGAAGGGGACCTTCCGCAAGGACCTTTATTATCGCCTGAACGTCGTCAATCTGCGGCTCCCATCGTTGCGCGATCGCCGGGAAGACATTCCGCTGCTCGCGGCTCACTTTCTTGACCGGATCAGCCGCGAGCACGGCACCAAATTCACTCTCTGCGACGAGGCTCTGCGGACCATGATGCTTCACGATTGGCCGGGCAATGTTCGCGAGCTTGAGAATGCGATTGAGCGGGCGTGCACCATGTGTTCCGGACCAGTTCTGCGGATGTGCGATCTTCCCACACAGTTGCAACAGCAGGGCCTTGAAGCAGGGCGCACGGTAGCTGCGGCGAATAACCTGGCGGGACAGCCAAGCTTGACGCCCGAGTTGAAGACGCTGGCCGATCTTGAAAGAGATGCGATTCTGGGCACAATCCGTGTTCTCAACGGAGACAAACTGCAGGCCGCCAAGTTACTGGGCATCGGCAAAACGACGCTCTACCGCAAACTCAAGGAATATGGCATCACCGACCCGCTTCGGGAACAGTGATTCCCGAGTGTGGACGCCGGAACGATGAGCTCCCAGAAAAGCGAACCGGGAGCATCTACGCGGCCCGCCGCGTTCGAAGCAGCCCGCAATAGACAAATTACCAATGAATTACGCCTGGTCCATCAACTGGACCCGCGTTGAACGAGGAGCTTGAGATGAGCATACTGATTGTGAGTGGGTTGGAAGGCGCCCGCAACTGCGCTGCCGTGGTCGGCACGCAACTGGGCATGGAAGTTGAAGTGGCTGAAGGCCGCAAGTCTGCGCTTGCCGCGCTCCGCCGTCATGAGTTTGCCGCGGTGATCGTCGACGAAACGATCGCAGAGTGCGATCCCTCGGCAGCCGACGCAATCTGGGAGCGCGCCGGTCTGGCGATTCCGCTGCAAATCAACTTTGCCCTTTCCGGAGCTGCGCGGCTGATTCGTGAGATTCGCGCCGCATTGCACCGCCGCGAGCGGGAACAGAGCCTGGCTCATCGCGCCGCAGTTGCGGCGTTCGATAACGAGTTGAAAAGCACGGTTGCCGGGCTGCTGCTGCACTCGCAATTGGCCCTGTCCGGTAGTGAGATTCCGGCGTCCATTGCAGACAGGCTTCGCATGGTCGCAGACCTGGCCGGAAGCCTGCGCCAGCAGTTGAACAGCCCTCTGGCGGCACACCGGGAAACGGCGGCCTGAGGAATCCGTGGCAGGTTTCAATCAAGTCACATGATTCTTCCGTTGCACGCGCATCGCCAGGGCCGCATAAGCCCTGGCATTTTTCTTCCCGCCGAACGCGGTTCCCCTGGACAACTGGCGCTATGCCTTAATCTGGAAGGGAGATGAAAGATTCGGCTGTCCTTCTGATCGACTGCCCCGACCGCAGGGGGCTTGTGGCGCGCGTTTCAGGCTTGCTTTATGAATGGGGCGCCAACATTCTGCACGCCGACCAGCACCAGGACCATGATCTGGGCCTGTTCTTCATGCGTGTGGAGTGGGGGCTTGAGGCTCCAGCGAAGAGCGCGTCGGCGGCCTGGCCGACGACGGCGCAGGCCACACCCGAGCGCTTTAATGTGGACGGTTTCAAGGCTGCATTTTCACCCCTGGCCGGGGAACTGGGCATGCGCTGGCAGCTGGCCTCGGGCGGTCATCCTACCCGCGTGGCCCTGTTCTGCTCCCAGTACCTGCACTGCATGGCCGACCTGCTGTATCGCTGGCGTGCGGGGGAGCTTCCTTGCGAGATTGCTGTGATCGTCTCCAACCACCGCGAAGTTGAGACTCTGGCGAAGTTCTACGGGATCCCCTTCGAGTTTGTGCCGGTGACTGCCGCGACACGCGCAGAGGCTGAAGCCCGGCAACTGGCGATCCTCAAGGGTCATGACGTGGAGCTCGTGGTGCTGGCGCGCTACATGCAGATACTGTCGCCGAGCTTTGTCGCCCATTACCCATCCGCAATCATCAACGTGCATCACTCGTTTCTTCCTGCATTCACCGGGGCGCGGCCGTATCACGCGGCGCATGCACGCGGAGTGAAGCTGATTGGGGCGACCAGTCATTATGTGACCGATCTTCTGGACGACGGGCCGATTATCGAGCAGGATGTTGCGCGCATTTCGCATCGTGACCAGGTGGAGGATCTTGTTGCCCGGGGGCGCGATTTGGAGCGGATCGTGCTCTCCCGCGCGGTCCGCTGGCACCTGGACCGGCGGATTCTCTGCTACGGGAACAAGACAGTGGTGTTCGACTAGGACCGGGACGAGGGAACAGGGAACAGTTCTCGGTGGTTCGCTTCCCAATTCTGGGGCTGGCCCGTGATCTGAGCTGCTGCAAATCATGTAAGTCCTTTGTTTCGCTAGGTCGAAACGAGTTTTTTCGGCCTAATCCTATTGGATTGAGGGGGTTGCGTCGGATGTGGGGGGAGGGGTGGCAGGGTCGAGTTTTTCGCATTTAGCAGGATTGGCCGGAGTTTTTGGCTTTGTTTTCAATGGCTTGGATGGTTTTGAATCCCGGGGCACGGCTGACAGCGCTACCTGGGCGGCGTAGACGAGCCTGGAGCCGTTTTCCGCTTTGATGGCACCGAGGAGCACTCCATATCCAACGCAGGCAATGAAGTCGCGGATCTTCTGATGGCTGGAGAGGGGGCATGGTCAAACGGTAGGCGCTGGCGGCGCAACGCTTGGCGGTATACACGTTGTGGGTTTTTGCCAGGGTGGCCCTGGGAATCTTTTCCCATACCTCGACACAGAGGTCGACGGCGGGGTTTTTGAGGGCAGGTTGAAAATCTAGAAGCGTTCTTTCGGCGGGCAGACGGTTCCAATGTTGTGCTCATGCGGCGTTCTCCGGGAAGGATTTGACCTTCATGCATCCATTCTCCGCTTTCCGGCGAAATAGACTGCAAATCCGGAGGGGTGATTCCGGCGCGCGGGTCGGCGACGGAAGTGCTTGAATCCGGGAGGATTGCCGAGGGAAATGGGGCGCGCGGGGTTGCGCGCCTTGCGTGGCTCCTATTGACAGACCGGGAAGGCGCGGGAGAGCCGGGTGCAGATCTCTGCCTTCCCATCCTTCCGCGATGAGGCTGAGGAAGGATGGGGTGGGCCGCGATTCGAAAAACATGCCAGGCTACATCGGCGTTTCAGGTGTAATCCGTGGGCGAAACGCTCATGCGGCCCCATGCGTCTGGGTCGAGACCCGGTGCGCTCGCCTTAAGATTGTTGGGAACATCCCGTCTCTGACCCCAGGTTTTAACCCCAGGTTTTCCATTCATGACTAACGTTGTAAGTTATCACCCGCCCATTTGTGTTCCAAGGCTAACGCTGTTAGCTATGCCGACAAAGATCCGCCCGGACTGGTTTTTGCCGAGGGCGATTGAGATTGTGAACCGGGAAAGTGCGGAGAGAACACGTATCGTGTCCCCCTATTCCCTTTTTCGTCGGCCAACTCGGAAGTCTTGGAAGAGTACCTGGCGAGTTGGCGGTGACTCGCTCAGAACGAAGAGAATTGGGAGGGGAGCTTGTCGTCATTGTCATGGAACGGTTGGGTATGACAGGCTCCGGAAAAACGCTCAATTGGCGCCGACTTGGGAGCGAAAAGCCCGCAGGGGCCGAAGCCCTCCAGATTCTATTGGTCTTATCGGCACGACTGCAGTCATGCCCTGACGCATTCTGCCGCGTCCGACGAGTTTTCAGCAGCCTGTGATGCTCGACATCGACATGATTGGGCTTATCGGCACGAGTGAAGGCGTGCCCCTTCAAAACAGTGCCTTTCGTTGAGGTTTTGGGCGGGCTGGACAGCTCAACTGGGCAAGCTGGCAGAGCTTGCAATTTCGCCGTTTCCAGCTTGAAGATCTCCTCTTATTATTCATGCCTGAGTGCTTCCATGGGCTGGACGCCAGCCGCGCGGCGGGCGGGGATCCAACTGGCGGTAAGCACAACTACAAGCAGGATTGCAGCCCCGCCTGCAACGGTGGGCAGGTCATACGGTTGAATCCCGTAGAGCATGGATTTGACGAGGCGCGTAAGCAGCAGGGCTGCGGCGACGCCGGTTACGATTCCTGCACCCGCGAGCCAGGTGCTTTCCCTGAGAACCATTCTCTGCACCTGGCCGGGCTGGGCTCCGAGGGCGAGGCGTATGCCGATTTCATTTCTGCGGTTTGCGACCGTGTAGGCCATGATGCCGTAGATGCCGACGCAGGCCAACGCGAGCGCCAAGACGCCGAACCCGGCGCTGAGAGAGGCGAAGACCCGTTCGTTCTGCATGGAGGAATCGATCTGCTCCTGCTGGGTGCGGATGTCGACGATGGGGAGGTCCGGATCTACTTTTCGCACGACTGCGCGCAGGGCGGGCGCAAGTTCTGACGGTTGGAGGCTGGTGCGCAGTTCATAGTTCAAGCCACCCACTTCGGTCTGTTGGCGGTAGGGCATGAGGAACTGCGCCGGAGCGTCGTCGCGGAGATCCGCATAGCGATTGTCGGCACAGATGCCCACGATCCGCACCAGGCCGTCTGCCTTGTCTCCGGTGCTGAACTCTTTGCCGATGGGATTGACGTTTGGGAACCGCTTGCGGGCGAGGCTCTGGTTGATGATGGCGACTTTTTGCGAAGTGACCGTATCCTGTGCGTTGAAGGGCCGGCCGGCGATGATCGGGAGGCCCAAGGTGGCGAAGAAGTTGTTGCCCACCCGGTTGAAGAGCTCAGACTGCCGCTTATTCCGGTCCACGGCTTCCCCTGCGGGAAGGAAGGTGCTGTTCGTCATGCCGTTTCCGATGTATACGATCGAGGCCGAGGTAACCGCCTGGACTCCGGGGATGGCGGCAAAATCCTGCTCAAGCCTGTCGTGCAATTGCACATCCTTGCCCTTGGCAAAGCGGCTCGCCGGCGGGTTAATGGAAAAGAGGACCAGATGATCGGTTCGGAATCCCGGATCGACAGAACGCAGGGCGAAGAGTGAGCGCAGGAAGAGGCCGGCGCCGACCACGAGCAAGGTGGACAGGGCAATCTGAAAGGCGACGATGGCCTTGCCGCCCATGCCTTTGCGGCGGCGCGTAACGGTGAGGGCGGACTCCTTGAGGCTGCTGCCAACCTCGGCACGGGCGGCCATCCAGGCTGGCGCGAGACCGAAGAGCAGGCCGGTGGCGATGGTGACCGTGGCGGTGAAGCCGAAGACCAGCCAGTCGAAGTGAACGTTTTGCGGGGTTGCATCCCAAGGATCGGAGAGCAGCCTGGGGATCACGTTGCGGCCAAGGTAACCGAGAAGCAGTCCGACCACTCCGCCCATGGCGGCGAGCAGAAGGCTTTCGGTGAGCAACTGGCGCAGAATACGCAGGCGTCCTGCGCCCAGGGCAAGGCGCACGCTCATCTCCCGCTGAGCGCCGCGGGCGAGCATCAGGTTGGCGATGTTGGCGCAAGCCAGCAGGAGCACGAAGCCGGTGAGCGTCATGAGTACGAATGCGGGCTTTTTGAAGTCGTTCTCCGTGAAGTGATCTCCGCGGCTGCCGTCGGCAAGCAACATGGTGGGGATGGTTTCCGTGGGCTTGACCTGCATGGTTCCGTGCACGGCCGCTTGCAACTGAGACGACAGTACCGCCTCTGCCTGAGCGTCGGTGACGCCGGGCTTGATGCGGCCCATGATCTGTACCCACCAGAAGTTTGAGTTATCGAGAAGCGATTGATCGTGCCTGGGAGCAACTACGGGCTGCATGGTTATCGGCAGGAACAAGTCCGGCGAGGTCTGACTATCGCTGGCACCTGTGAAGCCGCGGGGATTGACGCCCACAATGGTCATTGGGGATTGATTTAGGGTGATGATCTGGCCAAGGACGGAGGGCGAGCGGCCAAAGTCACGCTCCCAGATCCCTTCGCTGATGACGACGACAGCACCGGAGCCATTCATGGTTTCGTCAGAAGGCAGAATCGGACGGCCTAACAGTGGCCGGACGTTCAAGCCGGAGTAGTAGTTGCCTGAAATCATCTCCGCATGGACGCGATGCGCGTTGCCATGGATGGTCGCGTTCATGTCGTCTTGTTGAAATGCGAAGAGGTCTTGCATGGACTGGTTGTGCGCGCTCAATTGCTGGTAGACCGGGTAAGAGAAGCACGAACACCTCGAACCTGCCTCAGGCGAAGAATCAAATGAGCCCCACATCCCATGGACTGCACTGTGCCCCGTGGCATGCCAGTAGAGCGTTCTGAGTTGCTGGGCATCGGGCACGGCGAGACGGTCGTAAAGCATGCTCTTGGCGACGGAGAAGATGGTGGTGTTTGCGCCAATGGCGAGGGCGAGCGAAACCACGGCGATGGCCGTGAATCCTGGACTCTTGGCAAGGACGCGGAGACCGTAGCGGACATCCTGAATTCCCCGGGAGAAGGACTGGTAGGTGCGCGACTCCCGGTGGTTCTGTTGGAGCACGGTGGTGTTGCCGAACTGGCGGCGCGCGGCTGCATCGGCGTCCTCAGGACTCATGCCCTGGCTCATAAATCTCTCCGTCAGAAGTTGAAGGTGGGTTTGCATTTCGGTGTCGAATTCCGATTCCGCTTTTTTCTGACCGAAGAGAACGCCTACTCTCGAGATGGCTCGAAGGATTGGGGAGCTCATTGCTGTTTCCCCCCTTCCAAACGCAGGACGCGCCCGATTACGCCGGAGATGCGTTCCCAATTTTCGGTCTCGACCGTAAGCTGCTTTTGGCCGCGTTTGGTGATGGAGTAGAACCTGGCTTTGCGGTTGTTTTCAGACGTGCCCCACTTGGAATCAATCCAGCCTTGTTGTTTCAGCCGAAGCAAGGACGTATATACTGTGCCCTCGTTCAGCGTTAGGACATCTTCGCTGACCTGCTCGATGCGGCGGGCGATTCCGAAGCCATGCAATGGGCCCAGCGCATGGAGAGTCTTGAGGATCATCAGGTCGAGGGTTCCCTGCAGCACTTCTGACTTGTCGGGATTCATTGTTACTCCTTTGGCCATTGCAAAGAAGGTAGCACGGCTCCTATGTAATGTCCATAGGAGATTTTCGGTCAACTGTTTACGTCGCGTGAGGATTGGCTCATCCTCGCAATGCCACACATCAAGATGGCTTACTCGCAGTACCACTGCTCCTGTCCGATTGTGGGCACTCGGCAGTTGATTTGCGGTGAACACCTCCTGTGCACCCGGAAGCAGAATCACGTCTCGGCTCATGCTGGGCGCCGAGGCACTCTTCCACGGCAGACTAGTCCTGACTCGTCGGCATCGCGACTGGACTGGACGGCTTGTCCTCGGTTCGAGATCGGCGTCGTGAAGGGCGATCTTGCGGGCCGAACTATTGCACGAGGCTCAATCCATTTTCGATGAGCGCAACGTCCCGCCAGCGTCAATCGACAATCGCGGCCGAGCAAGTCCGTCATTTGCTGGAGCCAGGCTGGGTCGTCGACGAGTGCGTGAAAGACAGAAAAGCCGGGCGCACTTTGTCACGGCGCTCCGATGAATTGGCGGGGAGATGCGAGCTGGCCTATCCCTTGACAACTAGGGTAAGCGGTTCTATGCTCTTGTTACCCTTGGATGTCTAGGGTAAGGAGTATATGGCGAAGAACGATTTGCAGGGAGCAATCGACCTTTTGATTCTTAAATCCCTCTCGCAACTGGGATCCATGCATGGCTATGGCATCGCGATGCACATTGAGCGAGTCTCCGATGAGCTATTGACCGTGGAGGAGGGATCGCTCTATCCCGCGCTGCACCGCATTGACCAAAACGGATGGGTGCGTGCGGAGTGGCGGGTGACCGAGAGCGGCCGCAAGGCAAAGTACTATGCGCTGACGGCGGCGGGCAAAAAGCAGCTTGCAGAGCGGGAGAAGAACTGGGAGCAAGTGGTGAAGGGCGTTCAGGCAATTCTGCGTTTTGCGTGAGGTGATGCATGGGTGTGTTGCGTCGTATTTGGGCACTTGGAAAACGTTCCAGTCTGGGCAGCGAAAACGAACGCGAGTTGCGTGAGCACATGGAAATGCGCATCGACGCGAACCTGGCGAAGGGCATGAACCCTGAGCAGGCAGCGCGCGAAGCTCGGCTGCGCTTTGGTAACCCTGTGGTTATGAAGGAGCGGGTTGAGGCTGAGGACGCGGCGCTGGGACTGGACAGTTTCATTCGCGACGTGCGCTACGCTCTGCGCGGATTTGCGAAAAGCCCAGGCTTTACAGCGGTGGCGATCGTCACGCTGGCGCTGGGCATCGGCGCGAACACCGCGGTGTTCGAACTGCTGGACGCTGTGCGGCTGCGCAGCCTGCCCGTTCATGCGCCGCAGGAGCTGGCCGAGGTGCGCATCGCCGGCGGCAATCATGGGTTCGGCATTACCGACGGCCCGTACTCGCAATTCACCATTCCCATGTGGCAGGAGGTTCGCAGCAACCACGAACCTTTCTCAGCCGTGTTTGCCTGGCGCGCCACGGACGTGCTTGCGGGCAAACTGACGGACGCGCACCGCATACACGGGTTGGAAGTGAGCGGCAATTTCTTCAACGTGCTTGGAGTTGCTCCAATGCAGGGGCGCCTGATTGAACCGCAGGACGAAGCTGGCTGCGGAGTATCAAAGGTGGTGGTGAGTTATCCGTACTGGAAGAGCCAGATGGGCGGACAGTCCCTGACCCCGGCCTCGACGATGATGATGGATGGCCGTTCGGTGCAGGTGCTGGGCGTGACGCCTCCGTCGTTTCTTGGCCTGGTTGTGGGGGACAGATTCGATGTGGCGTTCCCCACCTGCGATCCGCCCAATCCGCGGCGCGAAGTGTTTTCCTTTGCCGTTATGGGACGCCTGAAGCCGGAATGGTCTGTTGACCGTGCTTCCGCTTACTTCGGGTCGATCAGTTCAGGCATTTTTGAGGAAACTGCGCCCACTGGATATAACGCGGAGGCGGTGAAGACTTACAAGTCATTCCGTTTGGGTGCGTATGCGGCGGGATCAGGCGTGAGCATGTTGCGCGAAGCCTATGACTCATCGTTGCAGTTGTTGCTGGCGATCACTGGACTGGTGCTGCTGATTGCATGCGCCAACCTGGCCAACCTGATGCTGGCGAGAGCGAGTACGCGACAACGCGAGATGGCCATTCGCATTGCACTGGGAGCGTCGCGGGGGCGGCTGCTGCGGCAGCTGCTGATTGAGAGCGGCTTGCTTGCATTCGGCGGAGCAGCATGTGGCGTCGCTCTGGCACAGCCGCTGAGCCGACTGCTTGTGACGTCTCTGAACACAACGCAGAGTTCCATTCAACTGACCATCACGACCGACTGGCGGGTGCTGGTGTTTGCGGCATTGGTAGCTATGCTCACGGCCATCCTATTCGGCACGGTCCCTGCGCTGCGCGGAACCAAGGCCGATCCCATCACGTCTTTGAAAGCGGGAGCACGCGGAGTTGTTGGCGGTCGTGAGCGCTTCTCGGTCCAGCGGCTGATGGTCGTCACGCAGATCGCTGTATCCATGGTGCTGCTGGTGGGCGCGCTGCTTTTTGTTCGCAGTTACCGCAACCTTGTGACACTCGACCCCGGAATGCGCGAGAGCGGCATCACTATTG
>Ga0302320_10009819_pt1 | contig 20495 bp, 20 predicted proteins | sample Bog_T0_3_FD_202130 | JGI IMG/M metagenome (GOLD analysis project Ga0302320, IMG submission 202130) | Peat permafrost microbial communities from Stordalen Mire near Abisko, Sweden - Bog_T0_3 | ecosystem: Environmental > Terrestrial > Soil > Wetlands > Peat | place: Sweden: Abisko, Stordalen Mire...
GCCGCCAAAATCCGTTCGCGCAAGTCTAACGAGATGGTCTTCATCTCCAGAGTCTGCCACACCCCAAACAAAACGGCTATAGTTTTATTTAATATGCTCTAGCATTGCGGAAATCGAATTGAGCGCCCTCACATAACATCGAGCTTGTTGAAAAGGGAAAAGACGCGGCGGAAACCTTTGAGCCGGCGGAAGAGCTATTTGATTTCATTGCGAAGGCGATCCATCACGTGATCATATTTCCAATGGCAACGCCGATTGGTTTTGGGTGGCAAGAGTGGGATATAGCCCAGTTTTATAGCTTTATAGCTAATTGGCGAGTTTTATCGCCCTCGGGGGGCGCGATCCACGATCAGATGACAGTTGGCGGGAGTTGGGCTGCCAGCACGTAACAGTTCCCCTCCCTGCGGCGCATCGCCCGTCTGAACACTTGCAAATTGCTCAAACTCACGTTCCCGCGCTGGCGCGGCAAATAATCTGCCAGCCGCAGATATTGCTGCTCATTGATATCCAACCAACTATTCTATCCAAATGCTCACTCGTGTCATTTAATGTTAACACGCCCTGATGCCTATCTGGTTCAGACGGCCGAAGCTGATCTTGTCAGAAAAACGAATGAATATGGCAAAACATCAATGATTTTCTGGCATGGCAATCTTCCATGTCACTGTTCCCGCTATCGGGTCGCTGTCCAGTTTGAAACTGTCGCCGGACTTCGTCAGTATTAACTCGTGCAGCTGGTTGTCGCCGGGTAGGAAAACAAAACCGATTGCTTTCGTCGCATCCTTGGCAAAAACTTGTAGTTCAATCTTCGACCAGTCCATTTGCGCAGTGGATTGCGCCAGCGCGATGTGCGGAATGACCGTGCCATCCCGCACCAGCATGATCACCGGCAGTTTTCCGGCTTCAATCTGCTGCCAGCCTCCGGCGTAAGCCTTGCCGGTCTGGTAATCAATCCATGTCCCTGGCGGCAGGTAAACCGCGCGCCCCGTCGTGCCTTCGTGCATCAGCGGTGCGACCAGGATGCTAGAACCGCATAGGTATTCGTCCTCCACCAACCATGAGCCGGGGTCGTTGGGGTATTCAATGAACAGCGCCCGCACCATCGGCAGGCCGTGTTCGGAACTGTCCTTCGCCTGCGCATAGACATAGGGCATCAATTTATACTTCAGTTCATCAATCGCCCGGAACTCATCCATGAAGTCCGTGCCGTAAAGCCACGGTTCTTTGGGTGCGATGCCGTGGCAGCGGCTGTGCGAGGTCAACATCCCAAACGCCAGCCAGCGCGCGAACAGATCCTTATCCATGTTGTCAACCGCCGTGGCCGTGAAACCGCCCACGTCGTGGCTCCAGAAGGAAAAACCGGAAAGCCCGAATGAAAGGCCGCCGCGCAATTCAGCGGCCATGCCATCGTCGGTGCTTTCCGCATCGCCACCCCAATGGATTGGATAACGCTGGCTGCCCGCCCAGGCGCTGCGCGCCCAGATGATATTATCACCCGTGGTTTTCTTCGTTATGTCGGCGACGGCTTTGTTGTAGCGCAGCGGATAGAGGTTGTGTTCATAAAAGCCCGTGCGACCGTCGGCGTAAAGGCCGTCCGCCGGTGCGGCCTCACCGAAGTCCACCTTGATTGCGCTCACGCCCATCTGGAGCAGGTTTGAAAGTTTACCCTGATACCATTCGACGGCTTTCGGATTGGAAAAGTCCAGCACGGCGTCCTCGTAAGGCAAATTGCCCTTGCGGTCGCGAACAACGAGATTGTTTTCCACGAGTTCGTTGAACAGCGTATTCTTCGGCACGAAATACGGCAGTTGCCAGCAGGAAATGCGGAAGCCTTCGTCCTTCAAATCCGCGAGCATTTTCTTCGGGTCGGTAAAGCGCGTGGTGGAAAACTCATAGTTGCAGCGCCAGTCGGTCTCGAACCAGCCAGTGTCCAGATGCAGCACGTCGCAGGGAATTTTATTTTCGCGCAGCTTCGCGGCGATGTCGCGCACCTGCTGCTCGGCGTTGTAAGTGCAGCGGCTCATCCACAGGCCAAACGACCACAACGGCGGCAGCGGCGATTTGCCGGTAAGCTTGGTGTATTCGTCCAGAATGTCCTTCGGCTGGCCGAGGAAAACGAACAAATCCAGCGCGTCATCGCCGATCATTAGTGAATTCACACCGCTGAACGTGTTGCCGAAGTCGCAGGTGATCGGCGTCGTGGTGTGCATGAACATGCCGTAACCGCGATTGCTCATGAAAAATGGGATGGGCTTGTATTCCCCCTGGTTCTCTATGCCATTGGCATCGTCGGTCCAGAGCACCAGCTTCTGTCCGCGCTTGTCGAGGCCGGTGAAGGATTCACCACAGCCAAAAATCTTTTCACCGGGTGACAGCGTAAACGCGGCGTTGATGCTGCGCGAATAATCCGCCGCGCGGCGCACAAAGGAAAATGGCAGCACGGGCGAGAACGAGGACTTGTTGTCTTCGGCGTGGTCGGTTTGCGTCAGCAGCTTGCCGCTGGCGTCGCGGATTTCGATGTGAAACGGCATTTGCAGAATCGTCACGGATCCGAACGCGCTGGTGTAGCGATGGCCGCCCGCGACTTTTTCGTATTTCCAGGAAGCGTCCTGCGGCACCGGCCCGGCCAGCATAAGTTCGGGCTGCGGCGGATAACATTGCCGGCCGCTGGTCAGACGGATGCGGAACGTCTTTGGCGAAACGAAATCAATGGCGAACGGTAGCGCCGGATTCGCGTCGTATTCATTTTCGGGAAACTCATTCGGCTTGGTGGCGCCGATCAGGGCAAGGTCGTTGTCGAAAGCGTGGCGCACGGAATACTGGGCGCGTTGCCAGACAATCTTCCCCGCATGCGTGGCCGGATCAAAATCCGCCAACTGGTCGGCCAGATAATAGAAATTGGCGAGGCTGTGAAAATCGCCGCTGATGTCCACCGGGTCGTTGAGCAGCGCCAGCTCCTGATTCGCCGCCAGCAATGGAAGAACCTGACCCGTAACCAAACAGACAAGTATGACTGAACGCAATGTTTTGTTCATAATGATTCGACAGCGCTTCCAATGGCGATATTGCATCCCGGAAGCCTGTTTAGCTAAAGAAAACTATTTTTCTGCCAGTTTGTCCAGTCGTCAAAAACATAAGATGAGGAAAAACTTTCGGGTTTTCTCGGCATCGCAGAAAATAGCCAGACATTTCCAGTCGCGTTGACCGGGGCAACTTTCCTGGCAAAGGACCTGCACCACCGCTCAGGGGATGAACGGAATCAAAATGCATGACAACATTTTAAGCGCCGCCATTTCGTGGTGATCAGTCGCGGCGCTGAACCGTGGGAGTGGTTTCAACTACTCGCCTTGAAGTCTTGGCGTCAGGGTGAAATTCATGTCGCCGATGGCGACTTCAAAGGGTTTGCCGGATTTGGTTACGATTTGCACAACATTGAGACCCTCGGTTTTGCCGGCGGCATTTTTGGTTTCGACTTCCATGGTGAGCTGCAGGTTGCTGTGGTCGAGCAGTGTTGGTTTGAAGGTGCAGCTTTTGCCCGCGCCCAGGTTCACACAGGTTTCGTAATGATTGGTCAGCGACAGTTCTCCGAGATTCTTGTTGGTTGTGGACAGGGAAGCGGTGCTGGTTGCCGGCGCGGTATGCTGCACGGTCGGACTCTTGGCCTTCGTGCAGCTTGACGGAATCAGCCCTGTCGTGATGGCCAACACGGCCGTAAAGATTTTTGTAAGCCACATACACCGGACAAATTAGCAAGTGTCAGGCCGTTTTTTATTTCATATTGTTTAAGAAAGAACTGTGAAAAATGAAGACAATTGCGCTGCCGTGTCTCATAACTGGCCAAAGTGTCAATAATCTGGAAACAAAGAAACGGTGCTCGCGCAGGGCACCATTTCAGACCCTTGGCGTGGTAATTGCTTGAATCATGCCATGAAGACAATTGTCAATAAAGTGAACCGCAGTGGGGTCTATTATCTTATGACCACCGTAACGGCGAACCAATCCAAAAGTGCCCGCTCCGATATTTGGGGTGCTTTGGCCGTGGTGCTGTTGGTGCTGGGCGTGGTAGGGCTGATGAAGTTGGTTTTGACGGTTTGAAGTTGCTGCCGCGTTTAATCTTCGCGGTCGAAGATTAGAACGCTCTTGTCGTCATCTTTGAGCGTTAAGCGCCCGTCGCCAATCTGGGCGGTCAATGATTTATTCTCGCCATTGCAATCCAGTGATAAATTGTAATTCGTTCCGCTCACCGTCCAGGTGCCTTTCCACGTCTCTGGCACGGGCGGCTGTTTTTTGAAGTTTGGCAAATTTTTTAGGAAGGCCTGACTGTCACCGGCGGCCACCAACGTCGTGTCTGCAAAACCCTGGGTCCACATTGCTCGGATCACCCGCATTTCGTTCGACGGAATGTTCGGCCGCTCCTGACGTAGCATCGCCACCGACACGCTCACGTTAAAATCCCAGCGCCCAAAAATCGGATTGTTAAATTTCGCCGACGTGCCGGTTTTGAGATAAGCCGTCAGGTCGTCCAGATTGTTCAGCACCGTGCCCCACACTAATTTGATCAAATCAGTGTTTTGCAGCAGCGTTTTGAACTGCGGATCGTTCAGCAACTGGCCCATCGGCGCGTGTGCATTCCACGCGGCTGCGAAATCACTGTTCTTGACGAGCTGTTGGATGTCGTCACGCTCGACCAGGGAGATGAACGCTGGATAATTTCCCAGCCGGTCGCTCAACTGCGGATTTTGTGCGATCAACCCCGCGAGGTCGGCCACCTCGTAAAAATTATCAGGCATCGCCGCAAGCGAACGCCCCGCCTTGTCCAGCCCGGTGCTTTGCAAGTCGTTTCCCAGATGGTTGATGAATTTTGTCGTCCGCGTTTCGTTGTCCGACGGCGCGACCTGCACCGTCCAGTAACTGAAATTAAAAATCACGAAACTGGCCAGCACCAGATACGCCGTGCCGTTCAACGTGCCGATGCACGCGCCGAGCCGGGCGTTCAGCCGTTCCCACAACGCCAGCCGCAGATCGCCCGCCTGATATTTGTAATAAACCTCCACCTTGCGGTGCACAAAAAAGCCCGCCGCCTTGAACACGCTCAGGATGATGAAAAACGTCACGATCGGCGCGATGGCCCACGCCATCGTTTCGTTGTGAATGCCGGTGTGCGCCAGCAGATGCTTGACCAGTCCGCCCAGCGGCGCGGCCAGCAGCGCGGCGAAAAGAATGCCGACAAACGTAAACGCCGCGTTGATCGCCCCGAGCTTGTGGCCGAGCGCGATGCAAGCCGCGAACAACAACAAGGCAAGTATCCAAATGAACATGCCCACAGTTAAAGGCATCCGTTGAAAAAAGCACGCGGAAAATGCGCGGCTTTGTTGCTGGTGGGGCGAGTGTCCCCGCGAGCCGATTCGTCAAGAAATTCACCACACATCTTTATTCCCGCGTTGAAAACTGGCGGCGGATGAAGCACATTCCGCGCGGTGAAAATTTCGATTGTCATTCCGGCGTTCAACGAAGAGCGGCTGCTCGGCGCGTCTCTAAAGGAAATCAAGGCGTCAGCGAGTGCCTTCACGGCGCGCGGCTGGGAAGTCGAATTTATAGTGTGCGACAATAATTCCACCGATCGCACCTCGGAAATTGCCTATGCGGCGGGCGCGGATGTCGTCTTTGAGCCGGTCAACCAAATCGGCCGCGCGCGGAATGCCGGCGCGGCGGTGGCGAGCGGCGACTGGCTAATTTTTGTGGACGCCGATTCGCATCCGTGCGCGGAACTGTTCGCCGACGTTGCGGAACAGATTCTTTCCGGCCGGTGCCTCGCCGGCGGCGCGACCGTCCGGCTGGACGAAAATCATCGGATTGGCGGAATCATCACCTGGACGTGGAACTGCACCAGCCGAATTTGGAAGCTGCTCGCCGGTTCGTTCATTTATTGCGAGGCGGCGGCGTTCCGAAAAGCGGGCGGGTTCAGCAAAGAACTGTTCGTGGCGGAGGAATTGGAATTAAGCCAGCGCCTGAAAAAACTGGCGAAGGAAACGGGAAAGCGAATCGTTATTCTCCACCGGCATCCGCTGGTGACCTCCGCGCGAAAGATGAAGCTCTATACGGCGCGGGAACATCTCTGGTTTTTGTCCCGCGTGATTTTCAGCCGGGGCCGCCAGTTGCGCAACCGCGAGGCCGCGCACTTGTGGTATGACGGGCGAAGATGAAATTTATTACGTCGCGGGGCTAGTCTTTTTTCCGGCAGTTAAAAAATCCAGATAGGCCATGAGCTCTGCCTTCATTTCCTTGCGCGACACAATCGCGTCAATCAAACCGTGATCGAGCAGGAATTCGGCGGTCTGAAAGCCCGGAGGCAGTTCCGCCTGAGTCGTGTCCTTGATGACGCGCGGTCCCGCAAAACCAATCATCGCGCCCGGCTCGGCCAGAATCAGGTCGCCGAGCGTGGCATAGCTCGCCATCACGCCCGCCGTGGTCGGATGCGTGAGGACGCTGATATAGGGCAGGTGGTTTTTTGCATGATATGCCAGCGCGGCGGAGGTCTTGGCCATCTGCATCAGGCTGAACATGCCTTCATACATCCGCGCGCCGCCGCTGGTGGAAATAATGATGACGGGCAAACTCTTCTCCGTGCCGCTTTCGATCAGCCGCGTCAGTTTCTCGCCGACGACCGAACCCATCGAGCCGCCGAGAAAACTGAAATCCATCACGCCCAGCGCGACGCGGTGCCCGCCGATTTTGCACAGGCCGGTTACAACGGCGTCCTTGAGCGTGGTGTTTTTCTTGTAAGCATCCAGCTTGGACCGATAAGTGGATGCGCCCTTGAAGCCGAGTGCGTCCACGCTGGACATGGTCGCGTCCATTTCCTCGAACGTGCAGGTCTCGACGAGCGAGTGGATGCGCTCGCGCGAGCCGATGGTGAAATGATGCTGGCATTTCGGACAGACCTTCAGGTTTTCATCCAGCTCCTTGTCGAAAATCATCGTCTCGCATGACGGACATTTCGTCCACAGCCCTTCGGGAATGTCGCGTTTCTTGGTCTTGGACTTGCCCGTGCCAATCTTGGTCTTTTTGGCAAAAGTCGTCTGCGTGATTGCGATGGGCGGCGGCGTCAGCGCCGGCTCGACGATTGCCACCCCGCTGATTGATTTCTTCGTGAACGAAGTCGTGTCCATTTGATTGATAAAATAATACTAGAGTCCGCGCGCCACTGTCCAGACACAAACCTCGCCCGCGCCCGCCGCCCGCAACGCTCGCGCACACGCGCTGGTCGTCGCGCCGGTTGTAAATACATCGTCCACCAGCACTACGCGCTCGCCGTTTAATTTGATTCCGTTGCAAATTGCAAACGCGCCGCGCATGTTTTTCGCGCGCTGTTCCCGCGTCAGCAAGGTTTGCGTCATGGTGGCTGAGACGCGCCGGAGCAGTTTTATGTTCAACGGAATCTTGGTGGCGGCGCTCAAGTGCCGGGCGAGGATTTCCGCCTGGTTGAATTCACGCTCGCGCTGCTTCAGCGGATACAGCGGCACCGGCGCGATAAAATTCCAATTTTGTCCGCGCAACACCGGCGCGGCTTCGCGGACGAGCAGGTCGGCGAGAAAATTTTCAAACCACAGCGCCCGCTGGTATTTGAACCGGTGAATCACCTCCAGCACGACGGTTTTGGCGACGACGGCGGAACGCGCAGAGCTGAAATGCAGTTCCAGCTCGCGGCAGTTGGTGCATTCAAACGAAGCCGTGAAATCGCCTTCAAACGGCAAACCGCAGCGGTCGCAAAACGGCGGTCGGATAAAACGGACGTGCGACCAGCATTTCGCGCCGACAAAGCCGTCTTTGGCTGTGGCCCGTTCCGCCTCGCAAAGCTGGCAGATTTCGGGATAGAGAAAGCCGAGGCCGGTATTCAGCCAGTTTTTGACGGGTGCGGCGGATGGCCACATGACGCGAAAATAAATTTTCTGTCGCCAAATGCAATCCGAATGCGTCTGTCAGGATGAGTGCGAACAATTTTTATTCGCGCGTGGTCGAACAACGTGATATTGAAAGAACAGATGGCAAGCTTATTGAAAGAGACATCATTGGACGATCCGAAACAAAAAAGCTTTGCGGGGAAATATTATCCGCAGGAACTCCTCAACAGCGGCGGCATGTCGGAAATCTGGCTGGTCACTGACGGTCGCGGCAAACCTTTTGCGCTGCGCAAACTGAAAAAGGAACTGCGGTTCAATTTTCTGGCCCGCCGCCGGTTTTTTCGCGGGTGCGAAGTGCTTTCGAAGCTGAATGAGAGCAATTTTATCGTCGGTTACGTCGAGCATGGCAAGGCGGACGGCACGCCTTACATGCTGATGGATTACGTCGAGGCGGAAAATCTTAAGGAACTGTTCGCGAAACAAGATCCGATCCTGGCCGAGCACGTCGCCCAAATCCTGATTGACGCTGCGTCCGGCCTTTTGCACGTCCACGAAAGCGGTTTCATGCACTTGGATTTCAAGCCGGAAAACATCCTGGTCACGCGCAACGGCAGCGTGCGGCTGATTGATTTCGACACCGCCATTCCGATTCCTGAAAAGCCGACCAAGCAGTCGAAAAATCCCGGCACGCCCGGCTACATGGCGCCGGAGCAACTACAGCGCGAGCCGATTGACGCCCGTGCCGACATTTTTGCCTACGGCGTGATGGCCTACGAAATCCTGACTAACCACAAGCCGTTTCCCGGCGAAACCCCGGCGGAAATTCTGGCGGCGCAACTCAACCCCGCCGGCCCGGTGTCGCCGCGCGAACACAACCCGGGAATCCCGCCGGCGCTTGAACCCGTCATCCTCAAGTGCCTCGCGCGTGATCCTGAAAAGCGGTATCCCTTCATGAGCGTGCTCGTGAATGACGTGCAGAAGGCGCTCTACGTTTAGGTGAAAGTGTCCGTCGCAAAAATCCTCTTGACTCGCGCGGCCAACTGTCATAGTGTCCTATGTCAGTAACCGCGTATGCTCCTGCAAATTGATTTCAAGTCCGGCAAGCCGGTCTATCTGCAACTGGTGGACCAGATTCGTTACGCCGCCGCGTCCGGCGCGCTGCGCACGGGCGAGCCGCTGCCTTCCATCCGACCGCTCGCCGAGGAGCTGCGCGTGAACCGCAACACCGTCGCCAAGGCTTACGCCGAACTGGAAAGTCAGGGCGTCATCGAAACGATTCCTGGCAAGGGCTGTTTTCTCAAGGAGAGCAACTCTCCATTCACGAAATCCGCGCGGGAAAAGATTTTAACCAAGGAAATTGACGAAGCCGTCGTCGCCGCGCATCACCTGCAAGTGAATCGCGATGCGTTTCTCGCGCTCGTCAAAGAACGGCTCGACAGCTTCGAACGCAAGGTGAAGGAAAAATCCGACAACGAATAAACCCGCATGAATACTGACTCACCCATCATCGAAATCCAAAATCTCTCGCGGCGCTACGGCAAATTGGATGCCGTGAACGGCCTGTCGCTGAACGTCCGCGCCGGCAAGTGCTATGGCTTTTTCGGCCGCAACGGCGCGGGTAAAACCACCACGATCAAGTGCCTGTTGAATTTAATTCGACCGGATGCCGGTATGGCGCGTGTGTTCGGCCTCGATCCGCGCCAGAATGAAGTCGCCGTGAAATCGCGGCTGGCGTATGTGCCGGACCAGGTGGCGTTTTATCCGTGGATGTCACATTTGATTTTAAAAGTGGAAAAGACGTGATTGAGCGCCGGTTAAATTATGATCAAATCGTGCCCCAAACTTTCTCATGGTCGGGCGAGAATTCGGATGCTTATGTGGCCAACGATGGAACTTTGTGGGTTTGTAACCGGTATCAAACTTCTACCTTTGGATGGTCGGGAACTGGATTTTTACAAGTCGGCAAGGAAACCAATTGGGTCGCCGTGGCAATGACATGGAACATCATGATCGCACTCAAATCGGATGGCACCTTGTGGAAACGGAATCCCTCCAGAAATTCAAAAGCTATGGCTGATATTGTCCAAACCCAGCCGACGCGGCTCGGCATTCACAATGATTGGGTTGGCCTTGCTCGCAGATGGGACGGCGCGGTTTCGCTGGCTGCCGATGGCAGTCTGTGGTTTTGGCCGCGAGCGGGTTATTACGAAGCGGCCTTGTTGAAAGCGCCCAAACAGCCGAAATTCCTCGCCAACATTTTCGGCAAGTCCGACTAAACCCAATTGATTGGCAAGCCGGCTACGGCTTCACGACGGAAACCACGAACGCGTCCGGCTTCAGATATTTCTGCGCGACGGCCTTGACCTGTTCGAGCGTGACGGCTTCAAACTTCGCATCGTCCAGTTCCGTGCGTCGGTAGCCGAGGCCGTAAAGTTCATCGAGCGCGGTCAGCGATGCGAGGCTGCCGAGATCCTGCCGCGAGATTTTCTTCTGGCCGATGATTTTGGCCTTGGCGCGTTTGAGCTCCTCGGCGGTCAAGCCTTCAGTGCGCAACAACTCTGCTTCCTTCAGAAATTCCTGTTCCACCAGACCGGCCTTGGTCGGTTCCGTGCCGGCGTAAAAGGCGAAGTAGCCGGGCGCGAGTCCAGGAAAATGCTGTGCGCCGACGTAATACGCCAGGCCAAGTTTCTCGCGCACGCGCAGGAACAGCCGCGAACCGAGGTCACTGCAAGCTTCCTGCAACAGGTCGAGCGCGTAACGGTCTTCGTCGTGCATGGTCGTCGCGGCAAAGCCGAGAACGATCACGGCCTGCTTTTTGTCGCGGGTTTCCTCGACGCGCTTTGAAGAAGTGAGAAGTGAGAAGTCCAAAGTGCGAACAACCTTGGCCGTGTCGGGATTCTTCTTCCAACTCGCAAAAGCTTTTTCAACGGCGGCTTTTACTTCACTCACCTTCACGTCGCCGAAAATCGCCAGCACGCAATTGTTCGGCGCAACAAGTTTTTGATGAAACGCTTTCAGGTCGGCTGCTTGCAGCTTGGTGATGCTTTCTTCCGTGCCGAGCGTGTCGAGTCCGTAGCCGGCGTTGCCGAACAGAGTCCGGCGCATCGCGTTGCTGGCGCTTTTGAGGAGATTATCTTTCTGCTCGTAAATGCTGGCGATCTGCACCTCGCGTTCGCGTTCGAGCGGATCAGCGGGAAACGTCGGGTTCAGAATGACGTCTGCGAGCAGGTCGAGGCCGGTGGCGAAGTCGCTGCTCAACACTTCCGCGTTCACGCCAAAACTGTTGTTGCCGCCGTAGCTGTCCAGGCTGCCGCCGACGGATTCGATTTCCGTCGCAATTTTTTCCGCGTCGCGCGTTTTCGTGCCCTTGAGCAGCATCCGGGCGAGCAACTGCGTGATGCCGTTGTTGTCGGCGGTTTCAGCCAGCACGCCGCCTTGGAACGCCGCGCGAAATTCCACGAACGGCAGGCGATGATTTTCCTTCACGAGCAGCCGCAGGCCGTTGGGCAATTCAAATTTCTGGATCGGCGAATCAATGTTCTTTTCCAGCGCCGTGGAAATCTTCGGCGTCGTGCCGTTCGGCAGCAAGGCGTAGAGTGTGCGGTTCTCCGCCGTGAGATATTCGCGGGCGACGCGCTGGACATCGGCGTGCGAAACGCGCTTGACGGCGGCAAGATAGCGCTCGGAAAAGGTGAGGTTGTTCGCGGCCAGCCAGCTTCCGCCGAGGTCGTTCGCCTGGCCTTCCATCGTCTTGCGCGTGGCCAGCGTGGCGGAGATGAATTGTTTCACGGCCTTCTTCACTTCGTCGGCGGAGACGGACATGGATTTGATCTTCTCAATCTCCGCCAGCATCGCATCGCGGGCGGCTTCAAATTTATCCGCATCCACCATCGCACTCATGCCGAACAATCCCGTGCTGCCCGGATTATAAGTCCACGCGTCGGCGTGATGCACGAGGCCCTGACGTTCGCGCACCTGCTGATACAGGCGCGAACTGCGACCGCTGCCGAGCAGCACCGCGAGCACATCGAGAATCGGCACGTCGGGATGGCGCAGTTCAGGTATGTGCCACGCGAAATGCAGATGGCCCATTTCGATGGGCGCTTCCTCAATGATCTCGCGCGACGCAGTCTGCTTCGGTTCGGCGGGCAAAAAGTTTGGCGGCAACGCGCGCGACTTGGATTGCGCGTAAGCCTTCTTGATCTGCTCAACCACCTCGTCGCGCTTCACGTCGCCGGCGACGACGTAGAAGACATTGTTCGGCGCGTATTTCTCGTGGTAATAGGCGCGGATGTCGTCGGGCTTCAGCTCGTTGAAAATGTCCAGATAGCCGATGATGGTGAAGCGATATGGGCTGCGCGTGTAGGCGGTCTCGAAGAGCCGGCGGCCGGAGCGGCGGCCGGGATCGTCCTGGCCCATGTCCATTTCGCGGCGGATCACGTCAAGTTCCTTGGCCAGTTCATCCGGCGGCAGCGACGCGTGCTGCATGATGTCGCACAAAATGTCTATCGCCGTGGTCGCGCCGGTGTTCGGCACGTCAATGTGATAGACCGTGCGGTCGAAGCTCGTGTAGGCGTTCATGTAGCCGCCCGCCTCCTGCACCTCCTGGTCAATGCGGCTGCCGGGGCGCGTGGTGGTGCCCTTGAAGAGCATGTGTTCGAGCACATGCGAGAGGCCGGCGCCGAGCCATTTGCCCTCGTGAATACTGCCGGCCATGGCCCACGCCTGCGCGGAGACGACCGGCGCGCTGTGATCTTCGCGCACGATGATGACCAGGCCGTTTTCGAGCGTGGTGAGAGTGACGCCGACGGGCAGGACGGAAATTTCGCCGTTGAAAATTGGTTTGCTCATTTCAAATAAAAATCGAACGGAAAGGATATTCGGAAATGAGTTTAGGGCAAAGCAAATTGGCAGCGGGCTTACAGACTCCGAACGTAGTCTACTAGTAACGTCGCACATCATATGTGAAACTAAACGGTTGCCTTATAATTTCTGCCTACGAGGATAAAAGCCGTCTGAAAACTCGCCCAAATCACTCTATGTGATAATTCCGCCAGTGCGAATTTCAGCCAAGCGACAACGCTGCTCATTTTCTTTAAACATAAACCCCCGCATTAGTCGCGGAGGGTTGCCTCACACGAGGCCTCACTCTCATTGCACCAGCCGGAAAAATTGCCGGGGACCGGTGGCGGAATTGGTATAGGGACTCGTCGCGCTGGGGATGTTGGTGAATGTGCCGGGTAGGGAGGGCGCGGTTTGCAGGCTGAACCCGGCGTTGTTCTAGTTCAACACCAGTTGCTGGTTCAGCCATTGCCATTGCAGATACACCCTAGGCTGCATGGCGATGACACTTACGTCGTCGAGCGCAAACCAACAAGCCTAATTATCAAAGAAACCAAATTGAAGCAAGGTGTTTGTTTGAGTCGCTGTGACCGTGAATTGATAATTCGTCCAGCCGGTGGCCGCCGGATGGGTTTCGTTCAATAGCACTCTCCCGTTCTAGGACATGCTAAACAACCCGGGGTCGCCAAACGAGTTATTAAACCAGAACGATAACAAGTAGTTCATGCCCGGAGTGGTCGCCACCGTTTGTGAAAGTGTTCCCGGTGTCGTGTCATTTCCCAGCATGTAATAATTTTGCGTGGTGCCGGGTTGGTTCCAGCAACAAATCCATTTTCTTTCGGCGCGAAAATCTGTTTTATTCACGGCATGGACGCTAATCTGCCGCCGCTCACGCCCAGCACGCTTTACCTCGTCGCCACGCCGATTGGCAACCTCGAGGACATCACGCTGCGCGCGCTCCGCGTCCTGCGCGAGTGCGACGTGGTCGCCGCCGAGGACACGCGGCACTCCGGGCAGTTGCTAAAACATTTTGGCATCAGCAAACCGCTCCTGAGCTATTTCCAGTTCAACGAGGCCAAGCGCAGCGAGGAAATCATCGAACGTCTCCGGCGCGGCGAGAAGGTTGCGCTGGTCACGGACGCCGGCAGCCCCGGCATCAGCGATCCCGGCGAGCGTGTCGTGAAAGCCGCCATCACCGCCGGTTTCCGCGTGGAAGCGGTGGCCGGCCCGTGCGCGCTCGTCGCCGGACTCACCGCGAGCGGTTTGCCGACGGAGGAATTTCATTTTGTCGGGTTCCTGCCGCACAAGTCCGGCCAGCGACGCAACAAGCTGGAGTCATTGAAAGCCGTCGCCGGCACCTTGGTTTTCTATGAATCGCCCTATCGCATCGAAAAGCTGCTGGGCGAGTTGAATGTAGTTTATCCCGAACGCGACGTGGTGCTGGCGCGCGAGCTGACCAAGAAGTTCGAGGAATTCCTGCGCGGCAAAGCAGCTGAGCTGCTCGCCATTGCGCAAAAGCGCAGCTTGAAAGGGGAATTTGTGGTTTTAGTAGGCGGCGCGCTGTGAGCGCCGGATTTGAAAAGCACGGCGGTCACAGACCGCCGCTACAGAATTGAATTAAACAAACTTGCCGGGATTTAAAATGCCGTGCGGATCGAGCGCGTGCTTTACGACGCGATGAAGTTCGCGCGTTTCCGGGGAAACCGCCAGCGGCCACCAGCGTTTTTTGGCCAGGCCAATGCCATGTTCACCGGTGATCGCGCCGCCGGACGCAATCGCCCAGCGGAATAATTCATCGAGACATTTTCCGGCGCGGACTTTCGCGCCGGGCTGCTCATAATCCACCATGACGTTCGTGTGGATGTTGCCGTCGCCGGCGTGGCCGAAGCAGGCGAGTTGCAGGCCGTGTTTCTTTTGCAATGTCGCGGCGAATTTGAACAAATCTTCCAGCCGGCCGCGCGGCACGACGATGTCCTCGTTTAACTTCGTCAGCCCGGTGTCGCGCAGCGCGTAGGAAAATTCGCGGCGGATCTGCCAGATGGCTTCGCATTGTTCGTTGCCAAAGCCGCGCTCGATGAACAGCGGCTTCTGTTTGCGGACAATTTTTTCCACGGCGGCGGTTTCACCACGCACGGAAGTTTCCTGCCCGTCGAGTTCCACTATCAAATACGCCTTGCAGCCGAGCAGCCGCTTGCTGCCGGTGCGCTTGGCAGCGGCGGCGAGCGTGAATTCATCCGCGAGTTCGGCGGCGCACGGTAGAAAGCCGGCGGCGAAAATCGCCTGTAACGCGCGGACGGCAGAATTCATTGAGCCGAAGCCGACGGCGAGGTTGGCCCGGAACGGCGGTAGTGGCAGCAGTTTCAACGTGGCTTCGGTGATGACGCCGAGCAAACCCTCGGAGCCGACGAACAGCCGGTGCAGATCAAAGCCGGTTTTATTTTTGTGCGTGCGCCCGCCAAGCTTCACGATGTCGCCGATGGCCAGAACGACTTCGAGGCCGAGGACGTAATCGCGGGTGACGCCGTATTTCAAACAGCGCGGGCCGCCGGCGTTGGTGGCGATGTTGCCGCCGATGGAATTTTTCGCACGGCTCGCCGGATCGGGCGGATAAAAGCGTCCAAGTTTTTCGACGGCGGCTTGAAATTCGGCGGTGTTGACGGCGGGCTGGACGACGGCGACAAAATCGGCGGGACTGATCTCCAAAATCTTGTTCATCCGTTCGGTCGAGAGCGCGATGCCGCCGCGCACCGGCACGCAGCCGCCGACGTAGCCGTGACCGGCGCCGCGTGGCGTGACGGGAATTTTATTTTTGTTCGCAAACTTCAGAATCGTCGAAACCGATTGGGCGGAACGGGGCAGGGCGACGGCGTCGGGCTGATGGGTGGCGAACCATTTGTCGCCGGCGTAATCCGCGAGCTTGCGCGGTTCGAGAAAAATTTCGCCGGGCAGGATTTTATTTAGCCGGCGAAGAAGCTTTGATTTGGCCGGAGTCATTCAGCGGGCGTCATGGGTGTTTCCAGAAATTCCTTCACATCGGCGGCCTCGTTTTCCGGAACCTCGATGCGCAGCATGGTGGCGGTGGAAGTTCCGCCGAGCCAGCCGGAGGCGTTTTCATTCGCGATAAAGGGATGAAAACCGGCGGCTTCAAGCCGCGCGCGGGTGAGCTGCGCGTCGGCAAGATTGAAGTTGGTGGCGATGGTGACGAGCTTCATTTGGTGATGAAAGTGGTGTCAGGGGTGGGAACCACACCCGCGCGCACTTCGGCAAAGACGATGATGCCGGCACCGGTCTGGAGCAGACTTTGCACAACCACTTCGACCTGCTGGCCGATGTGCGGCTGGCCGTTGGTGATGACGACCATGGTGCCATCCGGCATGTAGCCGATGCCCTGGCCTTTGTCCTTGCCTTCGCGGACGATTTTCAAATGGAGGATTTCGCCAGGCAGCAAAATCACTTTGAGGCACTTGGCGACTTCGTGCAGGTTGAGGCAACTGACTTGTTGCAGCTGGGCGACCTTGGTCAGGTTGTAATCGTTGGTGTAAAGTTTGGCGTTCAAGTTCCGCGCGAGGCGGACCAGTTTGGCGTCCACTTCCTTTTCCTCGGGAAAATCGCCGTCGTGGATGCGGACTTCCATGCTGGTGTTGCGCTGGATGCGGTTCAGCATTTCCAGACCGCGCCGCCCGCGGGCGCGTTTGATCGGGTCGGCGGAATCGGATATCTGCTGGAGTTCCTTGAGCACAAAGCGCGGCACCACAATCATGCCTTCGAGAAAGTGCGCCTCGATCAGGTCGGCGATGCGCCCGTCAATGATGACGCTGGTGTCCAGCAGCAGCAGATTGTCGGGCTTGTTCTGCGGCGAGAACCGGACGTAAGGAATGATGAGCGAGAAATCCTCCTTGTTGCTTCGCATGGCGAGGATGATGCCGATATAGCCGAAACCCAAAAACAAGCAGAGCTTGATCAGCCATTGGACTTTTTCGTCGGCATTCACAAACAGGCCGGAGGCGTTGATGAGCATCGCCACGACCACACCCAGCAACAATCCAAACGTGGTGGCGGAAAAGGCCCGGAGCGAAAAACCCTTGAGCATTTCGTCCACGGCAATCATCAGTCCGCCGAAACCGAAGCCGATGGCCATGCCAATCTCGGCGCTATATTGTTCGGCAGTGAATTCCGGGCGCACCTGGCTCACGGCGAAACCGCCGGCGGTGCAAAGACCGAGAAACAAAATGCGGATGGCCCAGAGTGGCGTCATGGTTTAATGGGGTGAATTGCGCGGGCTATTCACTGTGGCGTTGTTGGTGTCCGGTGACTTGTGCGACCACAAAATGCCCCATAAACCGAGCCGGTTCAAGTTGCTTGAGGTAACCGCCAGGTTGCCGGCGATGATTTGCACGTTGGTGGCCAGTTGCGGGTTTTGCAGCAAGGTTCCAGCCAGTCCCTGACCGGATTGCAATCCGTCCATCAGTTGTTTCAATTCCTCAGTGGAAGCCTTGACGTTTTGCACCGCCGCGCTGATTTCTGCGCCGTTGGTCGCCAGCAGAGTGTTGGCGGATCCGGCGAGGCCTGTGAGTTGCTGTGAAAATTCGACGGCGTTGCTGACCGCGAGACTGATTTGCGCGCTGTTGGTGGCAACCAGCGTGTTGATGTCGTTGACCGTGCCGATCGCCTGTTCGGAAAAAGTGCGCGTGTTGTTGATGGCGACGGCGAAATTGGTCAGCGTCTCCCCGTTCAGCACCACCCGCCGCAAATCCGTGACCGAGTCGTCCAGCTTCTTGGCCGTTTCATCAATGCGCTGGACGAAACCGGCCGTCGAGCGCGCAACTTCCTGCAGGTTGAACGGCTCCTGACAATACACCTCCTCGTTGTTCGTCAGCACCGGCAGGCTGTTGGTGGTGGGAATCACGGAAACATATTGATCACCGAGGAAGCCGGCCTGCTCAATGACAAAACGCGCGTCGTGGTAAATGGGATTGTCTTTGTAGATGCTCAAGACAATGGTCACGCTCTTGCCGTCATCCGCGAGCTTGATTTGTGAAACGCTGCCCACATCCACACCCGCGAGCAACACGCCGGCGCGCTGCTTAAGGCCGCCGACATTGACGGCGTGCAGCTGCAACTGGTAGGTGCCGCGAAACAGGCTCGTGCCCTTGCTGAACTGGATCAGCACCACGGCCAGCAGCACCAGCCCGATTAAAACGAACAGCCCGACTTTGATTTCCAAACGCGATTTATCCATGGTTCAAAATAAAATTTCCTTTTCATCGGCAACGCCATCAACGAATTGACGCACAATCGGGTCGCGCGACTCGAAAAATCCCTCCGGCGCGCCGCTCGCATAAATTTTTTTGTTGTGCAACATCATCACCCGCTGGCCGACGCGGCGCGCGGTGCGCATGTCGTGCGTGACCACCACCGTCGTGACCTTGAGATGCCCGTGCACCCGCATCATCAGCTTGTCGATGCTGTCCGACACAATCGGGTCCAGACCGGTCGTCGGCTCATCGTAAAGCACGATCTGCGGTTCGTAAATGATGGCGCGTGCTAAGCCGACGCGCTTGCGCATGCCGCCGGACAGCTCGGCGGGCTTCTTGTTCTGCGTGCCGGGCAGATCCACCATTTCCAGCGCGGCGCAAACGCGACTGGAGATTTCGCCCTCGGTCAAAATATTATCGCGCCGGAGGGCAAACGCCACGTTCTCCGCCACCGTCATCGAATCAAACAGCGCCGCGCCCTGGAACACCATGCCGAATTTCCGGCGCACGCGCAGCAACTGGCGCTCGCTCATCGGCCTGATGTTTTCACCGTCAATCAGCACTTCGCCCGAATCGGGGCACAGCAGGCCGACAAGATGCTTCAGCAAAACGCTCTTGCCGCCGCCGCTGCGCCCGATGATGACGACGGATTCGCCGTTTTCAATCCGAAAACTGACGTCGTCCAAAATCTTGTGCGCGCCAAAACTTTTTTGGAGATGCCGGACTTCAATCATAGCAGGCCGACGAGTTTGCCCATGACCAGCGTGAGGAAGAAATTCGTGATCAAGATCGTGATGGACGAATACACCACGGCTTCCGTGGTGGCGAGTCCGACGCCTTCCGCGCCGAGGCCGCAGGTCAGCCCCTTGTAACAACCGATGAGCGCGATGATACCGCCGTAGATGAACGCTTTTACCAAGCCGATGATCACGTCCACGTCGTGCGTGTATTTCAGCATGTTGTCCCACAAATAGGTTGGTTCGATGCCCAGAATGTGCACGCCGACCATGTAGCTGGAACTGATCCCAATGACGATGGATTCCATCGCCAGCAACGGCAGTGCGATGTGAGCTGCGAGGATGCGCGGCACGACCAGATAATCCACCGGATGTGTTGCCAGCGTCCGCAGTGCGTCAATCTGTTCCGTCACGCGCATCGTGCCGATCTCGGCTGCGATGGACGCGCCGACGCGCCCGGCGACCATCAGCGCCGTCAGCACCGGGCCGAGTTCATCGCACAACGAGACGCTGACCACCGCGAGCGTCGCCGTGTCCATCTTGACCTTGTGGAATTGAAAGTAAGTTTGCGCTCCCAGCACCATGCCCGTGAACGCGCCCGTCACCAATACGACCATCTGCGATTTTACGCCGATGGAATAAATCTGGTAGAGCAGATCGCGCCAGACGACTTTGCCCATGAGCAGCGACACAACAATGTCCCTGGCCAGAAAAGAAATCTGCCCCAGCTCCGAAAGCACATAATGAACGCGCTTGTTGACCAAAAGATTCATCGTCGCGCGCAAAATAGCAGAACAGCGCGGACTTTGGCGAGCGTGGGATTTTCGGGAAAGTCTGGCGACGATGATTGTGCGCCAAGGCATGCGTCAAATTCGAGTAGACGAAAAATCTTGCGTTGCGATGGAGCGTCTGACAAGTTGAAGTTTCCTTGATCGCGGGGTGGAGCAGCCCGGTAGCTCGTCAGGCTCATAACCTGAAGGTCGTTGGTTCAAATCCAGCCCCCGCAACCAATTTCCGGCCCTGAGACTCACGTTTCAGGGCCGTTTTTGTTTAGTTTTATGAGTTTTCTGCGTTTGGAGTCATTTTTGTGAGACAAGGCGAACTCCCTGAAATGTGGTGAGCAAAAACAAACACATCCACAAACACATTTCCAAACACACGGCGCAAGCGAACGTCATCCCTCGATTTTGAGGTATAGCCTTTGTGAATTTGCAGATCGTCGGTTGCCGAAAACCGATTTTGTTCAACGGTCGTATGACGCCGTGAATCCGCGTTAGGAAGAGCCAACATTTCTTTGGCCTGCGGCGATGGCCTCCAGATCGGAACGGCGGAGCCGGAAACTACCGGGCAGCACTTCAATCTTTTGTAGCAATCCGGCTTTGGTCATCCGCCAGAGGGTCGCGCGGCTGACGCCAAGCAGCTTTGCAGAAGCTGACATACCCATGAGCAGCGGGCCAGACGTTGCCAATGGTTTTTTCTGAACTCCAAATTCAAGAATGCCGTCAATGGCCTCCATTTGTTCTGGTGACGCTGCGAACAAGCGCTTCAATCGGTCTTCTGAATTCATACACGAACCGCAGCCCGCCGGGTCTGCTGGATTGATTTTGTTTCGGTTTGCTTCTCGGAATTTTCCTCGCGCTCGTCAGTGGTCGCTGCATCCACTTGGCTTGGTGCCTGATTCTTGGTGAGGTCAAGCTGCTCCTCGATTTCCGACTGGCGTCTGGCAAGATGGTGATACCGCTCCTCCTTCTCGAACGGCG
>Ga0302320_10009822_pt1 | contig 20494 bp, 26 predicted proteins | sample Bog_T0_3_FD_202130 | JGI IMG/M metagenome (GOLD analysis project Ga0302320, IMG submission 202130) | Peat permafrost microbial communities from Stordalen Mire near Abisko, Sweden - Bog_T0_3 | ecosystem: Environmental > Terrestrial > Soil > Wetlands > Peat | place: Sweden: Abisko, Stordalen Mire...
CGCTTCCAGCCGCCCAACTGCTGATGCAGCGTGGCCGCGCCGACGATTTTCCTGTCGATCAAGCCCATGAGCGGCAGGTTGCGGCCATAATCGATGTTCTTGCACCATTCCCGGATGACCTTGACGTCCTGGACGCGATGCTTGATGAACATGCGCTCCGGTTCGGGAATGCCCTGGAAAAACTGGTGGAACTCCTTTTCGTCCTCCGGCTGGAGCGGCCGCAGCACCGCTTTTTTGGCGTCCTTTAGGGCCAGGTTCTTGGGGTATCTTTGCAGTTCGAGTTCAAGGCTGAATGACATGATAATTAATCCTTTTGAGGTTCACTTTGCGCTTCCGGCGCGGTCACTGCAACAAGTTTCTTCAATTGCACGCCGATTCGCCCGCCAAGCCGATGGATTGGCGGGTGGAATCCAATTTGACCTCCGCCGGGTCCAGGCTCCAGCGCGCGGCCAGGAGCGGCACTTTTTCAAAATTCAGTTCCGCGTCCAGGAGAGTGGCGGCCTGCTCCCCATAATCGAACGTTTGCACGCCCACGGCGGCCTCGGGCAGGGTCTTGGTCCCTTGATTCCAGACCGTTTCGCCGGCCCAGGCATAGCCGCGCGTGACGCAACCTTCATCCAGCCGCGCCCAGCCGTGGTGCCGGGAAAACTTCTCCGCATAAAAAAACTGCACGTGGCCTAGCTTGCGGCTCAACTCCGTGAGAAACAGAAAGGTGGCATCCACGTCATCGCTTGGATTCGGCAGACCCAAGCCGGTGACGATCACCCAGCCGCCATGAACGCGCGGGCTGATGAAAAACTCATGGCTGCCCGCGAGGCCCTCCACCCAGGAACAGGGCGCGGCGCGGTTCAGACCCAAGGCGGTCTTGACCGCCTCGGTTGATACCGAACGCACTGCCAGCCAACAGGCCGGGCGGGGCGGGGCATCCGGTTTGAGCGGCAGGAAGCTGAAGGTTTCGGTAAATGTTTTTCGTTCCAATCGCGTCCGCCGCTGCGCCATCAGCATCCAGCCCAAGACCAGCAAGCCAATCACGATGGCCGCGGTGTTCAAGGCCAGCAACATCATCAGGGGAATGTAATTCGCCTGCTGCATACGCCAGAATCTACGCCGACCCGCACCGAGTTCAACCAAATTCAAGCGAATTCGGATTTCAGGCTGTTTTTGGCTTTCAGTGCGGGTGCCAAGTTGATTTCTTATCGCGCCCTTTTGAATTTCTCCGGCGGCAGCAGGGCCAGCGCTTCGCTGGCGGCGCGGACGATGTCGGCCTTGCCCAGCGCCTGCGCGGCGCGCGCGCGATGCAGTTGGGCCTCGACCAGCTCCGGATCCAGCGCCAGGGCGCGTTCCGCGCAATCCAGCGCCGGCGCGTGTCGGCCAAGCTGGCCGTACATGCTGGCCAGATTCGCCCAGCCCAGCTTGTTGCCGGGGTCAATCTGCATGGCTCGTGCCAGGCACTTCGCGCCCTCGGCCGGCTGGTTCAAGCAGTCGAACAGCAGCGCCGCCAGGTTGTTCCAAGTTTTGAAATCCTGTTCCTCCAGAGCCAGCGCGCGGTAATACGCCGTTTCCGCCGCCACGAATTGCCTGAGCGCCGCCAAGGCGATGCCTGCATAAAAAAACGCCTTGGCCTCGGCCGGGGATTCCGCCTGCCAGCGTTGCGCGAATGCCAGGGCCTCCGCCCACTGGCCCTGTTCGCACAGCAAACGCGCCCGTTGCGCCTTGGAGATGATCGTGGTTGGCACCGGCCGATTCTTTCAATTCCGGGGCCACAAGACAAATAAACTCCGCTTTCGGGCTCCGGATTTCGATTCCGTCTGGCGAAGTTCCTGCTTAACAGCGGTAAGCGGCAAATGATTGTCGCCGGGCCGCGCCAATCGCGGCCGCTAAATATGATTGAAAAACTCTCATGGGCGCACTGAGTGACAGAATGCGAAAGCTGCTTCGCCACGGCGATTTGTGGCTGGTTTTCGGGCTTTTCGGCACGATTCTGCTGCTGATCCTGCCCATTCCACCCTTTCTGCTGGACATGCTGCTGACAGTGAGCATCGGACTATCGCTGCTGACGCTGCTGGTCATTCTTTACCTGCGTACTCCGGCAGAATTTACCGGTTTCCCCACCCTGCTCCTGTTCATCACGCTCTACCGGCTGGCGCTCAATGTGGCCTCCACGCGCCTTATTTTGCTGGATGGCTACGCGGGCCACATCATCGAGGCCTTCGGCAATTTCGTTGTCCGCGGCAATTACGTGGTGGGCTTGGTGGTCTTCAGCATCCTGGTACTCATCAATTTCATCGTCATTACGAAGGGCGCGGGCCGCATCGCGGAAGTGGCGGCGCGTTTCACGCTGGACGCCATGCCTGGCAAGCAGATGGCCATTGACGCGGAACTCAACGCCGGCCTCATCAATGAAAGCGAAGCGCGCAACCGCCGGCGCAGCGTGGAGGAAGAGGCGGATTTTTACGGCGCCATGGACGGCGCCAGCAAATTCGTGCGCGGCGACGCGATCGCAGCCATTCTCATCACGCTCATCAACGTGATTGGCGGCTTTGCCGTCGGGATCATGCAGCGGGGCATGACCATGAACGAAGCCCTGTCTCGCTTCACGATGTTGTCCATCGGCGACGGACTGGTTTCGCAGGTGCCGGCGCTCATCACGTCGGTGGCGGCCGGTATTTTGGTCACGCGCGCCACCTCCAAGAACGACTTGGGCCGCGAATTGACCCGGCAGCTTTTGTTTTATCCCAAGGCGCTCACCATCCTGGCGGTGATGCTAGGGATCATGGCCATTGTTCCCGGCCTGCCGACCATGCCATTTCTCACGATGGCTTCGCTGGTGGGCCTGTTGTCTTACACGCTCCACAAGAACGGCATGCCGGACGCGGCCATGGCTGGCGCCGCCTCAGGGGTTGGCATGAGCGGTAAACCAGCCGATGGCAAGGCTCCGGTCGCCGGCGCCGCCACCGCTGCGGAGGCGAAGGCCAACGATAAGCTGGAAAACCTCCTCAATCTCGACACGTTGCAAATCGAGCTTGGTTTTGGCCTCATTCCGCTGGCTGACAAGGCCAAAGGCGGCGACCTGTTGGAGCGCGTCACCGGGGTGCGCCGCACCTTTGCCTCGGACATGGGGGTGCTGGTGCCGCCGATCCGTCTGCGCGACAATCTCCAGCTGGGCAACAACGAATATCGCTTTGTTTTAAAGGGTAATCCCATCGCCACCAGCCAGCTCATGCCCGGCCACTGGCTGGCGATGAACGCCACCAATAGCAAGACGGTGCTCAAGGGCGTGCCCACCGTGGAGCCGGTCTTTCAACTGCCAGCCACTTGGGTGACGGAGGTGGAGCGTAAAAACGCGGAAGTAAGCGGATTTACCGTCGTGGACGCGCCCTCGGTGCTCATCACGCATTTATCCGAAACGGTGCGGCGGTTTTGCCACGAAATCCTGACGCGGCAGGACGTGCAGGCCTTGCTCGATAATTTGAAACTAACGCACCCGGCCGTGGTGAATGAATTGATCCCCGGCCAGTTGAGCATCGGCCAGGTGCAGCGCATTTTACAGAACCTGCTGGCCGAGGGCATTTCCATCCGCAATCTCGCCGGAATTCTCGAAAAAGTGGGCGATTACGCCGCCTTCACCAAGAATCCCGATGAACTTTCCGAACACGCCCGCCGCGCGCTGGGACCGCAGTTGTCGCGCCCGTTCCAGTCCGAAAACGGCAGCGTGCGCGCCATCACGATGGACCCCAAGCTGGAGGCTCAGCTGGCCCAGGGCGTGCGACAGTCTGCCACCGAGGTGGCGCTGGTGATCGAACCCCGGCTGGCGCGGCATGTCGTGGATTCGCTTTCGAAGTTTATCCAGCAAATGTTGGCGGCGGGCCAGCAGCCAGTGATTCTGTGCGCGCCTGCCTTGCGGCTGGCGTTTCGCCGTTTTTTTGAAACCACTTTCAACGACCTGGCGGTCCTCTCCTATGCCGAGCTGCCGCCGCGGGTCCAGGTGCAGAACGCCGCCATCATTTCGTGCCCTGATTGAAGTCATCCATGAAATCCTCCGCTTTTATCGCCGACAACGCCAATGATGCCGTGCGGCTGGTCCAGGACAATCTGGGGCCGGAGGCGGTCATCACGAGCGTGCGCAAGCTGCCGGCGAGCGGCTTGGCCAGGTTGTTGCAGCGGCCCGGACAGATCGAAGTGACGGCGTGTGTGCCTGAAAAGCCGCGCCACATAGTGCCGCAAGGCATGGATGTCTATGTTCCCTTTGGCGAAATTGAGCGCGAGGATACGCCCTTGCCGCCGCCGCGCGCGGCCCATCGCTGGCGCAGTATCGCCTGGCTGGAGACGCTGGGATTGCTGCCGGAATTCGCCGATCGGCTGGAGTTGAAGCTGCGCGCCACGCACGGCGCCAAACCGCCGGAAATGCCCATCGCCGAATGGTCGGCGGTGCGCGACACCCTGGCGGCATTCTGGCGTCCCCCGCGCCCGGAGGAAGCCGGCACGGGCCGGCCGCATGTATTCATTGGCCCGCCCGGGTCAGGCAAAACCACGGCGCTCTGCAAATGGCTGACGGCGGCGGTGTTGCGGGGAGAACATCGCGCGCGGGTGTGGCGGCTGGACGGCGAAACCGCGAATACTTCGGAATTCCTCTCGCTGCACTGCGAAATGGTGGGGGTGCCCATGGAACGCTTCTGGGAAGATGTGCTGGTTGCGGAAGACCTGCTATTTGTGGATCTGCCGGGAGTGGAATGCCATCACCCGGCGGGCATGAAGATATTGCGCGAAGTGCTGTCGTCGCTGCCCGCCCCGCATATTCATTTGGTGCTCAACGCGGCCAACGAAACGGTCCTGCTGTTTGAGCAGTTCAACTGGTTCGCGCCGCTGATGCCGGAAGATCTGATTTTCACGCACTTGGATGAGGAGCATCGGCGGGTGAAATTGTGGAATTTTGTGTTGGGAACAAATTGCTCCCTCGGCTGGCTGGGCGGCGGGCAAAAAATTCCCGGTGACTTCCACCGGGCCGAGTCCTCACTTTTATTTCCCCACAAAATACTGCGGTAAACATTGGCGATTTCGCTCGCCGCCCCCCTTAAGAAAATGGCTGGCAGAGGTTTTGCTAAACACCGGTAACGAGCATGAAGTCGATGATGATTTTTGGAGCCATAACGGGTTTTATCCTTGGCGCGGCCAGCAGTCTGGCCGGGGATTGCTCTGGTTCCACAGTTTTCTGGCACGCGAGCGTAACCGCCCTGGTGGGTGGCCTGCTCGCCCGCTGGTGTGGAGGAATCTGGCTCACCGGACTGGCCGACGCCATCGAACAACAGCGTCGCGCCCGCGCCCTGGCTGCCGAGAAAAAATCCACCGCTAAAATATGAACACTCTCACCGCCCCTCCCGAGGAAGTTGCCGTCGCCCCCATCCCCCCCGGCCTCATGGCGCAGGAACTCTGGCAACGCTACCACCAGCAGAAACCGGACTCGAAGACCGACACGGAAAACGCGCTCGTCCAGAAATATCTGCCGCTGGTTTCCGCCGTGGTAAACCGGCTGGCCATGACGCTGCCTGAGCACGTCGATCACGATGATCTTTACAGCGTGGGCTTGATCGGGCTGCTCCAGGCGCTCCGCAATTACAATCCGGCCTGCGGCACTTCGTTTGAAACTTACGCCCGCGTGCGCGTGCGGGGCGCCATGCTGGATGAGCTGCGGCGCATGGACTGGGTCCCGCGCACGATTCACGAGAAGGCGCGCCGCATCAAGCAAGTGTTGGGCGAACTCGAACAAAAGCTGGGCCGGACGCCCACCGAGGCCCAGATGGCCAAGGCCATGGACCTGCCGCTCAAGGATTACATGAAGCTGCTGGACGAGGTCCGTCCCGCCGCCTTCGTCTGTCTGGATGCCGTCAATACTTCCGAGGATGGCGACAGCGGCCCGCTGTATGAAGTCATTGCGGATCAGGCGCACGAGGGCCCGGTGGAAACGGTTTCCAACAACGAGCTTAAGCAGGTGATTTTCGAGCGGCTGAAGGAGCTGCCCGAAATGCAACGGAAAGTGCTGGCGCTCTATTACCTGGAAGACATGCACCTGCGGGAAATCGCCGAAGTGTTTCAACTGACCGAATCGCGGATCTGCCAGATTCACGCCCAGGCCATTCTCGCCATCCGCTCTTATCTACAGCGCTTTGAATCCGGCCTGTCCCGGCGGGCCACAACCAGCCGGCGCGCATGATCATCGCCTTCGGCGCCCTCATGGTCGTCCTCTGCGTCTTCGGAGGGTTCGTGCTGGAAGGCGGCCACATCTCGGTGCTGCTCGCCGCCTTTGTAAACGAGGTGCTGATCATTGCTGGCGGCGCGGCCGGCTCGCTCATCATCATGTCCCCCAAAAAAGTGCTCATCGACATCGTCAAGGGATTCGGAGCCTGCCTGAAGGGCGCGCCGCACAATCGCGCTTCCTACGATGATTTGCTGAGGGTCCTCTACGAGCTATTCCTGCTCGGCCGCCGCAACGGCATGATTGCGCTGGAAGAACACGTTCTGGAGCCGCAGAAGAGTTCCGTGTTTAGAAAATATCCCCGTTTTACCAACAACCAGCATGCGGTGGAGTTCCTCTGCGGCGCGCTCCGGCCCATCATTGACGGCAAGATCAAGCCCGACCAGCTCCGGCTGTTGCTCGACGCGGAGATTGGCCGGATGGAATCCGAGCATCACGCACCCGTTTCCGTCCTGCAAAAAACCGGCGATGCCATGCCCGGGTTCGGCATTGTCGCCGCCGTGCTGGGCATTGTCATCACCATGGCGTCCATCGGCGGCGCGGTGGAAGACATTGGCACCCACGTGGCCGCCGCGCTCGTCGGCACGTTCCTCGGTATTTTGCTAGCCTACGGCTTCATGGGGCCGCTGGCCACGAACATGGAATTCGTCGGCGAGTCAGAGTTGGATTTCACGCGCTGCATCGCCGCCTGCGTCACGGGCTTCGCCAACGGCATGGCGCCCGTCACCGCGGTGGAGCTGGGCCGGCGCGGCTTGAGCCGCGAGTACCGTCCCTCGTCCGAGGAACTGGAACAGATGTTCAAGTCCATGAAGTCCGCCAAATGATTTCCGGTCATGGCCAAAAAAAAAGAAGCCCATCACGGTGGCTCGTGGAAAGTCGCTTACGCTGACTTTACCACGGCCATGATGGCCCTGTTTTTGTGCCTGTGGCTCACGTCGCAGGACCAGAAAATCAAGGACGCGGTGGAACGCGCCTTTCGCAACCCGTTCTCTTCCGTCACCAAGGAATCCGTCGGCCTCATCCCCAACAAGGAGGCCTCCAGCACGTACCGCCAGCAGGGGCGCTTCTCCTCCATTTCCGCCATCGAAATGGAGGCCATGCACCACTTGAGCGAGGACCTCGCCAAACTTTTCAGGGACCAGGATCCGGGCGAGACGGGCGTGAAAGTTGACGTGGTGTCCGACGGGCTGAGCATCAATGTCTTTGACCGCTCCCAGAAGCCCATCTTCAATCCCGGCACCGACGTGTTCACTGATTACGGCGCCTGGGTGTTCAACACCCTCGCCTGGGAAATCGCCCGCTATACGCATTTCCGCATCGAGCTCGAAGGCCACACGGAGACCACGTCCGAGGCGGTCGGCGAGGGCCTCCACAAATGGGAGCTATCCACCGAACGCGCCAACGCCGCCCGCCGCAAAATCACCGAAGGCGGTGTGACCGGCGGCCAGATCTGCAAGGTCTCGGGCTTTGCCGACACCGTGCCCATGGCCGAAACCGCGCCCACCGACGAGGCCAACCGCCGCGTCACCGTGCTCATCAAAATCAAAAGTACCGTGGACAACCTGCCCGAGGCCATTTCCTCCGACCTCGCCAAATGAACACGCCCGAATCCTTTGTGCCGCTCACCGCCGCGGCCGCGCCGTCGGCCCCGCGCGAATTCCGCGTGGCCGTCCTCAGCGGTCACAACCATGCCGCCGGCAGCGGCAACGGCAGCGGCAATGGCACGCCAGCCAAAACCGGTTTCCAATCGCTCGAATCCCGGCGGCCCGCCTTCGGCAGCGCCAACGGCCACGAACAGAAAATCGGCGAACCGCGCGTGACCGTCCAGCGCGACGGCGACCGCGTGACCCATCTGCGCATTCAATGCACCTGCGGCCACATCATGGACATCGCCTGCGTCTATGACCCGCCTCCCGCGGCAGCGAAATGACCAAGGCCGAAATCAGCATGCCGATCGACACCTTATGTTTCCATGCGCCGTAAAGGGGTCAGTTAAGAATGGCCCGTGCAGTTATCTGCGGACGAGCGGCAAGGGTCAGATTGGCAACGATGGTTTCCCCCGCCAGCGAGAAACAGTCACCCGCTAAGCCAAGAGTCACAAAATCGAGATTGTGCAGGAGTTCAGCGACGAAGCCGTGAGCGGGACAACGGATGCAATGGACAGAAACGGACTGACGGATTTGTTCGTCGCTTTTAAGGCAAATGGGGTGCGGTTGGTGCTGGTGGAAAATGCCACACGCCTTGCCCGTGATTTGATGATTTCCGAAATCATCCTTGGCAAGTTTAGGAAAATCGGCGTGAAGGTTATCAGTGCGGACGGCGGGATTGATTTGACCCTCGGCAATGAGGACCCAAGCGGGAAACTAATTCGGCAGATTCTCGGTGCGGTGGCAGAATGGGAAAAATGCGCTCTAGTCCAGAAACTTCGGGCATCACGTCTCCGCATTCGCCGTGCTGGTGGAACGTGCGAAGGAAAAAAGCCATACGGACACACGCCCGAAGAAATGAAGGTCGTGGAAGCCATCCTTGAACATCGGAAGTCGGGCAAGTCCTACGTTGCCATCGCAAACGACCTAAACGCAGGCGGTATCAAGTCCCGCTCTGGCAACGGGGAATGGAAGTGGTTTGGCGCGGAAAACGCCATTTGGGAGTGGCCAGCCTCCTCCACTGGCTGGCGGTCGCCGACCGGAGTTTTGACCCGACCCCAATCGCCGATTTTTTGACGCGTCAGACCGGCGGCTGACGGTGCAACCAATAAAACGGACGTCGATGCAGGTGCATCACGGCCTTGATGTAAAGCGCGTCGGCTTCCAAGCTGTAAACAATGGCGTAAGGAAAGCGGTGGAAGTTAAGCTTGCGATTGTCGCCCCGAATTTAGCGCCAGCGTTCCGGCGCGGCCAAAATGCGGCTCACCGTGGCCTGGTATTCCTCAAGAAAATCGCCGCCCAAGCCGGGCTGGCGATCCTCATACCAGACTGCGGCGGCTTCCAACTCCTGCGGGACTTCAGGATGCCTGACGACGCGCATGGAGCTTGCGGCGGATGTCCTCAACCACTTCTTCCTCGGAACGGGCATCCACCCGGCCTTCGGCCATCTCGCCGGAACGCCGGTCAATGACCTCGTTCCATCGCCTCGGCGTCCGCGTCCGCGGCGTCATCCAGGCTGGCAATAAGTTGGCGGGCCAGATACGCCCGGTCCTGTTGTGGCAGGGCCAGCACTTCGGCAATCTTCTCAGCAGCAAGGCTCATGCGGCCAAAATATCGGCGGTGCCGGGCGTTCTGGCAAGTTTTCATGCAAGTTTTCTGTGTCGGGGTCAGGCCATAGTTTGGATTCTGCTGAAAAAGCATTGACGCTATTTTTTAGCCTAGCGCGCTGGGGCCGGAGCCGCCAAACGTTTGAGGCGGAGGTCTGAACGGTCCAGCAACTGCCACTGGACCTGCTCCCCCGCCCCCAGATCCAGCGCGGCGGCCAACGGGAGGGGAATGTTGACGTAAAAGCGTGGGGGCTGTTTCTTGGACCGAATGGCCTGAACTTTCATGATATATTGCGCTTGCATGGGTGTAAGCTACCCCATAGGGTAGCTACAGGTCAAAGCGAAAATCGCGGCTGGCCAACTTATGAGCCTGCCTGACTTCTCCGCCCAGTCGGAACTTTTCTCCACGGCTGGGCTGTCCGCCAGCCTCTTTCCCCAGACCGACCGTTACCGGCTCTTCGGCAAAGTGGTTTACCCGCGTCTGGCGGCCCAGCGCGCCCTCCTGGAGCAGTGCTATTGCGCCGAGAACGGACGCACGGCCCTGGAGCCGGTGTTGCTGCTGGGCATCACCATCTTGCAGGAGTGGGACGGGATCCGTGACCGGCAGGCCGTCGAGGTGTTACGCTATCCTGCCGGCTGGAATTTCGCCTTGAACCGTCAGTTGGGCGATCCCGTGTTTCCTGCCACCAGCCTGGTCAACTTTCGCAACCGCTTGGCAGCACACGAACAGAGCGCGCTGGGCTTCACGCTGATTTTGGACGCCTTGCAGGCAGCCGGTTTGGTTTCGCGGCAAAGCCGCCAGCGCTTGGACTCCACCCAGAGGTTCGGACGGGTGGCGCGGATGAGCCGCTTGGATTGTGTGCGGGAAAGTCTGCGCCTGGCGCTGCAAGCGTTGGCACCGCAGGTCGTGCAAGTGTCAGTTCTCACTTTTTAAAGTTTCGACGAATAGGCCAGAATCCTTCCGCCGCCGTCAACCAGTTTAAATAGTGAGAACTGACACTTGCCCGACGTTTGGGTTCAGGCCATTTTGATAATCGTGGAGCAGGGTGTTGCCATTCCGGTCCAAAGTGCTGGCAGTTTCATTGAGGTTTCCGAAATTTTGCCAAAGCCACCAGCACGGAAGCCCATTGGTTTCCGCTCCCGTCCAATCCCCGGCCTGCAAAAACAGAATTGGCCAGCCCTGCGTCAGCACGGTGAAGGGCATGGCGTTGGTGGCCGAGGGGAACACCTCCGCCTCGATCTGCCACTGCGCAAAGGGCGCGGCAAGATCCGCAGATGACCATACGGCATATACGAAATCAGTGCAGTTAAGAAGGGTCCCGCACGCCAGCCCGTTGGCCACGTTCGTCAGGCTCAGGCCCAGTAAATTGGGATCCAATGCATAGCTGGACTGCCCGTTTACGCCGTTGGCCGTGCCGTCATCCGCGCCAACCCCATCCATGGGGGCGCGGTTCATCCGCATGGACCGTGCGCTGGCCGCCATCCGCGGTTCGGCCGCTGAGGCCTGAATCTGTGTGATCAGGTCCACCAGGGTCTGGATCTCGGCCGCCGCCGTTGCGGCCGCGTCGCTCGTGGCCACCCCTTGCAGCCCAAATCGGCGCGGATTCACCCTCTCGTCCCCTTCGGTTTGGTCCAAAACATACGGTCCTTCCCCTGTGGTTTGGTTGTCTCGTGGACTTGTGGTCTTTTTCCTGTGGCACGCGCATCCCGCCCGTGCGTTTCAGAACCCGGACTTCTCGTTTCCGGTTCTCGTGCTCCGCACTTTGCACTCCGCACTCCCGCTGATCCGCCTGAGTCCGCCCACATCCGTCGGCCGGCCCAGCCCGCTGGGCACGTTGTCTCGTGGCTGGCGATTTCTGCTGTCAAATCGAGGTTTGGCCTTGCCCAATTTCAGCGTGTTCAGGGAGAAGAAGGTTTGCGCCGGCCGGCAAAACCATGCAGGATTATTTTAGTTAGGCAGCAAACACGAAACCAAACGGCAAACGGAGACATAGAATATGGCGGATGACGCACAACAAGCCCAAGACACGCTGGTGATCCTCAAACCAGATTCGTTCTGGCGCGGCCTGGACGGCCAGGTCGAGGCTCGTCTGCGCGCGCTGGGATTGCAGGTGGTGGCGGAATGCACGCTGGATGGTGAGGCGAATCTGCCGGTGGCGAAATGGAAGGAGTTTTATTTTCCAGCCATCGGGAGCCGGCCTCCCTGTCTGGAGGGCACGTCCAGGTACATGGCTCACGGCCCGGTGAAAGTGGTCCATTTGCGGGGCCCGGGCGCCATCCAGAGGGTGCGCCAAGCGGTGGGCGCCACCCGCCCGTGGCAGGCGGATAAAGGCACGATTCGCGGCGACTTTTGGCCGGGCGCCACGGAAGCGAACGCTCCTTTCCGGCTGAAATTTCAACAACCCGGCGATGACCAGTTTTTGTTTAATATGATTCATGCCTCGGATTCGGAGCAGAGTTTTGCCCGGGAAGTGCGATTTTTCCCCAGACTGGATACCGGATCTTGAAGTTTCGTTCCCCCTGACAAACTTGCCTAGCCGGGCGGCTTTGCGCCGGTAACTTTTGCCTTTCACCGGCCAGAACCCTTGTGGAATCAAGGGAAAACGCAGATGGCACAGTCGTTGCTAATCGTCCTGCGTATGGATGTCAGCCTATATTCCGCCGCCGCCGCGATGAACGCGACGGAGCGCTGGCAGGATTTGGTTGCGGAGAACCTGTCCACGGCGTCCGCCCCTGGCGCGCGGCAGCAGGAAATCAGTTTCTCCTCCGTGCAGGCCGGGATGTCTTCCGCCGTACCCAGTTCGGCCAGCAGCACCTATGTCATCCCTGCCGCCGGCGCCACGACAAATTTTTCCCAGGGTGAACTCAAGGCCACCGGTGACAAGCTGGACTTGGCGGTGGAAGGGCCCGGCTTTTTTACCGTGCAGATGCCGGATGGTTCCAAGGGGTACACGCGCGATGGCGAGTTTCGCTTGAACAGTCAGGGCCAGTTGACCACCACACAGGGCTATCCCGTGATGAGCAACGGAGGCTCGCTGACGTTTGACCCTAATAATACGGCCCCGATTGACATTTCCGCCGAAGGCGAAGTGAGCCAGGGGCCCGACAGCAAGGGGAAGATTTCGGTCACGGAATTCGGCAATTTAAAGGCCTTGAGCCAGGGCAGCGGCGGCTTTTTCTACGCCGACAGCGATGAGGCGCAGGCCAAGCCCGCTTCGGCCACGAACGTGCGGCAGGGTTTCGTGGAGGAGTCCAACACGTCGCCCAGCCTGGCGATGGCCAGCCTCCTGACTTCCATGCGGATGTTTGAGTCCAACCAGAAAGTGATGGAAATGCAGGGCGACCGCATGACCAAGACCATCACGGACCTGAGCGGCACCTCTTGAGATGAACCTGTCACCCCTCACCCGCAACTCATCACGCTAATATGCTCCGCGCCCTTTACTCCGCCGCCTCCGGGATGCAGTCCCAGCAGATGAATCTGGACGTCATCTCCAACAATCTCGCCAACGCGAACACGACGGGATTCAAGGCGAGCCGGCTACAGTTTCAGGATTTGCTCTACCAGAACACCAGGGAAGCCGGTTCCCAACAGGGCGGCGGCAACACTTTGCCGGCGAGCTTGCAGGTCGGCCAGGGCTCCGTGCCGGTGGCCACGGAACGCTCCTTCGCCCAGGGGGACTTGACGCAGACCGGCAACAATCTGGATATAGCGATTCAGGGCGCGGGCTTTTTTGAGGTGCAGATGCCCGACGGCACACTCGCTTACACGCGCGACGGTTCGTTCAAGACGGATTCGCAGGGCCGCGTGGTCACCAGCGACGGCTATCCGGTCCAGGGATTCTCATCCGTGCCCGCCGGCGTCACCGGCATCACCATCACCGCCAGCGGTTCAGCCACTTACAGCACGGCCGGTGGCAACACGAGTTTCCAAATCCAGCTGGCGCAGTTCCTCAATCCCGGAGGACTGGATGCGATGGGCCAGAATCTTTACAAGGAAACCACGGCGTCCGGCACACCGACGCTTGGCAACCCCGCCGAAAACGGCATGGGCGAACTGCAACAGGGAGCGCTCGAAGGTTCCAACGTGAGCGTGGTGCAGGAAATGGTCAACATGATCCTCGCGCAGCGCGCGTATGAGGTCAACTCCAAGGCGGTGCAGGCCGCCGACCAAATGATGCAGGATAGCAACAATCTACAGCGCTGATGAACGGCAAAAAAACATTTCAGTCCGCCCGGCTTTTGCCGATGAGCCAGTTGTCGGCACGGTGGCTCTGCCCGTTGCTCCTTTGGGCCTGCCTTGGCGGCGGCTTCGCATCAAACGTCCGTGCCGGCGAAGCTCCGCCTCTTCAATTGCTCGTCGCCGCCCCCGTAAACGGGGACGGCTTTTTTCTGCCGCAACTGTTTTCGTCCACCCAGCCGCTGCCCCTCATCCGCCTCGGCGACGCGCCGGCCTTTGGCAAGAACCTGATTATCACTCGTGCGCAGATCGGCGGCCTTTTGGCCGCGAATGCGCCGGGTGTTGGGACCAATTTCTCCGGTCCCGACGCCATCAAGATTTTTCGCCGCGCGCGCACGCTCGGCGAGTCCGACATACTGGGTCTGCTCACCGCCACCCTGCAGCACGACTACATCAAGGACAAGGGCCAGCTCGAACTGCGCCTCTCGCAGCCCTGGACACCGTTGGTGCTGCCGGATGAGCCGCTGACGCTCGACATCACTGAATTGCCGACGGCGGGGGTCGTTTCCGGCTTCATCGTTCGCTTCACCCTGCGCACCGGCCAGGAAACGCTGGGCAACTGGGCGGCGAACCTCAGGGCGTCCGTCTGGCGCGAAGTGTGGGTCTCGAGCGTCCAGCTCAAGCGCGGCGACCCAGTGGTCCTGGATTTGCTCTCGCACGAGCGCCGCGACATTTTGAATTTGCACGCGCCGCTGGCGGATCTGGCGGCGGGCGAGGACGCGCTGGAGTTCAGCGAAGCCGTGCCGTCGGGCGTGCCGTTGCTGGCCCGCATGGTCAAGCCCCGGACGGTGGTGCATCGCGGCCAGCGCGCCGACGCCCTGGTGCAGGACGGCGCCCTGAGCGTGAGCACCGTGGTGGATATATTGGACGACGGCGCGCCCGGCGATACCGTTCATGCCCGCAACACGGTCACGCACCACGATCTGACCGGCACGGTGCTCAACGCCAAAACCATTTTAATCTCCTTATGAAAATGAAATTTTCTCAACGGGCCTGGCAGGCGCTGATGGCGCTCCTGGTGCCCACCGCCTGCTTCTACACCATCGCCCGCGGGCAGTCGCTCTGGCATGAGGAGACTTCGCGCGCGATGTTCGCGGACAAGCGCGCCGCAGGCATCGGCGACATCCTGACCATCATCGTTTCGGAAATATCTTCCGCGAACAAAAACAATGAGACCAAAACGGAGAAGACCTCCGGCTGGACGGCGGCGGTAGCCTCGTTTTTATTCCCGGGCTTCGGGGCATACAAGGGCTCCATGCCGGCCGTGCAATACAATTCCGATCTAAAGCACGACGGCACTGGCGCCATCAACAACTCCGAGACCATCGTGGCGCAAGTGGCGGTGAAAGTGATGGATGTGCTGCCCAACAATAATTTTGTCGTGGAAGGCAAACGAGAAACTTCCTTTGCGGGCGAACATCAGACCATCGTGCTGCATGGCATCGTCCGCGCGGAGGACATCTCGTCCACCAATACCATTTCGAGCTGCAACGTGGCCGACGCCACCATCCAGATTGTCGGCAAAGGCACGGTGACCGACACCACGAGCAAAGGCTGGTTCACGCGCATCCTGGACAAAGTCAACCCGTTTTGACCATGCCCCTGGTTCCCCGCCAACTGCGACCCAACTGCCGCGCCGCTGCCCAGTCAAGCGCGCGCGGTTTTCACGTTGCTTCCACGGTGGAAAATACCGGCGTGCCACCTCTTTCCATGCTCCCCGCGGATCCCGCACTGAAGCGGCGTAAACGCCGCGCGCCGGCGCCGAATCCTGCCAGTCCCGCGAAACAGGCCTATCGAGACGGCATCGAAAGGGACTTTTTGGCCTGGAAGCAAGCCGTCATTGCCAAAGCCCTGGCGTCCGGGCTATGGTTGCTGCTGCTGGCGCTGCCGACTTCCGTATTCGCAGGCGGTGTTCCGCTGCGCGACCTGGTGATGATTTCCGGCGCCCGCGACAACCAACTGGTGGGCTATGGCCTCGTGGCCGGCTTGGCGGGGGACGGCGACAAGGACCAGATATATACCAAACAGACCGTGGCCAATCTGCTGCTGCGCTACGGCATCAATATCCCGGCCGCCACGCTCTCGGAAAAAAACGTGGCGGTCGTGATGGTCACGGCAGACATCCCCCCCTTCCTCAAAAATGGCGCGCGGATTGATGTGACCGTGGCTTCGATGGGCGACGCCAAATCGCTTAACGGCGGCGTGCTGTTGCAAACCCCCTTGCTGGGTGCGGACGCCAAAGTGTATGCCGTGGCGCAGGGCCCCCTGGTGCTCGGCGGATTTGCCGCCGGCGCCGGCGGCGCCGGCGGCGCAACGGTCACCAAAAATCATCCCACCACGGCGCAAATCATCAACGGCGCGCTGGTGGAAAGGGAAATCCCTTCGCAGTTCGTCCGCGACCATGCCGTGGAACTGCTGCTGCGCGATCCCAGTTTCAATTCCGCCGCGGCGGTGGCCGCGGCGGTCAACGAAGTGTTTACCAACGCCGCGCACGCCGTCGATTCCAGCACCGTGCAGGTGCAGCTGCCGGACGGCACGGAATCCGCGCCGGTGGATTTCATCGCGCGCCTGGATCAGATTGAGGTGATGCCCGACACTCCGGCGCGCATCATTATCAACGAGCGGACCGGCACCATTGTCGCCACGGCGGCGATCCGCATCTCCAGTTGCGCCGTGGCCAGCGGGAATATCACCATCAACGTGGCGCAGACGCTCGATGTCTCGCAGCCCGCGCCGTTCAGCCGTACCGGTTCGACCGTTGTCACCCCCCGCACCAGCACCACCGTCACCGAAACCAAGTCCAGCATGGTGGCGCTGGAGGAATTGCCCACGGTCGAGAAGGTGGCGGCCGCCTTGAATGCGCTGGGCGCGACGCCGCGCGACATGATGTCCATTTTCGAAGCCATGAAACAGGCCGGCGCGTTGCGGGCTGAACTGATCACCCGATGACCATCGATTCCGCCCAACCAGCGGTTGACGCCAGCCACGTGCAACTGGAATCGCTCGCGAACAATCAGGCCCTGACCCAGGACCAGAAAATTGGCGAGGCCAGCCGGCAGTTCGAAGCCGTCCTGCTGCGGCAATTCCTGTCCGAAGCGCAAAAACCGGTCATCAGCTCGGAATTCACCGATGACTCCAGCACGGCGGGCATTTACCAGGATATGGTCACGAATCAACTGGCCGACCTTCTCTCGCGGCACGGCGGCATCGGCCTGGCCAAGACTTTTGAACGGCAATTGGCCCCCCAGGCCGCGCCGCTCGAGAACTTTCCGCCAGCAGCCACGTCGGCGCGCGGCGTTCACGCCGCTGCAGCGCTGGAACATGCCAGCGCAACAGCCCTTTCAACGCCGCTCGCGAACGTGGCCATGAAGCGGCCTCAAGGCCGCGCTCCGGGAGCGTCTCCGCTGCCTCTCAAACCGGCCTCCAACCAGGCGGGCCGAAATAATATTTCCCAATGAAAGAACTGCTATCCAATTTGATTGAAGCGCTCCGCGAGGAGCTTAAGCAATACGGCGAAATGCTGGCGCTGCTCGACCAGCAACAGCAATTGGTCATGCGGCGGCAAGTCGCCGAACTGCCGGACAACGTCAATGGTGTCAACGCGCAGGCCGGCGTCATCGGCGCCGCGCGCCAGGAACGGGAGCAGCGGCAGCGCCATCTCGCCCGTCTGCTGGAGCTGCCGGAAACGTGCGGTTTTGCGCTGCTTATCCCGCGATTGCCGCCCGATTACCGCCCGCTGGTCGATGCGCTGGTTCGCGAAAACAACGAACTGCTCATCCGCGTGCAGCAGCGCGCCCGGCTGAACCATTTGTTATTGAGCCATTGCGTGGAACTGATGCAGCAGTTGATCAACACCATCGTTCCCAGCGTCAGTCCCATCACGTACGATGGCTATGGCCATGTTCCCCTGGCTGCGGTTCCCCCGCAGCCCATTTACCAAGCTGTAGGCTGACACTTTTATGCTCGGATTATTTGGCACTCTGAACCTGGCCTCGCGGTCGCTGCAAGCACAGATGACCGGCGTGGAAGTCACGGGACAAAACCTGGCGAACGTCAACACGACGGGGTATTCGCGGCAGACGGTGCAAATCACCGCCAGCCCCGACGCCATGACCAGCATCGGGCCGGAAGGCACCGGCGCGGATGCGACATCCATTCAACAAGCCGTCAGCAGCCTGCTGAATGGCCAGATCCAGTCGCAGAACAGCACCAGCGGCTACTGGAATTCCCAGCAGACCGCGCTGCAAAGCGCGCAGGACGGGCTGGATGAATTTCTCAGCGGCTCCGCGGCCAGCAGCACCAGCTCGACCGATTCCACCGCCACGACCGGCACCGGCCTGTCCACGCAGTTGAGCGGCCTGTTCTCCGCGTTCAGCGCGCTGACCTCGTCGGATGCGGAAGGCAACCAGCAGGCGGCCGTCAGCGCGGGGCAATCCCTGGCGACCACCTTCAACAACATTTCCAGCCAGCTCAACAGCTTGAACGGCTCGCTGAACTCGTCGTTGACCAGCGACGTGACGTCCGCCAACCAACTGCTCACGCAAATCGCCACGTTGAATTCGCAGATCACCACCGCCCAGTACAGCGGCGGCAACGCCAACGACCTGAGCGACGAGCGCCAGCAGGACTTGGAAAATCTTTCGCAGCTCACGAATATCACCACCAGCACGGGCTCCAACGGCGCGGTGAACGTGACCATTGGCGGCCAGACGCTGGTTTCGGGCAACACCGTGAACGATACCTTGCAGACTTACGATCCGGGCAACGGCAACTTGCTCGTGCAGACGGCCGCCGGCGGCGTGAACCTCACGCTCACGGGCGGCTCGATGCAGGGCACCATTGACGCGCGCGACGGCACGCTGGCCACCATGCAATCCAACCTCAACTCGCTGGCCAATACGCTCATCACCCAGGTCAACGGGGTGCTGGACAACGGCTATAACTCGACCGGCGGCACTGGCAACTCGTTTTTCACCGGCACCGGCTCCAGTAACATCGGCGTGAATTCCGCGCTGGTGAACAACCCCTCGCTGCTCCAGATCTCCAGCAGTCCCACCGTGACCGGCGACACTTCGCTGGCGCTGCAAGTTTCCCAATTGTCCACGACCGCGCAAGCGGGCTTGAATAACCAGACGCTCAGCGGTTCCTATGACTCCACCGTGGCCGGCTTGGGGAACGCGTTAAGCACCGCAAACACGCAGGTCACCAACCAGACGGCGGTGACGAACATGCTGGCGACCCAGAGCAGCTCCATCAGCGGCGTGAATATTGACCAGGAAATGACCAACATGATGACCTATCAACAAGCGTATCAAGCTTCCGCGCAGTTGGTGACGACCGTGAACACCATGCTGGGCGACACGCTGGCCATGAAAACTTCTTGATTCTTATGCGTATTGCCACCGATTCGTACACCGGTTCGATCCTGAACCAATATAACGTGTTGCAGGCCCAGCAAGACACGTTGCAGAGCCAAGTCTCCACCGGCTTGTCGGTGCAGGCCCCGTCGGACAATCCGACGGCCATGCAGAACACGCTGGATTACGTCGCGCAAAAATCCGCGAACACGCAATACAACGCCAACATCACCACCTTGCAGTCGCGGGGGGACACCATTTACTCGTCGCTGGAGTCATTGCAGAGTGTGGTCAGCAATGCCAGCGAAATTGCCACTTCTGCCGTCGCCGCCACGACTTCCAGCGCCAACCTGACCACTTATGCCGGCCAGATCAACTCCCTGATCAATGAGGCGGTCTCTGCCGCGAACTCGAAAGATCCGTCCACCGGGCAATATCTGTTCGGCGGCACGGCTTCCGGCGCGCCGCCGTACACCACCACGACGGACGCCAACGGCGATGTGACGGCCGTGACTTACAACGGCAACAGTACCGTAAACCAGACGGCGATTGGCGAAGGGCAGGCCATGTCCGTGGACATTCCCGGTGCGAACACCGGCTCCAGCGGGCCGCGCGGCCTGATTACCGATAGCCAGTCGGGTGCGGACCTGCTGAACCACCTCATTTCTCTTCGCAACGATCTGGCCTCAGGGGACACTGCGGCCATCAGCGGCACCGACAGCGGAAATCTGCAGAAGGACGAAAACAACATCACGTATCAGGTGGCCAACAACGGTGTGCAGCAAAACCAGTTGACCGCCGCGGCATCGTCCGCCACGAACCACACCAGCACGCTGGACACCATGATTACCAATGCTTCGAGCGCCAATCTGGTCAACACGATGGTACAGTTAAACCAGGCGCAAACGGCCTATCAGGCCGCGCTGGAAAGCGGCTCCAAGATCATGAGCCTTTCGCTCTTGAATTATTTGCCGACTTGAGGTTGGGCGGGAATTATTGACTTTTCCTTTGCGCTGGCGGCCCGGAAATCCGAAAGCCGGCCTTTTTTCAAGGTGCCGTCCGCCAGCTTCAACGCGATTTGCGGCGGCCAGCCGTCGCGGCCTTCGGTTACACTTTCCACCACGCCTGCGGCATGGGAGATCTTGTGGACCATGATTTCGCCCAGAAAACCTTCGCCTGTGGCCGGAATTTTAGCTTTGCTCATGCCCCCAGCATACCGCAAGAATCCCCCGCGTTCAATGCCCGAGTGGCTGTCCCCGATTTGGGTTAGGACGCGTCTTTTCATGGGTCTAAGTCCAGCACGGCAGGGTGTTGCGCAAAAATCAGCGCGTGGAGGCGCTCGCGGCCGCCCCGAGCCGAGCGGAAGCTTTGCTGAAAGCGCTTGGTGTTAGATT
>Ga0302320_10009825_pt1 | contig 20489 bp, 13 predicted proteins | sample Bog_T0_3_FD_202130 | JGI IMG/M metagenome (GOLD analysis project Ga0302320, IMG submission 202130) | Peat permafrost microbial communities from Stordalen Mire near Abisko, Sweden - Bog_T0_3 | ecosystem: Environmental > Terrestrial > Soil > Wetlands > Peat | place: Sweden: Abisko, Stordalen Mire...
ATGATCGTCGAGTATTCCGGGCAATGCACCATGCAGGAAGCGGTGACAAAAACCTTCGACGGCCAACATCCCTGCCCCATCTGCAAACTGGTGCGCGCGGGAAAAAGCACCGAGGACAAATCGGAAATCAAGCCGGCGGCCCAGAGGTTTGACTTGTTCGCCGATGCCGGAGCCGCCTTTTATTTTCCTCCGTCTCTAAAACGTACGTTCTTCCAAGTTGCGTCCATGACGGGTCGTTTAGAAACTCCTCCCCTGCCCCCTCCACGGTCGGCCGCAGCCTGGCTCGCAGATTGTTTCGTGTAGATCGCTTTTGGACCGGTTCGGAAACCGCGTCTGGTAGTGATCGGCAGATTTAAAAAATGCGAGAGGGCGGCGGGCGGGAAACTGTTGAAACAGTTTCAATTGTTATTCACCCTACGCTCACCTGGCTGAAGCCAGGTGTTAATGGGATTCACCAAGGAACAATTACTCCAGCCCGTTGGCCCTCTCATCAACCAAAGTATTTAGATTATGAAAAATGTAAAAGTTTTGGGAACCGCGCTGGCCGCTGTGCTGGCGCCGGGGACGGCGCGGGGATGCGCCTGCGGATGCGGTGTTTTTGATGTCGCCACCCAATCCATGTTTCCTGATGGACCGGGCGGCATGCTGTTTTTGGACAGCGCCTTCCAAAACCAGAATATCAACTGGCACGCCAACACGGAAGCGCCCGCCGCGAACAACGGCGACAAGCAAATCCGGACGTGGTTTTTCACGCCAGGCGTTCAGTATATGTTCAACGCCAAATGGGGAGTGCAACTCGAGGTGCCTTATGACAACCGCCTGTTTAAAACCGAAGGCGGAGCCAATGGCAACACGCTGATTACGGAGCATTGGAGCCAATTGGGGGACATTCGGCTGGAAGGCATCTACGCCGGGTTTTCGCCGGATTTGTCCACCGGCTTGACCTTCGGACTCAAGCTGCCGACCGGCAGCTACACCCATAACGATGCCTATGGCGACGTGGATCGCGACTCCGAACTCGGCACCGGGAGCACCGATTTGTTGCTGGGAGCTTTTCATCGCGGCCATGTGACGAAGGATCAAAGCCTGACCTGGTTCGCGCAGGCATTGTTGGACGTGCCGACACTGACGCAGGCGCACTACCGGCCGGGGGCGGAAATTGATACCGCCGTCGGGCTCTACTACGATCGTTTGACGCTCGGACGGCTGCGGATTACTCCGGTGGCGCAAGTGATCGGCTCCGCCAAGATGGCCGATACCGGCCACAATGCCTCGGGCGGCGGTAACGACGGTCCCGGCGGCGGCACGGATTCCGGCTACGAGCGCATCCTGCTCTCGCCAGGAATCGAGTTTCACATGCACCCGGTGAGCGTGTATGCGGACGTGGAGCTGCCGGTGTTCGCGGATTTCCGCGGCAATCAATTGGTGGCAACGGCGTTGTTCAAAGTGATCTTGAGTTATCACTTCTAGCAACAGGCGCATCTGGCGGCGCTCCTCTCGCCCCGCCACCCGCGCCGCAAAACATCCCAATTGCCTTGGGCACGCTTCCTCGCGCCCTCGCGCCCTCCATTTTAAAATCAAAACATTAGTCACTTATTATGAAAACACTTAAATCTTTTCTCTTTGCCATGTTATCTGTCTTCCTCGTCTCCTGCAGTAATCACGTTGCCGAACCGGTGACGCAGGTCAACGCCAAACCATACCCGCTCAAGACCTGTCTGGTCTGCGGGATGGAACTCGGCTCCATGGGCAAGCCCTATTCCTTTGTTTACCAAGGACAGGAAATAAAACTCTGCGCCGCATCCGAGAAGGCGCTCTTCGACCAGAACCCGGACAAATACATGAAAAAGTTCGCGGACGCCGGGGCCAATCCGAAGAACTGAGAACCAAATAAGAAAGGAATCCAAATATGATAACTCGAAGAAAAGCAATCAAGACCGCTGCCGTTGCCACCGCCGCACTCGCCAACTGGCGGGGCGCGCTGGCCCAAACCAACAGCATGAGCATGCCAATGGGCGCGCAGATGGCTCCCACGCCGACCGGGCCGTTTGCCTTGCTGCCGCTGCCGTACGCGTTCGATGCCCTCGAACCTCATATTGACGCGCAGACCATGCAGATTCATCACGACAAGCATCATGCGGCTTATGTGGCTAATCTGAACAAGGCCGTGGCTGATTTCCCCGATCTGGGAAAGAAGCCGATTGAGGCTCTGCTCAAGGACTTGAACACTGTCCCCGAAAAAATCCGTACTGCCGTCCGCAACCAAGGCGGCGGGCATTACAATCACTCGCTCTTCTGGCAAATGATGAAGAAAAACGGCGGCGGCGAACCAGCGGGCGAATTGTCCAGGGCGATTGACAAAAGCTTCGGCAACTTCGCCGCGTTCAAGGACCAGTTTACCAAGGCGGCCGGCGGCCAGTTCGGGAGCGGCTGGGCCTGGCTGATTGCTGACGGGGGCAATTTGAAGATTGAAGCCACACCCAATCAGGACTCGCCAATCAGCGAAGGCAAAAAACCCTTGCTGGGGCTGGATGTTTGGGAACACGCCTATTACCTGAAATACCAGAACCGCCGCGCGGATTACATTGCCGCCTGGTTCAATGTGATCAATTGGGATTTCGCATCCCAAAGGTTGCAAAGCTAGGTAATATCATGAAGGCAATCCGTTCCCAACTTGGAAACCGCCTTCGAGGATTCGCTGTTGCCGCACGGTCAGGAATGATCGTGCTGGCAACGGCGGTTCTCCTCATCCCCGCCTCGTCCTGGGCGGGGGCTGCGACCAATGCGACCACCTACCGCGTGAAGGGCGTGTTCCAGGAATCACGCTCCGCCGGGCATGTGGCCGTGATCGCGCATGAAGCCATTCCGGGTTACATGACTGGGATGACAATGCCGTTCAATGTGAAGGAACCGGGAGAGGTCAACGGTCTCCGACCGGGCGATGAAATCACGTTTCGGCTGTCCGTCACGGGAACGGATGCCTGGATTGATGAAATCAAGAAAACCGGGGAACACCGGGCGGGCCCAACCCCGGAGCCGCCCGTTTCCATGGAGATGCCGCCGGAGCTTCAGGTGGGCGACCCTTTGCCGGATTGTGTTCTTACCAATGAATCCAGTCGGACCTTTCACCTGCACGAGTACAAGGGGCAGGCGCTGGCGTTCACTTTTTTCTATTCCCGCTGTCCGTTGCCGACGTATTGCCCGCTGATGAACCGCAATCTGGCTGCGGTGCAAAAGACCTTGCAATCGGACACCGCGCGAACCAACTGGCATTTGCTTTCCATTTCGTTCGACCCGGAATTTGACACGCCCGCGCGGCTGGCCGGTTATGGCAATTTCTACCAGAACGACCCGCGGCATTGGAATTTCGCCACCTCCAGCCCGGTGGAAATTCGCAAGCTGGGCGGCGCGTTTGGGCTGATGTTCTGGCAGGAAAACGGCGCGATCAATCACAACCTCCGCACCGTCGTGGTGGATGTCTCCGGCCGGGTGCGAAAGGTCTTCACTGACAATGAATGGAAACCCGAGGATTTGGTGGCGGAAATGAAAAAGGCGATGGAGGCCAAGCCTTGAAACAGTCCCAGCCTAAACATGAAAGCAACCGATAAGAACGCCGGCACAAAGGCGGGCGGAAACGGGGCACAAAAGGCTCCTCCGCGCACCATCGCTCTGGATGAACGGATTTTCATGGGGATCGTGGCGGCGGGGGTCATCGCCATGGTGGCGGTGATGAAATTCAGCCATTTTGGCAGCGCGGAGCCGGTGCCACTGCGCGAGTACCGTCACGTCGGCGACTTTAAACTGATCGAGCGCAGCGGTCGCACAGTCACCGAGGCTGATTTGAAAGGAAAAATTGTGGTGGTGGATTTCTTTTTTGGCGGCTGCTCCGACCAATGTGTGACGTTGAGCCGGCAATTCTCGGCGGTGCAGGCAGCGACGGCAGGCATGACCAACGTCCTGCTCGTTTCCATCACGGTGGATCCCGGTTCCGATACGGCGGAGGCACTGGCCCGCTACGCCCAACGCATTGGCGCCGATCCCGAACGCTGGCTTTTTCTGACGGGCCGGCGGAGCATCATCTATCCGCTCATCCAGCAGAGTTTCCTGCTGGCGGTGGAAGAGGAAAACGGCCCGCTCCAATCTGTGACCCCCGGCTTCATTCACAGTGATAAAATCGCGCTGGTGGACCCGCGCGGGGTGGTGCGGGCTTACTACGACGGGCTGGATGCGAGGGCTCCACAAAAGATTCTCGACGGCATCAAACAAGTGCAAGCCGAAGAGAAACCCCACTAATCAAGCGACTTATGTACAAGATCAAAATTCTTGATTTATGATATTGACAATTTCGCTGAGACTCTTAATTTGTTCGCCATGAAATTTATCCTCTTGATTCTTTGCGCCGCATTGGCCGCGCAAGCGGCCTCCGCTGGAGATGTCCCGTCAATCCAAACCATCCCGCTGAATGACATTGACGGAAAACCCACCGCGCTCAAAGCCTATGCCGGCAAGGTGATTTTACTGGTCAATGTTGCTTCGAAATGCGGCAACACCCCGCAATACAAGGGCTTGGAGGCCATGTACGAAAAATACAAGGATCGAGGCTTCGTCATTGTCGGCGTGCCCTGCAATGATTTTGCCAGCCAGGAACCAGGGACGGCGGAGGAGATCAAGGCGTTTTGCACGGGGAAATACAACGTGACCTTTCCATTGATGGCGAAAATCCACGTCAAAGGCCCCGAGCAGCATCCCCTTTACGCCGCCCTCACCAGCAAGGGCGCGGCCATTCCGGGACCCACGGGCGACATTGACTGGAATTTCGCCAAATTTGTCATCGGGCGCGACGGCAAGCCGGTCAAACGCTTCGGGAATAAAGTCCAGCCCGACAACGCCGATTTGGTCAGGACCGTGGAAACCGCTCTGGCTGCTAAATGAGGAGACGGTTCGAACATGCGTAAATAAAGCAACCCGGCCCATGTCTTGAGGCCGGACCAAACCAAAAGCGTAGTATAAAGCATAATCACAATAATATGACGCAAATAAACATCCGCAGTTCCATTCGGCTCGCAGTGGTAGTGGCCATCGGCATTGCTTCAACCGCTTTCGCGGCTGATCTCAGCAAATTCCCGGCCTCCAGCAAAACAGGCGTAACTTACGCCAAGGACATTCAGCCCATTTTCAAGCAGTATTGTTTCAAGTGCCACGGCGATGGCCCGCAATACCGCGCCAATCTCCGCCTTGACAGCCTTGAGGCCGTCCTCAAAGGCGGCAAAGACGGGAAGGTAATCGTCCCCGGCAAGAGCGAAGAAAGCGATCTTGTCCTGGACGTGGCGCGCGTCAGCGAGAAGCCCATGCCGCCGAAGCCGCGCGCTCCCCGCGGGAATGCGGGCGGCGCCACCAATGCCACTCCGCCCCCCGCCCCTGCGGAAGTAAAACTGACCGCTGAAGAGGTGGGCTTGATCCGCGCCTGGATTGACCAGGGCGCGAACTAAAGCTCCCAGAAATTCCAGACTCCTCACTCGGCACCGCCAATTAAAATGATTTTCATGATTTTCAAATGAAGGGTTGACGGAATTCTGAGCCTCTGATAGTAACGATCGTAAGCCACCTGTGGCAGCAATGGCGGGACACAAAGCCCGTAGCTGTCGAACGCGGGTGGCTTTTTGCCGCCTGCCAATTCAAAATCCTCGTCGCCAGTCCGAGTTGACGACTGACAATTGAGATTATGAAAAGCCGCACAAAGTTTGGCCAAATTCCCTCCAACATCCATCCCAACGCCCGAGGCTCCAAAGAACATCCGATTAACCGTCCCGTCGGTCCCGGGGTTCAATCCCCCGCGCTCATGTTTTTGAAACGACTTTTGCTCCTGGCCGGATTGGCGCTCGTCCCGTTGCAGGTTCACGCGCATTCGGTCGGTTCGTCCGTAAATGGCTGGCACGACGGCTTCAATCACCCCTTGCACGGGTGGGATCACCTTGTCGTGATGATCGGCGTGGGGCTTTGGGCGGCGCAACATCGTGGCCGCCTCGTTTGGTTGATTCCGTTGACGTTCGTCGGGGTGATGACGCTCGGCGGGATCGTTGGGGCTTCTGGAGTGATTCTGCCGGGTGTGGAACTTGGCATTTTAGTGTCGGTGGCCGTGTTCAGCGTGCTGGTCGCGAGGAGAATCCAATTCCGGGTCGGGCCGGCCATGTTGCTGGTCGGATTCTTCGCGTTTTTTCATGGATTCGCCCACGGGGCGGAGATGCCGGGTTCGGCCAGCATGGCAACGTTCGCGCTAGGTTTCATTCTGGCGACTCTGTTGTTGCACGCGGTTGGTCTGGTGACGGCAAGACTGGTCACGATGATGGTGGCCTTTGCGGTTGGAAGCTCCGCCTTTGCCCAGCAGGCAACCAACGCGCCGGCAGCCGTTTCCGGCCCTGCATCCACCAACGCGAATCCGATATTGCTTCCTGAAGTCGTGGTGCAGGGTCGGCAGGACAGCATGCTGGGCATTGCCGATTCCGCGGGGCAAGGCACCACTGGAGCGGGGCAACTGGCCACCCGGCCGATATTGCGAAGCGGAGAAATTCTGGAAACAGTGCCCGGGGTCATCGTTACGCAGCACTCGGGCGGCGGGAAGGCCAACCAGTATTTCCTGCGGGGCTTCAATCTGGATCATGGCACGGATTTTGCAAATTTCCTGGATGGCATGCCGCTGAACTTGCCATCGCACGCGCATGGCGAGGGCTACTCGGACATGAACATCGTCATCCCGGAGTTGGTGGAACGGGTTGATTACGAGAAAGGGCCCTACTACGCCGACGTGGGGGATTTCGGGTCGGCGGGCGCGGCCCATCTTGTTTTCTACAAAACGCTGCCCCAGGATTTCATTACCGTGGAGGGCGGCACCTACGGCTATGAGCGCGGTGTGTTCGGGGCGTCCCAGAAATTGGGATCGGGCACCCTGCTTTATGCCGGGGAAGCCTATCACGACGATGGGCCCTGGCTGCATCCGGATGACTATTCCAAGTACAACGGTATCCTGACCTACAGCCAGGGATCTGACGTCAACGGATGGAGCGCCACTTTCCGCGCCTATCACGGCAAATGGAATTCGAGCGATCAACTCGCCGAAAACGCCGTGCCCCTGGTGGGATTCTTCGGCACGCTCAACCCCACCGATGGCGGCAATTCGCAACGTTACAGCTTGCAGGCGGAGTGGCATCGCGCGGAGGGAAATTCGGAGTCCAAGGTCATGGCCTACGCTTTTTACTACGACCTCGATTTGTTTTCCGATTTCACTTATTACCTCACGGACCCAGTTCACGGCGATCAGTTCGAGCAACAGGATCAGCGTGAGGTGGCCGGCCTCGACGCGCGCCACATGCTGATTACCCAGTGGTTTGGCCGCGACGTGGAAAATTCCTTCGGCCTGCAAGTCCGCAACGACTGGATTCACAACGGCCTTTATCAAACAGAGGATCGGATGCGGATCGAAAAAACGGACACCGACCCCCTCAGCCTGCCGGCCGGCGTTCTTTCCGCTCCGCTCCCCCCCGACACGGATGTGAATCATTTGACGGACACGCAGGTCGGCATGTATGTCGAGAATAAAGTTCAATGGGCCGACAGATTTCGCTCGGTTCTGGCCATCCGCGGCGACCTGGATTACTTCGATGACACCAGTGTGAGCACCCCGGCCAATTCCGGCACCGCCGCCACCCTGCTGCCAAGCCCGAAGATGAGTTTGATTTTCGGTCCGTGGGGCCAAACGGAAGTATATGCGCAAGGCGGATTCAGTTTTCACAGCAACGACGGGCGGGGCGCGACGCAGACCGTGGAGCCGGTTTCGGCGGACAATCCCCTTCCCAATACTCCGGTCGCGAGAATTCCCGCCCTGATCCAAACCAAAGGGGCTGAAATCGGTGTGCGCACTTTGGCTTTGCCTCATTTACAAAGCACTCTTTCGCTGTGGTATCTGCACAGTGAGTCGGAACTGGAGCAGGATGGCGATACCGGGGGCACCGTCGCTTCAGAACAGCACAGCGACCGTTACGGCATCGAATGGGGAAATTACTACAAACCCGTGGAACATCTCGCCTTTGATTTGGATCTGGCCGATTCCATTGCCCGCTTTACCGCGCCGGATCCGGCGGACGCCGCTCCGGTCACTCCCGGCGGCACGACGCTCGGTCCCGGCGGTACGCGCGTGCCCGAAGCGGTCGGCCTGGTCATTTCGTCGGGCGTCACGCTGCTGGACGAGCGTGGTTTCTCGGCCAGCCTGCGGCTGCGCTATTTCGGACCGCGCGATTTGACCTCGGACGGGTTGTATCAATCCAAATCAACGCTATTGTTGAACGCGGAAGCCGGCTATCAAATCAACAAAACGTGGCGGATTTCCGCCGAGTTTTTGAACCTGCTTGACAGCCGCGATCATGATATTGACTACGCCTACGTGTCGCGCATAACGCCCGCGGCCGCGGCGGCGTTCACAGATGTCTTTCATCCCGTCGAACCGTTTCAGGTGCGGGTCGGCCTGACGGCGAGGTACTAATAATTCAGGCAACAATTCTTCCGCGCCTTTCGCTTTGACCCTGTTTCGCAGGTTGATACACTCAATGAAATGAGTGGCATTGGCACGCGATTTTTCTCCCAGCTTCTGACGAAGGCGTCATTTTACCTTTTCATTGCGGCCGCCTTCCTTGCTGGTTGTGCCTTGCCGCAACCCGATGCGACAGGCCGGCCCGCGCCGGTCTTGGGCCGGGTAATTGTTCTAACCGGCGTGCGGGGCACGCGTCCGAATCTGGGAGTTCCCGGTCGCATCGACCACATGGCTTATGATCCGGCCACTCACCGGCTGTTTGTCTCCGCGCTGGAAAATGGTTCACTGGAAGTCCTGGATTTGGAGCAAGGCACGCGCGTCCAGAGCATTGGTGGATTGAGCCATCCGCAAGGAGTCGCCATCGTGCCAGGCTCATCCTGCGCGGTCTCGGCCGGTGGCGGGGACGGAATGGCGCATGTTTATGACACACGCACGCTGGTGGAGCGCACCCATATTAATATTGGACTTGATGCGGACAACGTGCGTTACGACCCCGCAGCGAATGAGGTGTACATCTGTTATGGTAGCACCAATGAAGGCTTCATCGCCGTCCTGGATCCACGCACTTGGGGCAAACTCCGCGATTTGCCGTTTGCTTCCAAACCGGAATCATTTCAGCTTGAGCCGGGGAGCAATCGTCTCTTCGCCAATCTGCCCGGGGGAAAAAACCTTTCAAAAGATGGCGTCGTGGTTTCGGTCAATCGCCATGACGGAAAAATCGAAACGCAGACGCAACTCAAGAATCGGGCGCGAAATTTCCCGATGGCGCTCGACCCGGTCCATCAACGCGTCTTCATTGTCAGCCGCGAGCCGGCCCGGTTGATGGAGCTGGACGCGCGCGACTGCTCAGTTCTTGCCGAAGCCGCCTGCACCGATGATTCCGACGACATGTACTACGACGCGGAAGCGGGGCGTGTCCTGGTCATCGGCGGCGGGTTCCGCCCTGACGCGCAGGATGCGGGCACGGCCAGCCCCGCCTCGCCTCCGGGAGAAATGGGGGCCATCGACGTCTTTTCCGTCGGCCCGAACGGCGAGATGGCCCGGGTCGCCTCAACTCCCACCGGAATCCACGCCCGCACAGGGCTGTTCGTGCCGTCGCGCCGGGCCGTTTACGTGGCTGTGCCGATGCGCGATGGTCGCGATCCCGAAATCCGCGAATATAAAGTTCCGCGATAATCAGCGTGGCCGGCAAAAGGCGGCAACACTTCCATCGCGCAATGCAAACGGGCCATGCTCTTCCTCCAAGACTAAAGCTGGATTGACCGACCACCAACATTCTCCGGTGTCGCAACGAATGTCGTTGGCATTGAGCAATTGGACGTGGCCGTCGGCGAAAGCGTAATTGGCCCGGTCCCCGGCGTCAGAAACCGCGTTCAGCTCGGACGAGCGGCAGGAATTGTTGAAAACGATGCGGCAGACCGATCTCCACCTCTTCTTGAAATCGAGTCTCCGCGATGCCATCGCGGCATGAACGTGGGTCAATCCGATATCTCCAGGACGAAGTACTCGAAGAATTTCTTTGGCAAATCTCCGTCGTTCCATGTCCCAAGCGGTACGATATCCGAATTTGCATCCGACAAATAGACTCTCCGTCCGTGCGGCGCGCACTCGGGATGAATTCCGAAGACAACTCCGACTTTGTCGCGTATTTCTCCGGCTTTCAGCTTGATCCAGGCCGGCCTTTCCTTCGTATTGCTCCGCCGGCCTCCGGCGAGATGGCGTTCCGTCTTTGCTACTTCAACATTGGCGCAAATGGTCACGGGTTTCAGCGCGGTGATCCGATACCTCGCGCGAGCGGGACGGGCACGCCAAGGCGCGGACTTACCGTCCTGAGAAGACTCCGAGCCGCTGGTCCATTTCAATCGTACCCCGTAATAACCCATGCCGATAAAACACGCCGCCACCATCGCCGCCTCCGGCCAAGGCACCGGGAGCGAGAATTTGTAGTCGGGCTTGGCATCAGGAACCACCGCGGGCTGAATCACCACCGTCTGTTGTCTGGCCTCGAGTTGCGCGGACATCGCCTGGATGACTTTGGCACGCTCCATCTGCTTCTGCTCATAACGTTCCCGTCCCACCCGCACTTTGTCCTGCAAGGACACGTCCGCGTCATGAAACTGGAGACGGCGGCGTTCTTCCGCCGCGGCGGCATTGGTGGTTTTCGGTCCTTCCGAAATGGCGGCGCCGGCGCGAAGAGCCATGGCCAGCACAATAAGTATTGCGCCAATCGGCGTCCAGCGTTGTCGGAACAACTCAGCGCGAAGCAAGCGGCTCATAGCCCGGTTCCCTTGGGAGCCAGCTCTGCAAAACTGTTCACCTGGAGCGGCTGGCCCCAAGGCAGGCCCAGGTTGATGAACTGACTCGCGTTGTTGTTATAACGGCTGTGGACCCGTGAATCATAAATGAAATCAAGATAGTTTTGGAATACGATCTGTTCATTGTGCGAAACAATCACCCCGTTGAAGATGGCGGTGCTCTGCTCCATGCGCATCGCCGCCGCGTGATCGGTATAGAAAATGCCTTGCAGCGTGCCCATATTGTCGGTCGCCACCTGACTATACGGCACCGGGACTCCTCCGGCCGTCGGATATCCGACAATGTAGGAAGCCCGGTTGGTCGTCATGTTAATGTCGGTGGCGTAATTATAATTGGCCTCCTCGAAGCCATCTCCATCCGCATCATACCACGTGCTCATCGTGCCGTCGGCATGAAGGAACGGGATGTTATCGTCAGGCGTGCCGGCAATGCCGTCTTGTCCGAGGTGGGTCTCATCCCCGACACTGGCCAGGCCGCTGCCGGGATAATTGTAACAGTAGTTGATCCAATCCGGGTCGGTCACATCACCGGCCAAAATGGAGCCGCGCACGGCGTACGCGATCAAGTCATTCGTCATGCTGTTGGAAACCCACGCGTTACAGACGCTGGCGGGCTGGATTTCCGGAATGGCGCTATAGTTCGGGCCGTGGAGGTAGGTGATGTTGCTGGCGATGTAGAGGTTCCCTCCCACATACACGGTCCCCTGCCCCGTCACCGTTCCCTGGATGACCAGATCGCCCTGAATGACCACGGTGCCTTTGACGGTGATGGGCTGGCTGGCCGTGCCCACCACATACAGGCCGGTCTGCGGGCTCAGATTGCCCCCGTTCCCGCCAGGTTTTGGGGTATAATTATTAGTCAAAGCGCCGGCGACAATCTGGTTGGTGCCAACCCACAGACCGTTGCTGCTGGTATTCACCATGGCCGCGGCGACATAATTGCTGAAATTGAGCAGGTTTGGCATGGTCACGCGCGGCGCGCCCTGGTGGACCATGTTGGTGATGTCGCTGCCGGCCGTCCCGCCAAAGGGTGCCGTCGCATAATTTTGGATGGGCACTTCGTTCTCATCCACTTGATCCGCAGCGTAAATATAGCCATTAACCGTCGGGCCGTCCCGGAAGTCAAAATCCCAGTTGGCGCGTTGGGCGCCGTTGCCCGTGATCGTGTTTCCCCACCACCAACCCCAGTTGTTCAGAAAATATTCGTAGTCGAAAACCTGGCTGACGGGGCGCAGCGTCACCTGGGCCTGAACCGTGCGCACCTCGGAATTGACCTGGGCGGAGGCGGTGATCACGAAAACATTGGTCATGGACGTGCTGGGTTGAACAATGCTCACCCACGCACCGGTGAAGCTGACATCTCCGTTGGTCGGTGAAATGAGTTCGCCCACTGGCAGCGTTCCGAGCGCGGTCGAGTAGTAGTTGCTCGAACCGGCCTTTGGTGTGTTATCGAAGGCGGATTGGGCCATCCAGACCATGGCATTCTCCGCAATAAAGAAGGACTTGTTCCAATCCACCCGGCTGTAGGCGTTGTTCACGGAATTGTTGCTCAGAACAAGCATGGAACTGACGCAGGTGCAAATGATGGCGCCGATCACGACCACGGTCAAAAGAGTCGAGCCCCTGGCTTGCCGGACTGCTTTGCGGTGAATATGCATGGTGAGAGGGTTTTAGTTGCCGTTCCGCATTTGAACGGAGAAATTGCGAAAGACGCTCGCGGGATTGTTGGTGGCGCCCTGCTGCGAAAACCCGTTGTCATTCATTTGGAAACAAACATTAACCAAGGAGTTATTCTGCGAGCCGTCCAGATTGAAGGAAGAGGAAAGGCAAAATTCGGTCAAGGCGGCGGTCGGAGTATTGCTCATCCATACGATCTGGGCGGAAGACTCTGATACATTGGTGGTGTAGGCCACTTGCCCGGTGCTGGCGTTGTAACTGATGTTTCCGGTAATGTAGCTGCCATTGGTTGGGTAAAAAATGAAAACCGATTGGTATCCCAACAGATTTCCGTTGGTGTCATAACAACCGCTGGAGTAGTTGGGCGTCATCCCTTGGTTCGCGCTCATGGAGCGCAGGCAGGTGGTGACATTGGCCTGCAATTTATACGCTTGTTCCTCGACCGTCATGTCGGCCAGCCCGTTCCGTTGCTCCGTGGCGGTTTGGCACAGCAACAGCAGCACGGTGCCGCCCAGGACAATGCCAATTGCGACGGCGATCAGAATTTCCGCCAAAGTAAAAGCCCGCCGGGAAATCCGCCCGGCCGATTTGTTTGAAACCGCTTTCATAGCGTTGGCACATCCACCGTCCGCAGCACATCCACCTGAACCTCCTGCCGGCCGCCTTTGGTCAGGGGAGCGTCCCAGTCTATTTTGACGTTGATCTCGATGTCATGCAGCGTTCCGGCGACGCTGTTGGTGGTCAGGGTTACCTGCATGGTCGGATTCCGATTGTTCAACCACACCAAATCGGGATAGAAAATCTGGAAGTTCGTCGAGACGAGCGACACCGGCGTATTATTCTTCGGAATGGTGACCAGGGGCGCGCCGCCAACACCATCGTAGATTGAATTAATCGGCAAACCGGGCGCGACCGAGGCAAAGGGCAGCGCCTTGATGTTCTCCACATATTTCGTGAGGAAATCCATCCCGATCGCGTGTTCCTTTGCTTTTCTGCTCGCGACCTGGTCCGCCACGATGGCCGACATGCTGCCGGCAACAAATAGCCCCATCAATCCCGCCGCAATGACAGCTTCGGCCAATGTGAACGCGGCCAGTGCCCGGTTTTTGCGACGGTCGCCAGGAGCACTTCCCGACCCCGCCGCATTTTGGACGGTGATGATTCCAGTGCTCCACTGATGGTGGATTAAAAACTTCACATCATAGCTGTATCGGCACATTCCCTCAAGGGCTTTAGCGGTGGCGATAGGTACTCGTGGAAGCCGTTAGCGTGATCCAGGATATTTCATGCTCCCACGGCAGCGTGGGGGCACGCGGCCAGCAAGATACGACTCTACGGCCAGTCGGCCGCGTGCCCTCACGCGGCGGTTTGAAGATCCTCCCCGGCTGGGTGTAAAATAACGGTTTAGGGCGTATTCAGGCGGTAGAAGACGGTGCCGTTGGTGCCGACCGGCAGGGTCAGGTTGGTGACTATCGTCGAGCCCGAGATGGGAAACCAGGAGCCGCTGGAGGCGATGCTGACGGAGTTGGATTGCAACGTGGAACCGAGATAACTGGCGGGCCACGTGAACGTCAGCGACCGGCCGCTGACACTGAAGGTGAGGTTGGTCCCCGTGGTCGGGAAGGCCGGCGGCGACACGATCAGATTCACCTGCCCGCCGGAGACCGTAATGCTGCCCGTATTCGGCGAGGCGATGGCGGTTCCCGTGACGGAGCAAGTGCCTGAATTGGCAATCGTTCCGCTGGACTGAATCACGGTGTAGGTGTTCGGGGCCAGCGGCGCGCCATTCACCGTGAAGGCGTTCCCGTTGAGGGTCAACGTTCCCCCGGTGACCGTTAGGGCTGGGTTCAGTCCGTTGTAATTCAGGATGATTGGGCTTGAGCCGAGACTCGCGGAACCATTCAGGGTAGCCGGTTTGGCGCCGGTGCCGCTGGCGGTGAGCGATGCCGCCGTCCCCAAGGTGTACGGCGAAACATGGGACACATCAAAGGTTCCTCCCGCGCCGATGTTGACGCTGGAGGCATTGGCCAGCGAACCGCCCGTTCCCAAGGACAAGGTGCCGCCGTTGACGGTGGTGGCCCCGCTGTACGTTTCCGCCGCGGTGAGTGACAGCACACCTGATCCAACCGAGTCGGTGACCGTCAATGAGCCGCCACTGCTGATCAGCGGTGTGGCAAATTGGATGGTTTGGCCGGCAGTATCAATTTTGATGGTTTGGCCGGCAGCGGTGCTGAATCCCCCCGAGTAATCAAACTGGTTCACGGACGAGTATTGCAGCGTGCCGCCGCCAAAGGAAATTTGGCCGGGAGTGGTCGAAGGAGACGCTCCCAACGGCCCGGAGGTCGGCGCCGTTTCGGCAGAGCCCAAAGTGATGACGCCGTTGCTGAGTGTAGTCGTGCCGGTGTAAACATTTTGGCCGCTCAACAGCAGAGTGCCAGCGCCCAGCTTGATCAGCCCGGAGGCGCTGTTGTTGTTGCCACAGTTGCCCAGGAAGGCGGAGACCGTCAGGTCCGGCGCGCCGCCCGGGTTGACGCCAGCCGGGTTAACCGTGAAACTGGCCTGATAGCCGGCGGACGTGATGACGCCCAGATTCATCCCGCCAATCCCGGTGCTGCTGGCGATGTAAGAGGGGCCGGTCGTGGCATTGCCGGCGACAACTGTGCCGCTCAATTCCACACCCGCGTTAGCCGAACCGGAACCGCCCCCGCTCTGAATGTCCACTGTGCCACCATAAAGGGCCAGAGAACCGATGGGGGAGTTGCCCACGGTTTGCTCAAAGGCGCCGCCATTGGTGAGAACCAAGGTCATTGTGTCCGGGGAATTGTTCTCTCCAAGCTCATTGCCGATATCGAATGAGAGCAGTGCATCGTTATCGACGGTGAAGGTCTGCCCGGCTTGGTCAACGTTGCCGATGCCCGAAAACGGCGGGTCCTGGCTGGCACTGTCGCTGCGTTGGTTCGATACCCAGATGTTGCTGATGTAGGTATTGCCCGAATAAGTATTTCTGCCCGCCAGAATCACAATCGGTTGCCCGGTATTGGTGCCGCCGCCAATGAAATTGAGCGGAGCCCCCGTGGGTCCGGTAATCACGGAAGTAGCACTGAAGGTCTGTGGCGTCCCGGCGAAGTAGTTGAACTTTGCGCCCGTGGACAGACTGATGGTCCCGTTATAGATGCCGCCGGCCAGGGTCCCATTGGTCCCGATTTCGAATGTGCCGCCGGCGACGGTGATGTTGCCGGTAAAGCTATTGTTGCCCTCCAATATGTTGGTCCCGTTGCCAGCGTTGGTGATGGAACCGGCTCCCAGGGTCACCTCGCTGATGTTGCCGGGCAACACGAGGCTAGCGTTGGTGTTGGTCGAATTGAGGATCAACGAACCCTTCAACGCAATCGGCACATTCAAGGTTTGCTGAGTGCCGCTCAAATTGGTGATGCCCGCGGCGGTTGGCAGCGTCAGCGTGGTACCGGCCGTGCCGGTGATGTTGAAGGACGAGGTCATATTGCTGAAGGTCAGAGAGCCAATAGTGTAATTCTGATCCATGACTGGAGACGTCTCCACATTGCCGGCAAAAATCAAGCTGTCGCCCAGATACCCGGGGGCCGCACCGCTGACCCAGTTGGCGTTGTCATCCCAATTCTGGTTACCGGCGCCCTGTCCATTCCATATTTCCTTGGACGTCGTAATTGTGAGACCAACACTGATCGCATCCACCAGGCCGTTGCCGTCGGTTATTTGCACGAGCACCGATTCGGCGCCCGGCGCCGCCGTGGGAGGGATGGTGATGGTGGTGGTGTAAACGCCGGCTGATTGAAATGCCAAAGGCACGGACGACAAACCGCCCAGCGGAGCCGCGTTGACGACGACGCTGGAAATGGTTCCGGAGGTGCCGTTGGTCACCAAGACCGTCAGCAGCGCATTGTCGTTGCGCAAGGCCGTGGACGGACTGAAGGAACCGCCGGCCGTGGGCGGCAAATTGGCTGAATAGTGCAATCGGACATTGTTGTTGTTCGGGTCGCTGATAATCGTGTAATTGGCCGCGTTCAAAGGCGCGACATCCCAAATCGGGGTGCTGGCAAAACCGCCAACCAGCGAACCGCCCGTCATCAGGACATAATCATTGCCGCTGATGTCCAGGTTGCCAGAGGCGCTCGGGGCGCTGAGGTGGATGGAGTTGGCTGCACCGGTCAAGGCGCCGGCGACGGCAATCGAATCGTTCACCCCGTTATAAGTTGCGCTCAGGGCAAATTTGGCCGTGGCGCCGACGCCGAAGGCAAGGCCTCCGCCGGTAACGCTCATCCTGCCGATGGCATTCGTGCCGTCGTTGCTTGGGGCAATCACCGAACCGCTCGAACTTCCCAACGCTCCGGATGTCGCGGTGTGGATGGTGCCGAGGCCGAACAGGGACTGATTTGCTCCCAACGCCGGAGAGGCCGCCTGGGAAACATCGAACGTTGAGTTGGCGGCCACCGTGATACTGCTGGAACTGGCGATGGAACCGCCCGGCCCAAGGACGAGACTGGCGCTGTTGGTAACCAGCGTCTTTCCCGTGTAAGCATCCGCAGCGCCCAGCGTAAGGCTCACGCCCGCGCCACTAACTTCCAGGAGGCCTGCCCCGTAAACCGGACCGGATAATGTTTGCCCTGCGCTTGTGGAAACGATGAAGGTGCCGCTGTTGGAGACGGTGCCGGAATAAGTGCCACCGCTCAACTGGCCCGCACTGCCCAGAATCAGCGTCCCGGCGCTGATGGTCGTTCCGCCGGTGTAGGAATTGTTCGGATCTGTCAGCGCCATCGTGCCCGCACCCGCCTTGATCAGGCCAATGGTGGAACCACCTGCGGCCTCGCTGCCGGAGTTCGCCAAAGGCACTGCCACGGTCAGGTCCGGACCGGTTGCGCCGGTCGCCGCCACCGTGAATGTGGTATTGCCAGTCGTGGCCGCTATCGTGAGATTAAGTCCCGCGCCCGGTCCGTCCGTGACGTTGGTAATGAGAGAGGCGGTGGTGCCGCCCACCGTGACCGCCCCACCCAACTCAAACGGCTCATACTGGGTCCCGGCGGTTGCGGCGATATTCACGATGCCGCCGTTGAGCGTAAGAGGGCCGATGACGCAATTACCGGATGTAATCTGCATCACGCCGCCCTGGCCCACAACAAAACCGAGCGCGGGCGCGAAGGCCCCGCCGCCCAGCTCATTGCCGCCGCTGGCATCAAACGACAGGAAGGCATTGCTGATCGTGACGGTTCGGCCAGCGGTGGCTGGATTACCCAAAACCGACGTGGTGACTGGATTGTTATTGTTAGCCTGAACCAGTGACACGTAAGTGTTCGTGATCACCATGTTGCCCGTGAAATTGAAATTATTGCTCAACAACACAATCGGGCCGTTGTTCGTGCCGCCATTGCCAAGCTTGAATGCGCCGCTGCCGGAAATAACACCTGAAAAATTCGCCACCTGACCGCTGAAGTAGTCGAATGTAGCGCTGTTGCTGATACTGATGGCCCCCGGATAATTGCCGCCAGCGAGCGACCCAGCGGATACGGCGTTGGATCCAATGATCAGAGTGCCCGCGCTGATGGTGGTGTTTCCAGTATAGGTATTGGTGCCGTAGAGGATGTTGGTGCCGCCGGTATTGGTCACCGAGCCGGAGCCAACCACGACTTCACCCACGGATTCGGTCAGCGCGAGGTTGCCGGTTGCCGTGGCCGATTTAAGGTTCACTCCTCCGCCCAGTTCAATCGGCGCGCTCACTGTTTCGGTATTGGCGGAGTTATTGGTAAGACCAGCACCTGGGGCGAGAGTTAGGAAGTCACCGGAGGAATTGGTAACGCTGAAAAGGCCCGCCGTGTTGCTAAACGTGATTGCGGTGACCGTGTAATTCTGATCGAGAACCGGAGTGAGGCCGACGGTGCCGGCGAAAACCAAACTGTCGCCGACATACCCCGGCGCGTTCCCGCTTATCCAATTGGCGTTGGTGTCCACGCTCTGATTGGCGCCGAGTCCGTCCCAGGTTTCGCTTGAGGCCGCCACCGTAAATGCCAGATTGCCGGCGCCGCTCAACGGCGTGGTGTCGGTGGCAAATACCGTTAAGTTGTAGGGCCCGGGCGCAATCGTTGGAACAATGACAATGCTATTGGTATAGACGTTGGGCGTGCCCGAAGGCAGCAAACCCAGGGTGCCACCGCCCACGGCGCCGAGACTGACACTTACGTTCGTCACGCTGCCCGCCCCCGGGGTCACGGTGGCACTGACGAACACGGTAGAGCCGCGCAGTATCCCGCTGGACGGAGTCGCCGTAACCGTGGTGATAACAGGGGACAACGTGGAGGAGTAATGCAATCTTACCTGCTTGTTAATGGGATCCGTCACAATGCTGTAATGGCCGGCATCGGTCGGGAGCACGTCGAAAGCCGGCGCCTGGCTGAAGCTGCCGCTGATACTGGCAGCGGTGACCAAGACGTAATCCTGTCCAGACTCGTCCAGCCCTGAACTCGTGCTCGGCGCCTTGATATGGACGAAATCCCCGCTTCCAATCGTCAACGCCCCGCCCACGATGATCTGGTCATTGGCCCCGTTGTAGGTTGGGCCAACGTCCAGATTGAGGCTCGCGCCCACTCCCACATTCAGGCCGTTGTTGAAAGTGATGGTGCCGTAGGTGCCATCCGTGCCGGGGAATATTTTGCTGCCGGAAGAGGAACCAATCGTGCCACTGATATTCCCGGTGCCTTGCAAACTCTGCGACGACCCCAAATTGTATTGGGGACTTTCGCCACTGACATTGAAAATGCCGCCATTGGAAACGGTGATGCTGGAGGAGTTGGCAATGCTGCCAGTTCCGCTCAGAACGAGCGATCCACCCGCTCCGATGATCGTGGGCCCGGTGTAAGTGTTGAGGCCGGTCAGGGTGAGGTTGGCGCCCGGTCCATAGACCGCGTTGGTGCCGGTGCCGGAGATAACTCCCGAAAGCACCTGCCCGGCTGTGCTGCTGCAAACGAACAGGCTGTTATTGATAATGGGGGCTCCGTAAGTGCCCACGGCCAACAGTCCCGGATCGCCCAGGATGAATGTGCCCGCATTGATCGTGGTCGGACCGGTGTAATTGTTCCCCGGAGAGTTCACCAGCAAGGTGCCCGCGCCGAACTTGCTCAACCCCGTGTTGGTGTATTGCGTCGAACTGGAGTTAATAAGTGGGATGGAAACCGTCAGGTCCGGCGCGCCGGTCGGATTTATTCCGGACGGGTTCACCGTCCAGGGCGACGAGCCGGAGGTGGCGTTCACGAGCAAATTCACCTCCGCAAAAGGGCCGCCGTTGACGACGGTGATCAGGGAAGGGCTGGCGTTCACGCCGCCCGCCGTGAGGCCGCTGCCCAGTTCCAAAGCCGCGAATTGCGACGAGCCACCCGTGCTTCCCACCGCTTGCATCGTTCCGCCGTTGAGGACAATGGCGGGAACGGTGGCATTGCCATTGACCGCGGTTATCTGAAACACCCCGCCGGCGTTGATAACGATCGTTCCCTGCTCTATGGTGCTGCCGTTGCCCAGCGGATTTGAGTTATCGAGGGAGAGGACAGCATTGCTGTTGATCGTAATAACCTGGCCGACGGTTTGGGGATTGCCGATGCCGGAACCGGTGATGTTGAGATTGTTATTTTGGAATGTATCGGAAACGTAAGTGTTGCTCAGAGTCAAATTGCCGGTGAACGTATTTCCCGCCGTCAAGGTTAAGATCGGGCCGTTATTCGGGCCGCCTCCGGTGACGTTGATGGCGCCAGCACCGGAAATAACCCCGGTATTGGTTTGAGGCACCCCGCCGAAGAAATTCAACGTCCCGCTGTTGGCGATGGTCCCCCCATAGCTGCCGTTGTTCAACAGCGCGCCGGGCCCAACAGTGAAAGTACCGTTGCTGATGATGGTGGTGT
>Ga0302320_10009826_pt1 | contig 20488 bp, 17 predicted proteins | sample Bog_T0_3_FD_202130 | JGI IMG/M metagenome (GOLD analysis project Ga0302320, IMG submission 202130) | Peat permafrost microbial communities from Stordalen Mire near Abisko, Sweden - Bog_T0_3 | ecosystem: Environmental > Terrestrial > Soil > Wetlands > Peat | place: Sweden: Abisko, Stordalen Mire...
CTAAGATCACGATCACAAGACTGAAGACGACGCGTAGGATTTTTGTCTCTGCTTTTATCAGGATGGTCGCGCCCAGCATGGAGCCGAGCAATACGCCTAGCATGACTGGCATAGCGAGGCCGGGATCAATATAGCCGCGGCTGAGATAGACGCCGGCGCTGGCGGCGGCGGTGACGCCGATCATGAAATTGCTGGTCGTGGTGGAAACTTTGAAAGGAATTTTCATCGCCTGATCCATGGCGAGAACTTTGACGGCACCTGAGCCGATGCCGAGAAGTCCTGAAAGCGCGCCCGCGCCGAACATCAGACTGAATCCCGTGGGAACATTCTGTACGTTATAGCTGCGCGGGCCATCTTCATCGGGGAAGCTGCCATTGAGATTGAGCTTGGTGGCCAGAGCGTCGGGCGACAAAAAGCGCGATTCTTTGCTGCGTGGCCGACGCGAAAGATAAGCGGAATAAACCAGGACTACCCCGAAAATGATGGCGATGGCTTTCAGAGGAATGATGGCGGCGAGAAAGGCTCCGGTGAGCGCTCCCACGGTGGTGGCGATCTCGAGAAACATTCCGATGCGAATGTTGGAAAAGCCCTCGCGGACATAGGCGGCAGCAGCTCCCGAGGACGTTGCAATCACGCTAACCAGAGAAGCACCGATGGCGTAGCGAATGTCTACTTTAAAAAAGATGGTGAGCAAGGGGACGAGAATGACGCCGCCACCAAGGCCGGTGAGAGAGCCGAGAAATCCGGCGGCTAATGAGCCGACAAAAACCAGCGCAGTGAATTCTAGAACGTTCAATCGTGCTTAAATCCCTCGACTATCAGTTTGCCACAGCGAGAGAAGGAAAATGATGAGAGGGGTGGTTCGGATGCGGATACACTTGTCGCAGCCTTTACATTCGATAGGCTTCACGAGAAGGTCAACCGGCAAATTTATTCAGGGATCAACCCGATATTTTTATTGGGGAGACTTCAGCAGAATTCCCGCTTGGAATGCTGCAATCGCACCAACGAGCCAAAGGGTGCATCCTGGGCGGCCAGATAGGACGGCTAGAAACAAACAGGTACAGCCCGAGCAAAACGCGGTAAGGGGAAGGGCGCGCAGCCTGGTAGCGGATTGCATGTCCCTCCAAACCTCGCTGGGGCTTCGCGAACCTATCCGACGGTTCTTCTCGCGCGACTGCCCGCAGGCATGGCAGAATTTCGCGCTAGGAATGAACTCGGTAGTGCAGCCGGAACAGGCGATGGCTGTTTTTGCGGGGCTCGGCATGACGGTGACTTGAGAAACTTCCGCTTCTTCGGAAGCTTTCCAAAATCCAGTTTCCGAATTAGAGGCTACGACTGCCATGGGGAGGGCACGGTTCGATTTTCAATATCGCAACTCGGAGTCCAAAACGAACAGAGGCAAATGGCCCGTTTTGGTGGCTTCTCCATGGCCGAGGCTCAATTACCCGATGCAAGAAATACTCTCTCCCTGTAATTTCGCCTAGAGATTAGGCGGAATTCAAATTCGCGAGAGCTTTGGTACTCTTAGAACTTGAGAATGCCCGCCTTCGGTTCGCGTTTACTGGCCGCGTGTTGTCTTCTGACATCCGCTACCCTGGCCGCCCAGTCCACCGTTTCGGCTGCCGGCTCCGACTCACTCTCTTATCGACCTCCCGATCCGCTTAATAAGCCGGCGTTTTATTCGCTTTACAACATGGAGTATGACCAGGCTACGCGCCAGTTTGGCGAGGTTTTGCAGCGGCATCCCGATGACCCCTACGCGGTAAATCATTACTTGACGGCGAAATTGTTCGGCGAACTGTACCGGCTGGGCATCCTCAACACCGGAGAGTATGCGGGCGACGGATTTGTGAAGGCGCAGCATCGCCCAGTTGACCCCAAGTTTGAGAAGGAAATCGAGGATTTGGTACGGCGTGCCTTCGATCTGGAAGATGCCGAACTCAAAGCCAACAAGGATGACATCGCGGCGATCTATGCCCAAGGTGCCACCAAAGCAAATCTCGCCATCTTTGCCGGACTCGCGCAGCGGGCCTGGTTGACTGCCTTGCACAACGCGCTCGCCGCGCGTCGAGATAATGACCGCGTGCTGGAACTTGCTCCCTCAACGCTTGAGGCCAAGCTAATCGTCGGAACGCAGAACTACATCGCTGGCAGTCTGCCCTGGAGTTTGCGGGCGGCGGGCAGTGTGTTCGGCTTAGGCGGCAACAAGGAAAAAGGCCTGAGCATGCTGAAGGAATGTGCAGCGGGGGGAGGCGAGACCGCTGTCGACGCGAAAATACTGCTCGTGCTTTTCTACCGGCGCGAGCACCGACTGGACGAATCGTTGGCCATCGCTCGCTCTCTTATTGCGGCCTACCCACACAGCCTGTTGATGGCTCTCGAAGAAGGCAATCTGCTCCGCGATCAGGGCAATAATAGCGAAGCCATTGCCGTTTATCGTCGCGTCTTCAGCGACGGACAGCATGGCCGCTACAGTGGACTGCACTATGAAATCGCTGCGATGAGCCAGGGGGACTTGCTGAGGCTCTTAAAGGATTATTCCGGCGCGGTTGCAGCCTACAACGAAGTGACTGACGGAACCAAGGCCGAACCGGAGTTATCTCAGCGAGCGAATCTAGCGGGGGGACAAATGTATGACTTGCTCCAAAAGCGCGATCTCGCTGCGAAGAAATATCAAGCTGTCATAACCATTGATCGCAGCAGCAAGTACGCCGCTTCTGCCACCGACTACCTCAAGACGCCTTACCATGGCGACTAGCGATCGCTAAGAGGTTGGAACCTGCTGTCCCGATGGAACACTCGCAGTCAGCATCAGGGGTTCTTCCGGGATGACAATCCATGCGATGGGATAAGCCAGCAGCCCGATACCCGTCATGAACGAGGTGATCAGCCAGACGAGTCGCACGAGGGTGATATCTAGATCAAAATACTCGGCGATTCCCATGCACACTCCGGCGACTTTTCTCCCGGCCCGGGGACGCACTAGCCGCTTACGGGCAATCACTCCGCCCACGCGAGTTCCGCAATAGGCGCACACATTGGCGTCGTCCTGAATCACCTTGCCACAGTAGTTGCAGTACATAAGTCACCCTCCATAGCTATCGGCGTACAAGGTTAAGATACGCTGGGATGGCGAAAAAGTTCCACTGTCCATCCGCGTCCCAGGAGGAATCACTCAACCTGTTGCTCCGTTTATAGTTGTAGAGTGTCCGCAAATTATTCGATCATCATACGCCCAGCCCTCGCTATAACCGGAAGCGTACGCTTGCCTGGAGACAAGTCGATCTCTCATCGCTATGCCATGTTGGCAGCCATCGCAGAGGGTTCTTCGCGCCTGGAGAATTTTGCAACGGGAGCAGACTGCGCGAGCACGCTAGGCTGCGTCCGCTCGTTAGGTGTCGGGGTCAGCAAGGATGCAAACGTCGTTGCAATTGAAGGTAAAGGCTCTGCGTTGCGGGCGCCCTCGCAGCCCCTCGACTGCGGGAATTCCGGCTCGACTATGCGCATGTTCAGCGGCATTCTAGCCGGACAAGATTTCACTTCCGAACTCGTCGGAGACGAATCGCTGACTCGCCGCCCGATGGCTCGTGTCATCGAGCCGCTGCGAAGGATGGGTGCGGAGATTGCTTCTCGTGACGGCCGGCCGCCCCTCGAAATCAAGGGTGGGCGCCTTAAAGCAATTGACTATCAGCCTCCGGTTTCAAGCGCTCAAGTAAAGACGTCGCTGCTTTTCGCCGGACTATTCGCCGAAGGTGAAACACGCATCACAGAAGCGGTTCGGACCCGCGACCACGGCGAAGTGGCGATGCGCAGTTTCGGAGCGGAGGTCTCGCTAGAGAAAACGGATCGAGGGAATCAAGTCAGCATTCGTGGCGGACAAAAGCTCCACGGGATTGAGGCGCAAATTCCAGGGGACTTATCCAGCGCGGCATTTTTTCTATGCGCTACAGCCTTACTGCCCTTCTCGCAGTTGGTGTTTGATCGGGTGCTCATGAATCCGACGCGCGCGCGTCTGCTCGACATCCTCGTCATGCTCGGTCTGCAAATCTCGGTTCTTGAGCTGGAAGAAGCGCATGGTGAGCCCGTGGGGACGATTCAGGCGAAGGCTGGAACCCTACGCGGCGCAACCATTGCTGGGGCTGATAGCGCTGCTCTGATCGACGAGATTCCAGTTCTGGCGGCGATCGCGCCCTTTACGGAAGATGGCATGGAGATTCGCGACGCGAAGGAACTACGGGTGAAGGAGTCCGATCGCATCGCCGCCATCGCGACCAATCTCAGGAAGATGGGAGCCGAGGTCGATGAGCGCGAAGACGGCCTACGGATCCCGGGTCGCCAAAGTCTACACGGCGCGGAACTCGATTCGTTCGGTGATCACAGGATCGCGATGGCTTTCGCGGTCGCCGCCCTGCGAGCGGACGGCGACACGCAAATCGCGAACGCCGATGCCGCGATCATCTCTTATCCCGCGTTCTTCGAGACGCTGGAGTCATTGATCCAGCGATAAACGCGCTAGATGTGCCGCTTCTCGCCGCGCACGGTCACGCTGCCATTGGCATCGTTCATGCGTTCGACATCTTGGTTGACATAAGTGCGCGAGGCTTTCCGGGGCGATCCGGCACCAGCTACGAGACTGGCCGCCCCTTTACTGCCTTGCCATTCGGATAAGCCGAGTTCATAAGCTCGCTCTTTTCCGCCGCGCTCGGCGTGATGTTCGCGAGGTGCTTCGCCCGCTTCGGAAGTGCTGCTCGCACCGTACCATTCGGGTGTAGTGTAGGTGCCGGAAGAAGAAGTCACGGGTAAAGACAACGTCGAATTCGTGGCTCCGGCGACCGCTCCAAATGCCGTGCTGCTAGCGCCCGCGGGCGAAGGAGCATAAGTTGAGAGTGATACTGACGGGGTTGTGATCAATGGAACATAGGGAACTACAACGACGCCGTAAGACGGCCCCCAGTTGCCGGCGGTGCCTCCAGCGATATTTACTTGCGCCAGCGCGAGGGACGAAAGAAAACAAAGTGCAATCGTGAGTTTCAAAGTACGCATACATCCTCCACAAAAGGGAATTCGGACATTTGCTGAGCTGACTCCTGCGTGATCGATGTGCAAACGTTTGCACATCGCGATCATCAGGCAAAAGTCAAGCCAGACGAGATGAATATACACCCGAACTCGGCTCTGGGCGCGGCTTTTGTGGGGATTAATTTCCGACGAAGCGGGCGTACAGGCTTCGCGCAACGGCGGCATCGGTGGTTCCCTTGATAATGGCGCGGCCATCGGGGAAGACGGTTATTTCGTGCGGATCATGCCAAAACTTCAGGACGAATTCATTTTGCCGGACGCTACCCAGGGGCTCCAACCGATTGCGCAATTCGGCCAAATTCACCGGCCGCTGGCGCTCGTGAATCTGCACAGAGTTGCGCCCGCATAATGTAATGTGAGGGCGTCCCTCCGCCGCAAGGTGTACGAAATCACGCAGGTCGCAAGTGCGACAGCCAACTTGTGGTTTCGCCGCGGAAATCTCTGTGCGTTGGTTTTCCCATACATCGAACGATAATAAGCTGCGACGCATCTTGTCGTGAGCTCCGACCAAAAACTTGAGGGCCTCGGTCGCCGCAATCGAGGCTGCTAAATTTACCGCCGAATTGATCACGCCCGCAGTCTCGCAAGTTTCGATCATGCCGGTCGGCGGGTCGGGGAACAGACAGGTCAAGCAAGCCGTTTGTCGCGGCAAAATGTTCGCCGTGATTCCGTAGCCGCCCACGGCAGCCACATAAATCCAGGGCAGGGAATTCTTCACGCAAAGATCGTTCAGCAAGTAGCGAGTTTCAAAGTTGTCGGTTCCATCCATCACCAGATCGACGCTGGACAGCAATACTTCAACGTTGGACGGAGTTAAATCAGCGATCCTTGGCTCGACTGAAATTTGGGAATTGAAAGACGAAATCTTTCTGGTCGCCGCAATGGCTTTAGGCAAGGCCTGCGCGGCGTCATCCTCGTCGAACAGTGTTTGCCGTTGCAGGTTGCTTTCTTCGACATAATCGCGATCGACGATGCGCAGGAAGCCAACTCCCGAACGACCGAGTAAAGAAGCCAGCACCGACCCGGTTGCGCCACAGCCGATAACCGCGACGCGGCTGGCGCTCAGCTTGCGTTGGCCCTTGGCGCCAATACCTGCGAACAAGACGTGGCGAGAGTACCGCTCGCTGGTGGGCTGCGTAATTTGGTTTGTCACCATACTTCAGAAGTCCAAAGTAGTTAACCGCGGCAAAGTGTCGCAAACCCTTATTATAGGAGAGCATTGGAGCGCAGCAGCGGCGAAAGCGATCAAGGATACAACGCTTGATGAGTTTCGCTTCATCGAACTCGACAGGGGCATGCCTACAAACTGAGGAGCAGGTTTGCGTCTAAGCAGGACGATTGTCTCGGTGATGTCGGTGATGCTCCATGCCCTGGTTGCGCTCTTTCTGTGCGGCGCGATTCTGGTCGGTGAGACCGCTGCGCAATCGGATGTCGCAGAGCCAGAGGGCATCGTCGAAACTATCAAATTTCCCGAAATCGTCTCCGATAAAGATTTAAAGGAATTCAGCGAACTGGTCGAACAAAAGGTCGGCCAGCCTCTCGACCGTGAGTTAGTCAGGCAGAGCATCAAGAAGCTTTATACCACTGGTCGCTTCGTCGACATCCGCGCCGAAGTCGATGCCACGCCGAATCATGGCATTGCTCTGACATTTATAACCGTGGCCAATTACTTCATTGGACGGGTTACCGCCGAAGGCAACACGACCCGCCCGAGTGCGAACCAGATTACCAACGCCTCGAAACTCCAGCTGGGCACTGTGTTCACCCGCGACAAACTCGATCGCGCACTTAAGAACATCGCACAGCTCATGAGCGAGAACGGCTATTACCGATCGACCACGGAAGTGCAGGAAACCCGCAAACCAGAGACGCAACAGACCGAGATTTTGCTGCGCGTGACGCCTGGGCCACAAGCTCGCGTGGGCAAAGTCTTGGTGAATGGCGACACGACCCACACTGCCGAGGAGATCCAGAATTGGGCGAAATTGCATCCCGGAAATCTGGTCACCGTCCAGCGCACGAGCAACGCGCTCGATCGCTTGCGCAAGCGCTATCAGAAGCAAAGCCGCTGGCTGGCGCAGGTTTCCATTTCGCAAAAGCTTTATCAACCCGCGACAGATACGGTGGATTACACGTTCACCATCAGTCGTGGCCCCAAGGTGAATGTGACAGTGGAAGGCTTCAAGCTCAGCAGAGGGGTGATCAAACGAAATGTTCCGGTCTTTGAAGAGAGCGCCGCCGACGACGACCTGCTGAATGAAGGCCGTCGCAATCTACTGAATCACATGCAGAGCATGGGATATTACGAAGCGCAAGTGACGCTGAAGAAGGAAAACAATGCAGCGGGCAATGAACTGAACGTGATTTACACCATCGATAGCGGAGCCCGCCATAAGCTGGTAAAGCTGGAGATTAAAGGCAACAAGTATTTTTCCGACGAGATCCTTCGGGCGCGCATGCAAGTCCAGCCTGCCGATCGCCTGGTCTATCCGCACGGACGATTCAGTCAGTCGCTGTTAAGCGGGGACGTGAGTCGAGTACGAGACCTGTATCGCGCCAGCGGGTTTGAGCAGATCAAGGTCACGAGTACCGTAGAGGACGACTATCAGGGAGAAAACCAACTCGGTATAACCATCAATATCGAGGAAGGGTCGCAAACCCTGGTCTCCGACTTCGAGATCAAAGGCAACGAGAAATTAAAGCAATCGGATTTTCCACTTCTAAACGCAAGCCCGGGCCAGCCGTATTCCGAAGTCAACATTTCCTCCGACCGCGAACTTTTGCTGAACTACTATTTCAGCCGCGGCTTTCCCGATGCGAGCTTCGAGGCTACTTCACAGCCCACAGCCGAGCCGAATCGCGTGAAGATTGTGTATCTCATCCATGAAGGAGACCAAGTCTTTGTGGATCAAGTACTGGTGACCGGACTGGTTCACACCCGGCCCTTTATCGTGAAGCGCGAACTTCAAATCGAGGCGGGCGATCCCATGGATCAGATCGCCTTACTCAAGACACAACAGAAGCTCTATGATCTTGGAATTTTCAGTCAGGTCGACACGGCAGTGCAAAACCCAGAGGGAAGTGAGCGCTCGAAGAATGTCCTGATTTCCACGCAGGAAGCCAAGCGTTATACGTTCAACTACGGTCTCGGTTTTGAATTTCAGACCGGACAGCCCACGGTCGGCACAAACCAACCCTTGGGCCAGACTGGCGTCAGCCCGCTGGTTTCGCTTGAAGTTACGCGCCTGAATTTTCGCGGAGTCGATCATACGGTTGCGTTCAAGGCTAATGTTGGGCGTCTGCAACAAAGAGGATTGGTCAGTTACGAAGCTCCCAGGTGGTTCGACAGCCCAGCGTGGCGGCTTACGCTCACAGCTTTTTACGACAATACGGTCGACGTCACGACTTACACTTCGCAACGCTTGGAAGGTCTTATTCAAGCACAGCAAAAGATTAACAAAGCGAGCACAATGACCTATCGATTTGCCTATCGACGGGTCAAAGCGTCGGAAATCGAAATCAGTCAGGAACTGATTCCCCTGCTGTCGCAACCCACGAATGTCGGTGGTCCAGGATTCGCGTACCTTCGAAATAAGCGAGACAATGATCTCGACAGCACTAAGGGCAGTTACTTTACGCTGGATGGCAGCGTGGCTTCGGGTGCGTTTGCCTCGCAGTCGGATTTTAGTCGCGTTCTGACTCAGTTTTCGACTTACCATTCCTTCGGGCCGAAGAACTCATCGAACAAACGGCTTGTGTTTGCCCACTCGATTCGAGTCGGGGTAGAGAATTCTTTCAGCGGTACGGCGATTCTTCAGCCTTACCAAACCTGCCCCGATCTGGCGCAAACCTCGTGTCCGGGACTGACTCTAATTCCATTAGCCGAAAGATTCCTGGCTGGTGGAGGCAACTCGCTGCGTGGCTTCGGGTTAAATCAAGCAGGGCCCCGCGATCCGCAGACGGGCTATCCATTGGGAGGCAGCGGCTTGTTCATCAATAATGTTGAATTGCGTTTTCCGCCCAGAACTCTGCCCTACGTACAGGACAACCTCAGCTTCGCTTTATTCGAGGACGCAGGCAACGTGTTCAGCGACGGACGGACTATGTTAGATAATTTATTACGCTGGAGACAGAAGAATGTTGCGCAATGCCTGGAGCCGCCGGCCCAACCTCCGCCCGCCACTTCCCCGTCGAGTCAGTGCGATTACAGTTACGTGTCCCACGCGGTCGGCATCGGAGTCCGTTATAAGACGCCGGTGGGCCCGGTGAGCTTGGATTTCGGCTACAATTTGAATCCTCCGGCGTTTCCGAGTTGCCAGGCAACTGCCGTCTCGGCATTTCCGGGGGCGAGTTCCTATTGCTCGTCCGATGCGGCTACGCCTTATTTTGTGCCGCAACGAGCCAGTCACTTTAACGTGTTCTTTAGTATTGGCCAGAGTTTCTAGAAATGCCGTCTTTGAAAAGTCGAAAAATCGGTCTACGATCCTCGGTAGCGTTGACGCTACTCTTGCTTTTGTCGAGGCCGCTTTATTCGGGAGAAATACTCGACCGCATCGTCGCCACTGTCAACGGACAGATCATCCTGCTCAGCGATTGGCAGGACGCTGCGCGCTACGAAGCCTTCATTTCGCAGCGTGCTGTGGGCGATCTGACTGTGGCTGATCGCAAGGCAGTCCTTGACCGATTGATCGATCAGGAGCTATTGCGGGAGCAGATGAGCGCCATCGATTCGCCGCATTGCACCCCGGAATCAGTGAACGCCCGTTTGGCAGACATTCGGAAGCAATATGTCGAAGTCAAGACTCAGTCCGACTGGGAGAATTTGCTTCACCAGTACGAGTTGACGGAAGAGCAACTCAAGCATCACGTCGAAAATGAGTTGAACGTTCTCTTACTCGTGGATGCCCGGCTGCGTCCGTCGGTCAGCGTCGATGCCCAGAGTATTGAGAGTTATTACAACCAGGAAATCCTGCCGCAGCTTCGCCAGTCGGGAAGCGCCGAAAAACCACTTGCGCAACTCACCCCTAAGATCAAGGAAGTACTCACACAGCAAAAGATGAACGAACTGCTGACCGCATGGCTGCAAAATCTGCGCGCCGGCAGCGACATCCGCACATCAGAGAACGCCCCGCAAGCGCAATGAGCGCGTCGCCATCGAAGTCTATGTGGCGCAGAGCGGCGAAATACTGCGGCCTGCTGCTGCTTGCTTTGATATTGCTTCTCGGCGGCTTCTCCTGGTACGTCACCACCGACAGTTTTCAGATGATGGTCAAGCGTCGTTTGATTGCGCAAGCCCAGCGCATCACCGGCGGCCGCGTCGAAGTCGGCAGTATTCACGCCATTCCGTTTCGCTTTCACGTCGAGGTGCGTGGTCTGGTCATTCACGGAAAAGAAGGACCGGGCGAAGCCCCTCTGGCCAGTATCGACAGCCTGTCCGCGGAGATCAAAATCATCTCCATCCTGGAATCCGATTATGGTTTTCGGTCGCTGGTGCTGGAACATCCGGTCTTCCATCTCATCGTTTATCCCGACGGCACGACCAATCAACCCACGCCGGCAGCCGCGACCGAAGCCAAACCGTATATTGAGCAACTCTTCAACGTAAACATTAATCGGCTCGATCTCCGCCGTGGTGAGCTGCTCTGGAATGATCGTAAAATTCCGCTCGACTTCTCGGTCAGCGATGTTTCAGCAGATCTGACGTACTCGCTTTTTCACCGCCGTTATGACGGCAATTTATTGTTAGGAAAGATCGTCACAAATCTGCGAGATTATCGCCCGATCGCTTGGATGTTGGAAGCACATTTTCAGATCACTCCCACGGCGGTCGAGGTGCATTCCCTGAAAGCGCATTCCGCCAAATCGCACCTGGAAGCCGGCGGACGAATTGATAATTTTGAAGATCCGAGAATCGAAGCGAACTATAACATCGAGGTCAATGTCGGAGAGGCGGGTGCTGTCTTGCGCCAGCCTCAGGCCCGAGGTGGGACGTTTACGGCATCCGGAACAGGTTCGTGGTCGGCGAAAGACTTTTCGTCCAATGGAAAGCTTGACCTGCGCGAGGTCGAGTGGCGCAATCTCTCGGTGAATTTGTCGAAGGCATCGTTGTCGTCGTCATTCGCTCTGAGTCCTAAGCGAATTACTCTGTCGAAACTTGATGCTCATGTACTCGGCGGGAACGTGAGCGGGGACGCAGAAGTCTCTAACTGGATGGCTCCGACGACAGCCCTGCGGGGAAAACCCGCGGAGAAAGCGCAGAAGGAGGGATTCGCGCGACTGCAATTCAAAGATATTTCCACCAAGGATTTGTTCACGACCATTATCCCCGATAGTCGTGACCGGGAGCACATCAACCTGGAAGGAGTCGGTGACGGCTCGATCAACATACGGTGGAGCGGTTCGGTAAACCGAGCGCAGTCGCAAGTCGATGTCGCCATCCATCCGCCGCGAGTTCTTTCTCCGGGTCAGTTGCCGCTCACGGCGACCGCGAAGGGGAACTACTCCGCGCAGGATGACACGTTGCAGATATCTGATTTGTCTGCGGCAACTCGCTCCAGTCAGGTTCACGCCAGCGGCGAGATGGGATCGAACAACTTGCTGAAATTTTCCGCGAGCACCACCGACCTCAACGAGTGGACCGAGTTATTCCGTGTCCTTCACATTGATCCGCTGCCGGTTCGGCTCGAAGGGCGCGCAGTTTTCGTCGGTAGCGCTGGGGGCAAGCTTTCCAGCCCGGTTATTTCTGGCTCGTTGGCGGCTCAGGACTTCGAATACGTTATCGCGGCGACCGCGCAGAATCCCGAACAAACCATCCATTGGGATTCTCTGAGCACCGATCTCCAATTTTCTGAGCACACGTTTTCCGCTCATCACGGAAGCCTAGAGCATGGCGACACCAACATCGATTTCGAGCTCAGCGCGCAGTTGCATGAAGGCGTGTTTGTGCCCAGCAGTCCCTTCACGGCGCGGGTTAAGATGTCCAACGCCGACGTGCATGAAGTGCTGGAATTGGCCGGAAAAGATTATCCAGCGGAAGGCAGAGCCAATTTAACGCTGCAAGCTTTAGGTACCCGATCCGATCCGCACATTTCTGGGCAGATCAGTCTTGCCGACGGTACGATCTACGGTGAGTCCATTCGCCTATACCATTCACATTTTCAATATCAAGAGCGGGAACTCTCACTCTCGGAGATTGTGCTTGAGCACGAAAACGCGACAGTAACCGGCAACGCTTCGTATTCTTTCGGCCGGCATACGATCCAAGCCGACCTCGAGGGCAAGGCTTTCGATCTGTCAACGATTCAGCAAATACAGTCCGCTCGCTTCCCGATCACCGGGAGTGCAGACTTTGAAGCGCATATGGCAGGCAGCGCCGAGGAGCCGTCGATAAACGGAAACGTGATTCTCCGCAATCTCACCCTCGACGGTATCCCGACCGGCGGTTTTGTGCTCAACGCAAAAACCGACGCTGAACAACTTCATCTCGATGGCCACTCTCAGTTTCAGAAAGCAGCGCTCACTGTTGACGGAACGACGGATTTGCATGGCGACTGGCCAGCGAATATCAGAGCGCATTTCGAGAAGGTTGATATCGAACCCCTGCTTGCAAAGTATGGTCAGGGGCGGGTTGCCGGAACCTCGATGATGATGGGAGACATCCTGCTGACCGGCCCGTTGCGCCATCCCCACGAATTGCAAGTGGTCGCGAACATCCCCAGCTTTAATGCTGACGTGGATAGGGTCAAAGTTCAAAACGATGGCCCACTGCGCTTCGCCATCACGCATGACGTGTTGCAAGTGCAGGATTTTCGGCTGATCGGCGATGGCACCGACGTTTCGGTCAAAGGAAGTCTCGACTTGCTCGGAGACCACTCGTCGAATCTGCAAGCCCAGGGCAAGCTGAATCTACAACTGATCGCGACGCTCGATCCCAGCTTTACATCTTCGGGCGCGCTGAGTCTTGACCTTGCGGTGTCGGGTCCGATTGCGCAGCCCAACATGCAGGGTCGTCTTACGGTCGCAGGAGGATCGATCGCTTATATCGACCTGCCCAGCGCGCTGAGTGACATCAACGGATCGGTTACGTTTAGCCGCAATCGCGCCGAGATCGAGAATCTCACCGCCCACACCGGCGGCGGGTTGCTGACCTTCCACGGCTTCGCGACTTCCTACAATCGTCAGTTCAACTTTGATCTCGGAGTCGAGGGAAGAGAAGTGCGGTTGCGCTATCCGCCGGGAGTCAGTTCCACAGCCGACCTTGAGCTGCGTTTCGCTGGGAGTTCCACTTCCTCGCGACTGACGGGAGATGTTACCGTGACTCGAATCGGTATTACGCCGGGATTCGATTTCGGGGCGTCGCTGGAACGGACGGTACAATCGGCCGGGCTTCCCCAAACGGATCCGCTGCTAAATAGCGTCAAGCTGGATGTCCACGTGTCCACTACGCCCGATCTGCAAATGCAAACCGCCGCGATCCGGCTATCCGGTGACGCCGATCTCAATTTGCGAGGTACCGCCGGGAAACCGGTTTTACTCGGCCGCGTCGACATCATCGAAGGGCAAGCTTATATCAACGGAACAAAGTACACGCTCGAACGCGGTGACATTACCTTCACCAGTCCGGTGACCACGACCCCAGTGCTTGACCTGCAAGCGTCCACACGAGTTCGCGATTATGACATCACACTGAATCTCAACGGTGAGGTGGACAAGCTCAACATCACCTACCGCGCTGAGCCTCCGCTACCGACAGCGGACATCGTCGGCTTGCTGGCGTTTGGCCAGACCACGGAGGAATCCGCACAATTGCAGCAAAACAATAACTCAGTGCTCGGCAACGGCGCATCTGGCGCGCTGCTCAGCGAAGCGCTCAACGCCACGCTGGGAACGCGGGCCCAGCGCCTCTTTGGCGTCAGCCGCATCAAGATCGATCCCCAGGGTTTGGAAACGGAAACTTCGCTCGCCAACACCGGTCCGGCGATTACGATTGAGCAGCAAGTGAAAGACAATCTAACTGTCACTTACAGCACGGAAATTTCGCAGACCTCGCAACAGCTCATCCAGGTGGAATACAACTTGACGCGCAATGTTTCGATTGTCGCCGTCCGTGATCAGAACGGGGTCGTCAGCTTCCAGGCGAAAGTGCGCCGGCAGAAAAAGTAATCGACAACCCGTGATTGATACAATTTAGAAGTGAAAGCGCTGCACAATCTCCGCCTCACCCTGGAGATGATCAAATGGGAGCATTCCATTTTTGTACTTCCGTTTGCTCTATGCGGAGCGGTTCTCGCCGCTCACGGGCTACCCAGTACCCGTGCGCTGCTCTGGATCATCGTGGCCATGGTCGCGGGCCGCTCGGCCGCAATGGCTTTTAACCGCCTCGCCGACGCCAGCATTGACGCCGCGAACCCGCGAACCCGCGCTCGTGCTCTTCCGGCTGGGCAGCTGTCACCCAGCTTCGTTGGACTATTCGTAGTCGTTTCCTGCGCCATATTCGTGTTCGCTGCGTCTCAACTGAATCGTACCGTGCTTTGGCTATCGCCCATCGCGCTTGCCATCGTGCTGTTCTACTCCTACACCAAGCGCTTCACGCGCTGGTCGCATTTGGTGTTAGGTCTCGCGATGGGGATTGCACCCTCCGCGGCTTGGATTGCCATTCGCGGCTCGCTCGATCCGCGAATTTTGTTGCTCACGTTCGCCGTCATGTTCTGGGGCGCAGGTTTCGATGTGCTCTATGCTTGCCAGGACTATGACTTCGACTGCAGCGCCGGACTTTTTTCCATCCCGCGATTCTTTGGTATTTCTCGCGCTTTGTGGATCGCGCGGGTCTTCCATCTTCTGATGTTGGCGTTTCTCTCTGTCCTGATCGTTGCTTTCGGATTGGGTACACTGGCCATCGTCGGAGTGGTTGTCGTGGGGTTGCTCCTGGCCTATGAACATTCGCTGGTCTCCGCCCGCGACCTGAGCCGCCTCAACGCTGCGTTCTTCACCATGAACGGCGTCATCGCCGTCGCTTTCTTCCTATTCGTAGCCGCCGACCAGCTCTGGCGGCGCTAACCTCAAGTTTTACGCAAGTCAGTCATCCCGAAAACCCGGCGTGCTTCAGCCGCGCGAGGGATCCGGTGTGCGCGAACTGGTGATCCATTGACAACGTAATTAGGTAAGTGTCTAATTAGCCAGAAGGCTAACAAGTTCCCATGACTAACGAAGCGTTCAAAGCCTTGGCCGATCCGACGCGAAGGGAAATCCTGGCGTTGCTTCGTTCCGGAGAACAGACTGCCGGCACGCTTGCCGAAAAGTTCGATATGACGAAGCCTTCGATGTCGCATCACTTCGCGGTGCTTAAGGCTGCGGACTTGATCACGCAACGCCGCGATGGTCAGCAGATTTGGTATTCGCTGAATACCACGGTCGTTGAGGATTTACTCGCCTGGGGCATGGATTTAGTTCGGCCGCACAAACAGAATGGGAGGAGAAAATCATGAAAACGATTTACTTTGGCATCGCGGTTACGCTGATTGCTTCCGCGGCGATCGCAACGCTTGTCGCCTATCCGCACCTTTCGGCGGAGGTGCCGACGCATTGGGGAATACACGATCAAGTCAACGGATACAGTCCGAAGTGGGCGTTGTTCCTGATTGGGCCTGGCGTGATGGCGTTCGTAACCCTGATCATATACGCCATGCCGTGGCTGTCGCCGAAACACTTCGAGGTGGACTCGTTTCGTCCCACCTCTCTTTACATCATGATGTTGATAGTCGTGTCGCTGGGCTATTTCTACGCCATACTCTTGTGGAGCGATCTTGGCCACGCGATTGACGTTGGCCGTGCCGTGAGTGGCGGCGTCTGCCTGCTCTTCGCGCTGCTGGGTAATGTTCTGGGAAAAGTGAGGCGCAACTTTTACATCGGAGTGCGGACGCCGTGGGCGCTGGCCAACGAACGCGTCTGGAACGCCACGCATCGCTTCGCGGCCAAAACATTCGTATTTGCCGGCCTTTTCGGATTGACCTTCACGCTGCTCGGATACGACTTCTGGCCGATGCTCGTCGCGGTTTCATTGGGCGCGTTGTCTCCGATCGTGTACTCGCTTATGGTCTACAAGCAAATGGAGCGCCGCGGGGAGTTGTGAGCTGCTACTGACTGATCAGGCGAACCGGGATAGGGGAAATGGTTCCGCCGGTGACGACAGGGTTGGACGGGTTTGGGTTGCAGCCTACAGCGTTGACGATGACTGCGTCGAAGCCGTTGTGGGAGCCTATGCCGCCTTGATCGGTGTATTGATTTGCGTCTTCGATCGCCAATTGTAGAAATCCTATGACTCTTGCGAACTGAGGGCACGTGTGTGTAAATGTATTGCAGAGCACCACGGTTCCGTCGTACACGGGAATCGTAACCACAGAGTCGCTACGACTAATACTGGCTTTGTTTTGCAGGTTGGGGTTCAAATTGGCTGACCCTCCTGCAATATTTACTGGAGCGCCCGGTGGTGTCGGGGAAACCACATCCTGACCCAACCCTAGTCCGTTTCCGCTCGCATGAATGAGGCATTGGGTGCCTACCGCGACTGAACTATCGTCCGCGTTGTCGTTGGCGGTAATGACCTGTCCCGCCCCAATTGGTTCGCCACAAGTCATCGGCGTGCTTACGTTGGTACAGGCGATGTTCTGCATGAAGTTGTCCCCTTCATTTACGCCGTTGCATCCCACTTGGCTGTCAGGGGGGCACATTGTTGGAAACGGCGGTACCAATTCGAAATACCAGAATCCGTCGGTCTTCGCATTCCCGTCGTTGAGGTAGAAGGGATAAGTCTGTCCGACGTATGCGCTTGGATTCAACAAATTGTAGGCGGTCGTGTCAAAGAAATATGGAGGGCAGGGAGTTGTAGGTGTAGGCGCGGTACCCGGTGCACAATTCGGAATGGCCCAGGGCTTCACATTGGTTACGGAAATTGGAGTGGTTGTTCCAGAGGCATTGAAGGCCTCTGCGGTGGATGTTGCCGTGGCTGTGACCGCGTTGCGGCTGAAGATACGCGAGAACAGAGTCGGCAAGGGTGCGCTTTGTACGGTGACCGTGATCTGAGGGTTTTCTCCGTTGTTGGGAAAGTTGCAGTTTACCGTCGATGCACTGGCTGGATTTCCTGCGATTTGATTCTGGGACGCGGTCGCCGCTGCTGCCTGTGTTGCCAGCCCTGCGCCTCCTACGGGAGTGCAAACGACACTTATACTGCTCAGCGGGTCGCCCAGTTGACTCGATGTGAATCCTGAGTTCACGAAAGCTCTGGCGCCAGCCAGGGCCGAAGCGTCGGCTACGCGTTGCGCTTCGGATCGAGCGTTGTAGAGGGTGACGACGTCGATGGCGAGCATCGCCATGGCGAGAAATGCCGCGAGGCTGATTGCAACCAGAACGATGGTCTGGCCTTGTTCGCTGTTTCGGTCTGGGAATGGCTCCGTCATGTTGCGCTCAATTCAAGTTCTGCATTTCCGCGCTCGCGGTGATCTGCGTGTTGGCGGGATAATTCGCACCGGGAACGACCAATCCGATTACGTTATTAAACGTCCAGGAATACGGGTAGCTTATCGTCACCTGGGTGGCTTCGATGACGTAGGGGCTGATGAAAGCGGAAGCGGTGTCATAGGTCGAACCGCGGTCCACGGTAAGAGTGAGCGTGCCCGTGGGACAGTTCGCGGTGTAGGTCCAGATCAAGGTTCCGGAAGCGGTCGGCGCAGCCGTTGATAGTCCGCAATCGCTTAAATTTGAAGCCAGCAAAACGCTGCCAACAACTTGCGCTGCTTCCTTGGGCGGCGAAACCGGGTTGGGATAGTAATCCGTCATGGGCGTATTGGAGATGAAACGTGCCCCCTCCCGTGCCGCATTTACGACTTTCTGCTTGACGCTCAGGGCGTTGCTGAAATCGTAGATGCCGATCATCAATACCATGAGCAAAGGCAACACAATCGCGAATTCAGCCAGTTGAGAGGCCGTTGTGTCATTACAGGCGATCCGTAACCTGTGGAAGGGCCCGATCATTGCTCAATCCTCGCCTTCATTTCCGCCCGGATCATAATGTTTTGCACGCTTGTGGGTGCAAAGGGTATCGGTATATTCAGCGGATAAGAAAAACTCACAGCCGTACCGCAGACGGGGGGATCATAAGTCGGGCTGCCCATGTCTACATTTTGCTGCACGCAAACGGATGGTTTCACACCAGCGCCGATGAACGGGGCACATGCGACTGGCGAACCAACACAAGAGGCGGTGCCGCACGGGCATAAATTAGCCGGAGTAGGGCTCGGTACCATCGTAGAATCAAGGTTGTTTGCGTCCAGGACGGGTTTGACATAAGTCAGCGCCACTACGTCAGGAGTGGGGCTGGCATTTCCGCAACTGCCGCAGGTTTGTGAGGCTGCCGCCAATGCGCCCACTCGGGCGGCTTGATTGATGGTGGAGTAAATGTTGTAAGCCCGACCCAGCCAGAAGATTCCTATAAGGATCGTGAAGAGAATGGGGAAAACGAGGGCGGCCTCAACGATATCCTGACCGAGCGTTTCAGACCACAGTCTTTGCCAACACCTCTCGATATGGACGCGAAACGCCATCGCTATTGCAAACTCCAAATTATTGCGAACTCCAAATCTGATGCGCACTGTACAACACAATAGCCAGGGCGGCCGCGACTCCGAAGGGAACTTTTACCGCGTCGGGATTATCCAGCGTCAGCTCGCTCGGAGGCGCGTGCAGCGTGACTAATGCCCTTAGCATATCCCACATATTGTGCATCGCCCGAACTGTTCGACGTTTGTAAACGATCATCCCAAACGCAAGTATGCCATTGGCCAGCAGCGTGATGAAGAGCACTGGAATCAAATGATGCAAACCTACACAGCCTCCGATCGCACCCATTAACTTCCAGTCGCCCGCGCCCAAACTGCGCACCAGAACGAAAGGTAAGAGCACCGCCAACGCTGCCGCCGCCCCCAGCAACGCGTCCCTGGCCCCTGGCCATCCGTGGACGCCTGCATTGGCTGCGATACCAAGGATGAGACCGGGAACCGTAAGCCCGTTCGGAATGCGTCGCGAGCGAAAGTCGGTAATTCCGGCGGTGAAAGCGATGGCTATGGCGACCGCCCAAGGAGCGAGGGCTACCATTCGTTACCGCAGTATGGCGCCTTCATCGCGCGAACGGGAACTATTGGGACCGCCATCCAGTCAACTCGCATTCCGCACTCTCCCCGTTGTGCAGCTTTGAATCCAGCGTTTATGCGGGGATTTTCCCATAGCGCTAGGAGCAAGTCAATGTCACCAATGCGTCATCCCCTTCGGAAAATTACGAAAGCCGGAAACACCCAGTCTGCCCTATACTTTAGAGGGATTGCTGGGAAATTCCATGAACTATTTGCTCAAGACCGAACCCACCGTTTATTCGTTTTCCGACCTGATCGAGGATGGAGAAACGCTTTGGGATGGAGTCACCAACCCTGCTGCGGTTAAACGTCTGCGTGAAATGAAGCCCGGCGACGGCTTAGTGATTTATCACACGGGAGACGAAAAGCGTGCCGTGGGTGCGGCGAAGGTTGTTTCCGTCGAAGTGGGCGACCCGAAGTTCCCGCGAGTGCGAATTAAGGCGGTTAAGGCTTTTGCGAGGCCAACCAGCCTGGCCGAGATCAAGGAGAACAAATTGTTCGCCGATTCGGCGCTGGTTCGCCAAGGAAGACTGAGTGTGGTGCCGCTAACGGAAGAGCAGTGGCGATTCCTGAGCCGAGATTAGAGGCGACATATTTCAAGGAGGGGGTGCGAATTTGGGATTACGGCGCGGCATAGAGACTTTCTTCCCCTAGTGCCTCGGCCCTCTAGTCGGCGTAACAGTCTCCGTGTTATAGTCTTGGCCTTGTGGGTTGTGTTCATTGCATTGCAGCCAAAAGCCTTGCCGTTAGCGCGAAGTGACGGAAATTGGGTTAACGGAACCAAAGTGAAAAGTTTTGCGCAGTCTGTCTCCCCCCGGGTCAGTGAATACTCAGCGACGCGTGTTCGACGCACTCAAGAAGTATTGTTTTCAAGGACATCACGGTCGCGTCTTTGACGGAGTGGATGAGCAGCCTTTTGGTGAGGGAGTTGCTCCCTTTTAAGTGAGCGATCGGTAAGTAACCCGAATTGGGTGATAGTAACCGCAGTCGCCTTTGTGACTGAGAGGGCGGAGCTACAGACGGGAAGTCGATGCGACGAGTTTTGCAGGCGAAATTTCGGGTCAAGATATTGGAGAGGAAATCATGAAATCATATCGAAAACTTCTGGTTCTTGCCGCTGGTTTGATGGCAGCGCTTGCTGCGACCGGACAGACGGCGACCTCAACCGCCGATGATGCGGCAGCGTCGAAGGCTCCTGTCGGGGAGTTTCAACAACGTAATGCGCG
>Ga0302320_10009827_pt1 | contig 20488 bp, 15 predicted proteins | sample Bog_T0_3_FD_202130 | JGI IMG/M metagenome (GOLD analysis project Ga0302320, IMG submission 202130) | Peat permafrost microbial communities from Stordalen Mire near Abisko, Sweden - Bog_T0_3 | ecosystem: Environmental > Terrestrial > Soil > Wetlands > Peat | place: Sweden: Abisko, Stordalen Mire...
CATTTCCGTGAGCGCCCTCGTCGTCAACCGGCTTTTCCCGAGCTTCGCGGCCGGGGCTAGCGCTGTCGAGCTTCCTGGCCCGGCCCTAGGGGAGGCTCGGGCGCCCGATCCTTTGGACGCGCTCGCCTATGGAGAGCTCTGTGGCAATCTCGCCGACTTTCTGGCTGTCTCTGAGCGTGAGGAGCGCTACGTGACCGAGCTGGCACAAGAGGTCGCTCCCGCTCCGGTCGTCCGGGTCCCGTTCTTGAGCGAGGATGTACACGACCTCGACGGTCTCGAGATCGTCGTTCGTCACCTGCTCAGAGGCAACTAGTAGTCTCCGGTTTCGTGGATCTCATCTTTCTCGTCAGCGACTCCGACTCGGTCCTCGAAGAGCTCCGTTCCGCCCTCGAAGACGGTGAGACGGAGATCCGTGAGATCCGTGCCGGCGAATACGTGCGTCCTGCCGTCGAGGAGGACCCACCTGACGTTCTCATCACCGACCTTCAGGTCGGAAACATGGGGGGCATGGCGATCTGCCTCGACCTCCACCTCGAGGAATCAGGGGGGCGGATCCCCCATATCCCAGTCGTGATGCTTCTCGACCGCCGCGCGGACGTGTTTCTCGCCCGCCGGTCGGCGGCAGAGGGTTGGTTGGTCAAGCCGCTGGATCCAATACGTATACGGCGTGCCGTCCGGGCGGTCCTCGAGGGGGGGACGTTCTATGACGAGTCCTACAAACCGATTCCGCTCAGCGCCGACCTCTAGCTCGCCTCGGCCAGGCGACCGACGATGAACATTCGCCGCCGGGCCCGAAAGCTCGTCCGACAGCCCTTGGCGCAGGTTTCTGAGCAGGAGCTGCAGATCCGCAAGGGCCTCGAGTCGATGCGTAACGCCACGGCCCGGGAGGTCATGACCCCGAGGGTCGATGTGGTGGCTCTGGCGGTGCCTGTGACTCTCGGCGACGTCACCCGGGCGGTGCGACGTTCCGGTCACAGTCACTTTCCCGTCTATGAGGACGACCTCGACCATCTATTAGGGGTCCTTTTCGTCAAGGACCTGTTCCATCCCGGGCCACTCGGGATCGAGGCGATCCGGGCGGTGGGCAGTAGCGACTCGCGTGGCTCTCCCGTTTTGGACGTCGTCCGGCGCGTTCGGGAGCCCTATGTGACCCCCGAGTCGCGCTCGGCTCTCGAGATGCTCGCCGAGATGCGCCGTGCTCGTCGTGCTTTTGCCGTCGTCGTCGACGAATACGGTGGAGTCGCCGGCGTGCTCACCCTCAACGATCTCGTGAGCGAGCTCGTGGGAGACCTGCGTGACGAGTACGACCGGTCCTCTTTGCCGGCGATCGAGCGCGTCGACCGTTCGCGCTTTCTCGTCGACGGTGCATGCGGCGTCGACGAGGTGCGTTCCGAGCTCGGGATCCCGATCCCCGAAGGCGATTACGTGACCCTCGGCGGCTTCCTGCTCGACCTCTTTGGACGTATCCCCGAAGAGGACGACGAGCTTGAATTTGCTGGCTGGACGCTACGGGTGATGAGGATGGACCGAAGAAGAGTTGCCAAGGTGGTTATGCAATCACCAGCGGCTACGATGACCACGCAGGACGGTGCCGACCAATAATCGGTTCCGGCCGACGGGAAGTAGCGCAGCTTGGTAGCGCGCAGCGTTCGGGACGCTGAGGCCGCGGGTTCAAATCCCGCCTTCCCGACCAGAATTCCTCCTGGTCGGAGGGTTGCGAACGACTTGGCCGTCGTTCTCAGTAGCTGCCGTGCGCGCTAGGGCTAGCGCCGCCATCAGAAGATGACGATGAGCGAGTCGTTGAGCTGCGGGTGAACGAACCGCAGCGGCGCTCCCAGCGCTCACATACAGCATGCATGCCGCCTTCCGTCATGGTCGTCAAAAACGGACCCAGCCCCCCCGCGGAACCTACGTGGCCTCGATGTCACTCGCGCCAGCGGTCAGCAACGCCACCCTAGGGCCTAGGGGGAACGAGCGGGCGTGGTGCAGTGCCACGACCCACCCTTGCTGGCGGACCCGTCAGTCAGTCGCGAGGCTCGGCCTCGAACACCGGACGCCAAGGACGTGTGAAGATCCTCGCGACCGGGGACGACTGGAAGCTGCTTCGGTCGCGGTCGCGGCCATGCAGGCGAGCGTCAATCGTCTTCAAGCTCTCGATAAATTGACAAATGGGATAACCCATTTGGAGACGTGGGACTAAGAAGGAGAAACGGGACCATGAACAAAACTGGATCGCCTGAATGCGCGTCTCCTTCTCGGTTGATAGACGCGCGAATCGAGGAGCTAGACGATTGGCGGGGCGAGATGCTCAGCCGGCTCCGTGCTTTGATCAAACAAGTCGATCCCGAAATAGTCGAGGAATGGAAGTGGAGAGGGGTTCCGACGTGGTACCACGACGGAATGGTCTGCACGGGCGAGACTTATAAGAAGGTCGTGAAGGTGACCTTCGCCAAAGGGGCCGCCCTGGAGGACCCATCGGGCCTCTTCAACTCGAGCCTTGACGGGAACACACGGCGCGCCATCGACTTCCACGAAGGCGAGAAGATAGACGAGAAGTCCTTCAAGACTCTGATTCGCGCCGCCATAGCCCTGAATAGCTCCTCTGCCAAGGGCTAATTCACGCGAGCGGCCTCTCTGGCCAATCGAGTAAGGACTCGCCGAACAATAACTAGCGCAGAACGCGAGCTATCGGATTACCGGCTCGACGTTCACGAGGTGACCCCCGCTCCCGTCTTGGGCATAGGGGAATGAGCTCGGGTAGCTGAGACCGGCACATGACAGGCTGGTGACGGTTGTTGGCTTTGTGCTACCGACGTCGATGAGGAACGCCGCGGCAGCATCCGGGCTGTATTTCACCAAGTCGCGCAACAAAAGCCGGCAACCCCCTTGAGCTTGATGCTGACGACGCCGTCGAACACGCGTCGGCCTTTTGGGGCACCCGCCATTAACTCCGCTCACCACACCGAAGATTCCCAGCGCAGGGCGTCATCGGTGGGATCGCCACGTTGAGGTGGAAGGTCCCTCCTTGTCCGGGTGGTGAGGGGCGATGGCTCTAGCTAGGCAAGCCGAGATTTGCCGCTACGGCTCCGAGAGGCTCGGCACTACGAGGCGCAAGCTGGCCGGGTTGCGGCATGTTTCGCTTCAACTCGCTCCACTCATGATGAAGTTTTGTCGGTCCTTACCCAGAGGACGAATTGAACCGGCCGTAACTAGACGCCCAATGTCGGTTTGATGGCTAAGTTTGTTGTCGACAGGCCAAAAGTTGGTTTATGTTGGGCCAATGGCAAGCGAGGAACGGTCATGGCCGGAACTCGGCCAACTCGTGTCGCTGATAGTGGAGCAAAAGACCTCCACACGGGCGGAACTGGCGCGGATCACGGGTCTCGCCCGCTCTACCATCTCGCAACGCATCGAGGACCTGCTCGGCTTCGGCGTGCTCGTCGAGTCCGGTGAGGGCCCTTCTTCTGGCGGGCGCAGGCCCACGCTGCTCGCCCTCAACCCAGCCGCCGGCGTCGTGCTGGCGGCTGATTTCGGCTCCTCCCACGCCCGTCTCGCCATGGCCACCTTGAGCGGGCAGCCGGAGGCTGAACGAGCTGTCGAGATCGATATCGCCGACGGCGCTGTCAAGCTGCTGTCCTGGCTGGTGGACTCCTTCCACGAGATGTTGGAGGAAAAGGGCCGTTCTTCCCGTGAGGTCCGGGCCATAGGCATAGGGGTCCCCGGAACGGTCGATTTCGCCACAGGAACGGTGCTTTGGATCATGCCGGGGTGGGACGGCACCGTCGTGCCAGAAGTGCTGTCGAAACATTTCGACGTGCCGATCATCGTCGACAACGACGTCAATGTCATGTGCCTCGGCGAGTACTGGTCCCGCGGCCTTGTCGATGAGCAGGTGATGTTCGTCAAAGTGGGGACGGGAATCGGCTGCGGAGTAGTTACCAACGGCAAGGTCCACCGCGGCGCGAACGGTGCCGCTGGGGACATCGGCCACATACGAGTGATGATCCCCGAAGATGTCCTCTGCGTTTGCGGGAACAGCAACTGCCTGGAAGCGGTCGCCTCCGGTGCTGCGCTCGTGCGCCAGCTCGCCGCCGAGGGCCTCGACGTAAGCCACGCCATGGACGTCGTGCGCATGTGCCAGGCAGGCGACGCCCGGGCATTGCGTCTGGTGCGTGTCGCAGGCCAGCGCATCGGAGAGGTACTGGCCTCGATTGTGAACTTCTACAACCCCAGCCGCATCATTCTCGGAGGTGCCCTGGCCGGCCTGGAGGACAATCTCCTGGCCGGGATCCGTGCCGTCGTCTACGAGCGGGCGCTTGCCTTGGCGACCCGCCACCTCACGATCGAGACAGCAGCCCTCAGTGACCGATCGGCTGTGCTCGGCGCCACGATCCTTGGGGTACAAGGTGCGCTTACGCCTGAGACGATCTCCAATTGGGTGAGGATGCAATCGGAGATTTGACCGATTGGCTCTAGTCGAATCCGCTTAGTTGGGGGCCATGTGCCCCCAGGCGAGCGCGAACAGGAGCTGTTGACGAACGAAGTTATCGGGCTTCGCGTTGAACTGGGGAGCGTCACGTCCGGGAAGTGTCTGGCTATCTGAACCCCGACAGAATCGGGTAGCCGCGCGCTTGCGATGGTTACCTGCCCATGAACGGCACCTCGGGGGACGGTCTCGAAGAACGTTGGTTGTTACCGATGAATCGCAGATCTCTGAAGATCGAATGGCGGCTACAGACCCGGTGAATGAGCCCAGTGATCGATCTGAACCCCGCATGTGAGGCAATGATCGAAGTGCTGGCAGGCGGAGCGTGGACACTGGTCAGACGAAGTAGTGGCCCTGTTCGATGTCCTCGATGAGGCCGGGGTGGGTGGGCTTCCAGCCCAGGAGTTCCTGGGCGATGGTGCTAGAAGCGGGCATGTCGGTGTTGAGGATGTGCAGGAGCATGCCGCCGAATTCTTCGGCGGGCAGGGACCGGGCGGGCAGGTTCAGGTGCCGACCGATGGCCTCGGCGATCTCGCGGATGGGCACGCCTTCGTCGCCGACAGCGTTGAGCACAGCACCGGCGGGAGCCTTCTCGACAGCCAGCCGGTAAAGACTCGCGGCGTCCTTCACGTGGACGGCGGGCCAGCGATTGGTCCCGTCGCCGATGTAGCCGGAAACGCTCTTGTTCCGGGCCATGGCGATGAGCTGGGGGATGAAGCCGTGACGTTCCCCCTCGCCATGCACCGAGCGGGGCAGCATGACCAAACAGGAGCGGATGACCCTGTCTGCGGCTGCGAGTGCGGCCTGCATGTTGATGATGCGGGCCGCGATGGGACCGGCCGCTACGAGCTCGTCGCGTTCGGTCGCGGGTCGTCCGGGCGTGACGAGCGTTCCGCCAGAGATCACCAGGGGTTTTCCGGAGCCGGCGAGGCTGGTGGCAAACGTCTCGATGGCCCTGGCGTCGGTCTGTGTCGCAGCCTCGCTCACGCTGGGCACGACGAAGGCCAAGTGGATGACACCGTCGTTGTCGAGGGCACCGGCGCGGAGCACGTCGATGTCGTTCAGGTCGCCGCGCAGCACCTCGGCGCCCATGTCGGCGACGGCTTTGGCGGAGGTGTCCGAGCGGGCTAGCCCGAGGACCTCGTGGCCGGCACTGATGAGTTCAGGGACGAGAGCCGAGCCGATCCAGCCTGAGGCACCGGTGACGAAGATGCGCAAGGGGATTCTCCTTGGTCAAGCTTCAAGTGATGAAGATGCACGACGCACGCCGCGGCCCGAACGCCGATGCGATCCGGTCGCATCAACTCTAGCTCCATGCGACTGCGTCGCATTATCTGCAAGTGATGCGACCCGGTCGCCTCGCTTAGGCTGTGATCGTGAGCAGATGGGCACCGGACGCGCGCGAGCGCCTGGAAACCGCCGCGCTGGACCTGTTCGTGGAGAACGGGTACGAGGAGACGACCGTCGCGCAGATCGCGGATCGCGCCGGTTTGAACCGCGCCACGTTCTTCCGGCACTTTGCCGATAAGCGGGAGGTGTTGTTCGGCGGTGAAGACGTGCTGGCCGGGCTGTTCGCCAGCGCCATCGGTGCTGCCTCCCCGGATGCGACACTCACCGAGTGTCTGCAGGCGGCGTTCGCGGCCGCCGAGGTCGCGCTGACCCCGCAGCAGCGGGCTAAGGCTGCTCAGCGCGTGCTGGTGGTCGCGACGAACAGCGAACTGCAGGAGCGGGGACTGCTCAAGCACGCCCGGATCGCCGGGTCGATCAATGCCGCCCTGCGCGAACGGGGCGTAGACGATCTGACCGCTCGGCTGGGGGCGCAAGTGGGGATGCTCGCCTTCACAATCGCTGTTGAGCGCTGGATGGAGTCGGACGATGACGAACCGTTCCCGCTCCATGCCGCAACGGCCTTGAGTGATCTGCAGGTGCGCGGGGCCCAGCTTGAGTCTGGCCCATTGCGGCCCGACGGCTCTCACGGTGTCTGAGGCCGCGTCCATCAACGGGCAGTTCCAGCGATACATCGACCGCCGCTCCACTCTCCAAGCACACAAGCCGCGCCGGCGGGTACCTATCGGAGCGCGGTCAGCCGATCACGCGCCCCAGTTCGCTGGGAAGAGCGAGTTAGTCTCAACGGGCCTCAGCGAGCTTGCCGTCGAGATCGGGCACACGATGGCTTTCCCTCAGCCCTCAGCTATGCGCATTGTGGCGCCGGGTACTAAAAATAAGCCAAAAGAAGTGGTTATTCGCTTTTACTAAGCGAAGGGATGGCGAGCATGGCACTATCAGCCACAACTCGGGAGACCGTCATGCGGCCGTTGGAGCTCCAGCTCGACATCAATGGCCAGGTGCAGCGACTCGATGAGTCCAACGTGGCTCCCACGACGACATTGGCAGCGCTTCTCCGTGAGCACTTCGGGCTCACGGGAGCAAAGGTCCCTTGTGACCAAGGCGCTTGTGGAGCTTGCACGGTCATCATGGATGGAAAAGCTGTCCTTTCCTGCATGGTTCTAGCTGTCGAGGCACATGGCCATGAGATCCTCACGATCGAGGGCCTGCCGAGTGACGACTGCGTTGTCACGGCCTTTGCCGAGCAAAGCGAGCCGGGCTACGGCACCGCCCTCCAGTGCGGATTCTGCACGCCGGGGTTTGTGATGACTGCTCGAGCACTGCTGGACCGCGTGCCATCTGCTACTCCGTCCGAGATCAAAGAAGCACTCTCGGGCAACATCTGCCGTTGCGGCTGCTACGCCGGGATAGCCCAGGCCGTTAATCACGCGTCGGAGATCATGGCTAAGGCAAGCGATTAGTGAAGCCGGCATATACACCGCGGGTGCAGCGTAGCTACGTCGGCCAGTACCGCCCTCGAATCGACGGTCTCGAAAAGGCCAGCGGAAAAGCCAAATACGCCGGCGACATGATGGTGAAGTGCCGAGTACCCAGCATCTTGTACGCGAAGGTCTTGCGGAGTCCCTTTCCCCACGCGAGGATCCGAAGTCTCGACGTGAGTCAAGCTGCGCAGCTGCGGGGTGTAGCCGATGTTCTCACCTTCGAAGATCCGGATGTCGCCCGCTTAAAGGCGACGAACGCAGGCTGGACCGATGGTGTGGACACCCTTTCCTACGAACGCATGATGTGGCGACGCTTCCGCGACCGACGCGTCCTGGGGTCCCATGCTCGATGGGTCGGCGATGAGGTCGGGGCTGTCGTTGCTGCGGAGAGCGAGGAGATTGCGGAAGAGGCGTTAAGGCTGATCAAGGTCGACTGGGAAGTGCTGCCGTTCGTTCTGGACCCCGTTGAGGCAATGGCGCCTGGGGCCCCCATTATCCATCCGGAACTCGGGGACACCAACATTCTGCCCGAAGACACGGTTGGCGGAGCAGACGTCTTTGTGGACAAAGGTGACATCGCTCAGGGCCTTGCCGATGCAGACGTTGTTCTGGACGCGACCACTACTTACCACAATGCAACGCAGAACAGTTTGGATAATTGGAACTGCCTCATTGAGTGGACCCAAGATCACATTACTGTCTGGTCGAACTCGTTCGAAGCGCATCAAACGCGTATGCACATCAGTGAGATGCTTGACGTACCACTGAATAGCGTGAAAGTAATCAGTCCCTACGTAGGGGGCCAATTCGGTCGCGGTGACACTGGTGACCAGCCTTTCTTTCTCTTCACGGCACTTCTGGCCAAGAGAACGGGAAAACCCGTGTGGTTCAGGCACTCACGGCGGGAGTCGTTCCATGACGGGCGACAACATATGTGCTATCAGGGAACTATCGGTGCAAAAAGGGATGGAACAATAACGGCGCTTTCCTTCAAGTCCATCGGCAATGTCGGCGCCTACGCAGATCACAGCATGTTCGCGATCAAGTTCGCTCCTGTCGAGGCTACGGAGGTGGCCTTCGCTCACATTCCGAACGTGCGTTTCGAAGGCCGCGGTGTTTACACGAACAAGATGCCCGCCTGCATGATGCGCGGCGTCGGCAACAGCCAGTTGAACCTGATACTCGGTCGCCTCGTTGACGGACTCGGAGAAGCGCTGAAAATCGATCCGCTCGAGATAGCTTCGAAAAATTTCGGTCACGAGTTGGAGGAGCTGCCGGACAAGAGCCTTGTCGCAGTCCTGAGGGCCGGTGCCGAGAGGATTTCTTGGAAGGAGAAGCGTCATTCTCCGGGCGAAGGGCCCATGGTCGACGGGGTGAAAAGGCGCGGCGTGGGCTTCTCGTTCCATCCGGGCTGGCATGCTGAATGGCAGGAGCTCCGGCGCGGCGAGGTACATGTAACAATGACTGTGAACGCTGACTGTAGCGTCATCTTGGATGCACCGACGGTGGAGACCGGTACGGGCTCAAACACGTGCAATGTGCTCGGTTGTGCTGAAGCTTTGAGTTTCCTGGGCATCAGTAGCGGGGACATCCGCTGGATCTCCACCGTGGACACGGACGTCTCTCCACAAGATTGCGTCCAAACCGATAGCTCGGTTTCATACTTGCAGTCGGAAGTTATGGCGGCCGCCAGCAAGGAGGTCAAGGCCAAACTGCTCGAGCGTATTGCCCCACTCCTTGATGCAACTCCCTCAGAGCTCGAGATTGACGCAGGCTTTGTCTATCGGAGAGACGCTGCCGACTACCGCCGGAGCGTGAAGGAAATGCTTCAGGAGGCCAGCCTCGACCCAATTACAATAAGCGTGAGCCGACGACCGCTTGGCACATGTACCGGCATTCCGTTCATTGCGACGTTCGCGGAGGTCGAGGTCAACACCGACACCGGGCAGGTGGAAGTTCTGCGGCTGGTTGTAGTGAACGACTGCGGAACCGTCATGTACGCATCCGGTGCGGAAGCTCAGCAAATCGGTGGTCAGTGCATCGCATTGGGTGAGTCGCTCTCTGAAGAGATCATTTACGATGAGCGTACGGGTGTTCCCTTGAACTTCAATTGGATCGATTACCAGATTCCGACAATGGCGGACGTGCCGGAGATCGATCCGGTTTTGTTGGAAGTGTGGCGCGGGGGAGGCGAATACGGAGCCTGTGGCATTGGCGAGGGCACCGTCACCTGCACACCCCGCGCCGTTCTCAACGCCGTCTATAACGCAATCGGCGTCAGAATCGACAGTATTCCGGTAAAGCCGGAGACGGTTCTTAAGGCTTTGGGGAAGGCCATCTGATGACGTTGCCTCCGTTCGATCACGTAGCTGTGAGCTCGCTTGGTGAGGCGGCCATACTCTTGAGCGAAGAGAAAGCTCGTGTCATTGCCGGCGGAACCGATCTGCTCGGCGGCCTAAAAGATCGCGTGCATCCGGACTATCCCGGGCTCCTGATCGACATCAAGCCGAGCGTCGGCGGGAGTCACGTAACTCTGGAGGACGCGAGTATTCGAATCGGGGCCCTGACGACGCTTTCTGAGGTAGCAGACGACGAGCTTGTGAAGGGAAAACTTCCTCTTTTGGCACAAGCAGCCCGTGCGGTAGGTTCCCCTCAGCTTCGCAACATGGCCACGGTCGGCGGAAACATCTGCCAGGAGCCGAGATGCTGGTACTACCGCGCCCCTGACAATGCCTTTCATTGCCTCAGGAAGGGCGGTAACCAGTGTGCGGCGCTTCTCGGTGACAATCGCTATCACTCGATCTTCGGTGCGGGCCGGCCGTCTGCGCCTCCCTGCGCCGGTAGCTGTCCCAGCCACATTGACATTCCCGCTTATCTGGAGCTGATTCGCGAAAGAGACTGGCAGGCGGCGGCTCGACTCGTGCTGGAGCGGAATCCGATGCCTGCCGTCACTGGGCGGGTCTGCCCTCACTTTTGTGAGCTGAACTGCAACCGGTGTGAGCTCGACGATGCTGTCTCGACAAGGGCAATCGAGCGCCATCTCGGTGACCAGATTCTGGAGGACATGTCCACGTTCTTCGAGTCGCCGGATGTTTCGACGAACAAGCACGTAGCGGTCGTGGGCTCCGGGCCCGCCGGCCTTGCTGCTGCCTACTACCTTCGCAAAGTCGGTCACGCCGTGACGGTGTTCGATGCGATGGGCGAGGCCGGCGGCATGCTGACCCACTCGATACCTGCCTATCGGCTGCCCAAAGTGGTCGTAGGAAAACAGATTCAGGCGCTCGAGCACATGGGAGTTAAGTTTGTCCTGGGAACGGCGGTGGAAAAAGATTCGCTGGCAGGGCTGCGCAGGGACTTCGACAGTACATTTATTGCCACTGGAGCCTGGCTTGATAAGTCCATTGGCATCGAGGGCTCGAAATACCTGAAATCGGGACTCGAGTTCTTGATAGGACTCCAAACGTTTCGAGAACCGCCAGGAGAGCAGGTACTTGTGATTGGCGGGGGTGGCGTTGCCATCGATGTTGCGATATCAGCCCGCCGTCTTGGTGCAAAGCGGGTCACGATAGCCTGCCTCGAGTCTCGTGAAACTATGCCGGCAGCTCCCGAGGAGATTGCCCAAGCGCTGGAGGAGGGCGTGGGGCTGCTCACGTCATGGGGACCTCAACGGGTACTGACGACAGAGGGCAAGGTTTCGGGCTTGGAGTTCGTGAAATGCTCGTCCGTGTTTGATGTCAAAGGGCGCTTCAATCCTTCATTTGATGTGGACACCACTTCGACCGTCGATGCCGATTGTGTGTTTTTGGCTATCGGGCAAGTGCCGGACATTCGGGTTGCCGACGGCGTGCTGCAGACGGATGGCTCGCGCATTGTCGTGACGGAGCTAGGTTCAACGAGTCTGCCTGGCGTGTTCGCCGGCGGAGACGTCGTTACTGGTCCGGCTTCTGTGATCGAGGCCGTTGCAGCCGGGCGGCGGGCAGCCATAGCCATCGATCACTACGTCGGCGGACGTACGGCCGTGACAGGCAACGGTCACAAGGTGGAGCCCTCATCGGTGGTCAAGATTCGTACGGGCGCGCTTTTTCCGATTCCGCGAGTACAGACGGTCAACGCCTCGCCGTCAGCACGCAGTATCGAGGCGGAAGACGTGGGCGTACTTGATCTTGCCTCTGTCGAGGAAGAGGCAGGCCGGTGCCTGAACTGTGCCTGTGTTGCCGTGAACGTTTCTGACTTGGCACCTGCCCTAGTTGCTCTTGACGCGAAGATCCGGACTACGAAGCGAGTGATCGACGCAGAGAAGTTTTTTGCCGTCGCCATCGCTAGCACGACTGTTCTCGATTCGGATGAGTTAGTGACCGAACTCGAGATTCCGCTCCCAGAAGAGGCAAGCCTTCAGCGTTACCGCAAGTTCAGGATTCGTAGTTCGATCGACTTCGCCATCGTCAGTGTGGCGAGCGTCCTGTCTGTGCGCGACGACAAGATCGAAAAGGCCGCAGTTGTGTTGGGCGCGGTGGCTCCCACCCCCCTGCGAGCCGCGGATGTGGAGCGTTTTCTCGTCGGGCGAGAACCGGATGCCGAGACCGCGGAGGTAGCCGGCGTAATCGCCGCCCGGTCTGCTTGCCCTTTGCCAAAGAACGCCTTCAAGGCGCAGATCGTCAGGGCGATGTTGCGCGAAGCCATACTCGAGCTTCATGGTTCCGGATCGGACCGGCCGACGTCGGGCTGACGTGCGTACATGTGGCCACGCGGTGGCCCGCCGACCGTGTCCGCGCCCGAGGGGAGGCTGGGCGCCCTTGGAGCGACTGATGGACGCTGATCCACTCGCCCGGATTCTGGGCCTTAGGTCCCTCGGGCGAGCCTGGGCGGCCGTGCTACAAGAAGGCTTCGACTCTGACTGTGGCCCCAGACGGTGCCGGCGGTACGAGAGTCCCCTGGATCTCCTCGCCGTCAACCAGCAGTCGTTGCACACGACTTGCGGAGCCCTCTTCGTGGTGAACGACGATCTCGTAGGTAGCTCCGCGCCAGCGCCTCCGGGCCGTGAAGCCGCCCCAGCTTGGGGGTAGCACAGGGTCGATGCGGAGCCCCCTGAGCTCAGGGCGCACCCCGAGGATCCATTGGGAGATGGCGGTGAGATGCAAGGAGGCCGAGCCCGTCAGCCAGGAGTTCTTCGCCTCCCCGAAGGTGGCGGCATCGCGTCCGGCGATCGTCTGGGCGTACACGTAGGGCTCGCAGCGGTGTACTTCGCTGATCGGTGCCCGGGCGGAGGGGTTGGTTCTCTTGTAGTAGTCGAAGGCGGCCTCACCGTTGCCGAGCATCGTCTCGGCAATCATGATCCACGGGTTGACGTGGCAGAAGATGCTTCCGTTCTCCTTGTAGCCGGGGGGGTAAGAGGTGATCTCCCCGAGCTCGAGGTGGTAACGGGTGAAGGGGGGCGCTATGAGCATGACCCCGTGCTGTGTTGCAAGCCGCTCTTGCACGCTTTTTAGGGCGCTTTCCGCCTTGCCGTCGCAAAGACCCACCCCGGCCATGACACACATGGCCTGGGACTCGGCGAAGATCTGGCCCTCCTCGTTCGATTTGGAGCCGACCGGGTCGCCGAAAGCGTCGTAGGCACGAAGGAACCACTTACCGTCCCAGCCATATTCGTTGATAGTGGAGACCATCGCCTTGGCGGCAGTTTCGAGTCTGCAAGCGTCGTCTTCGTCGGCTAGCAGTCGGACGATGTCGGCGAGCTCGTTGGCGGCGAGGACGAACTGGCCCGCGATGAAAACCGACTCGGCGATGCCGCCCTCCTGGTTCTCGGCTGTCTGGAACGACTCGCCGGGAGTCTCAGAGAAGCAGTTCAAATTGAGGCAGTCGTTCCAGTCCGCGTGACCGATGAGGGGCAGACCATGCGGGCCGAGCCGGTCCAAGGTGTAGCGCACGCAACTTTGCAGATGCTCTATGAGCGGCTGCTCGCTCCCCTCGAGATTGTCGTAGGGAACGGCCTCGTCGAGCAACGCGAGATCACCCGTCTCTTTCAGGTAGGCACTGACGGCGAGCACGAGCCAGAGCGGATCGTCGTTGAACCCCGAGCCGATCTCGTTGTTGCCACGCTTGGTGAGCGGCTGGTACTGGTGGTAGGCGCCCCCGGACGAAAGCTGGGTGGAAGCGAGGTCCAAGAGGCGCTGGCGGGCCCTTTTTGGGACCATGGCAGTGCAACCGAACAGGTCCTGGCTCGAGTCGCGAAAACCCATCCCCCGGCCGATGCCGGACTCGTAGAACGACATCGAGCGGCTCAGGTTGAACGTCGCCATGCACTGGTAGGGGTTCCATGTGTTGACCATGCGGTTGGTGTCTTCGTCAGGTGTATCCACCTGGAAGACCGACAAGAGCTCGTTCCATGTCCGAGAAAGCTCGCCAAGGGCGCGCTCTACCTCGTCGCTGCGCAACCACCGGTCGACGACAGGGCGCACTCGCGCCTTGTTGATTGTCTGGGAGCCCGGAGGGTCGAACTTGTCCTCGGCCGGGTTCTCGCTGTAGCCAAGGACAAAGATGACTTCGCGAGTTTCACAAGGGGCGAGCGAGAGCCGAACATGATGCGAGCCCATAGGCGCCCAGCCGTGCGCGATCGAGTCGAAGGAGCGCCCCTGCTCGACCGCAAGTGGTGAATCCCACCCGCGGTACGGGCCGAGGAACGTGTCGCGCTGGGTGTCGAAGCCAACGAGCGGTTCAGAGCAGGCGAAATAGGCGAAGTGGTTGCGGCGCTCCCGGTACTCGGTCTTGTGATAGATCACGCCTTCGGCTACCTCGACCTCACCGACGTTGTAATTGCGCTGGAAGTTGGTGGCGTCGTCCTGGGCGTCCCAGAGGCAGAACTCAATCGAGGAGAACACCGAAAGCTGAAGCTCCGTCTCGCGCTCGTTGCGCACGCGCAGGCGCCAGATTTCGAGGTCCTCGCCGAGGGGGACGAAACAGAGCATCTCGGAGTTCACGCCGTTGTGCTTTGACGAGATGGAGGTATAGGAGAGGCCGTGGCGGCACTCGTAGTTGTCGAGCGGCTCGTGCGTGGGTTGCCAAGAGGGCGACCAGTAGTCGCCATCGAGGTCGTCGCGCAGGTACAGGTAACGGCCCCCAAGGTCGGCAGGGGCGTTGTTGTGCCGGTAGCGGGTCAAACGGCGTAGGCGGGCGTCGCGGTAGAACGAACAGCCGCCGGCGGTGTTGGAGATGAGGCCGAAGTAGTCCTCGGTCCCGAGATAGTTGATCCAAGGAAGTGGAGTGTCGGGCCGCGTGACCACGTACTCGCGCCGGTCGTCGTCGAAGTGTCCGTACTGCACGCGATCTCCATCTGCCAACCGGGCGCGGGGAACGATCGGGTAAGTCAAGTACGCGAACCGCTTAAGTTCCAACCAGGCGAGCCAGATCCGCCCACCGGGGTTCGAAGATGCCCTCCTCGGTCCATGATCAAGTCTCTCGCAAAGCTCCGGCTCGTTATAGCCTTGTTAGCAGGAAGATTGCGGTTGCCGCAGCTCTTCGGGGGGAGGGGCCTCTTTGTGCCGCCCCGAATTACCGACCTAGGAGTCGAAACCACATGACCGATGCTCAAGCATCCCCACTCGTCGTCGTCGGCGTCGACGGCTCACCACAGGCGACTAGCGCTCTCGAGATCGCCATTGAAGAGGCTCGCCTTCGCCACGCACGCCTGCACGTCACCTACGCCTACCCGTCCTTCGGCGCGCCGTTGACGGGTTCGACGGGCCACGATTACTACGAGCAGACCGAGCACGAGGCGCGCGACTTACTGCAGAGGACCGCCGCCGCCGCCCCCTCGACTGAGGGCCTCGAGGTCGAGTGGCTTGGCGTCCCAGGCAACCCTGCCGAGGTGCTCATCGAGGCGAGCCGCGAGGCCAGGTTGCTCGTCGTCGGCTCCCGAGGACGTGGAGGTTTCATCGGCCTGTTGATGGGCTCGGTCTCGAGCCAGTGCGTGCACTACTCCCACTGCCCGGTGCTTGTCGTTCGCAAGGAGCATTGAGCCGACCGGTCATGCGCTGAACTGGTTGGGCTATGGCGAATTCTCCTGCTTGGCCAGAAAGTCCTCTGTCACAAGAGTGGCCGAGTTCCGATTGAGCGTCTCGCCCCTGAAATAGGCGGGTCGGAAGGCCTGCATGACGAACATCAAGATGACCCCGAGCAGTAGCGTCCCGACGTCGAGGACGAAGACGCCGCCGATCTGACGGCCGAAGATGCCCCAGTGGGTGTAACTGTTGATCGGCTGCCAGTAGTACCAGAAGGACCAGCCCAGGATGAAGAACAAGATGAGGCCGCCAATGGTCGGGATGATCCCCTGCATGACCATGTTGCGCGAACTGCTTGTGAGGTTCTTGCGGTAATACCAGGCGCAGGCGAACCCTGTGAGCCCGTAGTAGAAGGCGATCATCACCCCGAGCGAGTCGACCGAGTCTCTTATCACCTGCCCGGCCGAGAGGTAATTCATGACTGCGTAGAGCACGATCGAGACAGCCCCCATGACTACCGTCGAAACAGTCGGGGTGAGGTGACGCCTGTGGACTCTTTCGAACGAGCGCGGGATCGCCCGGTACACAGCCATCGAAAGGGTGGTGCGGGCCGTCGGCAGGATCGTTGTCTGGGTTGATGCTGCCGCGGATGAGAGCACCATCAAAAGCAGGAGATGGTCGAGGATCGACGCCAGCGTTGAGTGCCCGAAGATGGCGGGACCCAAGATGGAGAGCACGTCACCGGTGTTGGCAGGGTTGCCGAGCCCGATGCCTGTCGTGCCGAGCCCCGCAAAGGACTGCACGGACAGGATGACTACGGCATAGGTGGCGAGCAGCACGAACGTCGAGATGATGGCTGCCTTGCCGGGCACCGTCTCTGCGTCGGCCGTCTCCTCGTTGCAGGCAACGGCCGTGTCCCAGCCCCAGTAGATGAACAGCATGTCGGCAAGGCCGACCACGAAGTCGCTGAAGTGCTTGAGGGCGAAGGGATTGAACCACGAGCCGGTCGGGACGAGGTGGCCGATCGGCGCGCTGCCGTTACCAACCCTTACGAGGGCCCAGATCGACATGACGCCCAACATCGTGAGCTCGATGCCGAGGAGGGCTTTTTGGAAGTTGGCGGAGATCTCGATCCCGACATAACAGATCCACGTCATCGCGACGATCCACAAGACGCCGACGAGCAGGACCCAGCCGCTCGTGGCGTTATTGCCTATGGCCTTGGCATTGAATAGCTCGAAGACGTACTGACCTGCGATCTGGGCGAGGCTCGCCATGACGAGGATGTCGGCGGCGACGACGCCCCAGCCACCCATCCAGCCCACGCGGGGAGTGAAGGCCCTAGTCGCCCAGGTGAAGGTCGTGCCGCAATCGGGATCGGCACGGTTCATCTCCTGGTAGGCGACCGAGATGAAGTACATCGGGACGAAGGCAAGGACGGTCACGATCGGTGCTTGCAGGCCGATAGCGACGACTACGAAGCCGAGGGTCGACGCCAGGCTGTATGCGGGGGCAGTCGAAGCAACCCCGATGACCACGCTCGAGATCAAGCCGAGCGCGCCGGTTTTTAGGCCCTTTTGTGGTGCCTGACTGGCAGGCTCTACGACGATCGAAGCCACTTCGCCCCCCTCCTGCGATGTGAGATCCTGCATTCGCCGTGACGCGAGTACACCGTCGCGCCATGCGGCCGTTCCCCTAGTTCCGGACACGATAGCTGCTTGTGAGCAGCGATCTTGCGGGCAAAGCCACTCGAGGCTTGCCGGTCGCGTCCGGCCGGGCAGCCACGTTCACTTAAGGCCCGTCAGGAGACTTGGCCTTCTCCTCGGGACACTTGTTGGCATTGGCGACGAGCTCGGCTTGTGCAGTGTCATCGGCCCACGGTGGCCTGCGCGCGGGGGCGGACCCCACTTTTGGCCCGGACGTGCTCACCTCGTCCTAGGTACCACGCTGCGCCGTCTGCTCTGGTCCCCCCAACGGCGACACAGACACCGACGTCCGCACAACGTTCCTGCCGTACCCGGCGCTAAGGTCCAGGTTGAGTCCTTAACGAAGCGCTCTGGATACCTTCTCAAATGCGCTTCGCGACGGTATACGCGAGGAGTTGAGGAGTCCTACATGGCAAACAGTGCCGGGCTGCACGAGCCCGAAGACAAGCTGACGCCCGAGGTCATCGACAGGCATCGTGCCTTCGTGTCGCTCGAAGAAGAGCTCGAGGCCATTGACTGGTACGACCAGAGGGTCGCTGCCACGAGGGATCCCGAGCTCGCCGCCGTGCTGGCGCACAACCGAGACGAGGAAAAAGAGCACGCCGCCATGATCCTCGAGTGGCTCCGACGCCATGACCCGGTGCTCGACCGCAACCTTCGCACTTACCTGTTCACAAGTGCTCCGGTCACCGAGATCGAGGCCGAAGCTGAGGCCGCTGGTGGCGGCGAGCCGGCCGGAGATGGACCGGAGGGCTCATTCGCCATTGGCGCTTTGAAGGGAGAGTCACTTTGAACCATCTGTTGCGCTCGCACGCCCCCATCACCGAGACCGCGTGGAGCCGGCTGGATGAGGAGGGCCACGAGCGACTCGTTCCTGCCTTGGCGGTCCGCAAGCTCGTCGACTTCTCCGGTCCTAAGGGTTGGCAGTACTCGGCGACGAATCTCGGCCGCGTATCTCAGATCAAGGCGCCCGGAGAGAACCTGCAGGCGCGCCAGCGCCGCGTGCTGCCACTCGCCGAGCTGCGAGCTCCGTTCGCCATCTCGCGCGAAGAGCTGCTCGACGCCGACAGGGGTGCGAGCGACCTCGACCTGGCCGCGCTCGACGGTGCGGCGCGCCGCATCGCCGTCGCCGAGAACATCGCCGTCTTCCACGGATGGGCCGATGCCGGCATCGTCGGCATCACTGAGGCCACGACGAACGACTCGATTTCGCTCGGCAACGATTTTTCCGCCTATCCAGGTCACGTCGCCAAGGCTGTGGAGGTGCTGCTCGGAGACGGAGTGAGCGGTCCTTACGGGCTCGCCCTCGGTCCTAGCGAGTACACCGGCGTCGTCGAGACGACCGAGCACGGCGGACTTGTCGTCTTCGACCACCTCCGACAGATCCTCGGTGGCCCGATCGTTTGGGCGCCAGGAGTGGAGGGCGCTGTCGTCCTCAGCCTGCGCGGGGGCGACTTCCTCTTCGAGTCCGGGGAGGACCTCTGCCTCGGCTACAGCCACCACGGCGCCGAAAGCGTGCACCTGTACCTGGAAGAGAGCTTCAGCTTCCGGGTCACCACGCCCGAGGCCGCCGTAGCCTTGACTTCCGGAGGGGTGTGAACAAGGCGGTTTCGGCTCGGCTCCGGTCCGACCGTTTCAGCCAAGCGCACGGAAGGCTTCGACCCCGTAAGCGGTAGGCACGAAGAGCATCTTGTCCCCGATACCGGGCGCCACGAAATGGTCGAGGGCGTCGGTGCTGCGACGCACGACCACGTGCCCCGTGGCCGGGTTCATGCCATAGAGAAAGGCGTTGTTCCATTCAAGCGCCCACACGAGCCCACCGGCGACGATCGGCGAGCCGTTTGGGGTCCCGGTCGAAGCTTGCCAGACGCGGTGGAACGCCAAGGGGGAGGTCGTGACCTGGAAGGCTTCGGTACCGCCTCCGCAGGCCGCGTAGATGAAGATCCGCTTGCCGACGACGTTTGACGCGTCTGCGCCGTAGTCGCCGCCGCTTTTGCAGGCGTCGCCTGTGTAAGCGCCACGTCCGATGCCGAGGAGCTGGCCCTCGCGCAGGAGGAACCCGGTGTCTTGGGTCGAACCGGGTTTGCCGGCGATGAAGAGCAACGACGTGCCCGGGACGTTGATCGGACCGGCCGAGCCGAGGTCCCAGTCCTGGTCGTTGAGTTGGACCCAGTCACTCGGCGCGAAGTAGCCGATCCGCTTGAGGCTTGGCGAGAGCTCCACGACCGAGTTGCCCTCGTCGAAGCGGGCGATCGTGTTCGAGCTCCCGTTGCCGGTGGCCACATAGAGATCGCCTGTGGGGGAGACGACAGCCCCGTTCGTCGCCCAGATGGCGCCTTCGCGCTGGGTAGGCACCTGGTAGGAGGTCAAGGTGCCCTTGCCTGATTCGGGAAGGTCGACGACGTAGCCGTGGTATTGGCCACAGTCACCGGCAAGGCCACCGAAGTCGACGTAGAGGCGTCCGTTCGCGAGTGTGATGGCTGGGCGCTGTTGCTCGGCTGGGATGTAATAGTCGTTGGGGTTGTTTCCCCCCGGCGGGTCGATGTCTTTGTGCCATAGGACCTGGTGGCTCGTCAGGCTGATCGCCACAAGCCAATGTCGGATCCCCTGCCAGTTGCTGGCTCCGGGGGACTCGGTTTCCTCGGCGACGAAGATCTCGCTTTTGGCGGCGTCGATTACCGGTGTGCCCGTGATCCCCAACGGACTGATGTCCCCACAACCTACCCCCGGCGTCGTGTGGATCAGCCCGTCGCTAACAGCTGTGCCGACGTGGAGACGCCACAGCACACGGCCGCTGTCGGCCGCGATGGCGTAGACCGAGTCGTTCTCGGTGGCGACATAGACCGTTGCGTCGTAGACGAGCGGTTCGCCGTAGACGGCACCGTCCAAGGAGCGGTCGTCCCAGGCCGGCCCGGAAGACAAGTTTCTTATTGCCGGATCGACCGTGTCATCACCGGATCGGCTGTTGTTGTAGTCGTAGGTCAAAAGATCGCCGAAAGCGGTAGTCGTTGCCCTTTTCGCCTGAGAGCGCCCTTTTTGACTCGACACCGCGGAATAAGAGGGAGAGGTTCTCGGCGATGGAGAGGCCGAAGTTGCCATGATGCCAGTGGCACTGAATGCGAACGCCATTGCCAAGGCCGCACCCCCAAGGGCGCGGCCTTCAACCCCAGACAGCCGTGCTCTCACGTCCCCCCGATCTGTGTCGATTTGTCTTGCGTGGCCCCCGCTCAGGGCGGGCCATCTTGCAGCTGGACTTGTTTACAAAATGGAGAGCACGGAGTCAGCGGAGCTCACGCTCAGGCCGCCGCCGGGCTCTACCAACAAAGTGCTTACGACCCCGTCGTTGATCACGGCCGCGTACCTCTGGGAACGCACCCCGAGGCCGGCTGCACTTATGTCCTTCTCCAGCCCCATCTCCTTCGCGAAGGCCCCCGTCCCGTCGGCCAGCATGAGGATTGTCCTGCCCACGCCCTG